>VOFB01001038.1_pt1 | contig 59379 bp, 47 predicted proteins | sample 5384141 | NCBI WGS metagenome assembly VOFB01 (sample SAMN12384721, study PRJNA508395) | human gut metagenome | isolation source: healthy gut A | host: Homo sapiens
GTCATTCCGCAGATATCCGCTATTCTGGGTCCGTGTGCCGGTGGGGCATGCTACTCTCCGGCGCTTACCGACTTTATCTTCATGGTAAAGGAGCAGAGCCACATGTTTATCACCGGTCCGGACGTGGTAAAGACCGTGACCCACGAGGAGGTGGACAAGGAGGAACTGGGCGGTGCCTATACGCATAGCAGCAAGAGCGGCGTTACCCACTTCATGTGCAATACGGAGGAGGAGACACTGATGAGCATCCGCGAGCTGCTGAGCTTCCTGCCGTCCAACAATATGGAGGATGCTCCCTTCACTCCCTGCTCCGACGATATCCATCGCCGGGTAGAGGCGCTTCAGACCGTCATTCCTGAGGACCCGAACATGCCCTATGACATCAAGGATATTATAGAACCGGTGCTGGACAACCAGTACTTCTTCGAAGTGATGCCTCACTTTGCCAAGAACGTCGTTATCGGTTTCGGTCGTCTGAACGGGCGTTCGGTAGGTATCGTGGCAAACCAACCTGCCTATTTGGCGGGTGTGCTCGATATTGACCGTTTCCCATTGCGTCACCCGCTCCCACCACATGAGCCACTTCATGAAGAGTAGAACCTGTATAGATTCCCATTTGGTCGGGAGTGAGCGCACAAATTCCATTACGGTAGAGGAAAGGATATAAAAACATAGAGATAGTACCGAAGATTACCACGGTAGAAACGGACACTGCCGTCTTATAAGGTTTTGCTTTAATAGTAGACTCCGCACCGAGAATGGCGGCAGCCCCGCAAATACCACTTCCGATAGAAGTGAGCAACGCAATACCCCTGTCCATTTTCAATAACTTACCGAGATAAATACCACCACAAATAGTCACCACCACAATAATAACATCAATCAACATAGCAGGCAATCCGATAGCCAGCACATCCTGAAAAGTCAATCTGAAACCATAGAGGATAATACCGATACGCAGAATCTTTTTCGAACAGAACTGTATGCCCGGCACCCAAGTTTCGGGAAGATTATTCCGCAAGCTGTTAGCATAAAGCATACCCAAAATGATACCTACAATCATCGGACTGAAAGAGAGACTTCTCACGAAAGACATCTCACCAATGTAAAACGCCGCACAAGAGAACAGTGCTATCAACAAGACACCGTGCAACATGCTGCTTCTTTTTTCGTTGAACATAAATTACTAGATTTTAGTGATACTGAATTTATTACTCTGTTTATTACTCTGTTTATTACTCTGCAAAGGAAGCCATTTTTCATCAAACCGGTTCACAGTATTTTTTTATACCGGATAATCTCCGGTTATACCTATCCATAATAAAAAACGGTACCTCGATTCACATCGCAGCACCGTCACAACACAAACACAAAATAAAACACGACAAAACTACTATGCAATCTTCCTGTTATGCCGGGGAGGCATATCTTGCTTGACTTATCTATATTCACATACCCATAAGAAGCTTTATCAGGCGATTTGCATAATAAAAAACAGACTAATCCAGATTTTGTTCACAGAAGTTTAAAGAAAATGAGGCAGGAACGGGATTTTAACAAGGAAAACAGCAACCACACCTCTTTATTCCAACAAACAAAGACAGCACAAAACAATAATCAGTTCTTCTTATTCTCTTCCTTAAATCGGGTAGGTGTCATTCCCTTGATCTGCTTAAAGGAAGTACTAAAATACCGAGGATAAGAAAAACCGACCTCATAGGATATTTCATTAATGTTCATATTAGTATTTGTAAGCAGAAAAACCGACTTCTCAATACGCAACCGATTAATATAATCATTAACTCCCAAACCGGTCAGGAACTTCACCTTATTATATAAAGAAGCTCTGCTCATAGCCAACTTGTCCGTCAGGAATTTAATAGAAAGTTCTCCACCCGCCATGTTCTCATGGATAAGCATATTGAGTTTATTGAGAAATTCTTCATCTTCCTTGCTGTTTTTCGCTTGAGTTTGTTGCCCAGTTTCCTCCAGTCGGCTATCATCCTCTTTTGATGAGATATCAGACAAAGGAGTTTCTGCACAGTTATCTTCTTCACCTCGCTGTTTTTCTTCTTTACTACTGAGCATATCGTTTAATACGGCTTGCAGGAAATAGTTTACATTACCTTTCATATTGCGTTCTTTCCGACGATAATGAATATAACCTATGCTTGCAGTCATAATAATAAACAACACAGCAGCTACACCAATAAACCAAACTGTTTTATACCAAGGAGGAGTGACGATAATATGTATCAATTGTTTAGACGGAGTTCGGTTTCCATTCTTTGTATTGCACGAAACCCATATTGAATAATTGCCTGCCGACAAAGAAGACAAGTTCAACACCGGATCATAAGATTCAATAGACTGCTTACCTCTGCCTTCAATAGTATATTGTAATAGGTATTTCTGAAACACATCTCTGTTCTTGATCCGGAAGTGAACAGAAAGAGAATTATAATTCCATGGTATTTTTATTGTGTTTTCCTTTACCTTCTTCAAAGAAGGGCTACCATTAAAAAGAATTTCGGACAGATATATTTCCGGAATTTGAGTTTCGGTATAAGGAATATCCGTATTAATTTTAACTAACCCTTCCGAACCTCCTAAATAAATATAATCCCTATTGGATTGCTTTTGGTACGCAAACAAAATTTCGTTAGGCGGGAAACCATCCGAACTGTTCCAAAGAATAAATCTATTCTCTTTAATGATATAAGAATATAAATGATTTTGGGCACAAATCCATAAACGTCCTTTTCCGTCAGCAATAAGGTAAGAAATACCATTGAAAAGTCTGGTACGGATACGGTGATACTTTTGACTTTCCAGATCAAAAAATCCAAGTCCTTTGTTAGTGCTGGTCCATATCATACGATTGTTATCGTAAGACATGGAAGTAATAAGTTCATCTTTCTCCAACTCAAACAACAGCCGGATACTATCACTTTTCTGATCGACCCAAAAGGCCTGATGAGCACACTTTAACAGAGAAAACCTATCATTGGAGTATGACAGGCAAAGTGCATCATTGGAAAAATCATAATCACGGTCAGTTTGCATCCTCGAAAATGTATGGTCATGCGTGTGGTATACATAAGTGCCGCAACTGATTATGTATATCTTACCGTCCGCCACCTGATTAGCCAGAGGAAGATAACCGTAAAAACATTCTTTCTTATTAGTTTCTTCGTCAACGATAGTAAAAGGACGGTATTTATGTGTTTTCTTATTGAACAGGAAAATTCCTTTGGTATATAAAGACACCATTAACTCAGTCTCAGACACTTCGGCAATAGAAACAACTTTATCACCATAAGTAGAGGGGAAATGGATAAACTTGTCAGTAGACGGATCATACAGATTAATTCCTCCGCCATCCGTTCCAATCCATACTTTGCCGTCCTTTTCTTCATAAAGGCTAATCACAGATTGCTCGCTAAGGCCGTTGGTATTGTTCAAGATAGCTTCTTTATAAGTCTTTATATACGTTTCTTTAATACTGAATATCCCTCCACGCACACTTCCAGCCCATAAATTATCTTTCATGTCCTTGTACAACAAGGTTATGGAATTGACCGGTAAGGAAGAATAGTCCCCCACTATGTGTTGTAATTGCGAAAACTGAAAGGTTCGGGGAGTAAATAAATTGATTCCGCTCCCGTCTGTTGCCAGCCATATATTACCATTATATTCCGCCATATCCAACACATAATTGTTTTTCAACCCGGAATTTTCTTTTGTGTAATGCTTCAGCATTTTTCCTGTCCGGTCATAACAGTAAAATCCATCTCCATAAAAAGCGGTATAAATGTGATGGTCTGCTGTTACGTATAACGATGTCAACAGATTCTGACTGCTTGGAATCAAAAGGGTGAATTGCCGGATGCGACAGTCATATAAATAGATTCCTTTCTTCCGGGTACCTATCAGAATCTTGCCATCTTCCAAATAAAGCATTTTCTGAATCCTATAATCCACCGGATTAATACCTTTGCCTTCTTCTTTTTCGATATGAATCGTTTTTAGTTCTTTGCTTTTGTAATCATAACAATGAATGGCATTCTCGCTACCAAACCACATACCACCTTCAACCCCCACAGATGAATAAATAATGGAGAAATTAACAGTGTTAAACTGGTCTTGTTCATCATCATACAGAGCTAGTCCCTTTGAAGTCGCTATCCAGAAATTCCCTAAAGAATCCTCTGTCAAATGATTAATATAGTTACTCGGAAGAGAATGAGGATCTCCCGAGTGATGAAGGTAAGTCTTTATCCCTTCCTGAGTATAGCTATTCAATCCGCTTTTGGTACCTATCCATAAAGTACCTTTATGGTCCAATAAGATAGATTGGGCAGTGGATTGAGAAAGTCCTTGCTCTATGGAGAGTTGGGTGAATGAGTAATTAACGCAGTGTTCAGAAGAAAGCAGTTTTACCCCTGCCAGCAGAAATAATATTATGATTAAGGTACGGTACATTATAAATTCATTTTCTGCAAAAATACATTTTTTTCTCATCACTAAAAATCTGCACCTCATTTTTTCAGCAACTATCCATTAAAAAGAGAGGCCTTTTCTAAAAAAAATCATCAAAAGCATCCTATTTAGACAAGATTTGACTCGAATTATACGATTCCTGAGTCATTTATAAAAGAAATAGAATACGTTTGCAATGTTAATTTTTAAAGTAAATTCTATGAACCAAAATTTAAGCGTATGAAAAAGGTTATACTTTTATTGTTATCAGCATGTAGCATATTTGCTTGCACTCATACTCCCAAATGGGAATTGGTGTGGGAAGACAACTTTGACGGTGCAGAGCCCGACACTAGTGTATGGAGCCGCATACCTCGCGGCAAACCTGATTGGCAAAACACCCAGTCTTTTGACGACCGTTGTTATGAAATGCGTAACGGCCTTTTAATCTTGAAAGGAATCGTCAATGACAATACAGAGGCAGACGCAGCCCAATACCTGACCGGAGGATTATGGACCAAAGACAAACGTGCTTTCCACGGAGGACGTATCGAAGTACGTGCCAGACTACACGGAGCAAAGGGAGCATGGCCTGCTATATGGACATTGCCTTATGAAACAGACAAATACTCATGGCCTATGGGAGGAGAAGTGGACATTATGGAACGTCTGAACCATGACTCTATTGTCTACCAAACCGTACACTCGCACTATACCTATACACTAGGAATAGAAAACAACCCGAAACACGGAAACACTATTCCCATTAATCCCGAAGACTTCAATGTATATGGAGTGGATTTTTGGCCGGACAGTCTTGTATTCCATGTCAACGGAAAACGAAACTTTGTTTATCCTCGAATTGAAACCGAACAAGAAGGACAGTTTCCTTTTAATATCCCGCAATATTTGCTAATCGATATGCAGTTAGGAGGAAGTTGGGTCGGTACGGTAGATCCGGCCGACTTACCCGTAGAGATGGAAGTAGACTGGGTACGCCATTACCAATGGAAATAAAACGATAAAAGTATTCTTAGTTACAAGAAAATAGATAATAAAGAACTTATTAACTTGCTTAAACTTTAAATTTATGAACGGACAAAAACAAAACTTTTTCCGCATTTTCTTAGCGGGCGTTCTTATACTGCTCTCTTTCGCAGTATATGCACAGGAAAACACAGTGACAGGTAAAGTGTACGATGTATCAGGCGAACCTATTATCGGAGCCAGTGTAGTGATTCAAGGTACGACACAAGGAACTATCACCGACATGGACGGTGCTTTTCAGTTGAAGGCACAACCTTCACAGACGTTGGTCGTTAGCTTCTTAGGATATAAGGATGTCATCCTCCCAATAGGAAACAAAAATAATTTTAAGGTTACTTTGGAAGAAGACTCCAAGAAACTCGACGAAGTGGTCGTGGTGGGATATGCCACCCAAAAAGAAAGTGAATCTAACAGGTTCCGTGGCTTCTGTGTCATCCAAGGATATCCAGGACATCCCGGTAGCCAATACAGCTACTTTGTTGCAAGGTCGTCTTCCGGGTCTGGTACTGACTCAAAACGGTGCACAGGCCGGTAATGACAATCCGGAAATAAGAATCCGTGGTATCGGTACTTTTGGTAACAACAACCCGATGGTATTGATTGACGGCGTGGAAGGCAGTCTTTCACAAATTTCCGAAATCCCCTCTGCGGATATCGACAATATCTCTGTATTGAAAGACGCAGCATCTGCAGCTATCTATGGTGTACGTGCCGCCAATGGCGTTATCTTAATTACTACCAAACGAGGACAGGCCTCAAGTAGAGTGAAAGTATCCTACTCGGGAAGCTATACATTACAGACTCCGGGTATCGTTCCCGACTATGTAGACAGTTATAACTGGGCTCTTATGAGAAACGAAGTGAACCCTGACACTTTCTCACCGGAAGCTCTACAAAAACTGAAAGATGGTTCGGATCCCGATCATTATGCAAACACCAATTGGTTGGACGCCGTATTGCGCAATGCCAGTATGCACCAGCATCATTTGTCCGTATCAGGTGGTAGCGAAAATACGCACTTCATGGCCTCGGTAGCTTATTCAAACCAAGATGGTATCATGGTAAAAACAGGTGTAGAGCGTTTCTCTTTTCGTTCAAACCTTGACACCCGCTACAAACGTTTCACATTCGGGCTGAACTTGTCCGGTAACAAAAACAACGTGACGGCTCCCGCTGTTGCTCCTTCGGGCGAAGGCGGTATCATGCGTTTCGTATCTTGGTTCACTCGCCCCACCGTACCGGTGATGTACTCCAACGGACATTATGGCTATGTAGACGGTTCGTCAATGAGCGCCGAAATGGTGAAAAACCCTGTAGAGTTGATGTCCTTAGGACATCGCAGCAACGAATATTGGCGTTTCAACGGTAAGGCGTTTGCCGGTATTGAACTATGGGAAGGATTGAAGTTCCAAACAAGTCTTGCTTATGCTTTCGACCTGAATGCGACTAAGTCTTACACTCCCAAATCTCCTGCCCGCTATGATGCAGACGGAAACATTGTAAAGGCAGCAGGAGAGACTAATAAGGAAGAGGATTATTGGTACCGCAACGCAACATGGACAAATGAAAACTTGCTGACTTATAACAAGCAATTCGACAAACACAATATCAATGTACTGTTGGGGCATTCGGTCATCGGTTCACGTTTCTACAAAACAACAGCATCCATACAGGGTTTCCCAACCGAGAATATTTATGAGCTCAAAGGAGGTACAATCAATCCGGGAGCAACGGGGGAATCAGAAGAATATAAGCTCCAATCATTCTTCGGCCGTGTAAACTACAGTTATGATGACCGGTATTTATTCGAATTCAATATTCGTCATGACGGGTCCTCACGTATGCCCAAAGCCAATCGTTATGCCACATTCCCTTCATTGTCTGCAGGATGGGTATTCTCGAACGAAGGGTTTATGAAAGACTACAGAAACTTCTCTCTCGGAAAGTTACGTCTGTCATGGGGGAAATTAGGTAATCAGGAAATTGGTAACTACGCTTATGCAGCTACTTTGGGTGCAAGCGGAAATTACTTCTTCGACCAAGGTGCAGACAAGCAGGCAGGTATGGTACAGACATCCGTCCCCAATGAAAACATTAAATGGGAAACAACCCGCTCTGTAAACATAGCTCTCGACCTTGGATTCTTCAACAACAGAATACAAACCACCTTTGAATGGTTCGACAAGAAAACTTCCGATATCTTGATGCAACTGGCTATGCCCGGCATTTTCCTGGGTTCTCTCTCCGCTCCTTATCAGAATGTGGGTGCAGTCCGTAACCGCGGTTGGGAATGGACTGTAAATTACTCCGACAGTAGAGGTGACTGGGCTTGGAACGCCGGTTTCAACCTGTCACGTGTAAAGAATGAAATCCTTGAAATGGGTGAATTGGAGGAAAAAATTGACGGCAATATAATCAACCGTATCGGCAACCCTATTGGCGCTTATTTCGGATATAAAGCAATAGGCATCTATCGTACGGAAGCCGACTTGCAACGTACCAACTCGAAGGGTGAAGTTATCAAACAAAACGGTGTGGCTCCCAAATTGGGCGATATCATGTACGCCGACCTTGATGACAACGGTAATATTACTCCTGAAGATCGCGATATTATAGGTAATCCATTCCCGAAATACTCTTATAGTTTCAACCTGGGCGCATCTTGGAAAAACTTCGATTTGTCTACTTTCTGGCAAGGGGTGGGAGGTATCTATCGTTACAGTTGGGAGACTTCTACCGACATTCGAGGCAACCTCACGAGCCGTTGGGTGAACCGTTATTCGGCTGACAACATAAATGCTCCCATGCCTGCACTAGGTAACACCATGAACGATTCTTATTCTTCATTCTGGCTTGAAAAATCAGATTACCTACGTCTGAAGAATCTGGAATTCGGCTATACTTTCCGCCAGGCCGAACTTGCCAAAGTTGGTATTTCCAGCATCCGTGTTTACTTTGCCGGAAGTAATCTATTGACGTTCACACCGTTGAAGAACTGGGATCCGGAAAAGTCATCGGGTGATACAAGAAATGACGTACATCCCAATATGCGTACTTATTCATTTGGATTAAACATTCAATTCTAATTACAAGGAGGACAAATATTATGATTAAGAATACAAAAAATATATGCAGAGTTTTACTATTATCCGGAATGTTATTATCTGCCAGCGCATGTTCGGACAGTTTTCTACAGACAGATTCTCCGAACCAGCCTTCCCAAACGACCTATTGGCAAACCGAATCGGATGCATTGATGGCACTGACCGCTTGCTACGACGCCATGCAAAGCCAAAACTTATATGACGACAACATTGACGGCTGGAAATTCGGATTTCTGGGACGCGAAACCAGCACAGACAATGGTGACCACACATGGGGTAACTGGATGCTAGGTAGTTCCATTTCACAATGTACCTCGGCTACCACCGATGAATGTTTTTCAATGTACTGGAACGCCAATTATGAAGTTATCAAGCGATGCAATATGTTAGTGGAAAACGTAGAACGCATACCAATGGAACAAGAAAAAATAGAAGCATACAAAGCTGAAGCAATAGCATTGCGCGCCCTGATGTATTGCAATCTGACTTCTGTTTTCCGCGATGTACCCTATCTGACAAAACCTCTCACTCTGTCAGAAGCCCAAGCACCCAAAACGGAGCGCAGCCAGATTATCTCTTCTTTGTTGGAAGATCTGAAAATATGGATCCCTAAGATCCCCGTGATAGGAAAAGCACAGACAGGACGTCTGACTCAAGAAGCAGCCTACGCTATTATGGGACGGATAGCCCTTTTCAACCAGCATTGGGACGAGGCTATAAATGCCTACAAAAACGTTGTTGGTAAAATACAACTTTTCAAATCGGGAGACGGCAGCGACCCGGCAGCTAACTTTGCAGACTTATTCAAGGAAGCCAATGAAACAGCTGGTGAAGTATTACTGAGTGTTCACTACAAAGGCCCGGGACTGGGTGAAGGTAATTGCTTTGGAGTTTGCTGGTCTGCTCCGATGAATGCCATCGAAGGATCAATGAATTTATGCGATGATTTTTATTGCACGGATGGATTACCTATTGACAAGTCTCCTTTATTTAAGGGTAGCCTTGACAAAGGAGCTCATACAAAAGAGAATCCGGATATGGGACGTTATGAGAACCGCGACCCTCGTATGAAGGCAACATTGATGCTTCCGGGAATGGAATGGAACGGAAAGTTGTACACTAACAACTTACCTGCCAGCTCCACATGCTGTATCCGTAAATGGTTTACTCCCGAAAATACGGCAAACGAATATGACGGTAGCTTAGATTTCTATGTCATCCGCTATGCAGAGGTACTATTGTCACTCTCTGAAGCTATGATTGAAAAAGGCGGTTACTCCCAAGCGGAAATTACCAAGTATATCAATGAAGTCCGCGACCGCGTAGGTATGCCTGCTGTAGAAGAGGTAGAAGGAACTAATCTGGAACAAGATGAACTACGCGCCATTGTACGCCATGAGCGCCGTGTGGAACTGGCCTTCGAAGATTTACGCTTTGCCGACCTTTATCGCTGGAAAGATTTTGAGAATGCTCAGAAACGTATGCAGGAAGACAAGTCATTCTATGGCTTCGGAGCAGTCGAACGCAATAATCTACGTGGAGCACAAGATTTAGTATGGCCTATCCCGCAAAGTGAGATTGATACAAACCCGATGTTGGAACAGCACAGCGAATGGAAATAGTACTACCTGATTGCAGTATATAAGTAAAGAGTGAGCACGAAGCCGGAATAAATTATGGTTTCGTGCTTATTCTTTTTTTAATGCAGCCATTTACTTGTTTCAAAAATTTCTTTCTGTCACATACATAAAAACGGTACCCCGATTCACATCGCAGCACCGTCACAACACAAACACAAAATAAAACACGACAAAACTACTATGCAATCTACCTGTTATGCCGGGGAGGCATATTCACCGACTCATATATACTCGCATACCTACAAGTAGTCATCAGGCGATTTGCATATATAAAACATTCCTATTTCGGTTTTGTTCACGAAAAAGATGTTTTATATTTATTTTTTCTCTTTATAATCTTTCAGAAAGCCCTCCATTAGCCATTTTGCCAATGCTTGACGATTGGAATTTATCACCAGACGGCGCTGGTCAAAAGAATTTTGGATATTGCCCAGCTCCACGAAAACAGAAGCGGGAGTAGTATGCGAAAGCACATACAAATTGCGTCCGCTCACTGTTCCGGAGAATCCCCGGTTCGGCTGGTGCTTTCCGTACTTTGATTCGAATGTGTCTTTCATATTATTCGCCAAGCGCTTGCTAACCGCTTTTTTGTTTGAATGATAGAAAAAAACATCAGTCTGCTTTCCCTTGCTACGGCTGTCTACATGGATGAAGATTGCCCGGCAGTAGGAATAATTCTTACGGTCTTTCTGGTAAAGGGCATTTATCTTGTTACAACGTTGCTGAAGACGTTGTACCTGATTCAACGGGATCACATCGCCCATCTGTTGCCGCCAAGATAGCTGCTCTTGAAGGCGGTGTTGCCGGTATGCTGACGTCCAGCGGACAAGCTGCCAATTTCTATGCTATATTTAATATCTGCCAGGCAGGCGATCACTTCGTTTGTTCGTCCGCCATCTATGGCGGTACATTCAATCTCTTCGGGGTGACTATGAAGAAATTGGGTATCGAAGTTACTTTCGTTAATCCGGATGCCAGCGAAGAAGAAATCTCCGCAGCTTTCCGCCCGAATACGAAAGCATTGTTCGGTGAAACCATTTCCAACCCGTCACTGGAAGTATTGGATATTGAAAAATTTGCCCGCATTGCCCATAGTCACGGTGTACCTTTGATTGTAGACAATACGTTCCCGACTCCTATCAACTGCCGCCCGTTTGAATGGGGGGCTGATATCGTAGTACACTCTACTACCAAATATATGGATGGTCATGCCACCAGCGTAGGTGGTTGTATTGTAGACAGCGGCAAGTTCGACTGGGATGCACACGCTGACAAATTCCCCGGATTGTGCACACCGGATGAGTCATACCACGGACTGACTTATACAAAAGCTTTCGGCAAGATGGCTTATATCACTAAGGCTACTGCCCAGTTGATGCGTGACCTCGGCAGCATCCAGTCTCCGCAGAACTCCTTCCTGCTGAATCTCGGTCTGGAAACTCTGCACCTGCGTATGCCGCAACACTGTAAAAATGCACAGGCGGTTGCCGAATATCTTTCTAAAAATGACAAAGTAGCTTGGGTGAACTATTGCGGTCTTCCCGACAATAAATCGAACAGGCGCTGAATGAATGATTATTACATACTATGAGTTGGCACAAAAGTATATGCCGAAATGCATGACTTTCACGGTTGGGGTGTAGCAGCGCAGATTTTGATTATTTCTATAAGAACTACTCGCCACGATGCGAAATGCTGGCTTCCCTTCTTTGGAGGCGGCATGATATAGGAACATATATTTATCATTATCAACTAAATTTCTTTTTTATTTTATGAGCAAAAAAAGATGGCTCATAGTGCCGCTATGTGCCGTGCTATGCAGTCAGGGTCCATTTGCCCAGACGCTTGACAGGAGAGTGTTGGGCATTGACGAAGATGTTCCGTCTGGCAGACGAGAACAGTCAGAGTATTCAAACGTATAAAACCGGAAAGGAAGCACCGATGAAGCTTTGAAAGCTGCCAAGTCACAACGTTTGCCGGACATAGGTGCCTCACTCTCATTTAGTTACCTGGGCGACGGATATATATGGGACCGTGACTTCAAAAACGGGCAGAACATTCCAATGCCACACTTCGGTAATAACTTTGCGTTGGAAGCGCAACAAGTGATTTACGCCGGAGGAGCCATCAACAGCAGTATTACTCTGGCTGAACTCGGTCAGCAAATGGCTGCATTGGACTGGCAGAAGAACCGTCAGGAAATCCGCTTTCTCCTGACCGGCTATTACCTGGATTTATACAAGTTGAATAACCAGCTACAAGTGTTACAGAAGAACCTCGATTTGACAGAACAGGTGATTCGCAATATGGAAGCCCGACGCACACAAGGAACAGCTCTGAAAAATGACATCACCCGTTATGAGTTACAAAAAGAGACATTGAAACTGCAATTAGCCAAAGTAAAGGATGCATGCAAAATAATGAATCACCAACTGGTGACTACGCTGCATCTTCCTGCCGGAACGGAAATCATCCCCGACTCCACCCTACTGGACGAAGAAGTGAAGACTCTGGCGGAAAACGACTGGCAACTACTGGCTTCGCAGAGCAATGTCGGTTTGCAGCAAGCACAACTGGCAATGAAGATGAGCAAACAGAAAGTCAAACTGGAACGCTCGGAACTTCTTCCGAAAATAGCTCTCGTAGCCGGTGAGCATCTGGACGGGCCTATCACTATTGAAATCCCCGTGCTGGATAATAACTTCAATTATTGGTATGTGGGGGTAGGAATCAAATACAATCTTTCATCACTGTTCAAGAACAACAAGAAAGTACGCCAGGCAAAACTGAATATGCGTAAGGCACAGGAAGAATATTCACTAGCGCAGGAACAGATAGAGAACGGCGTCCAAGCCAATTATGTCAATTTCCTGACCTCATTTACCGACCTTCGCACACAAGAGAAAAGCGTGGAGCTTGCCAATCAGAATTACGACGTAACCAGTAATCGCTATAAGAATGACCTTGCATTACTTACCGATATGCTCGATGCCAGCAATATGAAACTAAGTGCCGACCTCGGTCTGGTCAACGCACGTATCAACGTGGTTTACAGTTTCTATAAAATGAAATATATCACACATACCCTTTAATTGAAAATCAATTACTCATACCCTTTTAAATAGAACAGATTATGATAGCTAGAAAAACCCAGAAGATAATATACAACATTGTAATTATCTGTTTACTTATCGGTGGTGTCACTTATGTTTGTTCCCGGTTTATCCACTTGGGAAATATCGAATATACGGATAATGCACAGGTGAAACAACATATCACGCCGATCAATACCCGTGTACCGGGATTCATCAAGAAGATATGCTTTGAAGAATATCAGCAGGTACGAAAAGGTGATACGCTCGTTATTATTGAAGATGCGGAATTCCGTCTTCGTGTGGCACAGGCGGAAGCAGATTTGGCGAATGCCACCGCAGGACGCCAGGCCACTACCATCGGTATCGCCACTACGCAAAACAATTTAAGTGTGAGCGACGCAAGTATTGAAGAAGTACGTGTACAGATGGAAAATGCCAAACGTGAACTGAACCGTTTTGAGAAACTGTTGCAGGAAGACGCAGTGACGAAGCAGCAATATGATAATGTGCATACGGCTTATGAAACAGCCAAAGCCCGTTACGAACAGGTATCGCGTGCCAAACAATCTACTTCTTTAGTGAAAAGTGAGCAGACTCATCGCCTGGGACAGAATGAAGCAGGTGTCCGCCTGGCAGAAGCTGCGTTGGAACTTGCCCGTCTGAATCTCTCTTATACAGTCATCATTGCTCCGTGTGACGGCACGACAGGAAAGAAAGAAATCCTGGAAGGGCAACTGGTGCAACCGGGACAGACTATGGTTGATATCGTAGACAGCAGTGATTTGTGGGTAATCGCCAATTACCGCGAAACCCAGCTTCCGAATATCAAAGAAGGTGCAGAAGTGGAAATAACCGCAGACGCCGTGCCGAACGTCACTTTCAAAGGTATCGTCGAATCCATTTCCGATGCTACGGGAGCGGCTTTCTCAATGATTCCGCAGGACAATGCAACCGGGAACTTTGTAAAGGTAGAACAGCGAATCCCCGTCCGCATCAGCCTGAAAGGAAACAAGACGGAAGATTTAAAACGCTTGCGTGCCGGTTTCAATGTAGAATGTGAGGTGAAATATTAACGTATGGGAACACCTGTTTTAAATGGCCCTTTCGTGATGCCTATGTTCCGTAGCTTCGTACCGCGGAAGATACAACCGTGGATTTATCTGTTCATTGCCGTTACTTTCCAACTTTCGGGCGGGGTGTATTTGGGAGCATTGAACCAGATGATCGGGGGAATGGCGTTGATGCGTGAGGATATATTGATGTGTATGTACGCCAATCTCGCAGGTATGGCTATCTACTTCCCCTTGCTGTTCCGCATGAAGTTCCGTTTTACAAATAAGACGTTGCTCACATCGGCTGCATTGGGGGTATTGGTCTGTAACCTGATTGCTCCGCATATTACTTTCCTTCCGCTATTGTGGTTGATATGTTTCATCGAAGGCATGTGCAAAATCCAGGGAACCTTCGAGTGTATGTCAAACATTCAGCTGTGGATGACTCCTAAACGGGATTTCACCGTTTTCTTTCCCTGGCTTCACATCGTCGTCTTAGGAAGCATCCAGCTATCCGACCTGATTACGACCCGTTTGATGTATCATTATCACTGGACATATATGAATCTTTTCATTGCAGGATTGATGATAATAATCCTGTTGATACAGACCATTTGCGTAAAGCATTTCCGGTTTATGCGCAAGTTTCCGTTGTTCGGCATTGACTGGCTGGGGGCAGCGTTATGGGCGGCATTGCTGGCCGAGATAGCTTTCCTCTTCAACTACGGTGACTGGTATGACTGGTGGAACAGTCCGGTTATCCGTCAGTTGTCGGTAGCTATCCTGATAACCCTGTTTTTTTGCATCTGGCGCATGCTGACTATCCGTCACCCGTTCTTAGAGCCTAAAATGTGGAGTTACCGCTACCTCTTACCTTTATTGGGACTAATCACACTAGTGGAAGCATTTCTGGCAACCGAGCATGTATTGGAAGAAGTTTTTTATGAGGAAGTGATGAAGTATGAGGAGCTGGTAAGCGTGCAATTGGCGTGGTTTGCTATTATCGGTATAGTAATCGGCTGCGTATTCTCTTATTGGTGGATGCATATCAAACACTATAATTATGTACGTCTTATCATTGTCGGTTTCTTAGGGCTTATCGGCTATCTGATAGGGTTCTATCTGACAATCTCTACTGATATTCACATCTCACAGCTTTATCTTCCGACAATATGCCGGGGATTCGCCTATGCGGTATTAAGCGCCACCTTTATGGTCTGCCTGGAAGAAATCATGACTTTCCAACATTTTTTCCAATCGTTAAGTGTATTCAATATGCTTCACATGGTAGTCGGCGGTGTATTGGGTTGCGCGATCTATGCACAAGGACTGGCTTATTACGTTCCTGATAACCTGGCACGCTACGGGGCGGCAATCGACCATGTATCATTCAGCAGCAGTCCGTTCAATCTCGGCCATTACATGGAAGAGTTTATCAGTCAGATGATGGAGATAAGCATCAAGCAGATTTACGGCTGGGTGGCTTATGCCTGCATCTTCCTATTCCTGCTGTTGCTGCTTTATGATTTCCCGGTGCGCCGTTCGTTGAAAAGCATGCCAAGCTGGAAAGAAGTGGCACGTGATGTAAAAAACTTTTTGGCGTACAGCACAAGGGACATCAAAAAGATAAATAACTAACTATACGAATGACATCAAAATAGTTTCTTAAAAGAAAGCGACTGTCACCCAAATACAGGAGCAGCCGCTTTTCTTGACAATAATCAGTACAAGCGATATCTATACATTTATAAAATCAAGTTAGTGTTCACGATCTATAAATGTACACTCTTTACCCAACATAGCCTCACCATATTTCTTTGGAAACATATTAGGTACAGCATGATATGTTTTTGATACATGATTCACATCGATACCTTTCTTTCTTACTATATAAGACTCCCCAATTGTAGTTTTAAAAGAAATCACGTTATCTTTATTGACTTCAATATTTACATTTCGATTATTCTGCGTGACAACTTGAACTAAATCATCATCCCAAGGATTCTGTATACGACATTCTTTTCCTGCTAAACTTTTTATCTCAACAAATGGAATATTCCCTAAACTATCTATAACCGAGGAAACAATAAAAGCTCCTTCAGCGCGTAGAGTAAAAGCAGATGCGAATTTCGAAGGTATCGCCGGAAATACCCTTATCTTTCCTTCGTGACTTTGAAGTAACATCTCATTGATAGCAGTACCTAAAAGACCCATTGTTTCCATACCACATTGAACGAAAGGCTTTGTCCGAAAGCCCGATTTTCCGGCTTCAGGACGATTGTAAGTCAATCTTGAGTCATACATATAGTCACGCTGAGCATATAATTCGGCATTAGGAATCTGATCAACATAACGAGAAAAATAATGCCAATGGTCTAAATTGTAAAATAGCCCTTGATTAAAATGCTGCAAATAATTAACGCTACATTGCAAACGCTCCAACACTTTATCTCCCAGCCCCAATCGTGCGGAAACAATCGCTCCGGGAGTAATAGCATTCCGGTTTTTCGGATGATGCAAAGCAATGTTTCGGGCTATTTCAAAATAATCGGTCCCTTTATGATCCAATCCAAGCACACCTGCCGGAAAAACAGCTGTAGTATGTGCGTCAAAATGATAGCCTTGTATATTTGTTTTCGCATCCGGATACACTTCATTATTTTCTGTAAACGCCAATCCAAATACCTTTCCTTTTTCGGGTACATCCAAAATCGGAGGAGCCCATAAATGTGATATAACATGTTTCCATTGTTTTATCTTTGACTTATCCATATTTAGGTCCTGAGCAGCTTTAATACAATTTTTAAATAATGACTCAATCATGTATCTATCTGTTATTGTATTCTTTAATTTACTACTCCATTCATGTTCGTAAGGTTGTGCAGGATAAATATAAAATTCTTTTCGGACATCATCCCACTGAAGAAAGTTCAAGTAGAATTCTGCAGCCTCTTTCATAAACGGATAAATTGTATTCCTAAGATAGTCACGGTCTTGGGTATAAGCATAATACTCCCACATTATTTTACTTATCTGACTGGCCGGAGTATAATTCGTTGTCATATTTCCCCAATTAGCACTAACCATGTTACCGGAAAAATCATGCGCCTCAGTTATTAACAATCCGTCTTTTGTCCCTTTCTTTCTGGCTAATGCTTTTCCTTGAGGAATCATATTGACATAAGTTTCAATATAAGGTCGTAATAAATCACAATCATTCTGAACAGCAAGCCCCCAATAAGATTCTTGGGTATTCCAGTGATGGGGTGTAGCCCACTGACGATGATCATAATTAGTAGTCCATAACCCGCCATTAAATGGTACCGGATATTTTCCCCGTGAAGAACTTCCCATAAGATAACGACGAATATAATAAATATTCTCCAGATAATTGTCTGCCAGATGAACGAATGACTTCGACCAAAAGTGAGTCCACCAACTGAGATGTTCTTTCCGAAGCGCTGTAAGCGTTTTTACTTCCGCTTTATCCAGTAATGAAATTGCCTCTTGAGTCGGATTGTCCGAATCATTAGAACTGACAACTGATATTAAAATCTTATATTTCTGTTTAGAAGACAAAGGTGTAATCATTGAGCTTTCCCGATCACTGACACGCAGAATCTCTGTCGGGGTCTCAAGTACCCGACACGCAATAGTAAAATGAAGACCACCTTCAAACTTTTCTTCCAAAATGATGTCATTTTCCTGTCTATTCACCTTTGCAGTACCTAATCCATTGGCCACATCCCGGTCACGTGAACCATACCATCCTCCAAAGTTACAACTGCCCCAACGCTCCAAAGAAATTCGATTTACAGCTCCGGAAGGCAATGTTTTCTTATAATCAGCCTGACAATCTATCACCCAGACATTAGAGTTTGCATCTACCCAAGATGTTATCTCCGTATCGGCAAACGGTGTCGAACTCTTAATCTTTAAATCTGCGTTTTGCAGAGATAAACGAGCTTCAAAATCAGCCAGATGCATATAGCTATAACACGGTACACCTAAATTAACATTTAACCGTCCCGCCGAACGCAAAGTCATCCTCCCATTAGCTGGTTTATCATATAAATCTATTTTGTTAATTTGTAAAGTAATGCCCTCGTTGGTAAACCATAACATACCTCCGAGATCTCCATTACCAAGAGGAAAACCATTGAAACTGTCAAACTCCGGTTCCAGATAGACAATATCATGCTGACTCAGATAGTTATCGTCAATTTTAAAAAGGGAAGAAGCTTGTATAACACATACATTACAAAACAAAACAATTAAAGCAGAAACTATATTTTTCATTTTACATTTACTCTTTGATAGTGATTGATTTTTTACTTCTGTACACAAGTCACATTTTGTATCTTTCCTTTAAACCCATTCAACGGATTGCCAATCCAGCGTAAGGGGAAGATTAACGTCTCCTGATAAGGCATATAATCCATACGCTTGTTTTTTTTGCAATAAACTTTCATTTTACGTCCTTCTAAACGTTCTTGCAATTTGCCATTAACATATAGTGATGTGCCTTTATAATCCCCTGAAATACAAATATCTGTCCATTTTCCTTTCGGAAGGCAATAAGAACCGAAAACGAAAGTATACCCATCACGACTGAAAGCAATCCGTCCGGTATTTTCCCAGTTGGTATATACTTTGGAATGTGGTCCTTCAAATAGAATTCCGTTGATATTGGTATCCTTGTCCGGATAAATTTTAAATGATACTACGTAAGGGTAACCCACTTCCTGCAAAGCAGTACGAATAGTATCTGTCCCACTCAATAAACACACCTTTCCTAAAGGAGTCAGACACATTTCTTTAGGAATCCGTGCCAATAAATTCACTCCCGGAGCTTCCGGCATTATGCGGCATAAGGCTTCAAAACTTTCGTAAGAAACAATCTTGTTATCTCCTTTCCAAAGTTTTTCAGCCAACACTTGAATAGCAGGAAAAGAACGTAAATGTACATCCTGTTCAGAAATACCATTGCCACACATGTCATTCCATACAGCAAACATTCCACCTAACACTCCCGGAGTTCCTTCAGGAAGCGTCTGCTTACTATTCATCAACCATGGACTCCATGATTCATAGATCCATTTATGATCTAAAAATTCACGATAGTAACCAGCTCCGGGCACAATATATAGATAAGTATCGCATGTGTTTATTAGTTGATATCCCTCCCTTAAAGAGGCTTCGGGATCTATCCAGTCATACGACCATGCATTAACTGTCACTCCTCCTGCCTTTACGGGAGTTTTACCGGGTAGCCATTTCAAGCCACCCCACATACGAGGGTTCTTACCATATTTTTCGATATACTTCAGATAACGATCAGTAAAATAACGATATTGCTCCGCTTCCTTCTTGTTATATTCATCCGTACCGATATGTACGTCAGGACCAATGAATATAGGATGCTCACCAGAAAGATACTCATCAAACAGCGTATCAAGAAAATGATAAGTCTCATCCTTATAAAGATCCAAATGATCCATTCCGTATTCCTTACTGCCGATCTCCGGTTTGTAATGCGTAAAAGCAAGAGAGTGTGCAGGAATATCTATTTCAGGAATAACGTTTACTCCATAGCTCATTCCCATACGTTGTAAATTAGAAAATTCCTGTTTAGTATACGAACCATCCTTAGCCGTCAATCCAGGAAAACGTTCACTCTCCAGGCGGAAAGCAGCGTAGGTCATCTTCCAATCATTGTTAAAGAATTGTGGAAAACCATTATCATTCAAATGGATCTGGAACTCATTCATTTTATAGAATGAAAGTATTTTGACATATTGTTTCAAATAATCCAACGTGAAAAATTTACGAGCTACATCCAACATAAACCCACGACTCGAAAATTTCGGAAAGTCACGTGCTGTTCCTTTCGGCAATTTACCTTGCTGATTATACAAGATTTGCAAAAGGCTGCGTGTCCCCCAAAAGAGTCCCTTCACAGTAGGTGCCTCAATACTGACATAATGGGTTGTAGCCAACACATACCCCTCGTCACCTAACTGTTTGTCTGGTTTTATCAACGATAGATAAATATCATTCCTTTGTGGTTTTCCTGTTTTTATGATGTAATGCCAATTCATTAAATCTCTCAAGTCATCGACCAATATACGAGCAGTGGATAAAAGTTCTGCTTCATGGGCTGGATTTACAACGATACTTCCTTCAGCAGGCAGGAGCAATTTTCCATTTCCTCCCTTCCATTGTTGCAAAGCAGGAATAACACAAGGACACGGTTCTTGCGCAAAAGTACCCAAGCATACCACAAACAGATAATATAATGTAAGTAACAGTTTTCTCATAATTTCAAATTTATCTATACTTTTGATAGAACATCTCTCTATTTCCACTCTGATCATTACGATTATCTACCTCACTGAACATCCAGATATCATTTTCTTCAGCCAGTTGAATTAATTGAGTAAGCAGTTGTTTGCGTTCTTCTCTCGTGCCATATTCCAAACGAATTTGAGCATACATTATAGCCATTCGCTCTTTCCGAACCCGTTTCAATACATCCGGTTGGTTTATTACAGCTTTTTCAGCTAAATCAAACCAATGTTTGTAACGCTCTATACATTCTTTTGACAGATAACCTTCACGATGAGCTTCAAGATCACCATCCATAGAAAGTATGGCTTTTGATTTTTTTAATGCTTGTTCCATGTCAGCGATATATCGCTTGATATAAACTCCTGCCTTACCATAATACCCTGCTAAAAAATCATCCATCTCCTGTTTCATATCACATTGTGGATTCCATAATAATTTAGCTAGCAAATAACCACGTAGCTCGGCAAACTCACCCCCTTTTTCCCTATTTCCTTGACAAAAAACAGCTGAAACATTATTAGCTATATAGAAATTAATATTGTCCTGCATAGTACTGAAATTGGGAAATGGTGAAACTAAGTTTTGAAATTGGATAACATAGTCCCAAACCAATATTTCATTACAAATCTTTCCCCAGTCTACCAAATCCTTTCTAAATGTAGCATGAATATTTGAAGTAGCGATAGGAAAATTAATACCTTGCCGGGCTGTTTCTATAGCACACATTTGAATTACAACATTAGATGCCGGTTTAGTATATAGCGGAGCCTTTCTAGTGTAAGTATAAGCTAAAGTCGCTATTTTTTTGTGCGGAAAGTGCTCAGCTATTTGATTAACGAATTTCAACATCGTTCCACTGGGGCTTCCATCATACAAATCTGATGTTTGACATTGCTGACAAGTACAGTTCCCTCTTCCGTCCATTTGACTCACACTCCAATAATGTGCTAATGAATCAGCCCATACAGGAACTTCTGCCTGTGTTTTTTGAATCAGTCGATTTAAAGAATTGATAGCATGATAAGGAAGTTCTGGATTAGTCAAACATAATTGTGTTCCTTCCGAACGTGGTTGAATTCTTTTTCCCTCAATTTCAGAAAAATATTCAGGATGAGTATCATAAAGACTGGGAGAAACCACATCATAGAGTGAATGACACCACAGCCCCCAATCAGCATGACGACCACCTTTTATAGCCCACCTATTAGGAGCTGTCAGTCCTTTTCGAAGCATATTCCCATTCAGTTTCAGTTGTGCAGCAATAACAGGATCACACAAATCATAATAATAAACTTCCCGCCATTTCACAACAGGTGTATAGCTTTCTTCTATAAAAGGTAATTGCTTTTTATTTAATAAGGGAATAAAAGAAACTTCAGAGCTATACCAGCGACATCCTATATATTTTTCTAAAAAAGAATATACTCCATATAGAACACCTCTACCATTTTGTCCACTGATGACAACTGCATTTTTTTGTATGTTTAAGTAATAACCATCTTCACCAAGTGCAATATTCGCCGGGAGTACGTATCCTGTACTATCTTTCTCTTTAGTAAATACTAACATTTCAGGTCGATCCAATGAAGCAGAATGTCGAACACATGAAACTTTAAATACTTGAGTGATGTATTTGCTTAATTCATCGGCTGCATGAGTTACGACTTTGGGGGCGTCAGGGCAAGTATAAACATAATAGGTTCTACCACTTTCTAAAACCATTTTTTTGTTTTGGGCCTGCAAAGATACTGCTACCAATAGAATATACGTAACAAATATATATTTCATGGAAACTTTATCATTTATAAAATTTAGAATAAAAAAGAGGGGACAGGACATTCAGAATAATGCTTATCCCCTCTGTTAATTATATATACTGATTATCTATTGGAGCTATTTTATCAACGTACATTGTATAATCCATTCTTTGGTTGTTTTACCATCGGCTGCAACAACCTTGTATTTGGAAACTTTGGAAAAATCGCCCCATTTGCCTAAGGCAGGTGCACCTTCTAGCGGATAAATAGTAGATGCGGTAGAAATTGTAGCAATACCTACAATCTTTTCCAACTTTACATTATTGCGTACCTCCTCAGTGAAAAAACTGGGATTTCCAGCTTCAGGAACAGTGATTGTGCAATAAACAGTATTTCCTTCTATTTTTACATTAGTAGGTAGTGAAACCACACCCAATTGAGTGTTATTTCCCCCATTTATAGTTTGTTCCCAACGATGTTCAAACTTAAATCCTCTGATCTCTGCGTCATTATAAGATTCCAGTTCATCCAGCCCTGCTTCCAAACAAGAAGATAAAGTCAATAACATGAAGAACGTAAAGGCACTTAGCCAAGAGATATCTATAACTTTTTTCATATTCATTACCAATGATTATTTTGTTGTAAATTAGGATTAGACATGAGTTCTGATTCAGGCAACGGGAAATACATGCGTCTAGGCCAAGAGAACACTCGGTCGCTTCCTGTCGAACTTCCATGACTGGTATCAATTAAAGTAAATGTATCATCGTCCCCATCAATAATAATACAGTGGGTACGTTTGTTAAACTCAGATACGGAGGTTGCATTTTCCACTTTTGCCCAACGAATGACAGAAAAATAGCGGTCACCCTCCAAAGCTAATTCAACCCGACGTTCTATCTTATAATATTTCCAGAAATCTGCTTCTGAAGAACTTTCCGGCAAAGCGGGTAATCCACCATGTTGAGTACGAGTCATGTTCATCATTCTAATAGCCTTGTCTATTTCTCCCTTGCGGCCAAGCGCCTCAGCATAGTTAAGACAAGCTTCCCCCAATCTAAATAGGATATAACGAAAATCATAAAGGATCTGGTATCCCGGAAGTGCATCTGTACCGTCCAATTCATAAATGTATTTACGCCACATATATCCACTTTGAGTCATAAAACCATGATTCTGTGTATTTTCCCAGTAGCAATTACCTTTAGTATCCATCTCAATAGGAGAAGTGAAATAAGTAGTACCATCATAACAAATAGTAGCATCCAAACGTTTATCTCTGTTACTATACATAATGGAAGCAGTCTTTACCGGAGCATTTTTCCATTTTGCTGTCTCTGTATAATGTTTTGCAGTTTGGTCTCCCTCTACATCAATTGCCAAATAGGCTTCTGTCAGTTCATGGGAGGGCCAGTTAGCACACCATGCATCCACTTTATCATTAAAAGCCGGCCCCATAATATTTCGTCCGGGTGCTAATGTACCGGCAACATACATAGGAAGTAAATTCTCACAATACTGTTTTTTATCACCTTGTGTAAAATAGAACTGAATTTCCGGACTCGTTTCCGGATAAGAAAAACTACCGAACATTTTACGATATTCAGGGTCTATACTCCAGTTAGCAGCTTCCTCTCCTTCAAACAGTTGTTTTCCAGCAGCAATAGTTTCATCATAGAGACCGCCTTCCAATGATACACGCGTTAGTAACGTGAGTGCTGCTCCTTTTGTAAAACGCTCTTTATTGGCAGTTGAGGGTAGATTGGGAATCGCAAGTTTCAACTCATTGACCATAAATCTATACATTTCTTCTTCTGTACTACGAGACATTAACATTTCATCACTAGGAGTCATCAGTTTATCAACAAGCATTACTCCTCCCCAGCGACGTACCATCCAACTATACACCATTACGCGCAGACAACGAGCTTCGGCAATAAACTGTTTACAACTTTGTCCGTCAATATCAGGATTGTTAGTCAATTCTTCTATGATAAGACTCGTTCTACGGATATAAGAGTATTTATTAAAACCTCCTATATTATTTTCAATATTTGTAGGAGAAATAGCTTCCGCTGCTACAGAGTTGTTATCCTTATTCCAAACATTATCTGTCCACGAATCTGTACGCAAACATTCTGTATTATTATCTCCCGAACAATACAAATCCTTAAGAATTGTCCAATAAGCTTCTCTCAGCACATTTTCGGCCAAATCTTTATTACGCCATATTAAAAGTTCGTTGTACGAGTCCATTGGTTCTGTATCAAGCACATCACAAGATGCCAGTCCACACACCATTATCAATGCTATATATAAATATTTTTTCATATATTTTCCCTTTTATTTAAAATGTTAGGTTAACTCCAAACTGAATAATCTTCTGCACCGGATAACCTACTTGTCCCATAGACTCATCATCTCTACCGTCTTCCGGGTCAATGTGATACTTTTTAACCGGAGAGAAAGTCAACAAGTTGTTACCACTTACATAAAGCTCAAATTGAGAAATAAAGCTCAAATTTTTCAACAAGCTGTATTTCAGGTCATAGCTAAATTTGACATTCTTTAGTCTAAGATAAGAAGCATCCAGCAACCAATAAGTTGAAGCCATATCATTGTTCCCCCGTTTTCTTGTGCATTATTAGTTAAGCGAGGGTAGAGTATTTCTCCGGTATTACCCGGATAATAGAATTTTTCACTACCTGCCAAACCAATCTGATTTGTATTAAACTTCCGGTTGAATGATTCCAACAACATATTTCGGGCACCTGTACCTTGTAACAATACGTCAAGTGTAAATCCTTTATAAGATGCTCCCAAAGTGATGCCATAAGTCAAATGCGGGAATCGTGGAGCACCTTGACGTATCCGGTCATTAGTATCTATCACACCATCACCGTTGATATCCTGATAAGCGATATCACCTGGTCGTAACAAGGTAGAGGCCTGAGGACGGGGACTATCCAATATTTGTTCCATATTTTGATAAAGTCCGTTTGAGACATACAATAAGTCAAAATATGATTTTTGGTGTGTGAGACGACGTAATGGATTCTTCAAATCGGATTCTTGTTCATCATATTTCCTTTCCCAGAGTTCATTATAATATGACAAATTAAGTCCCACATTATACTTGAAGTCACGTGCTATCTTATCTCTCCATGCCAAATTTAGTTCATACCCCGCTCTACGATGAGCCGAATTTGTCTTAACCATAGGCATAGCAGTCCCCAACGGTGTGGTATAAGCATCTTTAGGATTAGCTAAATAATTGGTCGTACGATAATAGAAATACTCAAAGTTAGCAGATAAACGTTGTTGGAAAAACTCTGCATCAACAGCAAGGTTGATAGTATTTCTGCTATACCATGTCAAATCCTGACTAACTAAATCACCTTCACGCAAGGTAGAATTCCATTTTCCTCCTTCGTAGAAATCATTTCCCTTATTATACACCGACAAATATTTAAAATTACCTACGTCATCCAAGCCTATTTTGCCCCATGAGAAACGAAATTTCAAGGCGCTAAACCAATTGTTATTCAATAAAGGTTGCATGAAAGGCTCTTTATCTACATTCCACCCCACAGAAACTGATGGGAAGAATCCCCAACGCTGGCCTTTAGGAAACTTGTCCGAGCCGTCATAACGGAAGTTAGCTTCTACAATATAACGCATCTTATAATCGTATTTTAAACGACCTACCAATCCCATACGTCCATTTTCCCTTGCAGTACCGTTGTTTTCCGCTGTAGAACTTGGTCCTCCGTTTATCTGTTCAATAACGCTAGTCTCATATTGTCTTCTCAATGCTCCCAATTCGTTATAATTGTACTTCCAAGAGTTGAAAACAGCAGTCGCCCCAATTGTATGAGCTTCTTTGAATGTTCTATTATAATCTGCCCGTGCTTCAAAAGTCACCTCATTGGAACGGTACATATCTTCATCCAAACGAGCTTTTCCAAGATTAGTAGGTTCATCATTCCATTCCCATACAGGTCCTACGCCTGCTTCATTAGCACGCCAATCCTTATTAAAACTATCATACAGATTATAATTCACAAGTGCTCCAAAACTCAGTCCGGTAACTTTAGGAACATCCCATTGCATCGACAAATTCATATTGGTATAGCGGGTATCATTTTTTCTATATCCAGCAGTCGGATCAATTTCCACATATGGATTTTCCTGACCACCCGTCGGATGACCTGCACTATTAAAACATCTAGCCAAAGAATTTAAACGTGCCACATGTGTCCAAATAGTATACAAACCATTAGGGGGATATTGTGTTTTGTTCTGACTAAAAGAAACATCTCCATTTAGTCTCAATCCTATTTGATCGAAATAGTGGTCCACATGCATTCTCATATTTAAACGATCATTTTTAGAAATATCTGTTTTATAAATACCTCCTAAAGTGTAATAACGTGCAGACATAAAATAATGAGTGTTCTTACTTCCTCCATTCAACGAAATGTTATGCGACTGCATAGGAGCAAATTTGTGGAATAACAAGCTATTCCAGTCCGTGTTTCCTGTCACATCGTTGAAAGTACCATTTTTCACAGCGTCCAGTACACCTTCCGGCCAATACAAATTACCATTCGCATCCACTTTCATAAAAGTAGGCATTCCGTTATTATAGACCGCGGCCCTGTCTGATAACTCTGCAACCACATAGTTGTCAAGGAATTCAATAGGCTGTGTAGGTGAACTTAAAGAGTAAGAACCATTATAACTAATTGTCATTTTTTCGTTTGTACCCTTTTTGGTTGTGACCATCACAATACCATTACCGGCCCGTGCACCGTATACAGCCGCTGCAGCAGCATCTTTTAAAATAGAAAAAGATTCAATATCACTAGGTGAAAGCACCGAAAACTCTTGTTTTGTACTAGGTATACCATCAATTACATACAAGGGTTCTCCACCTCCACGGATAGAAATACTAGGTAATGCCCCCGGCTCACCTCCTGCCGATTGAATAAAGACTCCGGTTGCTCTACCTTCCAAAGAACTGATAATATTGGTATTAGGCATATTTACCAAATCATCGCCTTTAACACTAGATATAGAACTAGTTAATCTTTTCACAGAGCTCTTTCCATACCCCACTACAACAACTTCGTCTATAAGTTTACTATCTTCTTGAAGTTTAATGGTTAGCGAAGTGCGGTTACCAATCTTAATAGTCTTAGTCAAGTATCCTACATAAGATACCTCAATCACCGGAGAATCACCGGACACATTGACAGTAAATCTACCATTTGCATCAGAGATTGTTGCGTTCGAGGTATTCTTTTGTAAAATAGTAGCTCCAATTAAAGGTTCTCCGTTGTCGTCTGTTACTACACCGCTCAGTTTGCGACTCTGCTGTTGTTCCAGCACATTAAAATTGTTTTCGTCTATCGTCGTAGTGGCTGATATTCCCAAAATAGGCAAGGATATAAATATCACAAGTAGCCCTTTTTTTAATAATTGAGATAGACAATAATGGTGATAATAATTACTTTGCATCATTAGTCTTAAATTTTAAATCATGAATACTTTTTATATTACTTGAGTTAAAACCGTATGGCTTAAGGACCGGATTTGTTTTTCATAGGCAAATGATTTTTTTGTTAATATAGCTTTATTAGAATTAAGTTCTTGGGCACAAAATTAGTTAATGTACAAGTTGCCCACCCCACGTAATTTTATCAATTTCCCCCCTTTTTTCTATCAATAATGCCTCTACAGCTATTCTCATCAAAAGAATATCATATTTTTCTTCGCAATTTAGCTACTGGAGTATAATGCGAGTTCGATATAATTCAACTACACTCTTTATTTCATTATTAATAATTTCGACATCAATAATGAAATCTTTTCAAAATATAATATACTGCAATGAGCACATTACAATTCTCTTTTCACTCTACCGAACACACATTTTCCTGATACAACACAAATTCTTTGCAGAAAATATCCTTCATTTAATAAAATTCCGTAACTTTAGTCTCGAAAAACACAGTGGTAATTATATAAAATATCACAAAATGATACTTTTTGTTACTATTTTTATCTTTTAGGAAACAATCATTAATTTAAGTTGAAAATGAAAGTAATGAAATTATATCTCTTAATCATTTTAGGATTACTATTAGGAAAATTAAACAGTAAAGCGATATCTCCGTTTTATACAAACCATACAAATTTTAAGCAGTTAACCATTCAAGATGGGCTTAAAGACAACACTGTTTTATCCATTCACAAAGACTCTAAAGGTATAATGTGGCTAGGAACAAGCACTGGATTAAGTAAATATGACGGCAATCATTTTACTAATTACACACTAGACCAATATTTTAGCATGAATGTAAGAAAAATAGAAGAGGATAGTCGACATATATTATATTTGCAGACCAATGATTGGATCACATACATGGATTGTAAGGATGAAAACACAGGAAGACTTCATACTCTTGTAAAAAACAAAGATTATCAGGTAACAGATTTTCTTTTGCTCAATGACTCCACTCTCTTTGCTTGCGATAATCAGACGTTAAGCAGCTTCAGAATAATGCTAGACCAAAACGGTCATCCTTTTTCAAAATTAGAAAAAGTTTACCCGTTTGAAATGGCAAAAGGAGAGCGATTTATGAAATTCTGCATAACCAATAACCATAGGAAAATCTACTTAGTGACTAACAGCGCACGCGTTCTTTTATTAGAGATCAGTACAGGACGCGTTTTAAAGCAAAAACGTTTGTTAACCACAAAACATGAGTTTGGAGCTTCTTCGGTTGTATGCCACAATGGGAAACTATTTATATCCTCAATGTTACATGGCATTTTTATTATGGATACTTCATTGGAAAACCTCAGTCATATTGCCAATCAACAAAATATATTTCCCACTCATTTGTCCCATAACGATGTTTACAACATCATTCCCATTTCAGATTCATCTATCCTTGCTACAACATGGTATGGATATACTATGCTTTTGGCCGATAATAACATTCCAGGTGGATGGACTACAGAAATACGTACCAGCGAACCAACGTGGCAGTCATTAAACTTCGAAGCACGCATGATATCTTCTTACTATGATCCCCATGGATTTTTATGGATCGGAACACACGGAGGAGGCGTATTAGTTTCCGACTGGAAGTGGAATTTTATCAAACAATACAATTTCAAAGAAGACAATGAAGTAGAAAGCATCATTATTGATGATGAAAAGAGGATTTATTTGTCAACTTATGAACAAGGTATTTTTTACACTCCACCATTATATGACCTAAAAGATTTCGGTTTACGTGAGTTATCGCAAACAGATAGAAAAACAGTACTATGCAGCATGAAGGATAAAGATGGGAATATATGGTTCGGTTACAAAAATGGAATGCTCGTTTTTTATTCTCCACAAAAAAAAGAAGTACAAAAGTATAATGTAACTGACACCCCTATCAATGTACTGTTTACAGATTCCAAGAAAAACTTTTGGATTGGAACAGAAAATGGCCTATTTCTATACGACTGTGACAAAAAAAAGAAAAAGGAAGTAAAATTAAAACAGACTGTAAACTGTGTATTTGATATAGCTGAAGACAATGAAGGCAATTTGTGGATAGCTACCAGTTTAGGGCTATTAAAACTAAATTATGCCAACAACAAACAACATATACAACATTTTCCGACAAACAAACATACATATACAGCTCAGACTGTATTAGCAGCAAAAGACGGAACCGTATATGTAGGCTATCAAAATGGATTAGGGATTGTAGCACACGGAGAGACAACTGTAAAACAAGTGTTTACCACCATGGATGGTTTGGGAAGTAATTGGATAAATTGTCTATTGGAAGATAAACAAGGCTATATATGGATTGGAACTAATTCAGGGTTCAGTTGCTATGACAAATCCATAAATCAGTTTTATAATTATTATGCTTCCGGAAGCAGCCGTTCTGTGGCTCTTTGGGGAGATATGCTTTGCTGGGGAGGTAACAAGCACCTACTTTTCTTCTCACCCCAACAGGCAATAAACACTTTTAAAGCAAATACTAAAAACCCAATAATCATTACAGGTATTGAGGTTAATAACAAACCTCTGATTCCGGGAAAACCCGTCAATGGACAAATGGTATTGACGAAAACAGCCGAGTACACAGATTACATCTCTTTGTCACACAAAAACAGAGATTTTGCATTATCATTCAGCAACAGTCCTTATCCCACTGCGCAAAAATACGTATACAGGTTGATACCTTATCAAAATGAATGGATAGAATGTAATAGTAAAGAGAAAATTTCTTATGCTAACCTATTACCGGGAAACTATACATTTCAGATAAAAAACCAAAAAAAGGCAATCTGGTAGCTGTCATCTCCAACGGAACCGCCGTGCTCGGCCTGGGCGATATTGGCGCCCTCAGCGGCAAACCCGTCATGGAGGGTAAAGGTCTGTTGTTCAAAATTTATGCCGGTATCGACGTATTCGACATCGAAGTAAATGAAAAAGACCCCGACAAGTTCATCGAAGCTGTCAAGGCTATTGCCCCAACATTCGGAGGTATCAACTTGGAAGACATCAAAGCACCCGAATGTTTCGAAATAGAACGCCGCCTGAAAGAGGAATTGGACATCCCCGTGATGCACGACGACCAGCACGGCACCGCCATCATCTCCAGCGCAGGATTGCTGAACGCCCTGGAAGTGGCAGGCAAGAAGATAGAGGAAGTGAAAATCGTCGTAAACGGTGCCGGGGCTTCCGCCACCTCATGTACCAAACTGTATGAAGCGCTCGGCGCACGCCGTGAAAATATCCTAATGCTGGACAGTAAGGGAGTCATCACCAGCGACCGCGAGAATCTGACCGAGCAGAAACGTTACTTTGCCACCGACCGTCGCGATGTACATACTCTGGCAGAAGCCATCAAAGGCGCCGATGTATTCCTCGGACTGTCAAAAGGAAATGTGTTGACCCAGGACATGGTTCGCAGCATGGCAGACCATCCCATCGTGTTTGCCCTTGCCAACCCGACTCCGGAAATCTCTTACGAAGATGCTATGGCAGCACGTCCTGACGTACTGATGGCAACCGGACGTTCGGACTATCCGAACCAGATTAATAATGTAATCGGTTTCCCCTATATCTTCCGCGGTGCCCTGGATACTCAGGCCAAAGCCATCAACGAAGAAATGAAGATTGCCGCCGTACATGCCATTGCCAACTTGGCCAACAGCCTGTACCCGATGTTGTGAACGAGGCTTATCATGTTAACAACTTTAGTTTCGGTCCGGAATACTTCATCCCGAAACCGGTTGACCCGCGTCTTATCACTGAAGTTTCCTGCGCCGTAGCCAAGGCTGCTATGGAAAGCGGTGTAGCCCGTAAAAATATCGAAGACTGGGATGCCTACCGCCTGCAACTGCGCGAACTGATGGGTTACGAAAGCAAACTGACCCGCCAGCTTTACGACACCGCCCGTCGCAATCCGCAACGCGTGGTATTTGCCGAAGGTTCTCACCCCAATATGCTGAAAGCCGCTGTAGAAGCCAAAGCCGAAGGTATCTGTCATCCGATCGTATTAGGAAACGACGAAGCCATCGAAAAGCTGGCAAAAGAACTCGACCTCAGCCTCGAAGGTATCGAGATAGTAAATCTGCGTCATCCGGATGAAGCGCCGCGCCGTGAACGCTATGCCCGCATTCTATCTGAAAAACGTGCCCGCGAAGGAGCCACTTACGAAGAAGCCAACGATAAGATGTTCGAACGCAACTACTTCGGTATGATGATGGTGGAGACAGGCGATGCAGATGCATTCATCACCGGTCTTTACACCAAATACAGCAATACGATCAAAGTTGCCAAGGAAGTTATCGGCATACAACCGCAATACAAGCATTTCGGTACGATGCACATCCTGAACTCCAAGAAAGGTACCTACTTCCTGGCTGATACACTAATCAACCGTCATCCCAATGCCGAAACATTGATTGACATAGCCAAGCTGTCAGAGCATACCGTACGTTTCTTCAATCATACTCCGGTAATGGCCATGTTGAGTTACTCCAACTTCGGTGCAGACACCGAAGGTAGTCCGGTAAGTGTACACGAAGCCGTGGAATATATGCAGCAGAACTATCCTGATCTTGCCATTGACGGTGAAATGCAGGTGAACTTTGCCATGAACCGCGAAATGCGCGATGCCAAGTATCCGTTTACGCGCTTGAAAGGAAAAGACGTAAACACACTGATTTTCCCGAACTTGAGTTCTGCAAACTCTGCTTACAAGCTGTTGCAGGCGATGGATACGGACTCCGAACTGATTGGTCCTATCCAAATGGGATTGAACAAGCCTATCCACTTTACCGATTTTGAGAGCTCCGTGCGCGATATCGTTAACATCACTGCAGTAGCAGTTATCGATGCTATCGTAGACAAAAAAAAGGCTGCCAAATGAGACGACCGTTATCAAAATTCCAAATAGTTTGCATTGTGCTGCTTTGGGCAGCACTTTGCTACATTGTTTTGATATCTGTCGAACGAATTGACGGTCCAATTATCCTAACGCTTGCCATTTCGGCGGCTTTAGTGTTTATTCCCGTCATAAAGTCTCTAAAAAGAGGATAAATAATATCTTTTTATTCCTTTTTGCGGGATAAAACAATATTTTTGTTGTTTTATCCCGCATTTTCTTTTTATAAATTGTTTGCTTGTCTCATTTTTATGTGTACTTTTGCAACCGCAATGAGAGGAAAAAACAAACCGAAAATCATTGTTTTAGGTAACATATAGTAGCAACCAATAAAAAAGAAATAGATTATGAATGCAGCTAAGGTATTAGAAGATTTGAAAAGACGGTTCCCCAACGAACCAGAGTATCATCAAGCAGTGGAAGAAGTACTTTCTACAATTGAAGAAGAGTACAACAAACACCCGGAATTTGACAAAGTCAATCTAATTGAGCGTCTTTGCATCCCCGATCGTGTTTATCAATTCCGCGTGACTTGGGTAGACGATAAGGGTAACGTCCAGACAAACATGGGTTATCGTGTGCAGCACAACAACGCTATCGGCCCATATAAAGGCGGTGTTCGTTTCCATGCTTCTGTAAACCTGAGCATCCTGAAATTCCTTGCTTTCGAGCAGACATTTAAAAACTCATTGACAACTCTGCCTATGGGTGGCGGTAAAGGCGGTTCGGACTTCTCTCCGCGCGGCAAGTCTAATGCTGAAGTAATGCGTTTCGTACAGGCATTCATGCTGGAACTGTGGCGTCATATTGGTCCTGAGACTGACGTTCCTGCTGGTGACATCGGTGTAGGTGGTCGTGAAGTAGGTTTCATGTTCGGTATGTACAAGAAGCTGACTCATGAATTCACAGGTACATTCACTGGTAAAGGCCGCGAATTCGGTGGTTCACTGATTCGTCCGGAGGCTACAGGTTACGGTAACATCTACTTCCTGATGGAAATGCTGAAATCTAAAGGTACTGACCTGAAAGGCAAGACTTGCCTGATCTCCGGTTCTGGTAACGTAGCTCAATACACTGCTGAAAAAGTATTGGAACTGGGTGGCAAGGTATTGACCATGTCTGATTCTGACGGTTATGTTTACGATCCGGACGGCATTGACCGCGAAAAACTGGACTACATCATGGAACTGAAGAATCTCTACCGTGGACGTATCCGCGAGTATGCAGAACAATATCCGGGTGTGAAATATGTAGAAGGAGCTAAGCCTTGGGGTGAAAAAGCTGACATCGCTTTGCCTTCTGCCACTCAGAATGAATTGAATGGCGACCATGCCCGTCAGTTGATAGCTAATGGTGTAATGGCAGTATCCGAAGGTGCTAACATGCCTTCTACTCCGGAAGCTATCAAAGTATTCCAGGATGCTAAGATTCTGTATGCTCCGGGTAAGGCAGCCAATGCTCCATTCCCCTCCTTCGGGGAAGGAGGGGTGGCTGAAAGCCGGGGTGGTAGGTGGATACACAATGCTGATAATAACTGACTTACGCATTCACCTACCACCTCCCCCTACGGGGACTCCTCCTTCCCGAAGGAGGAGAATGGAGAATACTATCGATTATCAAATTATTATTTCCCTAATTAATTTTACCACCAAATTTGAAGAAGAATGTAGAAGCAGCTATAGACGGATGTAGTGGAAGCGATATTCAGCAATGTTTAATCGATCCTAATGAGTTCACCGTACAACTATATGCATCAAGAGCTGCCGATCCGTCTAAAATAAACATTAACTTCAACCTTCCTGCCGGAGCTTCTATAGTCCCTGTTCAACGATTTACTGAAGACGGAATTAACACCTACAACTTTAAAGACGAGAATCCGAGATTATTTAAGGTTACATCAGAAGATGGTGCTTTTTCGGCAATCTATACAATCAGACTTTGGCAAACGGAAATGCCTTTTACATACGATTTTGAGACACTGAGTTCAGACAACCCTTATCACAAGTTTACCGAAGACAATCCTTCCTCAGGTACCATAATCCGTCGATTGGAATTGGCTAGTGGAAATCCGGGATTCGAATTGACAAAAATGGCAAAAGCACCGGATGGTTATCCGACAGTGCAAGTTAACGGAGGAGTTGATGGTGGTAAATGCGTGAAATTGGAAACAAAAGATACCGGTAGTTTCGGAAGCATGGTAAAGATGTATATTGCAGCCGGTAATCTTTTCATCGGTTCATTCGAAGTAGGACAAGCCTTAAGTGGCAATGCAATGAAAGCTACCCATTTCGGATTTCCCTTCTTTTACTATCCGCTCAGACTGGAAGGCTGGTATAAATACAAGGCTGGTCCTACTTTCTCATCAAAAGGAAAACCTGTAGAGGGAAGAAAAAGATGAATGTGATATCTACGGAGTATTATATGAAACGGATGACAATGTACAATTTCTCGATGGTTCGACCTCACTCAATTCACCCAATATTGTAGCTCTGGCACGAAATATTAAAGAACTTCCTGAAACTGACATTTGGAAACAGTTCAATTTCAAATTCGAACCACAGAATGGTAAATCTATTGATCCAGACAAGTTGGGAAAAGGTATCTATAAACTTGCTATTGTATTCTCATCCAGTGTGGACGGTGCGAAGTTCGAGGGAGCTGTAGGAAGTACACTCTATATTGACAAAGTAACGATTGCTCATACTTCCAATCCGGATGAATATGCGAATCAATAATAAACCAATCAATTAACAAGACAATGAAGAAAATAATATATAATAAAGTAGTTGGAATCGCATTCTTAGCAATACTTTTTACACAAGCTGCATATAGTCAGAATGAACGCAATAAAGCGCTGATCTATTCTTATTTGCATGGTTGGGAATATAGTATCAAAGCAGGATTCAGCATTGGAGGTACCTCGCCCCTGCCTTTGCCCAAAGAAATACGTAATATTGATAGCTATGCTCCAAATGTTGCTATCTCTATCGAAGGAAATACCACGAAATGGTTCGGTAATGACAAAAAATGGGGAATGACCGCAGGTATACGCCTCGAAAACAAAACTATGACAACCGAAGCTACCGTAAAGAACTATGGTATGAAGATTATCAACACTAACGGAGGAGAGCTACAAGGACTTTGGACAGGTGGTGTGAAAACAAAAGTGAAAAACTCATATATTACTATTCCTTTGTTAGCTAACTATAAGATAAGCGATCGTTGGAAAGTATCACTTGGTCCGTATTTCTCTTATATGACTGAAGGAAGTTTTTCAGGACATGTATATGAAGGACATTTACGTACCCCTGATGAAACTGGTCAGCGTGTCGACTTTAGTGGTGGAAGTATTGCAACTTATGATTTCTCTGATAATCTACGCAAATTCCAATGGGGTGCTCAATTAGGTGGCGAGTGGAAGGCTTTCAAACACCTTAATGTATATGCAGACCTAACATGGGGACTGAACGATATATTCAAGAAAGACTTCGATACTATAACATTTGCAATGTATCCGATCTATTTGAATATTGGTTTCGGATATGCGTTCTAAAAGAACTGTACATATTATCTTATAAAAAAAGCCGGAATGCATTCTACATTCCGGCTTTTTTTATAAGATATGAATTGATTTATTTTTTATATATTACTTCTATATCATCTACCCATAATTTACTCTCTGGAGCTCCCCAAAATTTATCTCCTTCTTTACTAGATGAACAAACAATAGCAAAACGATATTTCTGATTTATATCAAACTCTGCGTCACCATAATCTAAAGTTATAGTAAATTCTTTCCATTGTCCGTCAGTACTTCCTCCTTCAACTCCTCCTTTTGCTACAACACGACTAGAAGTATAAAAATTATTATCACCAGATTCTCCTGTCAGATAATCTGAAAAACCAGTCTCATCATATTCTTCTGTAGTATATAAAGATACCTTTATAGAATATTGATCAGCATATTCACCTTTAGATACATCTATGGTAGCTTTATCAGTTGCATCTGATTCACATGTATAGAAATCCTTACCTGATTCATATTTATACCATCCCTTTACTGCAACTGGTCTTCCTAAAGAATTATTAAATTGATTACCAAATTTTGTACTATTCAGAGTATTACTCGCATTAGTACTCCATGTCCCTAGAAATAGAGAGCCTGTTGTTATTGTAGGTATCAAACCTCCAACACCACCTTTGGAATTTATAGTTCTAAGTAATGCACTCTTACCATTATGACCTTCACTTTCTTCAGTAACTAACCAACCACTTACTCCTAACATAGGTTTAAATATTCCCATTTCTACTATGCCATAATTACTTGTACACCATCCTGTTGGAGTAGTAAAGGTTTCCTCATCCCCAAACATCGGTTTATGTGTAACAGGATCCCACTCTTCAAAATCATAACTAACTACAAAAGCACGTCCTGAAATAGAAGCCGTATAAATTTTAGAACTTCCATCTTCAGCTACGACAGTAAAAATAGCTTTATTTGAAGAAAAATCCACAGTTGCACCACTTGCAGGTGTTACAGTTGCTTTAGCAGAAACTTCAATAGTAGGCACCAATTTCTTCAAATCATCTGTTGTTACATCTTTTAAAACCTCAAAAACAATAGTCCCGTCTTCTTCATTGACTATTGGTTCTGAAAAAACGACAGCATTAGCTTCAACAGATTTATCAAAAGTAAAACTCAAAATTTTAGCCTCAGTACTTTCTGTTCCAGCCAACTTAGTTCCCTTATAATCAACCTTAACCTGCAATGTTCCACCACCAACTTTAACGTCGACAATCATTGCAAGATTTCCACTACCAATAGTACCGGAAACCGCTACATCACAGTCTCCTACTAAAAGAGTCATCTTTTGATTACCAGAAAACTTATAAGAAGTACCTTCTACCGTTACAGGACAGTTTTCCACAGCAATAGTACCAAGATTAAGTTCCTCACTACCTAAAAAGAAAACAAAATCTCTCAATTCTAATTTAACAGCAGTATCAGAAGCCTTAGTTACATAGACTTTTTGGGATAAACCGGAAGCTATTGGATCTGGCACGCCAACATAATATACATCCATTGTCCCTTTATAATCACCTGCTATCTCTTGCTCAATAGGAATAACTGTCGGAGTATCATCACCTTCGTCATCACTACAAGACGTAAACAATGTCGCAGTACACAATACTGCAAACAGATAATAAAATAATTTCTTTTTCATTTCTAAATTCTCTTTTTAATTAATAAAAGCAAATGCGTGATATTCCCATCGCACACAAATGCCAAAATTTCACAGGCGCAAAGTAACTATTATTTTCACACACCTGCAAGGTCTATTTTTCTTGTTTCTGTTCTATTTTTAAAGAAAAGCGCCTAAAATATCTTATAAGATACCGTTTTACGAGTCAAAATTATAATTTTTGAAAAGAAAAACAGCCCATTAATCATAATCCATATATCTTTGTATAAAGTAAAAAGTGTGAGAAATGAAAGAACTACCCAAAATAGATTTACCCGAAGAATGGCTCATAGGTACAGGAGTAAACAAGGCATTGCTTAGCTTGTATACCAACTTTCCTTGCCGACTGAAATCGGAAATATTCGTGCTATGCATGGAGGGAGAAATCGAAGCCTCGGTCAATCTAAATCGCATAACAGTACGGGCTAATGACTTCGTTACAATTATGCCCGGAAGTATTCTTCAGATACACAGTGTCAATGGAGAACCGATGCTTTATTTCGGAGGCTTCTCATCAAAATACATAGAGCAAGCCAATTTACTTCCTTCGGCTATCAACACCCTATTTATAACGATAGGCCGACCGGTTATTTCATTAAAGCCGGAAGGAGCCAAACTACTGGCAGAATACTTTCAATTCTTGATAAAGCTATATGATTTTTTCGACGAATCAACCCGCAAAGGAATTACTCCGCACTTGTATAATAATATACATACCGGAATAGCTGCCATGTATAACAACCAGCTACAAAACACGAAAGAGTATTCGTCTAAAAGCGAGTTAATCTACAAAAACTTCACTCAACTGGTGATACAAAATTACAATCAGACACGCAATGTAGCATGGTATGCCGAGAAACTCAAAATATCAAATATTCACCTCTGTACTACTGTAAAGAAAGTGACAGGAAACACCTGTGTCGAAATCATCTCACACATGGTCATCATGGATGCCAAATCACAATTGAAATCGACCAATCTCCCCATCCAGGAAATTTCCGATTCACTCAATTTTGCCAACACATCGTTCTTCGGCAAATACTTTAAACGATATGTTGGCATGAGTCCATTGGCCTATAGGAATAGCGGATAAACAACATCGGTCTTAATTAACAGAATCACTTAATCTTCCGGCCTTAAAACGACACCCAGTTTTTTCTTTCCGTCCATCTTGACTATCATCGGCTTCTCAAAACGGACATGACGCAAGAATTTCGTTTCGCCTACCGCCGGTTGGGCATTCAGGAAGTCCTGATCATACACGCCATCATTCATAAAGGCATTAATAGTGAAGTAGCCTACACCGAAAGAAGTCAGGTTCTGGAAGAAGTGGGTCCCTTGGCTCGGATCTACGCGATAATTCGTCAATCCGGCTTCCACTATCACACGGGCAGCAGAAATATGCGGCCATTTCACCGGAATACCCAACCATGTATCGCTGCTTCCCCAACGTCCCGGACCGACAAGTACATAATTCTTACCTTCATTCAGGAACTGCCGGTTGATTTTTTCTATTTCCCAAGCAATAGCCTGATTGTTCGAAGCACTGTAACCCTCAGTCTTTACATAGACAATATCGTGAATTTCGTTCATAATGCCATGTCCCAACGAATTATAAGAACGAAGGATAACGTCCTCATCCCGTATCTCATTCAAATCTTCGTCCAACATTTCCTTACTATCCACAATCGGCCGGATCTGTAACAAATAAAATGTGCCTGTCTTATCCTGTTCGCGACTCATGGTAGCCGCAAATTCAATTTCAACCGGACGGCGCATCTCCTGTTCACCATACTTCAATACTAACTGCAGAATCCGAGCTAACGGAAATACATCATGTTGCAGGATATTAGCAAAAGTAATCACCTTACGTCCTCCCGGATACAAACCATCACGAATGATCTGATCGTACGGATCGTATGTAGAAGCAATATAACGCAGAGCACCGTCACTTTCTGCCTCTTTGACATGAAGTTTCAGCAAATTAAAACCGTCGTCGATAGAAAAATCATGCCCTGCGTTCTTCAAGTCCAAGGCGTAGAAACGGGTCTGCGTCTCCTTGAGTGCAATTTCCATTTCGCTGGTCTGCAATATCTGGTAGGTGATAAGGAGAGAAGCGAAGCGTCATACCGCCGTCTACAATATATTTTCCTAATCCCAGTGCCAGATTGACCGTTCCCTCCTCTGCCTTTTCATTCCCCAACGGATAATAATTGAGCGAGCGCGCCACACCGGACATGGATGGATAATAACGGTCACCATACTGATTGCCAACTACTTCCTGTAAGATAACAGCCATTTTCTCCTGATCGATCACATTCGACGTAGCTTGCATATACGCTTTGCTATCACGAAAATAAACGGAAGCATACACCCCTTTGATTGCATCGGAAAGCATACGCAACATCTCATACCGATCGTCCAGATAAGGAATCATGTAAGTGTTATAGATTCCGGCAAACGGCTGATAGTGAGAATCCTCCAACAAGGAAGAAGACGGATAGCAATAGGCGACTTCACCACATCGAAGAAAGTGAAAGAAGTCCTCTATCAGTCTGTCCGGCAATTTAGCCTTCAGGAAATATCGCAATATCGTAGCATCATCCGCATCCGACAGCGCAATCTGATACAAGTTGTTAATGTCCATGAATTCATCGAATACGTCCGTACAAAGCACCACTGTCTTAGGAATAGCAACACGCGCATTCTCAAACTCGTCAAACTCGGGATAACGCTTCACCATATTATCAATAAATGCCAACCACGTCCCTTTCCTCCGAGAGAGCCGTCCCCGATACGGGCAAAGTTAGAATAACGGTCGAAGCGATCGCGCTTAAAGACGGCCACACTCCCTGGTTCTTCATCTTACGGTATTTCACAATCGCTTCAAAGATAATACGGCGATGAGCATCCACATCCTGAAGACTATTCCAGGTTATCGGTTTCAAAAACTCAGCCACCGGGAACATGGCACGTGAATAAAACCAACGCGACACATGATTCCGGCTAATATGATACAAGAAAGACTCGGCAGGCACAGCGAACAGGATATTCTGCAATTCTTTCAGATTACGTACACGGGCAATCTCCTCCCCGGTCTCCGGATTACGGAACACAAAGTCGCCGAAACCAAAGTTATCAGAGACGATACGCCGCAGGTCGACGTCCATTTTCTTGGAGTTCTTATCGATAAAGCTAGCACCATACTTGACTGCATACGACGCGTTCTCAGATTCGGAAGACTGGATAATCAAAGGTACAAACGGATCATTCTTACGTATCTCCGCACACAGCTTGATACCTGCCAGACCGTCTTTCTCGCCACGCTCCACCTTCGGGAAACGTACGTCAGTGATTACCCCCTAATATATTATTCTGGTACTTGTGATAGATTTCCATCGCTTCCTGATACGTGCGCGCCAACACTATTTTAGGACGTCCGCGCATACGGAGTGTACGCTGGTGTGCATTCAAGGCCTCGGTAGAGAATTCCTGACTCTGCTTTAGCACGAATTTATACAAGTTGGGCAGAATGGAGGAATAGAAACGGATACCGTCTTCCACCAAAAGAATCAGCTGCACACCGACTTCCTGTACATCGTGTTCCAGATTCATCTTGTCCTCTATCAACTTAATGATAGAAACCAACAATCGGTATTACCCAACCAGCAGAACACGTATTCGAACGCACTTAGATCTTCATTGATAATCCTCTTGGTAATACCATGGCTAAAAGGAGTCAGTATGACGATAGGAATATGCTCGTATTTCTCTTTGATGTGACGGCCGATATCGAAACTGTCATTATCACCCGTGCTCGGCATACAAATCACCAGGTCGAACGACATATTCTCCAATTGCGTCAATGCCTCCTCCTCCGTAGATACCTGCGAGAAACGCGGCGGACTTCTTTCCATCGAAGATATCTATAACCAGCATCCAGAGTTCGAGAAAGCTAAAATCATAGAACGCTTGGTTGAACCCGACCGTATCTTTACGTTCCGTGTTACTTGGGTGGACGACAAAGGTGATGTTCAAACCAACCTCGGCTATCGTGTGCAATTCAACAATGCCATTGGCCCGTACAAAGGCGGTATTCGTTTCCATGCTTCCGTAAATCTTTCCATCCTTAAATTCTTAGGCTTTGAACAGACTTTAAGAATGCACTGACTACTCTGCCTATGGGTGGTGGTAAAGGTGGTTCCGACTTCTCTCCGCGCGGTAAGAGCGATGGTGAAATCATGCGCTTCTGTCAGGCATTCATGTTGGAGTTATGGCGTCACCTTGGTCCGGATATGGATGTTCCAGCCGGTGATATCGGTGTAGGTGGTCGTGAAGTGGGCTATATGTTCGGTATGTATAAGAAGTTAACCCGTGAATTTACCGGCACATTTACCGGAAAGGGTTTGGAATTCGGCGGTTCTCTGATTCGTCCCGAAGCTACAGGTTTCGGTGGCTTGTATTTCGTAAACCAAATGTTAGAAACTAAAGGTATTGATATTAAAGGTAAGACCGTTGCTGTTTCCGGTTTCGGAAATGTAGCTTGGGGTGCCGCTACCAAAGCAACCGAGTTGGGTGCCAAGGTGGTTACTATCTCCGGACCGGACGGATATATTTATGATCCGAATGGTATCAGTGGCGAAAAGATAGATTATATGCTTGAACTCCGTTCATCGGGCAACGATATCGTAGCACCGTATGCCGACGAATTCCCCGGCTCTACTTTCGTAGCAGGCAAACGCCCGTGGGAAGTGAAAGCGGACATCGCTCTGCCTTGCGCTACCCAGAACGAGCTGAACGGCGAAGATGCACAACACCTCATTGACAACAAGGTGACATGTGTAGGCGAAATCTCCAATATGGGATGTACGCCCGAAGCTATCGACCTTTTCATTGACAACAAGATTATGTATGCTCCGGGTAAGGCTGTCAATGCCGGTGGTGTTGCTACTTCCGGATTGGAAATGTCACAGAATGCAATGCACCTCAGTTGGTGTGCTGCCGAAGTGGACGAAGAAACTGCACGCTATTATGCACGGCATTCATGCACAATGCGTAAAATATGGGACAGAACCTGACGGTTACATCAACTACGTGAAGGGAGCCAATATTGCAGGCTTCATGAAGGTGGCTCACGCAATGATGGGTCAGGGAATTATCTAAAGGAAAACTTTGTTTAGTTGTATTTGTATTTGTGGTTTGTGCTGTCCTGCCTGTGAAGGTATAGGGCAGTACTTTTTTATTCTCAATTAAAAAAGTTGTATCTTTGTATCCGAGAAACCATAAATGACAAAATACCAAAATTATTACCTTTGCACCCGGAAAATCATTAAATAACAAAGAGATGTTACAACCGGAACTAAAATTAAGACGCACATGAACGATATGAGCCGTGTATTCTCCATCGGCAAACTGCCCGAAGAATGCCGCTTACACCGCCCATCAGGTTTGTCTGGGATATCCAAGAAAACAGCAGGCCAAATTTATCGGTCACGGTATCGGACTCGAAATCAACGAGGCACCCGTGTTAGCTCCCCACATGAAACAAGAACTGGAACCGGGAATGGTCTTTGCTCTTGAGCCTAAAATCGTTCTTCCGGGTATAGGTCCGGTAGGAATAGAAAACTCTTGGGTAGTAACGAACGAAAGAATAGAAAAACTGACGAACTGTAACGAAGAAATTATTGAGTTGAAATAGTTTATATTCAAAAAATATGCTGACAAATCCGGGATATATCAATTAATGCCAAAAACAACGAAGGAATAAAAAAACGAACTCATTTTTTAAAGAATGAGAATAAAGTTGCTTTCAATGATTAAATATACTATATTAGCGTCTTAAAAACACATGGACAATAAAAAATTAAACACCTTAATCAATATAAATTTAATAAAACAATGAAACAACCTTTGCTTTTTACCCTTTTATCCTCTGCTGCCTGTGCTGGCCACAGCCGCCAACAAAGCCCCCAAACACCACCACCGAAAAAGCAAAAACACCCAACGTTGTGTTTATCTATGCCGACGATCTCGGTTATGGAGATCTGGAATGTTACGGAGCTAAAAACGTACAAACACCCAATGTCAACAGACTAGCAAAATCGGGAATCCTTTTCACCAATGCTCATGCAACAGCCGCCACCAGTACCCCTTCCCGTTACTCCATGCTGACCGGAGAATATGCATGGCGCAAAAAAGGAACAGATGTAGCTGCCGGAAATGCCGGCATGATTATCCGTCCCGAACAATATACCATGGCGGATATGTTCAAAAGTGTCGGTTACACCACTGCCGCAGTAGGCAAATGGCATCTGGGACTCGGAGATCAAACCGCCACTCAAGACTGGAATGCTCCGTTACCGTGCGCACTGGGCGATTTAGGTTTCGACTACCATTACATTATGGCAGCTACCGCTGACCGTGTACCTTGCGTATACATTGAAAACGGGAAAGTAGCCAACTACGATCCTAGTGCACCTATCGAAGTAAGCTATCAAAGAAATTTTGAAGGTGAACCTACCGGAAAGAGCAATCCGGAAATGCTTTATAACCTGAAACCTAGTCACGGACACGATATGTCTATCGTCAATGGCATTTCCCGCATCGGCTTTATGAAAGGTGGAGGTAAAGCTCTTTGGAAAGACGAAAACATTGCTGATTCACTTACCACACACGCCATTCAATTCATCGAGGAAAACCAAAACAAACCTTTCTTTCTCTACTTTGCCACCAATGACGTACATGTGCCCCGCTTTCCTCACGACCGTTTCAGAGGAAAAAATCCGATGGGATTAAGAGGCGATGCTATCGTACAATTCGACTATTGTGTCGGTGAAATTCTGAATACACTTGAAAAACTAGGCTTGAGAGAAAACACATTCATTATTCTTTCCAGCGACAATGGACCGGTAGTAGACGACGGATATGATGACAAGGCAGAAGAGCTACTGAACGGTCATAGTCCTGCGGGACCACTACGGGGCAACAAATATAGTGCCTTTGAAGGAGGAACCCGTATTCCTGCCATCGTCAGCTGGCCTGCAGGAGTAAAAAAAGGAATGACTTCAGACTTATTGGTTTCACAAGTGGACTGGCTCGCCTCTCTCGCTTCCCTGACCGGAGCTACGATGCCTAAGAATACCGCACCGGATAGTTACAACTATCTGGGAAGCTGGCTAGGTAAAGAAAAGAAAGACCGTCCGTGGGTAATCGAACAAGCTTCCAATCATACACTATCTGTCCGCACAAAAGATTGGAAATACATCGAACCGAATGGGGGACCGAAAATGATCCAGTGGGGACCGAAAATAGAAACCGGTAACTCTAAAGAACCCCAGCTGTATAAGATGAAAGAAGTGAAAGAGGTAACTAATTATGCTTCTCAAATGCCAGAAAAAGTGGCAGAGCTACAAAGTATCCTTCAAAGCGTACGCGAAGGAAAAGACCTTATCGGGAAATAATTTAAACAACCCATACAACATTTAATTACGTAACATTATGAATTACAAATCTATATCATTAATAAGCGGCACATTACTCCTTTCCACTCTATCTGCCAACGGACAGAAAAAGGATACCCAGCCCAATATCCTCTTCATCCTTTGTGACGATATGGGATATGGAGACTTAGGATGCTACGGTCAACCATTTATCCGTACTCCTCATATAGACGCCATGGCCAGCGAAGGAATGCGCTTCACACAAGCATACGCAGGAAGTCCCGTCAGCGCCCCTTCCAGAGCTTCATTCATGACAGGGCAGCATTCAGGCCACTGTGAAGTACGCGGAAACAAAGAGTATTGGGGAAATTCACCCATTATCATGTACGGAAACAACAAAGAATATTCGGTAGTGGGGCAACACCCTTATGATCCCGGATCACGTTATCCTACCGGAGATAATGAAAGATAACGGCTATACCACAGGTATGTTCGGTAAATGGGCCGGAGGTTACGAAGGTTCCTGTTCCACTCCCGACAAACGGGGGATAGACGAATACTATGGTTACATTTGCCAATTCCAAGCTCACCTCTACTACCCTAATTTCTTAAACCGATATAGTAAAGCTCTGGGCGATACAGGAGTAGTACGTATAGTAATGGACGAAAACATCAAATACCCGATGTACGGTCCTGAATATCAGAAACGCTCGCAATATTCTGCCGACATGATTCACGAGAAAGCAATGGAATGGCTGGACCAACAGGATACCAAACAGCCTTTCTTCGGCATATTTACCTACACTTTGCCTCACGCAGAACTGGTGCAACCGGAAGATTCGATCTTAAACGAGTATAAAGCAAAATTCGATCCGGATAAGGTTTACAAAGGAAGCAAAGGTTCAAGATACAATGCTATCACCCATACACACGCCCAATTTGCCGGAATGATTACCCGCCTGGACTATTACGTAGGCGAAGTTTTGAAAAAACTGAAAGAAAAAGGACTGGACGAAAACACATTGGTTATTTTCTCCAGTGACAACGGCCCTCACGAGGAAGGCGGAGCTGACCCTACTTTCTTCGGCAGAGACGGAAAACTGCGCGGACTGAAACGCCAATGCCACGAGGGAGGAATCCGCATTCCATTCATTGCCCGTTGGCCGGGACACGTACCGGCAGGCAAAGTCAATGACCACATCTGCGCTTTCTATGATTTAATGCCTACTTTCTGTGATGTGGCCGGCATCAAAAATTATGAAAAGAAATACCGTAATAAAGAAAAAGAAGTTGACTATTTCGACGGAATTTCTTTCGCACCGACCTTGCTTGGCAAGAAAAAACAGAAACAACATGACTTCCTGTATTGGGAATTTAACGAAACCAACCAGATAGCAGTGCGCATGGATGATTGGAAATTAATCGTTAAAAAAGGAAAGCCGTTCCTATATAACCTAAAGACAGATATTCACGAAGACAACGATGTGGCACTCCAACATCCGGATATCGTAGAAAAGTTGAAAAAAGTTATATTTGAACAACGCATACCTAACCCATATTTTTTCTGTGACACTGCCTAAGCAGTAACCAGATCAACAAAACAAGAAAACAGTGAACACTGTATGGAGTAGATTCATTAAGTGTTCACTGTTTTCTTGTTTATACAGATTTAGACTTATACAAATAGTAAAAACAACCGCCAATTAGTCAAGTGGTTTCAATCCCATTTTCGCAGCTCTTTCCAACATAAAGGCATGAGCCGCCTCATATTCATTCGGGATAACTCCATCCAATATAGCATCTTTAATCGCACTTTTCAAAGCCCCGACTTCACGGCAAGGCTGCAAACCGAAGGTTTCCATGATTTCCTCCCCACTTACCGGAGGCTGAAAATTACGAATCCGGTCTTTCTCCTCCAAGTCTTTCAATTTCTGTCGAACCAACTGGAAATTATTCAGGAAACGCTGTTTACGTTCCATATTCTTGGAAGTAATATCCGCTTCACACAAAGTCATCAAATCATCAATATCATCTCCCGCCTCAAAAAGCAGACGGCGTACAGCCGAGTCTGTCACCACGTCATCCGCAATCACGATTGGTCTCATGTGCAGACTAACCATTTTCTGTACATACTTCATCTTCTCATTCATCGGCAACTTCATCTTACGGAAGATATGCGGAATCATTCTTTTCACCGATAAAGTTATGGTTATGGAACGTCCATCCCGCTTTAGGCTCCCAACGTTTCGTGGCAGGTTTGGCAATGTCATGCAACAAGGCAGCCCAACGCAGCCAAAGATTATCCGTCTTCTTGCTGATATTATCAAGTACTTCCAACGTATGATAAAAATTATCCTTATGCGAACGGCCATTCCGTGTTTCTACCACCCTGCAAGGCGGCCAATTCCGGAAAGATCAACGACAGCAAACCGCTACGCTCCAAATCAATAAATCCTTTGAGGGGACAGGCGAAAGAATTATCTTATTCAATTCGTCCGCAATACGCTCACGGGATATAATGTTGATCCGTTCCCTATTCCGGCAAAGCGATTCGAAAGTGTCATCGTCAATGTAAAAACCCAATTGCGTAGCGAAACGGATGCAGCGCATCATGCGCAAGGGATCATCACTGAAAGTAATATCCGGGTCGAGGGGAGTGCGGATTGTCTTTTCCTTCATATCCTCCATACCGCCAAACGGATCTACCAGTTCACCAAAACGTGCTTTATTGAGGCAAACGGCAAGAGCATTGATCGTGAAATCACGACGGTTCTGATCATCTTCCAGTGTGCCGTCTTCCACGATAGGTTTACGCGAATCCCGTTGATATGACTCTTTGCGGGCTCCTACAAATTCTACTTCCGTGCCTCTATATTTTACTTGTGCCGTTCCGAAATTCTTGAAAACAGAGACATGAGCACCACGTCCCAGACTGTTTTCCAAGTGCTTCGCCATAGCAATTCCACTCCTACAACTACTACATCTATATCTTTAGAGGGACGTTGCAGAAAAATATCGCGAACGTAACCACCTACCACATAGCACTCTAAGCCGAGTGCATCAGCCGTTTCGGCTATTTGTCCGAAGATTGGTTCGCTGAAATGCTGCTTCAATTCCTCTTGAGTCAACTCTATCATTCCTTTTAGTTATAAGTTTTGAGGGGGCAAAATTACAAAAATAAGGGATATATTTGTATTTTTGCCGCTATAAAGTAAACGAAGGATGATGAAAATAAAATAGTATGATAAAAAAAACTGATTTACCTCTTTTGCGGCACATTAGTGCTGACAGCTTGCGGAAATAGCATTGAAAAAAAAGCGAACGAGAAACTGGTGATTGCTAAAGCCGCTTATGAACGTGGCGACTACGAAGAAGCAAAGTCTCAAATCGACAGTATCAAAATTTTGTATCCGAAAGCATTCGAAGCGCGTAAAGCCGGTCAGGAACTAATGCTGGATGTTGAGACGAAAGCACAACAAAAAACACTTGCGTATCTGGACAGTGCCCTGCAAGTAAAACAACAGGAATTTGATGCAATCAAAGACAAATTCACGCTGGAGAAAGATGCGGAGTACCAGCAAATAGGAAATTATCTGTGGCCTACCCAAACCGTTGAAAAGAATCTGCACCGTTCATTTCTACGCTTTCAGGTAAATGAACAAGGTATCATGAGTATGACTTCTATTTATTGTGGCAGTAATAACATTCATCACGTCGGTGTCAAAGTAATTGCTCCTGACGGTAGTTTTGCAGAAACTCCTACATCCAAGGACAGTTATGAGACAGTCGATATGAACGAAAAGATAGAAAAAGCGGACTATAAACTCGGAGAAGACGGAAGCGTAATCGAATTTCTGAATCTCAATAAAGACAAAAATATCCGGGTTGAATATCTCGGTGACCGTATTTACAAAACGGCCATGAGCCCCACTGACCGTCAGGCAGCAGCAAATATCTACCAATTATCACAGATCCTTTCGGCAATGCAGCAAATCAAGAAAGAACAGGAAACTGCGAATCTGAAAATCGAGTTCATCAATAAAAAGAAAGAACGGAAAGCACAGGAAACTGCAACAGAGCAATAGTCAACAGCCTATCATAAACTGTAATTCTAAAATAAGGAGGAGCCGGAGGATAATAAAATCTCCGGCTCCTCCTTATTTCATTTTTAAGAACACATACTTAAAAATACCAGGCAAATCACTTCATTATATGTTTGCCGTAATTCCACCCTTTGAGATCATACAATACGGCATCCTTACGAATCCGTTCCTTAAAACTTACATAATCCCTTTTCTCCTGTGGAGTCCATCCGGCTTCCGCAACAGCCGCAAGACGAGGTAACATCAGATATTCAAGTACAGAAGAATCAACCACCCATTCAGTCCAAAAGTTAGCCTGCACACCGCTATAATAAGGTTGCAAGTCTGCCTCCACTCCCTTCATCGGCTGATAATTATAAACGGCTTCCACCGTCTCGGTACCATGTCCCTGCGACATAGGTTCCGTAGGGAGATCAGATTGCCTCCTGTTTATATAATAAGGAATTTGTGGGCTTAAAATTGTACTCATACCTTGTTTTGCTGCATTTTGAGCCGCAGCATCAGCCCCTATCCATGCCATAATGGTGATGTCATTACCTAGGAGCGCAGTATTTCCGTGGAGTACTTCATTCCAAAACACCAGTCGTCGTTGTTGGTTGGCAGGTTTCGTGGCCATATAATCTTTTAGTTGTTTATAGAAATAAATCTGTAAATCTCTAAAATTAGTAGAGCCCATTTCTTTTAGTAAGGACTGACACTCTTCGTTTTTCTGCCATTTATTAGTAGGACATTCATCACCGCCCAAGTGAATATAACGGAATGGAAACAGGTCGATAAGTTCATCAATTACATCCCTGGCAAATTGCATGGCTTGAGGATTAGCTACATTGATAACATCCGTCGAAATGCCTTGCCGTAGCCACACCTCATGCATATTTTCAGGATCACAAGCCAGAAACTCCGGATAAGCGGCAACAGCAGCCTGGGAATGTCCGGGGATATCTATTTCAGGAATAATCTCCACAAATTTAGTTTTGGCGTAAGCTACAATTTCTTTGATGTCATTCTGGGTATAAAATCCTCCATAACGCTGCCCGTCCGTTTTCACATCGCCATACGCCAAAACTTTGCTATTCCGCCAAGCACCTACTTCCGTCAACTTGGGATACTTCTTTATTTCTATTCTCCAGCCCTGATCTTCAGTCAAATGCCAATGAAAACGATTCATTTTATAAGTAGACATGATATCAATCACCCGTTTTACCTCATCTTTTCCGAAAAAGTGCCTGCCCTCGTCCAGCATAAAGCCCCTCCATTCGAAACGGGGAACATCTTCTATTTCTACGGTCGGAATACTCCACTCCTGCCGGCCGCCTACTGCCACCCCTGCCATTACATGACGGGAGATTAACTGCTTCAATGTTTGAAGTGCATAATAAAACCCGGCAGGGCGCGCAGCTTCAATACGAATCTGTTTTGGCGAAACATCCAACTTATAAGCCTCCGGTGCAAGCGTTTGATTCACACTTAAAACGATTCCAGCCTTAGCCTCACTACGCACAGACGTAACTTTTATGCCCGTAGCCTTTTGGAAATCATCTTTAAATGAATCGAAAACAAGAGTAACGCTATCACCCCGATAAGAAGCGATACAGACTTTGAGCTGCTTACCGAATTTAAAACTTTCATTTTTCACGATCAAATGAGCCGGTTGCGGAATGATAGCTATTTCTTGTGCCATCAAGACTCCAAACCCGCTTACTATCACCCATAATAAAGATAAAAGATACTTGTTTTTCATATTAGAATTATTTTATTTCACCCTTCTGTTCAACTGATTATTAGCCTTTTCCTGTTTCGACTTCCCGACTCTTTTTCCCGAAGTTTTTTTCTTTCCGACTCCGGGTTTTGCCTTTCCGGCAAAGGGATTATTACTTTTTTTGATTACCATACTCTTCTCGGTATTTCTACTAATTTACTCCCCTTCGTAATACTCTCCCAAGTACCAACGGGCCACAAAATCCCAATTCTCGTGAAGCAGAGCCTTTCCATTCTCAAACGGGAACTGGGCCTCCGGCAATAAGTCATGTTCCATAGCATATTTCAACAAATCGAATGGACACAAGCCTTCTTCACAAAACAGTTCGTACGCTTCCTCCTCCGCTTCTTCAGCACTATAAAGCGGATTATGCTTATCTGCAAAATAAGAAGCAACATCCGGCCCTATCAACAGACCTTTCGGATTGGCATATAACACAAAGTTATCAAACTCCTTCAAATCAGGTAAAAGAGAATCCTCTTCGTCCTCCCATTTCAGTGCTTGCACAAAAAAAGACTTTCAATGCCTCATAAGAATCAAAGAACATTAATGCCTCTCCCTTGCTTGCCTCCAAAAAGCGTTCGACATTCGTAGGTAACTTTTCACCGGGTACGGCAGTAGGCAACGGCTCCCGTTTTCTCTGCATCAATTCCGTTTCCATTATCCAGTCCACAGCCAGATTCTCACTGATAAGAGCCTCTTCAAAAACAGCATCCAAGCGGTTATAGATTACATCCGCAAACTTCAACAAATCTTCATCCAACGGATTTTCCACTCCATCGAAAGAGTCACCTACCGGAGAATTGACAGCCCACAAAAGAAAAGCGACATCCTCACGATTTATCTCGTCAGGCAGATATTCGTCCGTCAACGAATAAAAAGGAAGGTAACGTCCGTAACTTTTCTGATGCCAACGGATAAATTGTCTCCAGTTTCCCCCGTCAGCCACACAGTCTTCCAAATACAAAGCTAGTATTAAAGCAACCTGCTGTTGATCTTCCTCCGCAGTCCCCCAGTATAAACTAGATTCTGCCACCAAAGGCAGTAATTCATTGACAAAATCAAGATACCACTGGTCCGTAGCTACCACCTTTACACGACGATGAGCCTCCAGCCATGTTTTCATATAAATTTTCCGTTGCTTCATAATCTCTTCAAAGCCAGTTTAATCACCTTTTCTACCGGGGCTTCCGGTTCTTCCTTTAAAACAGCCAGAACAACCTTCTGCGAAGGTGCGGCAGCAAAACCCAACATTGTCAACGCAGCCACCGCTTCTTCCTGCACTTCGGCATTGGCAGACTGCAACAACATTCCGGCGGATGTTGTTCCGCCTACGGCAGCCATTCCTACCGTCTTTATCTTATCTTTCAGTTCGACAATGAGACGCTGTGCAGTTTTCAGCCCGATACCTTTCACCGTCTTCAGGAGATTCGCGTTTTCAGCACTGATTACACTGACCAACTCTGATGGAGAAAGAGCAGAAAGAATCATTCGTGCCGTATTTCCTCCAATCCCCGACACAGAAATCAATAATAGGAAAATCTCCCGTTCCTGTTTGTCGGCAAATCCGTAGAGCACGTAAGCGTCTTCACGGATAGCTTCATAAATAAATAGCTTACAACTTTTCTTCCCCTGAATAGCCGAATAGGTATTCAGAGATATATTGGCGGCATACCCCAATCCATTACAGTCGATCACTGCGGTTGCCGGACTTAGTTCGGCAAGTCCGCCTCTGATGTATTCTATCATAACAGGGACAAAGATAAAACTTTCTCACCACAGATTACACTGATTTTCACAGATTATTCTTTTGTACATTAGATATGAAGAATATGAAAAAAATAAAAATATTAAAGCAGATGAACCAAAGTTAGTAGTAATTTGTTTACTTTTGCAAGCAAAAGAAAGAAATTTGTTCATTAAAACCAAGAAAAGAATGAAAAAAGTAAGAGCAGCCATCGTTGGCTATGGCAACATTGGTCATTATGTACTTGAGGCGCTTCAAGCCGCACCAGATTTCGAAATAGCCGGAGTAGTTCGTCGTGCAGGAGCCGAGAATAAACCGGAAGAGTTGGCAAATTATGCAGTTGTAAAGGATATAAAAGAGTTGGGAGAAGTAGACGTAGCTATTCTTTGCACGCCGACCCGCAGCGTTGAGAAATATGCAAAAGAATATCTGGCTATGGGAATCAACACGGTAGACAGCTTCGACATCCACACCGGTATCGTAGACCTGCGCCGTACCTTGAATGCTACCGCCAAAAAACATAAAGCCGTATCGATCATCTCTGCCGGATGGGATCCGGGAAGCGATTCCATCGTACGCACCATGCTGGAAGCAATTGCTCCGAAAGGCATCACCTACACCAACTTCGGTCCCGGTATGAGCATGGGACACACAGTAGCCGTAAAAGCGATTGACGGAGTGAAAGCCGCCCTTTCCATGACGATCCCGACCGGCACGGGAATCCACCGCCGCATGGTATACATCGAACTGAAAGACGGATATAAATTCGAAGAAGTAGCCGCTGCCATCAAAGCAGATCCTTACTTCGTGAACGATGAAACACACGTGAAACTCGTTCCGAGTGTAGACGCCCTGCTGGATATGGGTCATGGTGTAAATCTGACTCGCAAAGGTGTATCCGGCAAAACACAGAACCAGTTGTTCGAATTTAATATGCGTATCAACAACCCTGCACTGACTGCACAAGTACTGGTATGCGTAGCACGTGCTTCCATGAAGCAGCAACCGGGTTGCTACACAATGGTGGAAATTCCGGTGATCGACCTCCTTCCGGGCGACCGCGAAGAATGGATCGGACATCTGGTATAATATATTTTATACATAAAACAAAATTAAAATAGAGAAAGGTGATACACCTTTCTCTATTTTTTTTATCTTTGTGAGCATACTAACAAAAACACAATTATGAGAAAACTATTCATTCTCTGCGCATTTCTATTACAGCTCCTGTCGCCTGTCTACCCACAGCAAGCCACAACAGCCACCATAGAGCCCAATCTGAAATACGGTAAACCCTCCAAAGAAGAACTGTCTCTCACCTCTTATGCCCCGGACACCACCGCTACGGCTATTTATCTCTTCCATCAGGGACAAAGTGACTTCATCTACCATGACGGTTTTCAACTAACTACCGAGCACTGGGTACGCATCAAAATCCTGAAACCACAAGGAGTGTCATACGCCGACGTGTCCGTTCCCTACTACTCTCCTACCGATAAAGATGAAGGACAGGAAAGAGCCAGTGAGATAGAAGGCTGCTCCTACAATATGGAAAACGGGAAATGCATAAAAACGCCCATGAAGCGGGAATCCATCTCTTTCGAACGGTTCAATAACCTGTATAAAATACTAAAATTCTCTTTGCCTGCTGTCAAAGAGGGCACTATCATCGAATATCACTACAAACTCTACTCCGACTATTTCTCACACATCGACAACTGGATGATGCAGGAAGAACTCCCGATGCTCTACAACCAGTATAAAATCACCATCCCTCATGTATTTGTCTACAACATCGAACTCCGGGGAAAGGACTACATACAAGTGAAGCAAAGAGACTCCTCCATCCATGCCACGGAACGTGAAGGCTCCGGTGCGGGTGGAGTCAGCAAAGACTTCACCGTTTCGGCACAAGAAACCACCTTTATCTCACGCAACCTTCCGGCTATCCGTCAGGACGAATCCTACTGCTGGTGTCCGGAAGATTATAAGGTGCAAGTGAGCTTCGATCTGCAAGGCACTCAATTCACCCCCAATGAATACGAACCATATAGCCAGAAATGGGAAGATGTAGACAAGCAACTGCTCAAGCCGGAAGAATACACAGTTCGGCGTGTTCCTCTCACTCACCAACCCGTTCCGCCCGGAGACCAAAGAGATTTTTACCAGCAAAATGAATTTTGAGGAAAGAATCATCCACTCATTCCGTCTGCTAAAAAAGAAACTGGCTTGGAACGGAAGATATAATCTTTATAGCAAAGACCTCGAAAAAGTAATCAAAAAGGAAGCGGCAGCAATGCTGATCTGAATTTTATCCTAATCAGCATCCTTAAAGACTTCGGGCTGAAAGCCTACCCTGTTGTTTTAAGCCGCCGTTCAGCAGGAATGTTGCCTCATAATTTCCCGTCTCTGCAAAAGCTTAATACCTTCGTTATCGCCGTTTACGATACGGACAAAGAAAAATACGTCTTTTTGGACAGTTCAATGGATATTCCTTCTCTTAACATTCTGCCGCCCGACTTGTCTGTTAACCAAGCACGCATACTTTCGCCAACAGAAAAGGAGGAGAACAAATGGGTAGACTTAATGATGCTCACAGAAAACACAAGCTTTATGAACATTAAAGCTAAATTAGAAGGTAACCTAATTAAAGGACACCGCAGTACAGTCTTGCACGGACAGGAAGCGGTGGAATACCAGAAAAAGAGACAACAAGAACAAGACAGTATCGTTCCAGACCCGACAACCGAAATTACCCCGAAAGACAGGCTAACCGTCACCAACCTAAAAGTGGAACATACGGAAAACGATCCGGGTACGATAAAAGAGGAACTCGACTTCACCATACAAACCGAACAGGTAGGTGATCACCTCTACATCAATCCGATGCTTTTCCCACAACTGGAGACCAATCCATTTATTCAGACCGACCGAGTGCTTCCTGTCGAATTTCCATATCCGTATAAATTCACATTATTATGCAAATTGGCCCTTCCCGAAGGCTATGAAGTGGAAGAACTACCCCAATCGCAATTTATCCGAGCAGAGGGGGATCATCTGCAATGCAGATATATGGTTCAAAAACAAGGGAATACGATCCTGGTCAGCTACAGATTCCACCTCAAAGAATATATATTCCTTCCTGAACATTATAAACAACTGCAAGATATGTGGACAAAAATCATTGAGAAGAATCACACGTTGATAGTACTCAAAAAATATAAGAAAAATCATTCAATATTCTGATAATGAAAAAATCAGCAATGAAAATCATCGGATTATTATTCGGTCTCTACCTCGGTTCTATCATGTCTGTACAGGCACAAGACCTTTCAAAAGACGCCACTTCTATTATAACGGATTCGCGGACGGAAGTCCTCTGCAAATCAATGACGCAATCTATCGAAAAAGAAAGCCGCACGATTCTCATTCTTAACCGTAAAGGACTGAATGCTGCATACTTCGTCTGTGAATGCGATATGTTCCGTTCCTTACAGAAGTTCTCGGGAGAAATACTTAACGCATCCGGTCAAAGCGTCCGAAAGATAAAAAAATCGGAACTGCAAAAGAGCGAATATAGTTCCTCGTTAAGCACAGATGACTATGCCTATTATTACGAATGTAACTTCCCCTCTTTCCCCTTCACCGTAAAATATGAATGGGAAATAAAATGTAATAACGGGCTTATCGGCTACCAGTCCTTCCTTCCGCAAACAGACTTTCAGCAAGGAGTGGAACAAGCGACATACCGGATCGAATTGCCTGCCGGACAAGAATGCAGGTACCGCGAGCTAAACACTGGAGGAAAAAATATCCAAGTGACAAAGTCGACCGGTACGGACGGGCAGCAAGTGATTGAAGTCACCGCTTCGAAACTGCTGCCGGTACAGAAAGAGCCGTTCGGTCCCGATTTCGCAAAATTGTTTCCACGGATTTATTTCGCTCCTTCCGCTTTCAAATATGACAAATCGGAAGGGAACATGAGTACTTGGCAAAAATACGGAGAATGGCAATACAAACTACTCGACGGACGCGACGAACTCACCGAACCTTTCCGCAACAAGTTGCACGGACTGACTGCTCACTGCTCTACCGACCGCGAAAAAGTAAAGGCAATTTATGACTATCTGGCAAAAACTACCCGCTACGTCAGTATACAGCTAGGTATCGGAGGATTGCAGCCTATCGCAGCATCCGATGTCTGCCGCACCGGATTTGGCGATTGTAAAGGACTTTCCAATTACACCCGTGCCATGCTGAAAGAAATAGGCATACCTTCTACTTATACGGTGATAAGCACTACCAACGAACGCCTGTTGCCTGATTTCTCCAGCGCCAACCAGATGAATCACGTCATCCTGCAAGTTCCACTTCCCCAAGATACTCTCTGGCTGGAATGTACAAATCCATCGCTTCCCTTCGGCTATATCCACCAAAGCATTGCCGGACATGACGCATTGCTTATCGAACCCGCCGGTGGCAGCATACATCGTCTGCCCACGTATCCCGATTCATTGAACACACAGCACATCATAGCTACTATCACCCTATCGCCTACGGCAGAAACACAAATAGAAGTGAACGAAATATCCCGATTATTCCAGTACGAAAATGAGGCAGGAATCGTTTATTTGGAACCTAACAAACAGAAAGACCGCATCCGTTCGACCCTCAACCTCTCGCAAGCCGACATCCTTCGCCTGCAAATCAAAGAATGTAAGGAAGCGAATCCATCTATCACTTTCAGTTATACGGCAAGCAGCCAGCAATACGGTTACAAAACAGGAAACCGGCTGTTCATCCCGACTAACATATTTAAAAAAGGATTCAGTGTACCTCGTGCCATCAACCGGAAATATCCTATCCATATTAACTACGGGTATTCGGACACTGATAGTATCTGCATCAAACTACCTGACGGATATATCGTGGAAGGACTTCCCAAACCAATCGATCTAAAAAGTAAATTCGGGAACTTTCATTCCAGTATCTATACAAAAGACAATAAGATATATATTGTTCATCAACTGTTTATGCGCATAAAGGGGTATACAAGCCCGGCGAATATACCGCTTTCCTCGATTTCCGTAAACAAGTGGCGGAACAGTACAATGGAAAAATCATATTAAAAAAAGAATAAGATGACTACTTACAGAAAATAAAGTATCTTTGTAACTTCAACAAAGTACGTAAGAAACATTGAAAAACAAAAGATACAGCAACGGAGAAGAATGGGCAAACACGCTCAGTCACGGAGCAGGCATACTGCTTGGAGTTATCGCAGGTTACTTCCTGCTAGTGAAAGCAACCGAAAATGCCGAACCGCAATGGGCAGTGGCTTGTATTTCTGTTTATTTGACAGGAATGCTTTCCTCTTATGTCAGTTCTACGTGGTATCATGGCAGCCGTCCGGGGAAACGAAAGAGTTGCTCCGCAAATTCGATCATGGAGCCATCTACCTTCACATAGCTGGCACATACACTCCCTTCACATTACTCGTTTTGCGTCAGGCAGGCGGTTGGGGCTGGGGTATCTTCGCCTTCGTCTGGCTGTCGGCTATTGCCGGTTTCATTCTTAGCTTCAAAAAGCTGAAAGAACACAGTAATCTCGAAACGTGCTGTTATGTGGCCATGGGAGCCAGTATTTTGGTCGCTATGAAGCCTTTAATGGATCATCTGGCATTGCTGAATGCCACCCCGGCTTTCTGGTGGCTGATAGGAGGAGGCGTATCTTATATTACAGGTGCCGTATTCTATTCATTGCGCAAGCCTTATATGCACGCCACCTTTCATCTGTTCTGCTTGGGAGGAAGTATCGGGCACATCATAGCTATCTGGCTGATATTATAGAGGGAGACATAACGATTGTAGACATACAGACAAAAAAAAGGCTATCTATCCCAGACAGCCAATCTTTTTTGTTAACCTTAAATCTAATACTATGAAAAACACATTGCAAAGATACGGACTTTGAGGATATCTCCAAATTTTCGGAGTAAAGCAACGCATCTTATAACATGGTTTACAGAAAAAAGTTTTCCAAAACGGAAAAGTTTCTGTATCAGCAAGAAAGAAAAGTTTCC
>VOFB01004578.1_pt1 | contig 59268 bp, 73 predicted proteins | sample 5384141 | NCBI WGS metagenome assembly VOFB01 (sample SAMN12384721, study PRJNA508395) | human gut metagenome | isolation source: healthy gut A | host: Homo sapiens
TCATCATTCTCAAACATCAAATTCGCGCCATTGCCGTTCACGACCAAAGAAGCATCAACGTCTGCGTTTGTATCAAAATATTCGTCCCGTCAATGATAACGGTTCCACCGGTAAAGGTTTTATCCAAGATAGTTTCATTGGTATTAGGATCTTTATGGCTCTCAAATCCATCGTTGGCAATAACATACTGCCCGCTGTGCTTGCCATCCCAACTACGGATCATTGCTTCAGCATTGCCGTTGACATTGACCTTTTCTATGGTCATTGTTCCGCCAAAATTATGCAGCACTGCACCACTGCAAGAAACATAGCCGTTGCCTTTAAGGGTGCCAGGCGTGTTCGAGGTATCCGTGATAGTAATCGTGCCATAGTTCCCGATAAGGTTTGTACTGGTATCACCCAATCACCATGCGTTGCGCGAGCGTTTTTTTGCAATTGTATACCCATTCAAATCCAGCACAATCTTCTGGCCTTCTTTGACCACCAGTCGGGCAATGCTTTCATCCCCGGCGGCCATATGCTTTTTTTTGCGCCATATGCAGCCCTTTGCTCCAGAGTTTGGCTCGTCACACTTGTACTCCACTGATTTGGCGCCCTCCATCCGGATGAACGCCCATTTTATATCGGGACAGCGTATCTACACCATTCTCATAGTCTTTGTGAGCCGCGCATCTGCTATCCTGTGCCATTTTTTCTGCTGCCTCACTCGTATATCCATTGCTTGTCCAGGTACCCGCCTCATTAGAGTGATCAAACAGTGTCGCTGTATACAGCATTTCCAGTGTAATACTATTTGTCAGCTTAATGGTTCGGGTCGTTCCGTCTGTCGGCGCAAAATACAGCGCTGTACGCAGCTTCTGCTCATTTTCTACATTGTACACCCCATCGCTGTCCGCCGTAAGGTCAGTATACGTTGGGAATGTATAATCACTCTCTGTCTTATTTCCCTCCGCCCAGCTGACGCTGCACAGGCCCAGCGCCATCACCAGCGCCAGTATCGTTGCCAACAATTTCTTCATGTCTTAAACCCCATTTGTTTTAAATTTCCGCAGATGCGCTCGTTTTAATCCTCATTTAAAACGTAAAGAGGTTTCTGCTTTTACGTTTAATCCTCATTAAACGTAAAAGCAGAGGTACCTCTGCGGATAGCTTCATTATAGCAAGAATTTCCGGTTTGTCCAGAGCATTTTGTGAAAAAAGCCCAATTTTATCATTCCCGGTAACGGCGCTTACGTTTGATTTGCAAAAATTGGAAATTCCTTCCCTGCGGGCAGCGTCGTTACCGCCTCGGCGGGAAGCGCGGGGAACAACTCCCCTATCCTCCCCGGCGCGGCGGCAAGCGTTTCCTTCTGCCCGTGGGTCAGCTTCGCCTTGATGGCGTATTCCAGCCGCGACGCCGTCACCTTGTCACCGCAGCGCCACAGTGCCGCCAGTGCCTCCGGCGGGTGGGCCCGGGTGTACTTGGCGCCCCTGCCGCTGCAATGCATGGCCATCCGCCGCGCCACGTCGTTGGTCATCCCCGTGTACAGGCTTCCGCCACGGCACCGCAGCATATAGACATAGTACGCTTCCATAGGCGGCTCCTTTCACGGTTTTCCCCTATCATACCCGATATTTCTTGCATTGACAAGCGCTGTATGGTACAATTCCAATTTGGAAAGTGAGGGAGAACTATGACCCTTTTTGATTACTATCTGCGCTATATGACCGAGGTATGGGAGGGCACGCGTCCTGCCCCGGAGGGAATCACCCTGCCGGAAGGCGGCGATGAGAACGCCCGCATACAGGCGCTGGGCCAGCAGCTACAGGATATGGGCATGGCCGCCTTTGTCCGCGCCTGCGCCGCCCAGGACGGCACGGTGCTTCCGGAGGAGCTGTTCGCCGAAAGCGGCGACCTTGGCGGTTTTGAGCTGTTTCTTCAAAACGCGGATAAGGCACAGGAAGCCCCTACCGCGGAGAAAAAGTCCGCGACCCCCGACCCCGATGCCAACAAGCACGCCTTTGAGGTGTTTCTGGACTGCATTGCCATGGACGACGGTCTTGTGCAGTATCTGATCGACGTGCTGAAGCGCATGGACCGCAAGGAGTTTTTCAAGCTCAGCCAGATCACTACCAAGCTGGACCTGGACCCGGAGGAGTTCCTCTACTGGCTGGGCCGCCGGGAGACGTATGCCGACGAGGAGGAGCAGGGCTGTGCCGCCGCTATGGACCAAGCCCTGCTGCGGCTTGCGGATGAGGGACGGCTGGATGTGGTGGCCGCCCTGCTCAGCGGCGACAGAAATACCTTCGAGACCTTTCGCTGCGAGGCACCGGAGCTTATGCACGCACCCATCGCCACCTTCGAGTGGTACGAGAAAAACTATCTGGATCGGGACTATCCCATCCGACTCATTATGCGCCTGAACGGCGTACAATTTCCCAACTGAGGTGAACTATGAACGAAGCATATAAGGCGCTGGGCGTCAGCGAAAACGTGCTGGCTTTCAGCGAAACGATCCTGTCCGACCTGAAGGACCGCTTTGCGGCCATCGACGCCATCGCCGAGGCTAATCAGCTGAAGGTCATCGCCGCCATGCAGAAAAACCGCGTGGCCGCCAATCATTTTAACCTTTCCACCGGCTACGGCTACGACGACGAGGGACGCGACACGCTGGAGCGCGTCTACGCCGACTGCTTCGGCGCGGAGGCCGCCCTGGTTCGCCCGCAGATCACCTGTGGTACCCACGCGCTGGCGCTGGCGCTGGGCGCGAACCTGCTGCCGGGGACGAACTTTTGAGTCCGGTGGGGGGGCCGTACGACACACTGGAAGAAGTCATCGGCATTCGGGAGTCGGTGGGCTCACTGAAGGAATACGGGGTAAGCTATCGTCAAGTCGATTTATTGCCGGACGGATCGTTTGATATCGATAAAATTTGCGCGGCAATAAGCGATAAAACAAAACTTATCACGATACAGCGTTCAAAAGGCTACGCTACAAGGCCCAGCTTCTCAGTAGCGCAGATCGGCGAGCTGATAGCGTTATGTAAACAATGCAAGCCGGACGTGATCTGTATGGTGGACAACTGCTACGGCGAGTTCACAGAGCTGATCGAGCCGGTGAACGTGGGCGCGGACCTGATGGTGGGCAGCCTTATCAAAAATCCCGGCGGCGGGCTGGCCCCCACCGGCGGCTATATCTGCGGCCGTGCCGACCTGATCGAGCGCTGCGCCCGGCGGCTCACCGCCCCCGGTCTTGGCCGGGAGGTGGGCGCAAATCTGGGGCTGCTGACCCAATTTTACCAGGGCTTTTTCCTGGCGCCGACGGTGGTGGCCTCTGCGGTGAAGGGTGCTGTATTCGCCGCAAATTGTTATGAAAAACTTGGTTTTCATGTCATTCCAGGCGCTTCTGAGGTGCGTCACGACATCATTCAGGCGGTAGAACTGGGCAGCCGGGAGGGCATGATCGCCTTCTGCAAGGGCATACAGGCCGCCGCGCCGGTGGACAGCTATGTCACCCCGGAGCCAGCCCCTATGCCGGGCTATGACAGCGACGTCATCATGGCCGCCGGTGCTTTTGTGCAGGGCAGCTCCATAGAATTGTCCGCCGACGGCCCCACACGGCCGCCCTACGCGGTGTATTTCCAGGGTGGGCTGACCTGGTACCACGCCAAGCTGGGCATCCTGATGAGCCTGCAGAAAATGCTGGAGGCCGGCCTGATCTCATTATAATTATGTAAACCACGGAGGAAATCGTATGTTTCTCCCCAACCATCCCTTTCGGCGGCGTCCGCCTCCTTTTTCTGTGCATTTTATGTTCGTTGTTTATACTTTTACTTTCTGAATAATGTACATTATCGTATAGCAGGTCTTGCTATACATGATAGAATAAGGAGTTTTTATGTGGTTTTGGTTTCTCTGATCGCACTGATCTGCTGGAGCGGCTCTGACCTGTTCAGCAAGATCGGCTGCCAGGACGCAGACGACAAATACAGCCATCTTAAAATGGTGATGGCAGTGGGCCTGGTGATGGGTCTGCACGCCGCCTATGAGATTTTTATCAACGGCACGGAGATCAACGGCAGCATCATCCTGACGTATCTGCCGGTGTCCCTGCTGTACATCAGCTCTATGACCATCGGCTACATCGGCCTGCGGTATATCGAGCTGTCCATCTCCTCCCCCATCTGCAATTCCAGCGGCGCACTGGTGGCGGTGCTGGCGCTGGCCACCGGCGGCCTGGGCGAGCTGGTGCCGGCGCAGCTGGCCGCCACAGCACTGGTATGCGTGGGCGTCATCGGTCTGGGCATCGTGGAGGCCCGGGAGGACGATGACCTGCGGGCCGCACGGCAGCAGGCCAGCAACCACCGCTACGCCAAGTCGGCGCTGGCGCTGATCCTGCCTGTGATCTATTGCCTGCTGGACGCACTGGGTACCTTCGCCGACAGCCGGGTGCTGGAGACATTGAACGAGGACAGCGCCAACTGCGCCTATGAGCTGACCTTCCTGCTGGCGGGCATCGTATGCTTCGTGTATGTGGTGCTCATCAAAAAAAGAGCCGACTCGTCCCCAAGCGGGAGGGCCCCAAGTATGCGGGCGCCGTGTGCGAGACGGCGGGCCAGTTCGCCTATATCTACGCCCTGGCGGACACGGAGCATGTGGCCCTGGCAGCCCCTATCATCTCCGCCTACTGCGTGGCCTCGGTGCTGTGGAGCCGCATTTTCCTGAAGGAAAAGCTCAGCTGGAAGCACTACGCCATGATCGCACTGGTGGTGGCGGGTATTGTGATACTGGGCATCTACGATGCATAACAACAAGATATCCCCCGCCGGGTCCGGCGGGGATTTTTATCCCAAAACCACTCGCTGGGCGAGTGGTTTTGGGATAGGATAAAAGGGACCGCTTTCGCGGTCCCTTTGTTGGCTCGTAAGAGGTTCGGCTTAGAAGCAGCCCTGCTCCATCATCGCCTCGGCGACCTTCTTTGAAGCCGGCGATGTTGGCGCCAGCCACCAGATCGTAACCCAGGCCGTACTCGGCAGCAGCCTCAGCAGACACACGGTGGATGTTCTCCATCATGGTATGCAGCTGATGGTCGACTTCCTCGGCAGTCCAGACCAGGCGCTCGGCGTTCTGGGCCATCTCCAGGGCGGAGACGCCCACGCCGCCGGCGTTAACAGCCTTGGAGGGAGCGACGATGATGCCCTTCTGCTTACGCAGGAAGTTCAGTGCATCGTTGGTGGTGGGCATATTGGCGACCTCGATGTAGTACTTCACGCCGGAAGCAGCGATCTTCTCAGCGGACTCCATCTTGACGTCGTTCTGCATGGCGGCGGGCATATACACGTCCACATCCTTGACGCCCCAGCACTTCTCGCCGGGAACGAACTCGCAGCCGAACTTATCGGCATAGGGCTTGCAGTGCATGGGATCCTTGGCGCGCATCTCGAGGATGAAGTTCAGCTTCTCGTCGGTGATAACGCCGTCGGGATCGTGGACATAACCGTCGGGACCAGCGAAGTAGGTGACCTTGGCGCCCAGCTGAGCAGCCTTCTTCATGATGCCCCAGCCCACGTTGCCGTAGCCGGAGATAGCGATACGCTTGCCCTCGATGGTGTCATTCTCGTGCTTCAGCACTTCCTGCAGGTAGTACATAGCGCCGTAGCCGGTGGCCTCGGGACGGATCAGGGAGCCGCCGTAGCTCAGGCCCTTACCGGTGAGAACGCCGTTCTCCCACACGCCCTTCAGGCGGCGGTACTGGCCATACAGATAGCCGATCTCGCGGCCGCCCACGCCCATGTCACCGGCGGGAACGTCGATGTCCGGCCCGATGTAGCGATACAGGGCGGTCATGAAGCTCTGGCAGAAACGCATAACCTCGGCGTCGGACTTGCCGGCGGGATCAAAGTCGGAACCGCCCTTGGCGCCGCCGATGGGCAGGCCGGTCAGGCTGTTCTTGAAGGTCTGCTCAAAGCCGAGGAACTTGATGATGCCTTCGTACACGTTCTTCTGGAAGCGCAGGCCGCCCTTGTAGGGGCCGATCGCGCCGTTGAACTGGCAGCGCCAGCCGCGGTTGGTGTGCCACTGACCGTTATCATCGCACCACACAACGCGGAAGGTGAACATACGCTCGGGCTCGACCATACGGCCCAGCAGGTCGACCTTCTCATACTCGGGGTGCTTTTCGATCACAGGCTCCAGAGAGGACAGAACTTCCTCGACGGTCTGCACGAACTCGGGCTCGTTGCCATGCTTGGTCTTGACGCTCTCGAGCACGCTTGCCAGATAAGCATTCATATTAAATTCCTCCTAAAAAATGTTCCGCAGACATATGAGATGTGCGCTACGCAGACTACCCATATACTACCAATGTTGATAATAACACCATTTGGCCGATTTCTCAAGGGGGTTTGGGAGAATTCCCCCCTCGCAAAACCACAAAACTTTTTCGTCCCTTTTTGTGCAATTTGGCGAATTGTGCCCCGCGTTCCACTATGCAGAAAAAGGCCGCGATTTGTGGCCTTTCCGTGCTGTTTTTGTATGCTTCGTTACTTTAAAGCGCCGTTCGCTTTTCCGTGTGAAATCGGCGGCACATTCAAAAGCTGCCGATGGGGATATCGCCGTTGTCCGTTCCCTTTTCAATGGCGCGTATCTGGAGATAGTAGCCCTTGCCGCTGCCCATATCCACATAGACACGGTCGCCGGCTTTTCTGCCCATAACGGCGCGGCCCACGGGGGATTCCTTGCTGATCCAGCCCTTCAGGGCGTCCTGCCGCAGGGTGGTGACCAGCTGGATCTTTCGGCTTTTGCCCAAATTCTCCATGAAGATCTCCACGGTGTCATAGAGCCCGGCGGTGTCGGCGGCGGACTTGTCCTCGATGACCCTGGCGGTCTTGATCATCCGCTGGAGGTAGCGGATGCGGGCGTCGTTGCGGTTTTTCTCCTGCTTGGCGCACTTGTACTCGAAGTTCTCGCTAAGGTCACCGAAGGCCCGGGCGGTCTGGACATCCTCGATCAGCTTGGGGCGCAGCTGCTGCACCCGGTAGTCGATCTCCTCCTGCATTTTTTGCAGGTCGGCGCGTGTCAGTTCATCATACATGGTCATTCTCCTTCCATAAGGCGGCAAGACGCTCCAGGGCGGCGGGAAGCCGGTCCAGGTCGATGCCGGTATAGTTGACCACCAGCACGTGCTGGGGTGCGTCCTGGGGACACTGGTAGTAATCGGACAGCATGGCCAGACGGATACCGCGCTGCTCCGCCTCACGGCGGAGTGTCTCGTCCGACGGCGCGCCGTCCAGCCGCAGCAGGAAATGCAGGCCCGCATCCTCCTCGGTGATGGCGGCATAGGGGGCCAGCGGGCTTTTGTACACGGCGGCGATGACGGCGTCACGCTTCTGGCGGTAGTGCTTACGCATACGGCTCAGGTGCTTTTCATACCAGCCGCCGGCGAGGAACTGGGCCAGGGTGTACTGCTCGAAGGCGGAGACGGTGCAGGCGTAAAAGCCCAGCTTCTGCCGGAAGTCCGCCAGCAGGCGGCGGGGCAGAACCATGAAGCTGATACGTATGGAGGGGGCGATGGTCTTGGAAAAGGTGTTAAGATAGACCACCTGCTCGCCGCCGTCGATGGAAAACAGGGTGGGGATGGGACGGCCTACAAAGCGGAACTCGCTGTCGTAATCGTCCTCCAGGATGACCCGCGCCGGGACCTCCTGTGCCCAGCGCAGCAGCTCCTGGCGGCGGGCGATGGGCATCACCAGACCGGTGGGATAGTGGTGGCTGGGAGAGATGTGGACCACGTCGGCGTCGCTGCGGCGCAAGGCTTCCACCGATACGCCCGCCTCGTCCAGAGGCAGAGCCGTCACCTCCGCGCCGGCGGCGCGGTAGATATGGGCGATCTTGCCGTAGCCGGGGTCCTCCACGCCGTAGAGACGATCACGGCCCAGCAGCTGCACCAGCAGGTTGTACAGCACCTCGGTGCCGGCACCCACGATGATCTGCTCGGCAGTGACCTCCATGGCACGGAACTGCCGCAGGTGGGCGGCGATGGCCTGCCGCAGGGCCCAGGCACCCTGCGGCGGCGTGGACCGCAGCAGGCCGGTACCCTGCTCCAGAATGGTCTGGCGCATGAGTCGGGCCCAGACGGTGAAGGGAAAGTCCTCGGCGGCGATGGAGTTGGTGGCCAGATCCAGGAACCAGACAGGCTCGCGGGGCGGAGGCGGCTGCTCCGGGGACGCAGGGACGGCCGCAGGCGACGGCAGCACGGCGCTGACGAAATAGCCCTTCTTCTCCACACCGGTGAGATAGCCCTCGGCCATCAGCTGTTCGTAGGCATTCTTTACAGTGATGACGCTGACCTCAAGATGGGCAGCCAGGGCGCGTTTGCTGGGCAGCTTCTCCCCTGCCGCCAGACGGCCGGAGAGGATGTCCGCCTTCACCCGGCGGTAGAGCTGCTCATACAGGCTGAGGCCCGCCTGTTTGTCCAGGGTATAGGTGAGCACGGGGCCGTCCCTCCTTCATCTGGTATTAACAAGTAAAATCAAAATGGATATTTTAATCATACCAGTTGCTACTATAATACAAATCGTCAACGAAAGCAAGGGCTTTTTCAACAGCTACCCCTCACCCCCTGTGGCGGTCCCCGTTTCCCTGCGGGGCGGGGGCCGCCTCCTATAGCAGAAAGAAAAAATCCTCGTAAAGGAGAATGTGTTATGTCCGACAAGAAGATCAGAACGATGGTAACGGCGGCGGTGCTGGCGGCACTGTCCTGTGTGGCCACGATGGTGGTGCAGATCCCCTCCCCCATGAACGGCTTTGTGAACCTGGGCGACTGCTTTGTGCTGCTCAGTGGCTGGCTGCTGGGACCCTGGTGGGGCGCGGCGGCCGGCGGTATCGGCTCCATGCTGGCGGACCTGCTGCTGGGCTACGGCCATTACGCGCCCGGCACGCTCATCATCAAGGGCGCAATGGCACTGGTGGCAGCACTGATCTTTAAGGCCTTTAGGAAGAACACCGCAGGCGCGCTGGTCGGCGGCGTAGCGGCAGAGGTCGTGATGGTGGCCGGGTATTTCGGCTACGCGGCGCTGCTGCTGGGCAAGGGTATCGGCGCGGCGGCCAGCATCCCGGGCAATCTGGTGCAGGGTGCTGTGGGCCTGGTGGCCGGGTTCCTGCTTTTGCAGGTAGCGCGGCGGACGCATCTTGAAGAAAAGGTCAGCGTGTGATATACTTATGGCGGGTCGCCTGACGGCCCGCCATAGTTTACATGGGAGGTAGTTGTCATGGCAGGTATCGTGCATGAGGTAGAGAACAGAGATCTGCTGGCGCAGGTGCGGCAGCAGGCCGCGGCGGCGGCACAGGAGCTGGCGGAGGCCGCCCATCTGCATAGGGGCCAGATCGTGGTGGTGGGATGCAGCACCAGCGAGGTGGTGGGCAAGAAGGTGGGCAGCTGGTCCACGCCGGAGGTGGCAGACGCCATTTTCGCGGGGCTGCACAGTGTATTCGGCCCCATGGGCGTGTACATCGCCGCCCAGTGCTGTGAGCACCTGAACCGGGCCATCATCGTGGAGCATGAGGCCGTGCCCACGCTGGATATCGTGAATGTGGTGCCCCAGCCCAAGGCGGGCAGTTCCTTCGCCACGGCCACCTATAAGGCCTGCGCCCACCCGGTGGCGGTAGAGGAGATCAAAGCCGACGCGGGACTGGACATCGGCGGGACGCTGATCGGTATGCACCTGAAGAAGCGTGGCGGTTCCGGTGCGTCTGGCGCAGAACCACATCGGCGACGCCATTCTGCTGGCGGCACGGACGCGGCCCAAGTTTATCGGCGGCGACCGGGCGCACTATGACGAGGCGCTGAAGAAGGCTATCCGGAATTCTGAAAATTCTGCAACAGCAAACAAAAAGCAGCGCGTTGCGCTGCTTTTTGTTTGTTATGTGATCGGGAACGTGAACTTCAGCGCCAGGAACACGGCGATCGCCACCGGTACGGCGATGAGGAAGCGCTTACAGTTTTTGCGGGCACGCTGGGACAGCGCCTCGTCCTCCTCGTTTTTCCAGCGGACATAGCTCCAGCCGGCACCCAGAAGGCACAGAACGGGGACGAAATACAGGCCGATCGACGCGACGTAAGGCATAGGTCATCCTCCCTTTTTTTGTGCTTACAGTATACAGGAAACGGGAGGAAAGGTCAAGGAAAAGACTTGCGGGGACAAAAAAGAGACGCCCGAGGGCGTCTCTTTTTTATATTGTGCTGGGTCCGATCACTTGGCGGCCTTGGCAGCCTTGATGGACTCGATCAGCTCGGGAACGACCTTGAACAGATCGCCGACGATACCGTAGTCAGCCACCTCGAAGATGGGGGCGGTGTCGTTCTTGTTCACGGCGATGATGCACTCGGAGTCCTGCATACCAGCCTTGTGCTGGATGGCGCCGGAGATACCCAGAGCGACGTAGACCTTGGGATGGACGGTCTTGCCGGTCTGGCCGACCTGATGGTCAGCGGAGATCCAGCCGGCGTCCACGCAGGCGCGGGAAGAACCCACGACGCCGCCCAGGACCTCAGCCAGCTCCTCGGCCAGCTTGATGCCGCCCTCCACGTCCTTGGAGATACCACGGCCAACGGACACGATGAAGTCAGCGCCGATCAGGTCAACCAGCTTCTTGGCGGCCTTGACGGTCTCGGTGACCTCGGTGTGGATGTCAGCAGCAGCCAGCTCAAAAGCGGGATGCAGGATCTCCACATTCTTCTTGCACTCGCGCTTCTTCATAACGCCGGGGCGAACGGTCGCCATAGCGGGGCGGAAGCGGGGGCAAATGATGGACGCCATCAGGTGACCGCCGAAAGCGGGACGGGTCATCTTCAGGTCGCGGGACACATCGTGGGGCTCACGGTTGATCATCACGGTGCCCAGCTTCTCGATGCGCTCCTCGGGCAGGGTAGAAGCTTCGCGCAGGAAGCCCTTGTAGTTGGGCATGTCGATGTCCAGGTGGGTGCAGTCCGCGCACAGACCGGTGTGCAGGCGAGCCGCGCAGCGGGGGGCCAGGTCACGGCCGATGTTGGAGGCGCCGAACAGCAGCACCTCGGGCTTCAGCTCCTCAACGGCCTCCACGATCACCTTGGTGTAGGCATCGGTGGTGAAGTCCTTTAGCAGGGGGGAGTTGTACACGTACACCTTGTCGGCGCCGTACTCGCCCAGCTCGGCGGCGATGCCGTCAACGTTGTCGCCCAGCAGGATGCCGCACAGCTCGACACCCAGCTCATTGGCCAGCTTCCGGCCCTCGGAGATCAGTTCGAAGGTGGTGGGCATCATCACGCCCTGGCGCTGCTCGCAGAACACCCATACGTTCTTGAAGGCAGCGGTATCAGCACTATTAAAAGCCATTTTCTTTTCTCCTTCCTTAGATGATGTGCTTGGCGGCCAGGATGCCGGCCAGCTTGTCGGTGGTAGCCTTGTCAGCGCCCTCGAGCATCATGCCCGCGCCCTTCTGAGGAGGCGTGAAGGAGGTCAGAATATTGGTGGGAGAACCGGCCAGACCGATGGTGCTCTTGTCGATCAGGGGGTGATCCTTCAGGGTCTCGTAGGTCATAGTGACCAGAGGCTTGCTGTAGCACTCGAACGCGCCGCCCACGGACAGGTAACGCGGGGTGTTCAGCTCCTTGATGCAGGTGATCATGCAGGGAGTCTTGACCTTGATGGTCATGTAGCCGTCCTCCAGCATGCGCTTGACGGTCAGGGTGTCGCCGTCCTTGGTGATCTCGCCGGCATAGGTGACCTGGGGCAGATGCAGCTTCTCAGCGATCTGGGGACCCACCTGTGCGGTATCACCGTCGATGGCCTGACGGCCAGCCAGGATGATGTCGTCCTTCTCGATGCCGTAGGTATCGATAGCGGCAGCGATGATCTGGGAGGTAGCGTAGGTATCGGAACCGCCGAACTCACGGGCGGTGACCAGAACACCCTCGTCCACGCCCATGGCCATCAGCTCACGCAGCATACCCTCTGCGGGAGGAGGACCCATGGTGAACGCCACGACCTTGCAGCCCAGCTCGTCCTTCAGGGACAGGGCGGCCTCGACGGCGTTCAGATCGTCGGGGTTGATGATGGTCTGCATGGACGCACGGTCCAGAGTGCCATCGGGATTGACGGCCACCTTACCGGAGGTATCGGGGACCTGCTTAACAGTTACGAGAATTTTCATTTTCCTTTTACCTCCTACCTTACTTCACGCCCAGGTTGCTCGCGATGACCATGCGCTGGACTTCGCTCGTGCCCTCGTAGATCTCGGTGATCTTGGCATCACGCATCATGCGCTCCACGGGATACTCACGGGTGTAACCGTAGCCGCCGAACAGCTGGACGGCGCGGCGGGTCACATCGGAAGCGGCCTCGGCGGCGAACAGCTTGGCCATGGCGGCGTCCATGGAGTAAGGCTCGTGGTTCTGCTTCTTCATAGCGGCGGAGTAGACCAGGAACTGCGCGGCCTGCATACGGGTGTGCATATCGGCCAGCTGGAACTGGGTGTTCTGGAACTGGGAGATGCGCTTCTCGAACTGAACGCGCTCCTTGGTGTACTTGATGGCTTCCTCGACAGCGCCCTCGCCCAGGCCCAGGGCCTGAGAGGCGATACCGATACGGCCGCCGTCCAGGGTCTTCATGGCGATCTTGAAGCCCTCGCCCTTCTTACCCAGCATACGGTCCTTGGGAATGACGCAATCCTCGAAGATCAGGTCGCAGGTAGAACTGCCGCGAATACCCATCTTCTTCTCGTGCTTGCCCTGAGAGAAGCCCTTGTCGTCCTTCTCCACGATGAACGCGGAGATCTCCTTCATGCTGCGGCCGCGCTTGTCAACGGTCTTGCCGGTGACGGCGATGACCACGAAGGTGTCAGCTACGTTGCCGTTGGTGATGAAGCACTTGGAGCCGTTCAGGATGTAGTTCTCGCCGGACTCGTCCAGCACGGCGGTGGTCTGCTGGCCCTGGGCATCGGTGCCGGCGCCGGGCTCGGTCAGGCCGAAAGCGCCGATCTTCTTGCCGGAGCACAGGTCGGGCAGATACTTCATCTTCTGCTCCTCGGTGCCGTTCTCGAAGATGGGGGCGGCGCACAGGGAGGTGTGGGCGGAAACGATAACAGCAGTGGTACCGCAGACCTTGGCCAGCTCCTCGACGCACATGGCGTAGGAGAGCACATCAGCGCCAGCGCCGCCGTACTCCTTGGGGAAGTAAATGCCCATCATGCCCAGCTTGGCCATCTTCTCGACGGTCTCCATGGGGAAGCGCTCTTCCTCGTCGATCTCAGCGGCCAGGGGCTTGACCTCGTTCTCCGCGAAATCGCGGTACATCTTGCGAACGAGCAGCTGTTCCTTCGTCAGATGGAAATCCATACTTTTTTCTCCTTTTTCTGATTTTACTTGTTGTAGTTGAAGAAGCCTTCGCCGGACTTAATACCCAATTTGCCCGCACGAACCATCTTCCGGATCAGCACGTTTGCGCGATACTTGCTATCGTGAGTCTCGTTGAACAGCACGTCCATAATGTTCAGCACCACGTCCCAGCCGATGAGGTCGCCCAGATGCAGGGGGCCCATGGGATGGTTGCAGCCCAGCTGCATAGCAATATCGATATCTTCCGCGGAGGCAACGCCTTCCTGCAGAACGCAAACGCCCTCGTTGCAGTAGGGGATCAGGATCTTATTGACCACAAAGCCGGGGGCCTCGTTGACCACCACGGGGGTCTTGCCGATCTCCACAGACAGGTTCTTGATATAGTCCACCAGGTCGGCGGGGGTGTTGCCGCCGGCGATGACCTCCACCAGCTTCATGGCGGGCACGGGGTTGAAGAAGTGCATGCCGATCAGGGGGTGCTTCAGGCCCTGGCCCATCTCGGTGATGGACAGAGAGGAGGTGTTGGAGGCGAAGATGGTCTCGTCCTTGCAGATGGCGTCCAGCTTGCCCAGCAGCTCCTTCTTCACGGCCATGTTCTCAGCGACGCACTCGATGACCAGATCGGCATCGGCGGCAGCGTCAAACTCCTCGACCAGAACGCGGCTCATGATATCGTCCGCGGCTTCCTGGGTCATCTTGCCCTTGGCGACCTTCTTGTTCAGGGAGGCGGCCAGCTTGTCCTTATGACGCTGTGCGCTGGCGGTGCTGGAAGCATACATCAGGGCGGTGTGGCCCTTCGCTGCGAAAACCTGGGCAATGCCGCTGCCCATCGTACCGGCGCCGAATACTGCTACTTTCATGATAGTTCCTCCTACTTAAATTTTTACATGAATTGCTTAATTATCAGGCGGTGTGCCTGTCAATTAACTTACTTGTTCTGATAGGGCTCGTGCTTGCGCTTCTCCAGGAAGGCGGACATACCCTCGATCTGGTCGGCAGACTGGAAGCAGCTGCCGAAGAGCTTTTCCTCGATGACGATGGCCTTGTCCATGTCCACCTGAAGGCCCTCGTTGATGGCCTGCTTGCAGGCGCGGACGGCGATAGGCGCGTTCTTGGCGATGGTCTCGGCCAGCTTCTCGGCGGCGGGCAGCAGCTCGTCCAGGGGATAGACGGCGTTGACCAGGCCGATGCGGTAGGCCTCGTCAGCCTTGATATTCTTGGCGGTATAGATCAGCTGCTTGGCCATGCCGGGGCTGACCAGGCGGGCCAGACGCTGGGTGCCGGCGAAGCCGGGGGTGATGCCCAGGCCGGTCTCGGGCTGGCCGAAGACCGCGGTGTCGGCGCAGATGCGGATATCGCAGGCCATGCTCAGCTCGCAGCCGCCGCCCAGGGCGAAGCCGTTGACCGCGGCGATGGTGGGGATGGGCAGCGTCTCGATGGCGCGGAAAACGTTGTTGCCGTGCTTGCCGAAGGCCTCGCCGCCCTCCTTGGTCAGGGTGCTCATCTCGCCGATGTCGGCGCCGGCCACGAAGGCCTTTTCACCGCTGCCGGTGATGACCAGAGCGCGGATATCCGCGTCCGCCTTTACGGCTGAAACCAGCTCGTCCAGGTCGGTCAGGACCTCGGAATTCAGCGCGTTCAGCGCCTTGGGACGGTTGATGGTCGCCACGGCGATGAGGCCCTTCTTTTCCAGCAGAATGTTGGTCATGTCAAGTTCCTCCTTATGGTTCCTTTCCGTGGGCGCAGCGCCCGGAAACGGCACGGGGCCGGCAGGTGGGCATACGCCTCCTCATACATATCACATTATAGTGGCCCGTTAGAAATTTATCAAGTCCAACCCACCGGCTTTTTACTTTTTTAGCGGTTTCCACAAAAGTGGGCACCGGAATTTGCACACTTTTTCGGGCAGGAGCGCAGCAAACAGGGATATCAGGGAAAAACGTGCTTGTATCCCGGCGCAAGATGGGGTATGATGGGAGAAAATCGTAAAATGGCGAGGACATGAATATGCGGATGCGGAAGAAAAAAAATCTGGCGCCCCGGATGGAAGCCTGCGGCGCGTACCTGATCCGGGACCCGTTCGCCCTGCGGGGGCGCTGGCGGGAGCTGATGCCGGAGGCACGGGAGCTGCGGGTGGAGCTGGGCTGCGGCAAGGGCGGCTTCACCGTGGGGACCGCGGCGGCAGAGCCGGAGGTGCTGCTGATCGCCGTGGAGAAGGTGCCGGACGCCATGGTGGTGGCCATGGAGAAGGCGCGGGACGCGGCGCTGCGAAACGTGTGGTTCGTGGACGGAGACGCGGCGCTGCTGCCGGATATGTTCGCCGACGGGGAGATCGACCGGCTGTACATCAACTTCTGCGACCCGTGGCCCAAGAGCAACCAGAAAAAGCGGCGGCTGACCCACGGGAACTTTCTTAAAAAGTACCGGCAGGTGCTGGCTGAGGGAGGACAGATCCACTTCAAGACCGACAACGACAAGCTGTTTGAGTGGTCGCTGGAGGAGATCCCACAGTTCGGGTTCGCGCTGTCGGAGGTGACGCGGGATCTGCACGCGGACGGGCCGGTGGGCGTGATGACCGACTATGAGCGCAAGTTCTACGGCGAGGGCAAGAGCATCAACCGATGCGTGGCCACTATGGTGGAATGGACGGAGCCGGAGATAGAGGACGTCCCCTCCCCTGCTGAGTAAACAGAAAAGGCACCCCTGACGGGGTGCCTTTTTTATTTCGCGCGGCGCCGGGGTAAGACACCGCAGGAAATGCGGGTCAGTTTCCGCGCTTTTTAGCGGTCCAGGCCATGCCGGTAACGCTGAGAACAGCGGTCACGGCGTAGATACCGACGCCCGCGTCGAAGGTCTTGGGAGAGCCCTTGGTGGTGGTAGACGTGGTGGTATCGCTGGTGGAGGGGTAGTAGTAATAGGAGATCTTGGTTACCGTCCAGGTACCATCATCATTCTTCGTCGCCTTATATCCGGAAGGCACAGTAGGCTGACTGGTATAGGTGCCGCTGGTGATAGCGCCGTCCGCTACGACCTTATAAGCACCGCCGTCCTTCTGGACGATCTTGTCGGCCGCAACATAGGCGTCCACATCGCTGGAGAAGGTGCCGCCGGTGATGAAACCGGTCACAACACCCGTTGCATTATTGCCAACATAGCTGCCAACGGCATTTGCATTCGTGCTGCTGAATGTGCCGCCAGTAATGCTCACAGCGGGATCACCGCCGGGATAGTTGCACTTGTCAATGACCAGGGCTTCGCCCGTAGGATTGCCGCCATTTCCATAGTACGCATAGTCCGCCTTAGCACCATTACCCACGATCGTACCACCGGTAACAGACACACTGCCACACTTCACGTAGATGCCGGTCGCACCGGTAATAGTGCCGCCCTTGATGTTCAGGTTGCTGGTGTTCGGATAGTAAATGCCCAGACCGCCGTCGTTCGTGTTCGTGACCACCGCACCGTCCTCGATATTGATGGTAACGCCGCCATCGGAAGCATTGCCAATACCGGAAATCGCCGCACCGCCGGCAGCCGTCACCTTACCGTACACGGTGACCTCGGACCCTGTGTTCTGAACGGTAATACCGCCCTTATTCGCATCCGTGCTGGTGGCGTTGATAACCATGTCCGCGGCAACCGTCAGCTTCGCGCCGCTCTGCACCCACGCGGCCCACTTCAGGCACTCCAGCGTTCCGTTTTTCAGCGTCAGATCGCTATATACATCGAATCCGCCGCCAGCCGCTACCGTCATCGTGCATCCGCCGAAATCGATTGTGAGCGCCTTTTTAACTTCGGTATAGCTGTCGCCATCCACAGTTAAGTCATTCACAAGCGCGATAGTATCCCCGGCCTGCGCCGCAGTGATAGCCTCTGCTATCGTCTTATAGGTTGCGTCCGCTGCGCGTGCCGGTGCCGTTGTGTAGCTTACACTTGGATCGACCTTCAATGTGACAGGGTCATCCGCCCAGCTGACGCTGCACAGCCCTATGGCCATGACCAGGGCCAGAATGGTTGCTAATGCTTTTTTCATTGTTCATTCCCCTTATGGTAGTAGATTTCCGCAGGTGCGCTCGTTTTAATGTGTATTAAAACGCAAATGCGAATTCTGCATTTGCGTTTGTATTAAAACGCAAATGCAGAGGTACCTCTGCGGATAGTCAAATTATAGCACAGTTACACCGTTTGTCCAGCCTTTTTATGGAAATTTTACACATTTTTTCTGTTACCGGAAATAAAAACAGGAAAATTTGGCAGGAAATGGAAGTTGGGGCGGAGAAAATGCCGCCCGCGGCGGGGACGGGGCGTTTTTTGACGCGGCGGGGCATCGGGGACGCCGCCCCCCTACAGGGGAAGCGCTTGTGGTTACTTTTTTTCTATAAACCTATTGACATTGTAGGGTTTATGTGCTACCATGCACTTACCTACAAAAAAGATATGTTAAAGGAGTGATCCTATGCAGGTCTATGCAGATAATGCGGCCACCACGCGGATGAGCGACAAGGCCGTGGCGGCTATGACGCCCTATTTCCAGCAGTTTTACGGCAATCCCTCCAGCCTGCACACCGTGGGCCAGCAGGCCGCGGAGGCGCTGGCGGACGCACGGCGGCGGGTAGCGGACTGTCTCGGGTGCAGCTTTAAGGAGATCACGTTCACCTCCGGCGGCAGCGAGGCCGACAACCAGGCCATCGTCTCGGCGGCGCGGATCGGTGAGCGAAAGGGCAAGAAGCACATCATCTCCACCGCCTTCGAGCACCACGCGGTGCTGCACACACTGAAGAAGCTGGAAAAAAGAGGGCTTCGAGGTGACGCTGCTGGACGTGGGTCCCACAGGCACCATCACCCCCAGCAGGTGGCGGAGGCCATCCGGGAGAACACTTGTCTGGTGACCATCATGTACGCCAACAACGAGATCGGCTCTATCCTGCCCATCCCGGAGATCGGCAAGGTGTGCCACGAAAAGGGCGTGCTGTTCCACACGGACGCGGTACAGGCCGCCGGGCACCTGCACATCAACGTGAAGGAGCAGAACATCGACATGCTCTCCCTGTCCGGCCACAAGTTCCACGGCCCCAAGGGCGTTGGCGTGCTGTATGCCCGGCAGGGCATCCCCCTGACCAATATCATCGAGGGCGGCGCGCAGGAGCGCGGCAAGCGGGCCGGCACGGAGAACATCCCCGGCATCATGGGTCTGGCGGCGGCGCTGGAGGAGTCCTGCGGGCACATCGATGAGGACACCGCCCGACTGACGAAGCTGCGGGACAAGCTGATCGCGGGACTGAGTAAGATCCCCCACAGCGCGCTGAACGGCGACCCGGTGCACCGGCTGCCCACCAACGTGAACTTCTGCTTCGAGGGCATCGAGGGCGAGAGCCTTCTGCTGCTGCTGGATCAGGCGGGCATCTGCGCCAGTTCGGGCAGCGCCTGCACCAGCGGGTCCCTGGACCCCAGCCATGTGCTGCTGGCCATCGGCCGGCCCCACGAGGTAGCCCACGGGTCCCTGCGGCTGAGCCTGTGCCACAACACCACGGAGGCGCAGGTGGACTATATTCTGGAAAAAGTGCCCGGCATCGTGGCGTACCTGCGGGATATGTCCCCCATGTGGAAGGACCTGGAGTCCGGCAAGCGGACATTCATTCTGTAATGTAAAGGAGCGTTGATTATGGCTTTGTATACCGATACCGTGATGGACCACTTCCTGCACCCCCGGAACGTGGGCGAGATCGCCGACGCCGACGGCGTGGGCGAGGTGGGCAACGCCAAGTGCGGCGACATCATGAAGATGTACCTGAAGATCAAGGACAACAAGATCGAGGACGTGAAGTTTGAGACGTTCGGCTGCGGCAGCGCCATCGCCTCCAGTTCCATGGCCACCGAGATGATCAAGGGCAAGCGCATCGAGGACGCGCTGGCCCTGACCAACAAGGAGGTCGTGGACGCGCTGGGCGGTCTGCCTGCCCACAAGCTGCACTGCTCCGTGCTGGCGGAGGAAGCCGTGAAGTCCGCGGTGAAGGACTACTACGACAAGAACGGCATCGCCTACGACAAGAGTAAGTTCCCCGCCTGCGAGGACTGCGAGAGCTGCCGCATGGTGTAAGAAATACGGAAAAGAACCGCCGGAGGGCGGTTCTTTTTTTGTTCAAAACACGCCGTAGCCCTGACCCTGGGTGATGATGTAGGACCAAAGGACCGGGCCGACGGCGCCGGTGGGACTGTACCCCAGGCGGCTTTGCAGGGTGCGTACCGCGGCGGCGGTGGCCGGGCCGAAGATGCCGTCCGCGGTCACGGAGGGCAGGGCGCTGTCCCGCTGCGCCAGCCGGTTCAGCTGGGTCTGAAGCAGCGTCACCTCCGCGCCGGTGTCGCCTTCCACCAGAAAATGGCCGGGGTATATCTGCCGGGCGAAGGTCTGGTAGTTGGCGGGCAGCTGGTAGAGCGTCTGCTCATAGACGTTCTGGATGGCGTTCCATGTGTTCCGCCCCACCACGCCGTCCACCGTCAGGCCATAGGTGCTCTGGAAGGCCAGCACCGCGTCCCGCAGCTCGTCGTCGAACACGTCAGTGATGCGGATGGGCGGCAGCTCCGGCAGGAAGAAGCCCAGAAAGGCCAGGTAGAAGCGGATAGTCTGGACGCCGATGCCGGTGTCGCCCAGGCGGAGGACCTTGGGGAACTGCCGCTGGGCCTCGGAGATGGTCAGGCCCTCGCTGGTGACCTCGGAAAGGCTCTTGACGCCGTTGTAGATGGACTTGATGCGATACCATGTGCCCTTGCCCACGATGCCGTCCTGGGTCAAATTGAAAATGCGCTGGAAGGCGCGGACGGCGGCGGCGGTATCCGCGCCGAAGACGCCGTTGGTCTCTCCGACGGCGGGGAGAGCCGGGTAGTTCTTGCGGATGCGGTTCAGCTCCCGCTGGATGGTGCGGATGTCCTCGCCCACGCTGCCCACGGTCAGCGGCCGTCCGGGATAGGAGGGCGTGCTGTCCCCCACCGGGGCGTTGTACACCAGGTCGATGTCCTGACCGTAGTAGTATTGGAGTATCTCGTAGGGTGTTTTCCCCTGGGCGGCCAGCTCCTGGCTGCCCCACTGGGACAGGCCCCGGCATTGGGTGCGGATACCGTCGCAGAACTGGGCGTACAGCGGCTCCACGTTACCCCGGCGGACGATGTAGTTGTTGAAAATGTCGTCCACGATGGCGTTGATGTTCTCGAACGTCTCCTTATCCGGGGAGAAGGCCTGATCGTACTGGGTGTTGTTGGTGATGTCGAAATCGTAGCCCCGGCTGCGGTAGAACTCCGTATAGACCCGGTTCAGCGCCACGGATATCTGCGCCAGCACGTTGGCGCGGATGGCGCTCTCGTTCCAGGTGGGGTATATCTCGCTGGCGGCCACGCCCTTGATGTAGCGGGGAAAGGTGACGGTGACGTTCTCCGCCGGGGCGTCCGGCGCGCCCAGATGGACGGTGATGTACTCCGGAACAACGGGATAGGGCACGGCTCAGCCCTCCTCTCGCTGCGGCGGCAGCGTTACCGCCAGCACGGACTCGATGCAGGGAAACACCAGCACCTGCTGGTGCTCCGGACAGTGGTAGTCCGGGTGGCTCACCGCCACGGTATAGGCGGTGCCGCTGATGCCCGCCGTGTCCGACGACAGTCCCAGGGATGCGGGCAGCGCCGGCAGCAGTATCCTGTCGGCAATGCCGGAGCTGTCGGTCACGCCGGAGTAGAACGTCTCCCGCACCGCGCCGAAGTCGCGGTATACCTCCACCGCCGCGCCGGGGATGGGGAATATCCCCTGGGCGGCGGATACCTGCACCCGCAGGCTGCCCTGCTCCGGGTGGGCATTACGGAACCAGGTGATGGGTTCGATCTGTGCCATGGTCGTTCCTCCCTTTTGCTTTTGGGAGAGTATATGCATCAGCGGAAAAGAAATATCCCCCGGCGGCAGCCGGGGGATATTTGTTGTTTCAGAAGGCCCAGTTGCCATGGCGGAACACGGGGACCACATCGCCGTTTTCGCAGACGGCGTCGATGTCCATATCCTCCGAGCCGATCATGAAATCCTCGTGGATCATGGAGTCGTTGACGCCCAGGGCGCGGCACTCGGCCAAGGTCTTGTGCTCAAAATCGTTAATGGTGTCGGCAAAGCCCATGCCCAGGGCCAGATGGCAGGCGGCGTTTTCATCGAACAGCGTGTTGTAGAACAGCAGTCCGGACTGGCGGATGGGACTGTCGTAGGGCACCAGGGCGCACTCGCCCAGATAGGCGCTGCCCTCGTCCATAGTGATAAGCTTGGTCAGCAGGTCGTTGTTCTGCTCGGCGTGCCACTCCACAGCCTTGCCCGCGTGGAAGCGGATCCAGAACTTGTCGATGAGCTGGCCCTGATAGCTCAGGGGCTTGGTGGCGTAGACGATACCCTCGGCCTCGCCCCGCTTGGGGGAGATGAAGCACTCCTCGGAGGGGATATTGGGGTTGAATACAATGCCCTGCAGGCTGCGCTCGCTGCCGCCGCAGAAATGGGCCTCGGGGATCATGCCCACGGTGAAGTCGGTGCCGGTGGCGCTCCTGTAGCGCAGCTGGCGGATGTGCAGGCTGTTCAGGTAGTCGCGGCGGTCGTGGATGTCCTTGTTGTGGGCCGCCCAGTTGGCCTGGGGATCGCCCTCCAGCGCGCGGGAGGTAGAGAGGATGGCCTCCCACAGCTTTTCCACCGCCTGGGACTTTCGTAGGTCGGGAAACAGCTTTTTTGCCCAGGCCTCACCGGGGACAGCGGCAATACACCACTGGTACTTGTTCTCAATCTGGTCGCGGTAGGGCTTGATGACGGGGAACTTGGCCTGCTGGCTCTTGGCCAGCTTCTCCTGGTCGATGCCCTTCAGGCCGTCCGGGTCCTCGGAGAGCAGATAGATGCGGCAGGGGATGGTATCCACATAGTGCTGCCAGCGGGCCAACTCGTAATCCTCCACTCTGGAAAGAGTGGTCAGGCTGCGGTGACGGACGTGGAGCTTCTGCAGGGGCTGGTAGTTCCAGTCCACCACGACCTTTTTGGCCTTGCATTTATAGCACTCGTCCACCAGCATGGCCACAAACTCCGGCTGGTCCAGGTCGGCGGCGATGAACACCTCCTGCCCCTTCTGGATATTGATGCCGGTGCGGGCGATGAGACGGGCGTAGGAACGGAGAACAGACTTTTTCATAGGGAATGCCTCCTTATCGGCAAAATTTCTGTTATGGGTATTGTACCACCGCGGGTGGGATTTGAAAAGCGGCAGGGCGGGACGTTCAAAAATTATTTTCATTTCTTTAATGTTCCTCTAATAAACCGGACGTAAGATAAGGCTATCCTAAGGAAGCACACAACACATCAACACAAGGCCATCTACATATACAATACGGTTTCAGGAGGTAAAGAATATGAAACGTTTTCACATCATCAAAAAGGCTTCCCCCGTCAACTACGCGCTGGAGAGCAGCCGCACCCTGGACAACGGCGTGGTGCTGAAGCTGATCCACTGCGGCGAGACGCTGACCGTGTCCGCCAGCTACGAAAAGCATCTGGAGAGCTTCGCCGACCTGCGCTCCGTGGAGGAGGCGGCGTATATCGAGGACTATCTGACCCGGAAGTACAGCGGTGTGGACGCCGCCGACCTGCCCATGCTGACGGCGTAAGGGTTGTCAGGGCAGCGGTTTTCTGGTATACTGGGCGTGAGCGAGAGGTCCCGCCCGCCGATGGGCGGGCGGGGCATTTTTTCTGCTGCCGGACGGCAGTTTGTGGAGGAGGACACAGCGTATGCGTATTCTCATCGCGGAGGACCAGCCGGAACTGCGGCGGATGCTGGTGAAGAACCTGACGGCGGCGGGCTACACCGTGGACGGCGTACCGGACGGCGCGGAGGCGCTGGCCTATCTGGACGCGGCCGCCTACGACGCAGCGGTGCTGGACATCATGATGCCGAAAGTGGACGGGCTGACGGTGCTGCGGACGCTGCGCGCCCGGGGCAGCGCCCTGCCGGTGCTGCTGCTGACAGCCCGGGACGCCGTAGCCGACCGGGTAGACGGACTGGACGCGGGCGCGGACGACTATCTTATCAAGCCCTTTGCCATGGACGAGCTGCTGGCGCGGCTGCGGGTACTGACCCGGAAAAAGGGAAGCGGCAGTACCAACGTCTACACTCTGGCCGATCTGACGGTGGACACTGCCGCGCGGACGGCGAAGCGGGGCGGCCGGACGCTTGAGCTGTCCGCCAGGGAATATGCCCTGCTGGAATACCTGATCCGCAGCAAGGGCGTGGTGCTGTCCCGGCAGCAGATCGAGGACAACCTGTGGAGCCTGGACTACGCCGGGGGCACCAATGTAGTGGACGTATACATCAGCTATCTGCGGAAGAAGTTGGAACTGTCCGGGGAGCGCAAGCTGCTGCACACGGTGCGGGGCATGGGCTGGGTGCTGAAGGAGGACGCATGAGGAACATATCCATCAAATGGCGGATGACCCTGTGGTTCTCCCTGCTGATGATCGCCATCACGGCGCTGATGCTGGTGTTCGTGATGCTGATGAACCGCAACACCGTAACGCGGCCGCCGGAGGCGGAGCTGCTGTACATGGTGGGCCGGAACGCCGATGATGTGGAATTCGACCACGGAGACTGGGATTTCAGCGATGTGGAGCAGTACGCCCACGGGGTGTACACGGAGATCTTCGACGAGGACGGACAGCGGCTGTTCGGCACGGCGCCGGCGGAGGTATCGGACGGCGCGCCGAAGGAGAAAAACGCGCTGCACACCGTCGTCGGCAGCAGCGACGGGATGTATCTGGTGTACGACTGCTGGCTGGAGATCGGCGGCAGCGGCCTGTGGGTACGGGGCACCATCGACAGCGCGGCACGGGGCAGCGTGATGGAGGTCATCGTGCCGCTGGCGTGGTCGGTGCTGCCGGCGCTGGTGGTGCTGAGCGTGGGCGGCGGCTGGCTCATCTCCAGCAGCTCCTTCCAAGCCCATGGAGAAGGTCATCGCGGCGGCGGAGAGCATCTCCGGCGGCGAGGACCTGTCGCGGCGCATCGGCCTGCCCAGAGGCAGGAGTGAGATCAACCGGCTGGCGGGGACCTTTGACGATATGTTTGACCGGCTGGAACGCTCCTTTAAGGCGGAGGCGCAGTTTACCTCGGACGCCAGCCACGAGCTGCGGACGCCGGTGACGGTGATCCTGGCAGAATGTGAGACGCTGGAGCGTACAGCGGAGACCACAGAGGACTACGTCGAGGGCATGACGGTCATTCATCGGCAGGCGGAGCAGATGTCCCGGCTCATCGGGCAGCTGCTGCACATCACACGGCTGGAGCAGGGCACGCAGAAGACCTGCATGGAGCGCGGCGACCTGACAGCGCTGGCGGAGGCGGTATGCGAGCAGCAGAAAATGATCGCGCCGGAGGGCGTGGTCCTGACCTGCGACGCGCCGGAGAACGTGGAGGCACGGATGGACGTGATACTGATGACCCGGCTGCTGAACAATCTCATTTCCAACGCCTTCCGGTACGGCAGCGACGGCGGACACGTCCGTGTGACCGTCCGCCGGACGGGCAGCTGCGCCGTGCTGTCCGTCAGCGACGATGGCGCGGGCATCCCGCCGGACCAGCAGGAAAAGATATGGCAGCGCTTCTATCAGGTGGACGCGGCCCGCAGCGGCGGCGAGGGCACCGGGCTGGGGCTGTACATGGTACGCCAGATCGCACGGCTCCACGGCGGTACGGCGGAGGTGGAGAGCGTGCCCGGGCAGGGCAGCACATTCACCGTGCGGATCCCGGCGGAATGACATACATTTTCCCCGCCTGCGTGCGGGGAAATTTTTTTCATATCCCCTATTGACTCTGCCATGGTGGAAGCGGTATAGGATAGGTACAAGCTCAAGGAAAGACGATGGAGGTACTCCCATGCTGAAGATCGGAGATTTTTCAAAGCTGTCCCCCCGGACGTGCATTTGCGCTCCCCTCACGCCCCCCGCCTGACGGTGGGGGCCTTATGATTTGCTTGACCGGGTTGACTTTCACGGGACAGGCGGGCATAATAGGGCATACTATACTGATGGGAGGTGCGGCCATGGCGGACATTTTCATACGGGCGCTGCCCAGGTACACACCGGACCTTATCGTACTGCTGGGGCTGTATCTCCTGCTGCTGGGCCGGTGGAAAAGCAAGGTCGGCGGCGGGTGCTGGTGTACACGGTGTTCAGCGTGTATATGCTGGGCGTGCTGTGGGTGACGGTTCTGCCGGTGCTCTCCATGCTGGGAATACACCATGCCTACGCGCCCATGGTACTGGAGCCGTTCCGGGATCTGCGGCTGGGGTACGGCAACGCGGAAAGGCAGCTGCTGCTGAACGTACTGATGACGGTGCCCTTCGGCATTCTGTGGCCGGTGGTGCGCCGGGGAAAGGCAGGGGTGTTCCGTACGGTGGGGGCGGCGTTTCTGCTGAGCCTGTGCATCGAGCTGGTCCAGCCTCTGCTGCCCACAGCACGGATGTCGGACATCACCGACCTTATCTGCAACACAGCCGGCGGGCTGATCGGCTACGGGCTGTACCGGCCGTGGAAAAAGGCCTTGGGCTGCTGGATGTAAAAAACGACCGCCGAGGCGGTCGTTTTTGCTTATTGCAGGGCTTCGCGGAGGCAGCGGACCTTTTGGGCCAGCTGGGCGAAGGCGGCGGGGGTAAGGGACTGGGCGCCGTCGGACAGGGCGGTGGCGGGGCGGTCATGGACCTCCACCAACAGTCCGTCGGCCCCGGCGGCCACAGCGGCCAGCGCCAGCGGCTCCACCAGATCGGCGCGGCCCGCGGCGTGGCTGGGGTCCACAATGACCGGCAGATGGGTCAGGCGCTTCAGCACCGGAACGGCGGACACATCCAGGGCGGCGCGGGCGGGGGTCAGGCCGCTGCGGATACCACGCTCGCAGAGAATGACCTGCGTATTGCCGCCGGACAGGATATACTCCGCGGACAGCAGCAGCTCCTCCACCGTGGCGGAGGTGCCGCGCTTGAGCAGGATGGGTTTGCGGGTACGGCCGAGAGCCTTCAGCAGGGCGAAGTTCTGCATATTGCGCGCACCCACCTGCAGCACGTCCACATCAGCCAGCGTGTCCAGCTGGGCGGGATCGGTGATCTCGGTAACGGTGGGCAGGCCCGTATCACGGCCGGCCTGCACCAGCAGCGCCGCGCCCTGCTCACCCAGACCCTGGAAGGTGTAGGGTGAGGTGCGGGGCTTGAAGCGCGCCTCCGCGGAGCATGACGGCCCCGGCGGCCTTTACGGCGGCGGCGACGGTCTGTATCTGGTATGCGGACTCCACGGCACAGGGCCCTGCGATCAGGCAGAAATCCGCGCCCACGCGGACATCGCCCACCGGCACCACGGTATTCTCCGGATGAGCGCTCCGGGCGGCCAGGTGATAGGCCGGGGTCAGACGGCGGGCCTCCTGCACATAGGGCAGGGGCCTGAAGCGCGGCGGGGTCCAGCCGCCACGTCTCCCCCACCAGGGGCAGAAGGATGGATGTCTCCCCGCTACGCAGCCGCCCTTGACGTTTTGCAGAGCCAGCTGGGCCAGCAGCTGGCGGATGGCAGGCTCCGGGGTGTTCTTTTGCAGTACGAGTATCATAACGGATCGCTCCCTGTATTGTAGTCAGGTGGTTATTATAGCGTATCCCATCGATTTTTGCAATCCGTGAAAAGCGCATATTGACAAAAACAGGCAGGGCCATATAATGAACTTGTATTACAAATGGGCGTTCTGCGTGCCCCCTTTCCCTGCCGCAGACACAGCAGAACAAAGGAGTAAAAAGGAGAAATAATGGAACGGAAATTTACACTGAGCTGCTGCTCCACGGTGGACCTGCCTTATTCGTACATGGAGAGCCGGGACATCCCCGTGCTGTTTTACACCTACGTGGTGGACGGACAGACCTATGACGACGATATGGGCCGCGATCCGGCGGCGCTGCCCCGGTTTTACGGCTTTCTGAAGGCGGGCAAGCTGCCCCAGACCAGTCAGATCAACGTAGCGGGGTATATGGACTTCTTCGAGCGCCTGCTGCAGAAGGGCGGCAATGTGCTGCACATCGCATTCACATCCGGGCAGTCCTGCTCGGTGAACAACGCCTATCTGGCGGCAGCAGAGCTGAAGGACAAGTACCCCGGGCAAAAGCTGATCGTCATCGACTCCCTGTGCTCCTCCAGCGGCTACGGCCTGCTGGTGGACTACGCCGCCGATATGCGGGACGCGGGCGAGGACATCGACACCGTGGCCCAGTGGGTGCTGGACAACCGGAACAAGGTGCATCACCAGTTCTTCTCCAGCGATATGACCCAGTTCCGGCGGACAGGCCGGGTATCCGGCGCGGCGGCCACGGTAGCCACAGTGCTGAACATCTGCCCCATCATGCGGCTGGACGACAAGGGCGCCATCAAGGCATACAGCAAGGTGCGGGGCAAGAAAAAAGCCGTGGAGACTACGGTGGACACCATGGAGCAGCACGCCCAGGGCGGCCGGGACTATGACGGCAAGTGCTTTATCTGCCACAGCCAGTGCCCGGAGGACGCCCGGCTGGTCATGGACGCCGTGGAGGACCGTTTTCCGAAGCTGAAGGGAAAGGTACGCCTGTGCGACATCGGCACCATCATCGGCAGCCATGCCGGACAGGGCACCGTGGCGGTGTTCTTCATGGGCGACGAACGGCCGGAGATGGAATAAGGGAAGAGGCAGGAATGGTCCTGCCTCTTTTCGTTCTCTTGGGCTTTAATCCGCATAGCCAATAATATCTCTTTCCACCGTATGTATCACCTCTTCGGGTACATCTTTCACGAATAATCTATAAACCCGGTTCAAACGCGGATTATATATCCCAAGGTATTCAATTTTTTCAAACTCCGGATGTACAGAGCGAAGCCCCATCCTCCAGTACATAAGCAACTGCAAGGTGTGTCTCGTCGTTATTGATGTAGAAGTAACCTTAAAGTCCCACAAAGTATCCTCCGTAATGAAATCTCCATCGCCTGCCTGCACTATATCGGTATATCCGCCCTCGAATGTGAATCCTTCCAAAATTATCGGACCATACTCCTCGACAAACTTCAAAGACCGTTCGACCATAATCCGAACATTTCCTATTGTTGACTTATCAACCAATATCCAGTCAACGCTTTTATATGCAAGCGGTGAGGATCTATAGCACACATCATATCCCGCCAGCTTAATCGCGCAAGTAATCGATTCATCATCCAGCCCCCTGATTTTAGCCAGCAATTTTTCCGCTTTTCTGCTTTCTCTAATGATCAAAGCTCCTTTCATAGAAATAGTAAATGCATCCTCTGCCTTTGCTCCCAACATAAATCTTGTTAGATAGTCAACCGCCATCCCCATAAGGCTGGCGTGCACACTTTCATAGGGGCTTAGCCCTTCTTGTCCCTCTCCGATAGTCGTCACAGAGAACTGCTTAGGCCTAATATAGCCACCCCACGGTTGTTTTACTGACTTGACCCTTCCTGTAACGGAATACCCCACCATTAGCTCTCCCCTTTCTATTTTTTCAATCAAGTGGTTCAACTTTCCATTTAAGAATCCGCTCATGTTCTCAGTGTACATCACTGTGCACTGAAAATCAATTCCTGCTTACAATGCTGAGTAAACAGAAAGAGACGCGCTGCGGCGCGTCTCTTTTTTGCTCTTTTCCTTATCTTCCGGTCATGACGGTCATGACCTCGAACTCCTCGTGGTTCAGGGTCTTGGTCATGGCCAGGCCCTCGTCAATGTCCACGTTGCTGATCCGGTCGCCCTTGGCGCAGACGATGCGGTTGGTCTTGCCCTCCGCCAGCAGCTGCACCGCCTCGTAGCCCATGCGGGTGGCGGTGACGCGGTCCTTGGCTGTGGGGCTGCCGCCCCGCTGGATGTGGCCCAGAATGGTGACACGGGGATCCAGCCCCAGCTCCTTTTTGATCTGCTCGCCCACGGCCATGGCACTGGCGGCACCCTCGGCCACCACGATCATGAAATTGGTTTTGCCGCTGATGCGGGCGCGGCGGATCTTCTCAGCCACGTGCTTTTCAAAGTCGTAGGGGCGCTCGGGCACCAGCACGGCGGTGGCGCCGATGGCCACGCCCACATACAGCGCCAGATAACCGGCGCGGTGGCCCATGACCTCCACCACGGAGCAGCGCTCGTGGGACTGCATGGTGTCGCGGAGCTTGTCCATACACTCCACGGCGGTGTTGGCCGCGGTGTCGAAGCCGATGGTGTAGTCGGTGCAGACGATGTCGTTGTCGATGGTGCCGGGGATACCCACCACGGAAATGCCGAACTTGGACAGGTCCTGCGCGCCGCGGAATGTGCCGTCGCCGCCGATGGCCACCAGGCCGTCCAGACCGATGAGCTTGCAGGTGGCGTAGGCCTTCTCCTGCCCCTCCTTGGTGCGGAACTCGTCACAGCGGGCGGAGTACAGGATGGTGCCGCCGCGGTTGATGATGCGGCTGACGCTGGCGTTGTCCATCTCGACAATGTCGCCGGAGATCAGGCCCTGATAGCCGCGGCGGATGCCCACGCACTCGATGCCCCGGGCGTTGGCGCTGCGGACCACGGCGCGGATGCAGGCGTTCATGCCGGGGGCGTCGCCGCCGCTGGTCAGCACACCGATACGTTTGACTGCGTTTTTCATACGCTATTCCCTCACTTTGCCAAGGGGCGGTGCCCCTGAATATGCAGGCATATTGTACCATACGTTTGGTCTGTTTTCAAGTCCTTCGGCGAGCAGCGGCAAATTTTTGCCTGTACAGTCCGTCGGTTTTGTGGTATCATCCCTATGATAAACGAAAGGAGCGACCGTCATGCACCCACAATTCGCAGAATTGACGCCCAACTGGTTCAATCGGGCGTTCATATACACCGGCTCCATCGGGGAGTTTCGCTACCGCTTCGATGGAGATAAGGACGCTGGCCTCCTGCACACCGCCGTATACAGCAATGTGTGCTGAGCTGGCGCAGGACAAGGAGGAACGGGATTTCACCTGGGACGAGGCGGGCGTGGAGACGCTGAAGGCCTGGCTGCAGGAAAAATATGAGGCATACTGCACGGCGCAGAAATGACAAAAGCACCCCCGCGGGGTGCTTTTTGCGTCAGTCACGCCAGGTGCTGCCCAGGAACAGCGCCAGCAGGGGCATCAGCTCCAGACGACCCATGAGCATCTCCAGCGACAGCACCAGCTTGCTCAGGGGCGAGAGGATGGAGAAATTCTCCATGGGGCCGAGGATGCCCAGGCCGGGGCCCACATTGCTGATACAGGTCAGTGACGCGGCGAAGGACTCCTGGAAGCCATAGTTGTCCCAGCTGACCACCAGCGCACCGGCCAGCAACACCAGCAGATAGGCGCAGATAAAGGAGCTGGCGGCGGAAACGACGCGCTCCTCCACGGCCTGACCGTCCATCTTGATGACGCTGACGTGGTTGGGATGGGCCAGACGCTTCAGCTCGCGCTTGAGACTCTTGCACAGAATGGCGATCCGGGATATCTTGATACCGCCGGAGGTGGAGCCGGCGCAGCCGCCGGTGAACATCAGCATCACCAGTGCCATGCGGCAGAAGGTAGGCCACAGGGCGAAGTCCACAGTGGCGAAGCCGGTAGTGGTGATGATGGTGACGGTCTGGAAAGCAGCATCGGTGATGGAGTCGTGGAAGCCCACACCGGCCTGCGCCCACAGATTGACACACAGCAGCAGTGTGGTGGCGGTCACCACGCCCACATAGATCCACAGCTCCTCGCTGCGGAGCGCCTCCTTCACCCTGCCCCGGACAGACAGGAACATCAGTGAGAAGTTGACGCCCGCCAGGAAGGAGAACACGGTGATGATCCACATGACCGCCTTGGACGCGCCCGCTAGGGAGGTATCATAAATCGAAAAGCCGCCGGTGGCCATGGTGGTAAAGCTGTGGCAGACGGCGGAGAACCAGCTCTCGCCCGCCAGACGCAGGGCCAGCACCTCGCAGAGGGTCAGCACCACATAGATCAGATACAGTATTTTGGCGGTGCCGCCCACCTTTGGGCACCAGCTTGGTCTTGATGGGACCGGGGCTCTCAGCCCGCATGAGGAACACCGCGCCCTCGCCCAGCTTCGGCGTCAGCGCCAGGAACAGCACCAGCACGCCCATGCCGCCCATCCACTGGGTCAGCGAGCGCCACAGCAGCACACTGCGGGGCAGGTGGGACACAGCGGTGAAGGTGGACGAGCCGGTGGTGGTCAGGCCGGAGACCGTCTCGAACAGGGCGTCGATATAACTGGTCATGGCGCCGGTGAACACATAGGGCAGCGCCCCGAACAGGGACAGCAGCACCCAGCTGAGCGCCACGGCCACGAACCCGTCGCGGCTGTGCATCTGTGCCTTTTTCACCGGGATCAGATGCAGCACCGTGCCCGCCGCGGCACAGAGCAGCGCCGTCAGCAGAAACTGCTGCCAACAGGTCTCGGCATAAATACAGGCCGTCAGTGCCGGCAGCAGCAGGAAGCCTGCCTCGACCCACAGGATGTAGCCCATTGTGTGTGAGAGCAATCGAAAGTTCATAGAAAATACCTCAAAAAAAAGGTGAAAAGCCTTCGGGTATTATATAACCGCGCGGGACGGTGTCAACCTCAGTCCAGTTTGCCCTCCAGCGCCGAGAACAGGGCGGGCATATCCACGTCCTTGCCGGTGAACATCTTGAAGGCACGGGCCGCCTGGTAGAGTAGCAGGTCGATGCCGGACACGGTGGGCAGGCCGCGCTTTTCGGCCTCGCGCAGCAGCATGGTCTGCCGGGGGTTATAGACCAGATCGTAGACGGTGACGCCTGCCGGGGCGTCACGCAGGAAGCCCAGGTCGGAAAACTCCTTCATGCCGGCCATGCCCAGAGAGGTGGCGTTGATGAACAGGTCGCTCTCGGCCATGGCATGGCGGACGGGGAAAATGCCGAAGTAGATGAACTGCGCCTTATCCGGGTAACGCGCGGCCAGATCCTGGGCCGGATAGACGCTGCGGTTGGTGACGAAAATCTTTTTCACACCGGCGCCGACCAGCGCATCACAGATGGCGTCTCCGGCGCCGCCGGTACCCAGCAGCAGCACGGTCTTGCCCTCCGGCTCCAGGCCGCGGGCACGCAGGCTGTCCACAAATCCCGGGCCGTCAGTGTTATAGCCGATGGCACGGCCGTTTTTGATGCAGACGGTGTTCACCGCACCGCAGGCGGCCGCCGCAGGGCTCAGCTCATCCAGCAGCGGCAGGATGGCCTCCTTGTGGGGCATGGTGACGTTGAAGCCGGCACAGCCGCCGGCCTTGGCCTCGGCCACGAAGTCAGCCAGATCGCGGGGCTGAACGCGGCGGACTTCATAGGTGTAGTGTACGCCGGTCTGGGCGATCATGGCGCCGTGGAGCAGCGGCGAAAGGCTATGATCCACGGGGTCGCCGATAAGATAGAGCTTTTTGTTGGTCATACAAGTGCCTCCCCAGTGCAGCCGCAGGTGGGCGCAGCCGCAGTATCATTGGTGTGTTGGAGCAGATAGTCCATGGCTTCGAGATAGCCGGCAAGTCCGTGGCCGGTGATGACTCTAACGCAGGCCGGCGCGGTGACGGACACGGCCCGGAAGGGCTCGCGGGCGTTGATATCGGAAATATGCACCTCCACTGCCGGGACGGGGGCGCAGCGCAGAGCATCATAGATGGCGTAGCTGTAATGCGCGTAGGCCCCGGGGTTGATGACGATGCCGCCGAAGCCGGCCCGGGAGGCCTGGATAGCGTCGATAAGCGTGCCCTCATGGTTAGACTGGAACAGCTCCACCTGGCAGCCCACGGCGGCGGCGTGCTCGTAAATCAGTTTACATAAATCGTCATAGTTCTGTCTGCCGTAGATGTCCGGCTCCCGCTGGCCCAACAGGTTCAGGTTGGGGCCGTTGAGGATGAGCAGCTTCATGGCGTATCCCTCCATAGTCGCAGAATAAAGTCCTTCATTTGGTCAACAGTGCCGTCAGGCACCCGATAATGGGCGCAGGCCGCGTACAGCGGGCAGCGGACGGCATACATGGCCCGCAGGGCCGCCTCTCCCCCGGCGAGCAGCGGACGTCCGGCGGCGTAATCAGTCGACATAATATTATCCACCGTCCGGTCCAGCCAGAACACCGTGCCGCTTCGACGCAGGAGCTCACGGTTCTGCTCCGTCAGCACCGCACCACCGCCGGTGGCGATGACGCAGGGTGTTTCCGTCTCTGTGCAGAGCGCTTCCAGCGTCCGGCGTTCCAGGGCACGGAAGGCAACCTCGCCCTCCGCGGCGAAGATCTCAGGGATGGAACAGCCCACCGTCTGCTCCGTCAGTGCGTCCGCGTCGTAAAGGGGCACGGACAGCGCCCGGGACAGGGCGGCGCCGATGGTGGTCTTTCCGCCGGCGGGCATACCGATAAGGATGATCCGCCCCGTCATGCCTGCTCCTCCCGGGAGAGCACCATCAGCAGGGTCATCAGGCGCTCCGCCTGATCGCGGCGCTCCGGCAGCATATCGCCCCGGGTACGGAGGACTTCCGCCTCCCGGGCCTTATCCCGGACCGGCAGACCGTGGGCGCTCTTATACGCGCCGATGGCGGCAGATAACCGCTGACGGCAATCAAACAGCTCCAGGATCGCCGCGTCCGTCTCGTCCAATCGGCAGCGCAGACCATCCAGGTCGGCGGGAACGTCCGGCAACAGCTGGCACACCGCCAGGGCGGCGGCGGACTCCACCGCCGGGGCAGCGCGGAGCGCGATGCATGCGTCATGGCGGCCGGGGACGGAGATAGTCGTCTCCGTCATGGTAGTCAGGTCCACGGTCCGCTGTTCCTTAGCGATAGACGGTGTGGGGCGGAACGTCACGTCGAACACCACGTCCATGCCGTTGGTGACGCCGGCGTTGACGCCGCCGGAATGATTGGTCGCTGTGCGAACAGCGCCACGGGCCATCGTAAACGGGTCGTTGGCCGCGCTGCCGCGCATTTGGGCGAAAGTCTCCCCTGCGCCGAAGCCGATGGCCTTGACAGCGGGAATGGCAAACACATGGCGGGCGATGGTGCCCTCCACGGTATCCCGCCAGTCAGGGCCGCCCAAACCGGCGGGCAGACCGCTGATGGTGCAGCGGATCACGCCGCCCACACTGTCGCCGTCCGCTTTGGCAGCGGCAGCGCGTGCCCGCAGAGCCTCCTCATCCAGGACATCCGCGTGAACGGCGATATGGGCCGTCTTCAGGTATGTGATCGCCAGCGTGCCGGCCACGGTCAGCGGCGCGGTGAGCCGCCCGGAGGTATGGCCGCCGCCCCGGGGATCGTTGCAGCCCAGGGCGCGGACCGCGGCGGTATAGTCTCCGTGGGAGGGCCGGGGCTTGTGTTTCAGGCTGTCGTAGTCGGCGGAACGGACAGCGCCGTTGTAAATGACCGCCGCCAGCGGATCGCCGGTGGTGCGGCCCCGATAGACGCCGGATAGGAAGTTCACTTCCTCTTTTTCTTGCCGGGCGGTGGTCAGTCCCCCCTGCCCCATGCGGCGCAGCAGCTGTTCACGGATAAAGGCCTCGTCCAGCGGCAGACCCGGCGGCACATCCGTCAGCAGGACACCCACCGCCGGACCGTGGGACTCGCCGAAAAGCGTGTAGTGCATCACGATTCCAGCACCTCCCAGTTTCCGCCCAGGGCGGCAAGCTCGCGCCAGAAGGCGGGGTAGGACTTCGCCACCGTCTCAGCGCCGGACAGTGTCACGGGGCCGTCGGCCACCATAGCGGCGCAGCCAGCCAGCAGGGCGATGCGGTGGTCGCCGCAGGCAGAGACGTCCCCGCCGTGCAGCGCGCTCACGCCGTGGATGATCAGCCCGTCCGGCTGCACCTCTGCCGAAGCGCCCAGCGCGTTCAGCACAGCGGAGACGGCGGTCAGGCGATCACTCTCCTTCCGCCGCAGGAACGCGGCGTGGGTAAAGCGGGTATCGCGGCCCGGGCGCAGCGCGGCGTACAGGGCCAGCGGCGGCAGGAGGTCCGGGGTGTCGGAGATATCGATCTGCTCCGGCAGCTTGTCCAGATAGCGCAAGATGGCCGCGTCGCCCTGGAGATAGGGCGGCGGCGCCAACGGGATACGAAGAGCCTCTCTTCTCTGTCTGGGAAGCAGGGCACGCAGCACCAGCCAATAGGCCGCAGCGGACCAGTCCGGCTCATCCAACAGCGGCGCGGGGCGACAGAACTGCCCGCCGGGGATATGCCAGCCATCGGTGATTTTCTCCACGGTGACGCCGTGGCGAGCCAGGACCGCCAGAGTCATCTGCACATAGGGCCGGGAGACGGCCTCTCCGGTGACGGTAATGTCCGAGTCCCCCGGCAGCAGCGGCAGCGCCAGCAGCATACCGGAAATCAGCTGGGACGTCTCATCTCCCGGCAGCGACCAGTGGCCCGCTGTCAGCGGGCGGGTCAGGGCAAGGCCCTGCTCCGTGCGCCGCAGGCCCAGATCCCCGGGGATAGGACGAGAGAGCAGCCGGTCGGAGCCGGTGAACACCGCGTCGGTGCGGCCAAGGGCCATGAACAGCGGCAGCAAAAAGCGCAGGGTGCTGCCGCTGTCGCCGCAGTCCACCAGCGGCGCCGGGGCTGTCAGGCAGGCCAGTCCCCGGTAGGTCGCCAGCACATCCTGTGCCGCGTGGGGCGGCAGCTCCGTGACCTGGCCCGCCAGAAACCGGCAGATCAGCTCGCGGTGCAGCAGGCTTTTGGAGGGTGGCACCGTGACGGTGCCCCGCAGAGACGAAGGCGTCAATAACAGCTTCATGCTTTATCCTCCCATAAATCGGACAGGGGCACCGTCACCAGTTCACCCTGTCCCATACAGCGGACGATGACCAACTGCACCGTACCGCCGGCGGTTTTTTTATCGTGGCCCACGCAGCGGCGCAGGGCCGCCTCGTCACAGTCGATGGCCGTGGGCAGGCCGTACCGCGTCAGCAGCGGCTCCAGCCGTGCCAGCACATCGGTGCCGCCATAGCCATTGGCTATCTGCCAGCGAAGGGTACGGCACATCCCGGCGGCCACAGCCTCGCCATGGGTCCAGGTGTCATACCCGCCGACAGCCTCGTAGCCGTGGCCGAAGGTATGGCCAAAGTTCAGCAGGCGGCGCGCGCCGTGGTCCTCCGCATCACCGGATACCACGTGCAGCTTGGCCCGTCCGCAGGCGGCGACAAGGGCCGTCAGGGCCTCGCCGCTGTCGCTCCGCAGGCCCTGCTCGGCGGCGGCCAGCAGGGCGGAATCGGCCACCAGCCCGGTCTTGATGACCTCCGCCATACCGGAGGCAAACTGCCGCTGCGGCAGCGTCGCCAGGCAGGCAGGGTCCGACAGCACCAGAGACGGCTGGTGGAACGCGCCCAGCAGGTTTTTGCCTTCCGGCAAGTCCAGAGCCGTCTTGCCGCCCAGGGCGCTGTCCACCTGGGCAAGCAGCGTGGTGGGGATATGGGCCAACGGCACGCCCCGCAGCAGCGACGCGGCGGCAAAGCCCGCCGCGTCGCCGCAGGCGCCGCCACCCAGCGTCACCACGCCGCAGGAACGGTCAAAGCCGCTGTCCAGTATCCGGCGGCACAGGGACAACCATGCCTCCGGCGTTTTGGCACTCTCGCCCTGGGGCAGCGGGAACAGCCGCACCTGCAGCCCGGCGGCACGGAGGCTGCCCTGCACCCATTCGCCGTAGAAGGCGGAGACGGCCTCATCCGCCGCCAGTGCCCAGCGGCGCACCTGCGGCACGTGCTGCCGCAGCAGCGCGCCGGCGCGCCCCAGAACACCGGCGCCGATACACACCGTGCAGGTCGCATTGTTCAGTTGGACGGTGAACTGTTCCATAGACTTCCTCCGCAGCCGGCCGGCCATTGTATTCAGCAAAGCGATTCCCGCTTGGCAATCAAATCCTTGTCAATCGATGGTAATATCAACACCTAATATAATATAAATTCATCAACAAATCTATCGTATATATTGTATCGCAGCATGGCGGTGTTTGCAATAAAAAAGCGAAAAAAAGCCCGCTATGCAGCGGGCGGCGGATGAAAAAGAGGCCCACCGCCTATCGGCGGTGGGCCGTACGTGTCAGTCATCCAGATTATTCAGCTTGGAGCAGCGTTCGTACTCCACCTGCATGACGGAGGCCACAGTGTGGCGGCCGTAGTCATCCAGCTTGGCGTACTGGGTCAGCAGCTGCTCGGTATCATCGGTCAGATAGAAGGCGGCATCATCGGCCATCGCCTTGATGCCCAGCGTCTTGCAGATCTGCATGACGGTATCGAACGAAGAACCGCCGACGCCCTTGTGGAGGGCGCTGTTGATGGTGGACAGGGGCACGCCCACCGCAAAGGCAAACTGCCGCACGCTCCGGTACTGCCGCGAGATCTCGTCACGAACGATGGTAGTCAGTTTATCCATAATACGTCCTCCACTCATGTATAATAATGATAAAGTGATTTCCTATTATTTCCAGTTACGTGCATAGTATTATAACACGCTTTTCACGTTTCGACAACCTGAAATGCTTTTTTTAATAAAAATTTTATTTTTTCAGTTTTTTGTAAAAAATTGAGCCCGCCGGGAGGGAATAGCCGCGCCGATAAATTATGCTTTGATTTTACCAACAATCATGGTATACTAAACATCCGAGGTATATTGATATGAGTGGTGACAAAAAATTCCCCCGCACCCACGCCGGTCGGCTGGCCGCCGACATGGTGCTGCGGTACTATACCCACGACGTAGCCCGGGACAGCGCGGCGCTGACGTATTATCTGCTGTTCGCCATCTTCCCCTGCTGATCTTCATCAGCACCCTGCTGGGTCTGCTGGAGCTGGACGTAGCGTATATCACCTCTGTACTGGAGCCGCTGCTGCGGCAGATGTGGTGGATGTGGTGCGCTCATATCTGGAGTACGTCTCCGCCAACCAGAGCCGTCAGCTGCTGTGGTTCAGTCTCATCTTCTCCATCTGGTTCCCCATGCGGGCCTCCGGGTGCCTGATGCACTCGCTCCGCAAGGCCTTTGGCCGCAGCGCGCCGGAGAGCTTGTGGCGCAGCCAGCTGCGGATCCTGCTGTTCACTGTATGGCTGATCGTTGTTATCGCCGTGACGCTGGTGCTGGTGGTGGTGGGACGGTCCGTGCTGGAGTTTGTCGGACGGTTCATCACCATCACCGACTCGTTCATCACCGCGTGGAGCTCCCTGCGCTTCGTGCTGCTGGCGGTGGTCATGGCTATCACGCTGGTGATCCTGTATATGCTCTCCCAGGGCCAGCGCCGGCCGCTGCGGGAGGTGCTGCCCGGCGTGGGCGGCTCACTGGCGGCGTGGATGGTGCTGAGCATGGCGTTTTCGTACTACGTAGAGCACCTGGGGCGCTACTCGGTGCTGTACGGCTCCATCGCCACGGTGATCGTGGTGCTGCTGTGGCTGTATATGTCGGGACAGATACTGATACTGGGCGCGGAGTTTGCCGCCGCCCTGCTGGAAAAGAGACAGACCGCCGCCCCCTCGGGCGGAGAGGAGGACGCATGAAGATCATCATCGTAGGCTGCGGCAAGGTGGGCTATGCCATCGCCCAGCAGCTGACCCAGGAAAAGCACGACATCACGGTGGTGGACGATGAGGCCGCCCACCTGAACCGGGCGGACAGCACGCTGGACGTGCTGTGCATCCACGGCAACGGCGCCTCCATCAGCGTTCTGATGGAGGCCGGAGCGCGGGACGCCGACCTGGTCATCGCCGTCACCGGCGTGGACGAGACGAACCTGGTGTGCGCGCTGATCGCCAAAAGCGTGGGCGCACAGCACACCATTGCCCGGGTGCGGAACCCGGAATACCGGCGGGACGCGGATATGCTCAAGCGGGAGATCGGCCTGGATATGGTCATCAACCCTGACCTGGCCGCGGCGCAGGAGATCGCGCGGATCCTCAGCTTCCCGGCAGCCATCTCCGTGGAGCCCTTTGCCGGCGGGCGCATCGATATGATCGGCTTTCAGCTGCACCCGGAGGATACCATCCTCGGCCGCAGCCTCAGCGACTTTCACCGGGAGCGCGTGGCAGAGGTACTGATCTGCGCCGCCCAGCGGGGCGATGAGTTCATCATCCCCAACGGCGCCTTCGTGCCCCAGCTGGAGGACCGGCTGTACATGGTAGGCAGCAAGGCCGAGCTGCACAAAATGCTCAAGAGCATGGGCCGCAGCCTCCAGCGGGTAAAGGATGTTTCCATTCTGGGCGGCAGTCGGATCAGTATGTACCTGAGCTGGGAGCTGGCACGGGCCGGCACGCGGGTCCATGTGGTGGAGCAGGACCATGATAAGTGTCTGCGGCTGTCCCAGGACCTGCCGGGCGCCATGATCATCGAGGGCGACGGCACGGACATCGACCTCATCAAATCGGAAAACCTGTTCGGTGCGGACGGCTTCGTGGCCCTGACGGGCCGTGACGAGGAAAATCTGCTGATGGCCCTGGCGGCCCGCCGCGCCGGTGTACGGAAGGTGCTGGCGAAAATGACCCGTCCCAACTACATGGAGCTGGTACAGGAGACGGGACTGGGCAGCATCATCAGTCCCAAGGATATCATCGCCAACCAGATCACCCGCTACGTCCGCGCGCTGGCCAACTCGCAAGGCATGGCGGTGGAGTCACTGTACAAGCTGCTGGGCGGCAAGGTGGAGGCTCTGGAATTCACTGCCAGCAACGACGGCAACGGCATACTGCACACGCCGCTGATGAAGCTGCCCCTGCGCCACGGCGTCCTGCTGGCCGCCATCGTACGGGAGGGCCGGACCATCATTCCCGGCGGCATGACCACCATTGAGCCGGGAGACCACGTACTGGTGGTGACCAATGTACCCGGTCTGACGGACCTGAAGAACATTCTGGCATAATGAAAAGCCCCCATGCGTCCGCATGGGGCTTTTCGGATACAAGAGAAGAGGGCGGCCGACGCCGCCCTCTTTCCACACGCTATTTTTTCTACGCACCCAGCAGCTTGTGCCAGGTATCACGGCCCACCAAGCCGTCAGCGGCAATGCCCCGGGATGCCTGGAAACGCTTGACCGCCGCGGCGGTGTTGGTCCCATAGATACCGTCCGCCCCGCCGGCGTCGTAGCCCAGTCCGGTCAGCACCGCCTGTACACAGCGCACGGTATCGCCGCGGCTGGCGGTGGTCAGCAATGGCAGCGTCAGCGTCGTGCCGGAGATTACCGGCGCCGGCACCGCAGGCTTTGCAGTCTGCGCGCCCGCCAGGGCATCAAAGGGAAAATTGTCCCCGGGACAGCCGGTGGCGTTCACATCGCTGTGGCGCTGGACGGTGGAAATGCCGTACTTCTGCTTCAGGTATGCCACCAGTTCCTGCCCAGCGCGCAGCTGGGCGTCAGGCATGGTCTCGCGGTCAAAGCTGCCCTCGAAGCAGACGCCCAGGCTGTCGTAGTTATTGTTCCCGGCGTGGGCGCCCACGGTGTCCTCCGGACGGCCGCGGTAGACCGTGCCGTCCTTGCGGACGAAAAAGTGATAACCGATCCCCGTCCACCCGTTGGCCAGGTGCCACTGGTGGACCTGCTGCGGCGTACATGTCACCGCCGCGGCGTGGTGCAGGATAATGCGGCGGGTGGCCGTCCGACGGGTCAACTGGCCCGCCCACTTATAGGCAACTTCATTGATCTGCATTTTTGTCTTCCTCCCCTGCCTTTGTTTCAACGGTGGCCTTCAGACGCGTCAACAGCTTGCGTAAAAAGCCCGGCACCGGGCCGCCCAGCGCCGCCACGTTTTCCAGGATGGAGATCAATTCGTTGATGATGAGCCAGACGATGACCATCGCCGCCATCAGGAACTGAAAGCTGACCTCCACCCCCACCTGGGTCAGGCCGTAACGCACCAACCAGTCCACCACACCGGCTACACCCACCAGCACCAGATAGCCCAACTTTTTCAGGATACCGCGCAGGCCGGTTTTGGAGCAGAGCTTGCCCGCGCTCCAGGCCTTTGCCATACCGCTGACATAGTCCGCCAGCATTACGGCGATCAGCACCGCCAGCGGCACCACCAGCGCCGAAGCGTAGCTGCACAGCGCACCCAGCGCCGCCGCCAGAATTGCCATAACAGAATTTTCGTTTTTCATCCTTTGTGTCCTCCCCACACGTTATTCAGCGGCACCAGAAAGGCAGCTCGTAAGATGTCGTTGTCCCGGGGGGGGGCGCGGCGGTATCCATTCAAGATATGGCTCAATAGCTGCCCAGGTCGGCGCTGGCGTCGCCCTCGACGCTCTTGCCGAACTCGTAGTCGTTGCCGGGCAGGACGGCGTTCAGGATCACGCCCGCCAGGGCGGCGATGGCCAGGCCGGTCAGGGTGATGTCGGCGCTGCCCACGGTGAAGGTGATGCCACCGGTGGAGGCGAAGCCCAGACCGCACACGAAGATGACGGCGGCGATGATGAGGTTGCGGGACTTGGTGAGATCAACGCGGTTCTCCACCACGTTGCGCACGCCGACCGCGGAGATCATACCGTAGAGGACGAAGCTGACGCCGCCCACGATGGCAGCGGGGATGGAGTTCACGAGCGCGTCAAACTTGGGGGAGAAGCTCAGGATGATGGCGTACAGGGCGGCCAGACGGATGACCCGGGGGTCGTAGACGCGGCTCAGGGCCAGAACACCGGTGTTCTCACCGTAGGTGGTATTAGCGGGGCCGCCGAAGAAGCCGGCGAAGGCGGTGGCCGAGACCGTCGCCGAGCGAGCGTGCGGTGCAGGCCCGGGTCTTCGATGAAGTTCTTGCCGGTGGTGGAGGAGATGGCGGAGATATCACCGATGTGCTCCATCATAGCCGCGATGGCGATAGGGGCCATCACCAGGATGGCGGTCACGTCGAATTTGGCGATGACGAACTTCTGGAGACCCACGAAGTCGGCACTCTTGACAGAGGCGAAGTTGATCAGGGGCTGCATGACACCGCACCCGGCAGCTTCGCGCAGACCGGCGATGACCGCGACGATGTAGGACCGACCACGCCGAGCAGGATGGGGATGATCTTGATCATGCCCTTGCCCCAGATGTTGGCGACCACGATGATGGCCATAGCGACGAGGGCGAGCCACCAGCAGGTGGAGGCATTAGTCACGGCGGTGCCGGACAGGTTCAGACCGATGAGGATGATGATGGGGCCGGTGACGATGGGCGGAAAGAACCGCATGACCTTCTTGGCACCCACCAGCTTGAACAGCAGGGCCAGCACCAGGTACAGCAGACCCGCGACCACCACGCCGCCCAGGGCGTAGGGCAGCTTCTCCTCACCGGTCATGGCGGCGAACTTGCCGCTATCCAGATTGGCTACCGCCTGGAAGCCGCCCAGGAAGGCGAAGGAGGAGCCGAGGAACGCGGGGACCTTGAACTTGGTGCACACGTGGAACAGCAGCGTGCCGAGACCGGCGAACAGCAGCGTCGTCTGGATGGAGAGCGGCAGGCCGTAGCCCTGCACCAGGATGGGCACCAGCACCGTCGCGCCGAACATGGCGAACAGGTGCTGCAGACCCAACAGGAGCATCCGGGGTACGCCCAGCTCCCGGGCGTCATAGATGGCGTCGTGTCCTAATTTCTTGTTCATGTGACTTGTCCTCTCTTTCTTGTTCATCCGTATATGTTTACTTACTTACAAACAGCCTAAAAAAATGACCGGTGAAAAATCACCGGTCAAATGGAAACAATATCAGAAACAAAAACAGAGGGAGCGTCGGTCCGCTTTTTCACGATCGTCTTGCAGGTTATACGGGGCTCGGCCGCAAAATGCAATACATTTCTGTGCCAATATCCTGTCAAAATTTCAGAAGACGGTTTGGCTGTATTGCACAAGGTCATTCGCCCCGCTTATCGCTGCCATCCGCCAATCTTAACCGCCGCCGCAAAACGGGGCACACGCCCGCCGCCACGATGATCTTCACTGCGTCTCCCGGCAGGTAAGGCAGCATCCCGCCCACAGCAGCGCGGAAAACGTCATACCCTTGCCCATGTAGGCGTTGAGTATCAAGGCCATGTAGGGCATTCCCACGGCGTACAGCGCGGCCAGTCCCGCCAGCGACGCCAGTGCCATGCGTTTGGGGTCCAGACTCTCCCCTGCCACGGCACCCACCACCCATGCGGCCGGAATCAGCCCCAGCAGGAACCCGAACGTGGGCTGGAACACATAGCCAAAGCCGCCGCCCATGGTGAAGATGGGCAGGCCCACCAGCCCCAGCAGGACGTACACCGCCTGGCTCAAAGCGCCCCACCTCCGGCCCAGAAGCAGCCCCGCCATGGCCGTAAACAGATATTGCAGCGTCACGGAGCTGTACACCATCGGAATACGCAGAAACGCACCCACCGCCGTCAGCGCAGCGAACAGGGCGGTATAGACCAGCTTGCGGATATGGGTGTTCATAGGCGTCCCTCCTCCAAAAACTGTCCTGATGATACTAAATTCCTTAACACCTGTCAACTATTTACAAACGCGGAATACAGTGCTACAATGTGTTTTCGACCGAAAGGAGATGATGGCCGTGACTTGGGATGTTCTGCGCTATGACACCGTGGACTCCACCAACAACGTATGCAAGGCCCTTGCCGCGCAGGGGCTGGACAGCACCGCCGTCATCGCCCGGGCGCAGACCGCTGGTAAGGGCCGGCTGGGCCGTTCGTTCCAATCACCGGAGGGCGGCCTGTATCTTTCCGCCCTGTGGCAGGACTGCCCGGCCGGGCAGCTGCTCACCGTGACACCGCTGGCCGCGGTGGCTGTGTGCCGCGCTGTTGAGAGCCTCTGCGACACGGACTGCGGCATCAAGTGGTGCAATGATGTGGTGCTGCACGGCAAAAAGCTCTGCGGCATTCTGACCGAGTCCTCCCTGCTCCCCGACGGCAGTGCGGCGTGGCTGGTGGTAGGTATCGGTGTCAATGTGGGACAGGCCTCTTTTCCGCCGGACATCGCGGACATGGCCACATCCCTTGCCCTACAAGAGCTTGACGTGTCGCCGGACGCGCTGGCAGACGCCATACTGGCCCAGCTGACAGCCATGCGGACTGTGCTGACCGACCCAGTGGAATGGCTGGCGGAATACCGGCGGCGGTGCGTGAATTTGGGCAGACCCGTGCGCGTCCTGCGAGGCAATACCGTCCGACAGGCCACGGCGCTGGCCATAGACGAACAGTTCGGCCTGACGGTGCAGTATGAAAACGGCGAAACGGAGACAGTCCGCAGCGGCGAGGTGTGCGGGGACTGTACGGAAGAGAGGTGATACGAGCATGAACACAAAACTTCTCGCTCAGTTGTTCCTCACCTTTGCCAAGGTGGGCGTGATGACCTTTGGCGGAGGTATGGCCATGCTGCCCATCCTCCAGCGCGAGGTGGTGGAGGATAAGCACTGGGCTACAGAAGAAGAGCTGGTGGACTATTTTGCCATCGGCCAGTGCACCACCCGGCATCATCGCCGTCAACACCGCCACCTTCATAGGGCAGAAGCAGGCCGGTATTATCGGCGGCATCGTGGCCACGCTGGGCATTGTGTTCCCATCGCTGATCATCATCACCGCACTGGCAGGCGTCATCAACAGCTTCTCCCATCTGGCGTGGGTGCAGCACGCCTTTGCTGGGATCCGGGTGTGCGTGTGTGTGCTGATCTTCAACGCGGTAGTCAAGCTGTTCAAGGGCTCTGTGAAGGACTGGGCCGCCGGGCTGATCTTCCTTGCTGTGCTGGCGGCGGCGCTGCTCACCGACCTGTCCCCCGTCATCTTCGTGGTTGCGGCCGCGGCGCTGGGCATCGTCATTCAGAACGTGATAAGGAGGGCGAAATAATGCTGTACCTCCAACTGTTCTGGGAATTCTTCAAGACCGGCCTGTTTGCCGTAGGCGGCGGTCTGGCCACCCTGCCGTTTCTGTATGACATGGCGGACCGCACCGGATGGTTTACCCGCACCCAGCTGGCAGATATGCTGGCGGTGTCCGAGTCTACCTCCCGGCCCCATCGGTGTGAACATGGCTACCTATGTAGGCTTTACCACCGGCGGCATCGGCGGCGCGCTGGTGGCCACCATCGGGCTGGTAACCCCCTCCGTTATCGTCATTCTCATCGTGGCGGCGTTCCTGAAGGCCTTTCGCGACAGCAAGTGGGTCAGCGCCGCGTTCTACGGCCTGCGCCCCGCCTCCACCGCGCTGGTGGCTGCGGCGGGCATCTCCGTAGTACCTATCGCCTTGCTGCACAGTGGTATGACCGGTCTGGCCGCGCTGAACTGGCCGGCTATCGCCCTGGCTGCGGTGCTGCTGGTGTGTACCAACTGGATGCCAGTGGTAAAGAAGTGGCACCCTATCGTGTTCATCGGCATTTCCGCCCTGGTGGGTGTTCTGCTGAAATTCTGAGAAAGGGAGACGCTGCGCGTCTCCCTTTTTGTATATATTTCCTCCCGGCAGGGCAGACTATCGCTGCTATACTGTCGGGAGGTTTATATTCTATGTCTGAAATGTTCTGTTTTCAGTGTCAGCAGACGGCGGGCAACAGCGGCTGCGTCCGCACCGGCGTCTGCGGCAAGCAGCCGAAAACCGCCAATTTGCAGGACTATCTGGTGTGCTCCCTCATCCACCTGGCGGAGATATATGCCGCCAAGGAGGACTATCCTCCGGAAGTCACACACCTGCTGGCGGACGGTCTGTTCGCCACGCTGACCAACGTAAATTTTGACGATACAGCCTTACAGGGCTATATCCGCCGCGCCGAAAAACTGACGCCCCAGCGTCTGCCGATACAGGACCCGAGTTGGCTATGGCGCGGCGATACGGACATCGTGTCTCTGCGCGCCACACTGCTGTTCGGCATGAAGGGTATGGCAGCCTATGCCCATCACGCTTTCCGCCTTGGGCAGGAGGATGAGGCGGTCAGCCAGTGGTTCTACAAGGGGCTGTGCGCCCTGCGGCAGAAGCACACCGTTGAGGAGTGGCTGGCCCTCATCACGGAATTTGGTCTGGTAAACTATCAATGCATGGCCCTGCTGGACAAGGCCAACACCGCCGCCTTCGGTGACCCGGCGCCCGCAAAGGTCCACACGGACATCCGTCGGGGGCCGTTCATCGTGGTATCCGGCCACGATCTGGAGGACCTGCACCAGCTGCTGGAGCAGACGACAGGCACCGGTGTCAACGTGTACACCCACAGCGAGATGCTGCCCGCCCACGGGTATCCGGGGCTGCGAAAATACCCGCAGCTGGCCGGAAACTTCGGCACCGCCTGGCAAAACCAGCAAAGCGAGTTCGACAGCCTTCCCGCACCCATTCTGATGACCACCAACTGCATCATGCCGCCCCGTCCCAGCTATGCCGACCGTATCTATACCACGTCGGTGGTGGGCTATCCCGGACTGAAGCACATCCCGGAGGATCGGCAGGGCCGCAAGGATTTCTCCGCCCTCATCGACCAGGCGCTGGCCCTGGGCGGATACAGCACCGACCGGAGCATGAGTGGCATCAACGGCGGACATATCCTGACCACCGGCTTTGCCCACAAGGCGCTGGGCGACAGCGCCCCGGCGGTGATCGACGCCATCAAAAGCGGCGCGGTGAAGCACATCTTTCTGGTAGGCGGCTGCGACGGCGCGCACCCCGGACGCAACTACTACACGGACTTCGTCAAGTCCACGCCTATGGACTCGCTGATCCTGACGCTGGCCTGCGGCAAGTTCCGCTTCAATGACCTGGATCTGGGCGATATCAACGGCATCCCCCGCATACTGGACGCAGGCCAGTGCAACGACGCCTACAGCGCTGTGCAGATCGCGCTGGCCCTGGCCGATGCCTTTGGCTGCGGCGTCAATGACCTGCCGCTGACGCTGGTGCTGTCCTGGTACGAGCAGAAGGCGGTATGTATCCTGCTGACCCTGCTGGCTCTGGGCATCAAGCGCATTTACCTGGGGCCCACCCTGCCGGCCTTCCTGTCAGAGACGGTGGTCAAGACGCTGGTGGATACCTATCAGCTGCAGCCCATCACCCATCCCCAACAGGATCTGGACGCCATACTGCACCGCGGATAAAGAAACATCCCCCGGCGGAGCCGGGGGATGTTTCTTTATCCAAGCACCTCTGCCAGGCCGACCAATACCGGCATGGTCAACGCGGAGATCGCTGTCTGAACTGACACCAGGGACGAGGTCAGGGCGGTGTCCTTGCCGAAGCGGGCGGCGAACATACTCAGCAGCGCCGCCGGCGGCGCGCTGGCCGCGATCAGCAGCACCAGCGTCAGGTCATGGGACACGTTCAGCGCCAGGCAGATGCCCAGTGAGGCAAGAGGCAGCACCAGCAGCCGCAGCACCAGCGTCACCCAGGAGCTGATACCCTGCAGCGCCGCCTTGAAATCGGCGTGGCTCAGCTGATAGCCCACCACCAGCATGGGCAGCGGCGTATTCAGGTCCGCCAGATAGTTGATGGGGACCATCAGGGGTTCCGGCACCGTCACCTGCCCGAGATACAGCGCCATAGCCAGCACCACGCTGATAACGCCGGGGTTCAGCAGCAGGGGCTTCATCCGCAGTTGGCTGCGGTCGCCTGTGATGACATAGACGCCCCATGTCCAGCTGAGTATAGTAAATACGATGACGTAGGCCGAACCATAGAACACGCCGATGCTGCCCAGCAGCGCGGCCATCAGGGGATAGCCCATAAAGCCGCAGTTGGAGAACACTGCGGCGAAGCGCAGGCAGTTCTGCCGTTCACGGTCTCTATCGTGGATCAGCAGCATGGCCGCCGCAATAAACACCACATGGAGTACGGCCGAGACACCCGTCACTACGCCGAAGTTGTGCAGTGCCGTATGCTCCAGCGGCCGTTGAAACGCCACCACCATCATACAGGGGACACCACGTACATGACCAGGCTGCTCAGGGCCACCGAGGCGCGGTCATCCAGCAGCTTGACCTTTCCCAGTACAAAGCCCACCACCAGCAGCAGGTACAGCGTGAGGATCTGCTGCCCCACGGTGAGGAATGATTGCAGCACGGCTATCCCTCCTAAGCAAAAAATGCGCACCGCCTCAGTGTATCACAAAAAATCCCGGTGTCAAGTCCCCGTGAAGAAGAAAAGCGGAAGCCGCCGCTTCCGCTTTTCTTACAGATCGTTCTTATCCCGGCCCACGGACTTTTCCGTGGAAAAGCCGTCTGGATACCGGTGCTCCAGCTTCTCCAGGTTGGCCCGGAGGATGTCCTCCAAATCAAGGTCCAGCGCCGTGGCCGCCTCGGCCAGATACCAGGCCACGTCCCCCAACTCCTTGGCCAGATGCTCCCGGTCCAGCGGATGGCCCTGGGCCAGCCACTTCTTCACGATGTCGATGGCCTCGCCGGACTCGCCGCACAGGCCCATGACGCTGTTGATAAGCACATCCCGGCCCTTCAATTCGGGATTTAGCGAAGCCATGGCCCGCTGCTGGTATTCATTGATGGTCATAACGCCGTACCCTCCAACAATGCCGGTATCTGCCGCAGGTCCGTCACCTGCCAGGTCACATCCGCACCCTCTGCCGCGCCGGGGCGGCGGTAGTAACAGGTCTTCATGCCATACTGCCGGCCGCCGGCCATGTCGGAGGTCAAGGAGTCCCCAATGATCACGCAGTCCGCCGGCATGACGGCTGTTTCGCGCCCATCGTTCAGTGCCGCAAACGCCCCGTCAAAAAAGGCCCGGGCCGGCTTGGACACACCCAGTCTCTCCGACACGAAGAACCAATCGAAATACCGCTTCATGCCCGCCAGTTCCAGCCGGTGGAGCTGCTGGTCGTATGGTCCGTTACTGGCCACCGCCAGCGGATACTTGCCGTGGAGCGCCTCCAGCAGTTCCATGGCCCCGTCCACGGGGATAGCGCTGTCGTACAGGGCCGCGCGGAAATACTTTTCGAATACCTGTCCGTCAAAGGCAATATCCAGCGCGGCGAACACCCTGTCCCAGCGTATCTCTTCCAGCTCACGGAACGTCAGCGTACCCTGCTCGATCTGCCGCCAGAGTTTTCCGTTCTCCCGGTGGAACACGGCCTCCATGTACGGCTCGTAGGGCTTCAGTCCAAAGTGCGCGAAGCCCTCCCGCATGGTCTGCCGGATGTAGGCGTCAAAATCCAGCAGCGTGTTGTCGATGTCGATAAAAATCATCTGCATGGGGTACCTCTCAGATAAAGAACTTACGGTGCAGGCTGCGCCGCAGGGGCTTGCACATGGCGATGACCAGCAGCATGGCCCCCAGCACCACCCCCGCCGCCAGCGGGTAGAAGGACCAGAGGAACGTCTCGTGCAGGCCGAAGGTCAGGTTCAGCAGAAACTCCACCAACACCGCCATGCCGCCGGACAGGATCAGCGCCCCGCCGCAGATGTACAGCGCCGCGCCGGGCAGATACCGCAGCAGCGTCACCATGGCGCACACCAGCAGCCCTGCCGCGCCTGTGACCGGCAGCGCAAAGGTCAAAAACCAGTGACCTCCGGTGGCGTAGTTCACATACAGCAGGAACACGCCGATGGCCGCGAAGTCAATGGGCACGAAGATCACCGGGTTGGGCCGCTTAAACCACAGAGGCAGCACCGCCAGGATATACAGCAGCAGCAATCCGCCCACGGCAAAGCCGGACCAGACGATGGTCCCGTTGATGCGCCAGTCGCACAGCACGGTGATGACCGCCGGCAGCAGCATACACACAGAGATGACGAACAGCACGCCGATGCGGCTGACCTCCTCGTGGCGGGGGTGGTCAGCCGGCGGGTAGGGCGGCTCACCCTGTCCGCAGGGCAGATCGGGATGAAATACCCGGGTGCCGCACAGGGGACAAACGCGTTCGCTGTCCGCCAGCTCCACGCCGCATTTGATACAATACATAAGAAAGGCTCCTTTCTCCCGTTGTGTCAGCGCATATTGCTCTCGACCTTAACGGGCAGTCCCAGCCGATGCAGCACGCGGTAGAAGTGATACTCCAGCTCCGGCTCCTGGATACTGCGGATACAGTTGATATAGGCTGTATCCCCCCAGGTGACCACACCGCAGTTGTGGGGTGCCTTTGCCTGTACACCGATGATAAAATCCATCCGGCGCACATAGGGCACCATCACCTCCGGCAGCTCCACACGGCCCAGGTTGGACAGGCACAAGCAGGACTTGCACTCGCCCACCGTGTCAAACACGGCCTTCATGGCGATATTCTTGATGAACAGCGGCATGACCCGCAGCACGGGCGAACGTTCGCTGGCCACATTGGCGGCAAACTTGGCCCGCATAGTCCAGCGGTTGTTCTCCAGTCCCATCTTGTGGTGCACCAAGGCACACAGCTCCTGAAAGCTGCACGCCCCCAGCCGCGGATCGATCTCCGGGGTGATATAGGACGCAAAGTTCCGCAGCGTTTTGCTGGGGAACAGCTTTCGCAGATTTACCGGCAGCAGCACCTTCACCGGCTTACGGTGGCGGGGGGTTGGGCACCTTCTCCGTCTGCAGCTCCAGAATAGCCTGCATCATGGCGGCACACAGCAGCTCCGTCACGGACACGCCGTGGTCTTTGGCGCAGGAACGCAGCTTATCCGCCGGCACCATCAGCGTCACCAGGTCCTTGTAGCCATCTGTCTCCGGCGTGCCGGTCAGGTGCCAGGCCGTGGCCTCGGCGCGGCTGGCGGTCACATCCCCAGCATACCGGGCAAAGCTGTCCTCCAGCTCCTCCGGCGACGGCTCCTCTAACCGTCCCAGTACGCCCTTTTCCGCAGGGACGGAGATACCGTACTTCTCACTGAGATACTCCGCCAGCAGCGATTTGACGAACACCAGCGCGCCGGTACCGTCGGTCAACGCATGGAAAAACTCCACCGCAAAGCGGTCCTTATACACCAGCACCCGGAAGGCGCACTGCCGCACCTGGCGGAACGGCGCATGGGCCAGCGGGCAACTCTTTTCGTCCTGTATGGGCGGCGTGTGGGGTATCTCCTCCAGATAGTACCAGAACACACCCCGCCGCAGCCGTACGGCAATGGACGGGAAACGCCGCACCGTCACATCCAGCGCCGCTGCCAGCACCGCGCGGTCTATCGACTCCGTCAGTGTGGCGGAGATGCGGAAAAAATTGTTCCAGTTGCGCCGCTTGGCAGCGGGATATATCTTGGCCGCGTTGTCCAGACGCATCCACCGCAGGCTCCGGGCCGGGGACAGGTTCTGCGTCATAAAGCGGTTGATCTCATAGATATCCTGCTCCATGTTCTCCTGCAGGCAGTAGAGCACATAGGCGTGCCAGCGCCCCGGCGCAATGATCAGCCTGCTTTTGCTCCCGGCCTTTTTCAGCCGTTCATGCAATCCCCGGGCGTCATCCAGCAATATCTCATCGCCGCCGGCGAAGATCAGCGTCGGCGGGAAGCCCGTCAGGTCGCCCAGCAGGGGCGAACACAGCGGGTCCGTGGGGTCCTGTGTATAGCACCTGGCGTAGAATTGCAGCAACTCCTCCGTCAGGGACGGATCGTTGTCCCGGTTGAATTCGTAGGACTTCCCGGAACCGGTCAGGTCCACCCAGGGCGAGATGGCGATGAGCCCGCAGGGCAGCTCCCGGCCCAGCTGCTTCAGCCTCAGGCACAGGGCGCAGATCAGCCCGCCGCCGGCGCTCTCGCCGCACAGCAAAATCTGCTGCGGCGCGTAGCCCTTTTTCAGCAAATAGTCGTAGGCAGTCAGTGCATCCTCCAACGCGGCGGGATAGGGGTTCTCCGGTGCCAGGCGGTACGCCCCGCAGAACACGCGCACACCGCACTCGCTGGCCAGCGTAGCCGCAAAGCCCTTGGCATAGTCCAGACTGCCGCAGGTATAGCCGCCGCCGTGGAGATACAGCACCACGCCGCTGCGGCGCTCGTCCTTAGGCATGACCCACGCGCCCTTGAACTGCTCGAAGTCGTGGTCGCGGAAGATCACCTCCCGCTTGTGCAGGGCGCTCATCAGCTCGCCCAGCTTATCCTGTCCCTTGCGGGTGGTCTCCAGTGAGCAACCCGCCACAAAGGGCTTAAAAAAATTCAATTGTGAACGCACCAGCTTTGCCGATAATTCCATTGTGGTCGTTCCTTTCCTCGTTGCTGATAGATGATTATACCATATTGTGCAAGTCTTGTAAACCAAGCCAAACCGGACGAACGAGTCGCTTTTGTACCGCGTCTCGAACACGAGTCTTTTCTTTACAGCCGCAGATTATATCCTATTCCGTTGTTGATATGCACGGACGGAACGGAATACACCTTTGGCTTTTCGTGCTACAAGAAGATTCCTTCCGATTTCAACAGCACTCCTCATTCGATTCGTATCCGTGTCTATACCGGCTATAATTGGCGGCCTTGGGATGCGACTCCCGAAATCGCAGAGCTGGAAGCTGATGGTACGCTGTGTTTTTCACTGCGTGATTCTAACAGAGAGCAGAAAACCAGCCGGGTAATTCTCGTTTCGATCGGCGCAGCATTTACCGGCATCTTTGCACTTAGCGCATACGACATTTTCCTGTCACCGACTGTGCAGAGGAAACGTCAAGCGAAGGAACGAGCGAAACGGAAAGCACAAAAATGAGATAGAAGCAACCGTGAATCAGCTCCCAAAAGTTAGACAACTCCGGCCTGCTTCGACTCAGCAAAAAAGGCGGCTGACGCCGCCTTTTTTGTGTTTTACAGATCCAGCTTCAGATCGCCGTCCTTGATCCACCCCCACTTCCGTAGGGGGATGGCGATGAGCCACGTCAGCACGGCGGGCAGCACAAAGGAGATCAGCACCAGGCCCAGCCAGTCCATGCCGGTGACGGCGGCCTTTGCGCCGCTGGCCACATCGTTGACCCAGCCGGTGTAGACGCCGATCTGCCCCACCAGGCCGCAGGTACCCATGCCGGAGGACACCGGCGCGCCATTCATCTCCAAGCGGAACAGGCAGGTGGCGACAGGGCCGGTGATGGCGGCAGCCAGCGTAGGCGGTATCCATATCCGGGGATTGCGGACGATATTGCCCATCTGCAGCATACTGGTGCCCAGGCCCTGGGCGGCCAGGCCACCCCAGCGGTTTTCACGGAAACTCATAACGGCGAAGCCCACCATCTGAGCGCAGCAGCCCGCCACGGCAGCGCCGCCGGCCAGGCCCGTCAGGCCCAGAGCCGCACAGATGGCGGCAGAGGAGATGGGCAGCGTCAGCGCCACGCCGATGACCACGGAGACGATGATGCCCATGAAGAAGGGCTGCAGCTCCGTTGCCCACATGATGGCCTGTCCCACGGCGGAGGCCGCCGTGCCCACCGGCGCGGCGATCAGCGCGGCGAAGCCCACGCCCACCAGCACGGTGACGATGGGCGTCACCAGAATGTCGATCTTCGTCTCCTTGCTGACGGCCTTGCCCAGCTCCGCGGTAACAATGGCCACGAACAGCACCGCCAGAGGGCCGCCCGCGTCGCCCATGTAGTTGGTGGCAAAACCCACGGGGATCAGTGAGAACAGCACCAGCGGCGGCGCGTTCAGCGCCCGGGCGATGGCCACGGCCATACCGGGGCCTACCATAGCCGAGCACAGCCCGCCGATGGTGTAGCTTACCGCACCGTCGCCCTTGCCCAGCGTGACGATGACGGCGTTGAGAAAGCCGATGTGGAACTGCTGACCCAGGGTGTTGAGGATCGTCCCCACCAGCAGGGTGCAGAACAGGCCCTGGGCCATCGCACCCATGGCGTCGATGAAGTAGCGCTTGGCGGAAAATACGATGTCCTTGCGCTGGAGGAATGCGCGGAGCTTTTCCATGGCGGTATACCTCACTTGTTGATTTTCTCCATTATAGGCATACTTGACCGCCCTTGTCAACCGCCGCTGTTCTTTTCTGCCTGCCGCCGCAGCCACCAGAACACCGCCGCACCGTCCGCAGCCTCCCCCCGCCGCAGCGCAAATGCCTGGCGCTCCGGGTGCCACTGTACCCCCAGCACCGGCAGGCGGCTGTGACATATCCCTTCGATCACGCCATCCGCCGCCCACTGCCGCACCCAGCCCCCGCCCCAGGCGGCATGACTCGAAATTTCGGCAGAAGCTGGGAATTTCGTCCCCCTGATTCTCCTTGATATTCCTCAACACAGAAAATCTCAAAATCGAATATTTTTTGCCGTCTCTCCTGTTTTCTCTCCAACGAATTTTTGAGCAAATTTCTGGAAAGAAAACCGGACGAAAATAGACACGGAGAGTTGTCCGAGTGGTCGAAGGTGCAGCACTCGAAATGCTGTAGACCGAAAGGTCTCTAGGGTTCGAATCCCTAACTCTCCGCCACAAAAAGCCTGTAAACAAGCCCGTTTACAGGCTTTTTAATTTTTGCCTAAAGGGCAAAGCCCGCACGATTTTCGGTTTTCAAGGGAGAAAATCAGCTGTTCTCCCCGGCACTGATCGAACTCCAGCGGCTGCTGAAGTTGCCGCCCTCCGGCAGAGCAAGCCCTGTCTCCATCGCCTGCGCCGAAGTGATCTTGGACTTGTAATCCAAGTGGGCGTAGATGTTCGCCGTGGTGGTAAAGTCGCTGTGCCCCAACCACTCCTGAATGTGTTTGAGGGGGACGCCGTTGGCCAGCAGCAAGCTGGCACAGCTGTGACGCAGATCGTGAAAGCGCATCCGGCGCAAACCGTGACTCTCCAGAAATTTCGGAAATGCGTTGGTCAGGTATTCCACCCGCATCCGCTCGCCCAACTCATCCACGAATACAAAGCCATCGTATTCATAGTTGTAGCAGTTGCCGCAGACCTGCTTGTTCAGCTCCTGCGCCTCTTTCACCTGCAAGAAGTATTCCCGGAAGCTGCCGATGAGCGGCAGGGTGCGCAGACTGGACTTGGTCTTGGCGGATTGCTGCTCGAACTCCTGATACTTGCCGTCGATGATCGTTGAGGTCACGGTGCGCTTTACGGAAATGGTGCCCTGCTCAAAGTCGATGGCATCCCATTTCAAGCCCACCACCTCGCCACGGCGAAGTCCGTAAAAGGCAGCCACCAGCACCGGAAGCTCCAGCTTGGTTCCCCGAAGGGCTTCAAACATCTTCTGCATCTCGTCCGCCGAGAGAAAGACCGGCTGAAAGCTGTTCTTTCTGGGCCGGTCCACCTTGTCCGCCACATTCTGGATCAGCATATCGGTCTTGACTGCATATTTCAGTGCCGAGTGAATGACGGCGTGATAATGGATAACGGTATTGGGCGTGACCCGCCTGAGCATTTCGGAATAAAACATCTGCAAATGCCGGGCTTCCAGTTCCCGCAGTGTCAATTTCTTCTTGCGAAAATAAGGGACGATGGTGCTTTTCAGCAGTCCTTGATAGGCACCGTAGGTTGCGTGGGCCAGCCTTCCCTTGGCGATCTCCAGCCATTCCAGCAGATAGTCGGCGAACAGCATATCACTGCTCAGGTCGCCCACTTCTTTGGGCGGCTCAAATTCCGATCGGAGCCTTGCCAGTTCTGACTCGGCTTTGCGCTTATTTCCCTTTTCGGAAAGCCCCAGCGAGATCCATTTCGTTTTTCGCTGCCCTCCGGCGTTTTTGTAGTTCAACACGGCATAATACTTGCCGTTTTTCAAAGTCAAATGTCCTGCTACCATTTTGTTTTCCTCCTGTCTCTTTCTATTTGCAGAACAGAACTCCAAACCGACAGTATCAGTATACCATCGGTTTGGGGTTCTCTCTATTCTGCGAATTGTTTGATTGCAGCCGTATTGGTACGAATCAGCGGGCGTCCCGGTTCCGTTCTCTCTGCCGTTTCAGCAGTTCCAGACCCTTGATGATGTCCCGGCGCATCTGCTCCTCGGTGTAGCCGGAGGGAAAATACTTCCGCAGCTCCTCCCGCTTGAATTTGAGCTGCTCCTGCTGGTTGGGCTTCGTCTCCGCCAGCACGGCGTAGACTATCTGGTCATCCAGCAAGCCCTCCTGCGCCAGCTTTTTCAGGCGGATGCTCTGGGCGTGGGACGGGGTGCAGTCGTTCAGCGCCATCGCGTCCAGCACCGCCCGCTGCTGATACGAGTCTAAGTAGGAAAGCTCCACCGCCGGGTTGAAGGCGATCTTGCCGTCGTCCACCATCGAAAGCAGCTCGGGAATCAGGTAGGTCAGGCGAATATATCTTCGCACTTGGTCTTTACTCTCACCTGCATCGTCTGCCACTTTTTCTACGCTAAGCAACTTCTCTGCAACTTGCACAGAAGCGATGCCCTGATGCTTGATGGCATCCAGCTTCATCTTGTAGGCGAACGCCTTTTCGCTGGGCAGGATAGTCTCCCGCTGCAAGTTGGCATCCACCATTGCGATCACCGCTTCATCGTCGGACAGCTCCCGGACGATGACAGGCATCGTCTCGACGCCCAGCACCTGACACGCCGCCAGTCGCCGGTGACCGGAGATCAGCTCGTAACCGCCGTCGGGCAGCGGCCTTGCCAGCGCCGGGGTAATAGCGCCCACCTTGCGGATGCTCTCGATCATCCGCTGCATCTCCTCATTGTTCTGCACCTTGAAGGGGTGACCCTTGAACGGATGCAGCTCGGCCAGTGGAATATTCCGCACCCGCTCCAGCTTGGCATCGTCCCGCTCCGCCTGCGTGGAAAACAGGTCGTCCAGCGTGGGTAAAGTAAAATCCGATTTTCTCATTGTGTTGTCCTCACTTTCATAGTTTTTTCTTTCGGGGTTTTAGGGCACGCCCTAACGAGTGTTTTTGCGCTCCGGCTCTGCCGGGAGTAAAAACGCACTGCTCGCTCAGATGACGCAGGCATCGGCGGCAAGCGCACTGTTTGGCTCCGACAGGAGTAAAAACAGTCTGCTCGCTTAGACTGCGCAGGCGTAATTCTCGTTTACTTTAATTCATTCAAAACCGCTTCCAGTCTGCTTATAATTTCCACTTTCTGAAGCTGTGGGAGCTCCTTTTTCAGGCCGTTCAGCATCCGAAACAGGCGGTAATCCCGCTCCGTGATGGCCGCTTTGACCTCTTTTCCAAGCCCCAGTCGCCGCAAGTATTCCGACAGCGACAGAGAACAGAACCGGGCATTTTCCAGCAGCTTCTGCTTCTCCTGCTCGGTCACACGGACATTGATCCCGTAGTTTTTGCTGCGCATTTGTTCACCCCCTTTCTTCGGTTTGTGACGGCAATGACGGTTGTGACGGGGATTTCCTTATATAGCGATCCCGGCGTCATTTGCGTCATCGCCGTCACGGCGCAGAAATTTGATGAGTCGGCTTTTGCCTGTGCGCTTGGTGCGATACTCGATGCCCAGCGGCTCCAGCACCTCATAGGCGAACTGGCCGAGATACTTTGTGACCATATTGGGCGTGGCCTCCTGCTCCTTCATTTCGGTCAGCAGCTCCGTGGCCGTGCCTACCCATTCGGTGCGGCACTCCATAAAGTCCACCACCCGAAACAGAAATTTCGGCAGCTCTGCCTTGTGAATATCCTCGCTGTTCTTGCGCTCCACCAGTTCCCAGACAAGGTCGTTAAACTGCAAGGCCAGCTCCTGATATTCCACATCCCGCCCACTGACCAGCAGCGTAGCGGCGTTTCCGCTGCGCTTACGGCGCAGGATGAAGTTGGTGTCCGCAGCGCCTATGATGCCAGTGGAACCGCTGACATCATTAAAAGGATCGTCACTGTCTTGCAGCTTTCGCAGATGATGTACCAGCAAAATGGCGATGTTGAAGCCATCGGCAATGCGCTTGATGGAGGAAATATCATCGTAGTCGTTGCCGTACATCCCCGCCTTTCCGGCGCTGCCTTTGGAGTCCCGCACCTTTTGCAGCGTGTCAATGATGACCAGCTTGGTAGCGGAATGCTCGGTCAGAAAGTCCGTGATCTGCTCCTCCAGCCCGCCGCCGATCAGCCCGGAGGTCACGGCAAAATACAGGTTGTCCGGGGCGCTGTCGGTAAGATTGTAGAGCCGGTCTTTGATGCGGCGCTGGGTGTCCTCAAGGCTCAGATAGAGCACATCGCATTGCAGCGTGGGCAAACCCCAAATGGAATTTCCCTGCGCTACTTGCAGCCCCAGCCACAGCATCAGCCAGCTTTTGCCGATCTTGCTGGCACCGCTGATGACATTGACGCCCTGCGAAATAAGGCCGTCTACGATGAACATCGTCTTGCTCATCGGCGTGGACAGCAAGGTCTCTGCGTCCACGGTTTTCAGTTTGTTGTTCATAGAATTCTCCTTTGTAGAATGTTAGAAATGGATTTGGGCGGGGGCGGATGGAAACGGTCACCCACCCCCGCTTTACCCGCAAAAAGCCTTAGAAATCAAGGCTTTCCAGACGCTTAATGTTCGACGCTGCGCCGCCGTCTGGCAGAGTCCGCCTTCTGCTTGCGTCGGATGGAGCAGCCGCATTCCGGGCAGTATTTCTGCCGGTTGCTACTGGGTGCAAAGGGCTTTCCACACCGTTCGCAGGTCCGTGTACGCTGCCGGTAAATATCGGCGCAGAGTACCTTGTCGGCGGGCAGAACCGCCCGCCGGAAGTACTTGCACAGCAGCGAATAGGAAATCGTCTGCACGCACACGCAGCCTTCGCCGTCGTCCAGCGGCAGGCAGTTGCCACCGTCGTAGTTGGCGCACAGCCGCCGGATCAATCGGTTGCAGCGTGCCCTTTGGGCGGGTGTCAGGCGTTTGATCTCATCCAACCTTTTTCACCTCTTTCTCCATCACATAGTTGATAACGCTGATTTTCGGAATTTTCAGCGTCGTGCCGATCTTCACGGCGTGGATGTACCCATAGTCGATCAGCTTGTAGGCCAGCTTGCGGCTGATGCCCAGCATCTCCCGAAGCTCTTTAACGGTCACAATGTCCGGATATTCCGGAAACATCATCTGATAAAGCTCTCTGAGCTCTCCTTTCTTCATAGGTTTGAACCTCCTTTGCTTGTTCTGAAACCGCATTTCTGCGGTAATTTTTGCTTGCTGCCGCTCATCTGTATCGT
>VOFB01004170.1_pt1 | contig 59261 bp, 109 predicted proteins | sample 5384141 | NCBI WGS metagenome assembly VOFB01 (sample SAMN12384721, study PRJNA508395) | human gut metagenome | isolation source: healthy gut A | host: Homo sapiens
AATTGGTATAGGAAGACTAGAAAGAGGAACAATGAAAGTCGGAATGCCAGTAAGCATATGTGGAAAAGAAGACAAAATAACACAAGGAAGAATAGCAAAATTATATACACATGTTGGATTAAAAAAGGTTGAAGTAGAAGAAGTTGGGGCTGGAGACATTATAGAGTTTGCAGGATTACCAGATATCAATATAGGTGACACAGTATGTGACTTTGAACATCCAGAAAAATACCATTTGTAGATATAGATGAACCAACAGTAACAATGACATTTAGTGTAAACAATGGACCATTTGCAGGAAAAGAAGGACAATTTATAACATCAAGACATATACGTGATAGATTATATAAAGAACTAGAAAGAAATGTTTCTTTAAGAGTAAAAGATGGAGAAACACCAGATTCTTTTGAAGTATCAGGAAGAGGAGAATTACATTTATCTGTATTAATTGAAACAATGAGAAGAGAAGGATTTGAGCTATTAGTATCAAGACCAAAAGTTATCTTTAAAGAAATTGATGGAGTAAAATGTGAGCCAATAGAATTATTAGTAGTAAATGTACCAGATGATTGTGTAGGAAATGTTATAGAAAAACTAGGTAGAAGAAAAGCAGAAATGACAAATATGGAACCAGCAGAAGCTGGACACACAAAAATTGAATTTAGAATACCAGCAAGAGGAATAATTGGATATAGAACAGAATTCCTTACAGACACAAAAGGAGAAGGAACAATGAACCATATATTTGATTCATATGAACCATATAAAGGAGATATCCAAGCACGTGTAAGAGGAACTATAGTAGCATTTGAACCAGGTAAATCAGTAACATATGGACTATATAATGCACAAGACAAAGGAGATTTATTTATAGGACCAGGTGTAGATGTATATGAAGGAATGATAGTTGGACTAAATTCAAGAGGAGAAGATTTAGCAATAAATGTATGTAAAGAAAACATTTGACAAATACTAGAGCCTCTGGTTCAGATGAAGCCTTACGTCTAGTACCACCAATTCAAATGTCTTTGGAAAAAGCAATTGAATTTATCCAAGATGACGAATTAGTTGAAATTACACCAAAATCAATTCGTTTAAGAAAGAAAATTTTGGACACAAAGGAAAGAGAAAGAGAACAGAAATAAAGAAGATTTTTTAAGAATAAAAATTTATAAAATGAGGTTGAAAAAATATATTATAATTTTTTTTCAACCATTTTAATAAATATTGTGTTTTTACAAATTAAATTAAGGAATGAGGTTGTAAAATATGAATAAAGAAGAATTAGAAAAAATAAAGCAAAAAGCATTAGAAGAACATATACCAATAATAATGGATGACACATTAGAAGTTATAGAAAAATATTTAAAAATGAAAACCACCTAAAAAAATACTGGAAATAGGGGCAGCAGTAGGATATTCAGCAATGTGCTTTTCAGAATTTCTGGCAGAAGGCGGAAGTATAGATACAATAGAAAGAGAAGAAGAACCGAATAGCAGAAGCAAAAGAAAATTTATAAAAAAGTAGGAGTTCAAAATGTTATAACATTATATGAAGAAGGTGATGCAGTAGAAATATTACCAACATTAAAAGAAAATATGACATGGTGTTTATTGATGCGGCAAAAGGAAAATATCCATTTTTCTTAAATCAAGCGTTACATAAGTTAAACCACAAGGAATTATATTTGCAGATAATATTTTATATAAAGGATATGTTATGAGTGATTATAATAAACATAAACAACGTACAGCAGTGAGAAATTTAAGAGAATACATAAAAGAAGTAACAGAAAATGAAAATTTGGATACAGAAATTTAGAAGTTGGAGATGGTTAACATCTTGTGCAATATTGTTGTTTTGATTTATTAAACGTCTACCTTCTAGTATTCCCATGTTAGTACCTTGCATTAGAAGTTCTGATAATTTAGAAGTACTATCATCTTTTATGGTGTTCATTTGAATGCCGTACCAGGTCATCATTTTTTCCATTGAATTAATTTCATGTGGATTTTTTCACTATAATTAGAATATAAATCGTAAACTCTTTCTGAAATTTTTTCATATTTATTACGTTCAACGTTTAAAACTTTTTTAAAATCGCTATCTTTAACTTTAGGAAAAATATAAGTTATTGCATTTATACCCATAGAAGCACCTTTGTTTACTTCATCTAAAATATTCAAATTTTGATTATCATTATTATCCATATACATCATCCTTTCTAAAAATAATATAACCAGAAAATTGTAATTATGCTATTAAAAATGTAAAAAAATAGGCAATATGTAAACTTGTAAAATGATGAGCTTTTAGTGAAAAAAATGTACTTGAAAAAAAGATGAATAATGATATAATGACCACAATAAAAAGAAAAAAGTGACTAAATAGAATTTTAAACGAGATTTTTGCTATTGGAAAGGATTAGTAAAAGAAAAATGCCAAAATTTTTTGTGAATAAAAACAAGTGGAAAATGAAACTATAAATATCATAGGTGGAGATGTAAATCATATAAAAAATGTACTTAGAAAAAAAGAAAAAAAAAAAATAGAAATATGCATAATAGGAAATGAAGAAAAAGGAATTGATACAATTAGTGAAATTGAAAAAATAGAAGAAAATTGTATAAAATGTAGAATTTTGGAGTATAAGGTTTCAGAAACAGAAGGTAAAATACAAGTTACAATATTCCAAGGATTACCTAAAAGTGACAAAATGGAATTAGTAATACAAAAATCAGTAGAATTGGGAGTATATGAGATATATCCAACAGAAATGAAAAGATGCATTGTAAAATTAAAAGAGCAAGAAGCAAATAAAAAATAGCAAGATGGCAAAAAATATCAGAAGTTGCGGCAAAACAAAGTGGAAGAAATATAATTCCTCAAATTAAAGAAAAAGTAAATATAAAACAAGTATGTAATCTGGTTAAAGATTATGATAAACTAATAGTTGCTTATGAGGAAGAAAAAGAAAATAGCTTAAAATCTGAATTAAAATCAATAAAAAGTAAAGACAAGGAAAATATAAAATAGCAATATTAGTAGGACCAGAAGGAGGAATAAATCTTGAGGAAATAGAGGAATTGAGCAAAGCGGGAGCTGTGATAGTGACTTTAGGAAAAAGAATTTTAAGAACAGAAACTGTGGCTTTAAATGTATTAAGCAATATAATGTATGAACTAGAAGAATAAAAATACTATAATAAATATTAAAAATTAAAATTGAAAATTAATAGTTTCCCAAAGTAGTTAAAAGTTTGGGAGGAATGAGAGCGAAAATGAAGGAAAATGAAAAAAGAAAACAATCTTAAAGAACAAGACGAAAAATAAACTACCAGAAAAACTATTAAAAAATATTTTTGAACATATTTTTGCGATAGTATTAATGGTGTATTTTCTAATAATAAATATTGGGTATGTAGGATTAACAGATGAAAATTTGGAAAAGGTAATTGAACTATTTTCAGGAATTTTCTTGGTAGCTGGATTATCAAAAATAGAAAAAGCATATAAGCAAGATAATGATTCTAAAGCTATAACGGCAATTGAACTTTTAGTAATATCAATGTATACATTGTCAATAACACATATAATAAAAAAATATAAATTTGATTTTCAGATATATATAACAGCAACATCTTATGTATGTGCAATATATTTTGTTTTTAAATCAATAATAATATATACCAAAGTAAAAGAAAGATATTAGAAAATGCAAGTGATATAAAAGAGATAGTAAAAAGGAAAAACCAGTAAAAAAAGAAGCAACTAAAAAACAGATAGAGAAGATAATGAAAAGAAATATCAATAAAAATTCCAAAACAGAAAAATGAGAAATGCAAAAAAAAGCATCATCAACAGCAGGAAATGGAACTAAAACAACAACAAGAAAAAAGAACAACAACTTCTGGAAAGGCTAAAATAGAAAATAAAGAAACATCAACTAATGAAACAGATAAAAAACAAAAACAAGAAAGAGAACAACAACTTCTAGAACAGCTACTAAAACATCAAATAAAAAAGTGTCAACTAATGGAACAGCCAAGAAAACGACGACAAGAAAAAACAGTGCAGACAGGAATAGATGCTAAAACATCAAATAAAAGAACAGCAACGTCTGGAACAACTAGAACAACAGCAACTAAGAAAACAAGGACAGCAAAAACAGCAGAAAGAGAGCCAAGTACAATAAAAAATCATCTACAAGAAAAAGCAAGGAAGAAGTTTTGAATTAATGGAAGGAATTGATTAAAATGATAAAAGTATGACTGGTTTTGGCAAAAGCATACTAATAAATGAACAAAGAGAATACCAAATAGAAATGAAAAGTGTAAATCACAGATATTTAGATATAAATGTAAGGATACCAAGACAATTAATGTATTTAGAGGAAACTATAAAAAAGTAATATCATCACAAATTAAGAGAGGAAAATAGAAGTATTTATAAATTTTAAAGATAAAAAACAAGAAGGAGAAAAAGTATTAATTAATAAAGATATGGCAAAGTCATATATACATCAGTTGCAAGAAATTGCAAAAGAAACAGGAATATCACCAGAAATTGAAATTACAGAAATTGCAAAAAATGCCAGAGGTACTAAATATAACTTTTAATCAAGAAGATGAAAAAATAAAACAAGAGATAATAGAGCTAACTAAAGATGCAACAAGTAAAATGGAAGATATGAAAAAATTTGAAGGAATAAAATGGCAGAAGACATAAATAAAAGAATGGATAAAATAAATGAAAAAATTACAAAATATCTTGTAATTCTACTAGACTTATTGAAGAATATATAGTAAAATTAGAAAAGAGGGTAAAAGAAATTTTAAAAACAGAAGAAGTAGATAAATCAAGATTAGCCCAAGAAGTAGTTATTTATGCTGATAAGTGTTCAATAGAAGAAGAAATAACAAGATTAAGAAGTCATGTAAAACAGTTTAAGGAAATGCTAGAATCAGATACGGCAGTGGGAAAAAAATTAGATTTTTAATACAAGAGATGAATAGGGAAACAAATACGATAGCATCAAAAAGCAAATCAATTAGAAATAATAAATGAAGTAGTAGAAATAAAAACAGAATTAGAAAATATAAGGGAACAAATACAAAATATAGAATAGGAGGATTTTAGATATGCAATTAGTAAATATAGGCTTTGGAAACATAGTTTCAGCATCAAGAATAATAGCAATTGTTAGTCCAGAATCAGCCCAATAAAAAGGCTAGTGCAAGAGGCAAAAAGATAATAAAGTAGTAGTAGATGCTACTTATGGCAGAAGGACTAGGGCGGTACTTATAATGGATTCAGGACATATCATACTTTCAGCTGTGCAACCAGAAACAGTGGCGGGAAGAGTAGATAAAGATATTGGTGTAACACCAGTTACAACAGAAATTCCAGAAGAAAAAAGAGGATAAGGAAGAAAAAAATAAAATAAAAAGGTAGGTAATGTGAAATGATGGTAAAACCAACAGTAAATGAATTATTAGAAAAGGCAGAAAATCGCTATGCTTTAGTAATAGCAACTTCAAAAAGAGCAAGACAATTATCAATGGGAGCAAAACCGATGACTAATAAAAAGAAGAATCAATGGTAACACTAGCAGCAGATGAAATAGCAGAAGGAGAAGTGAAAATAGTAGATAAAACAGAAGAAGAACAAGATGACTTCAATGGAGAAATATTAGAGAATACAGAAAATATTAAAGAAAATGAAAAGGGGGAATAGAAATGTTAGTAATATTATCAGGTGTTTCAGGAGCTGGAAAAGATACAATAAAAAAGAAATAATAAAAAGAATGAAAAATGTAATATCTTTACCATCTTTTACATCAAAGAGAACCAAAGAAGGCGAAGAAGAGGGTATACAATATCATTTTATAACCAAAGAACAATTTAAAGAAAAATAAAAATGAAGAATTTTATGAATATGATTTACACCATGAAAACTATTATGGAACTTCAAAAAAAATTAATGAACGAAAAAATAGATAGTGGAAAAATAATAGTAAAAGATATAGAAGTAAATGGAACAGAAAATTTGATAAAAAAATTGGGAAATGATACAAAATTAGTAACAATATTCCTAAAAGTGGATAAAGAAGAATTAAAAATAGACTTATAAATAGAGGAGATAATTTGTCAGAAGCAGATATGCAACTAAGGTTAGGAAGACTAGAATATGAAGAATCAAAATAGGTTTATATGATTATGTTATAAAAAATGATAATTTAGAGAAAACTGTACAAATAATAATGACAATAATAGAAAACGAGAAAAAATTAGAAGAAACTAAGATAAAGAACTAAAGGTGGCAAAAATGGATTGTTAACAATTGTCTATATATTAATATTTTTAGTATTTGCATTAGTAATGTATGCAGTAATGCAAATCAAACTTGCAGGTATGCAGGTAAAAGATTTTTGGGGATTTATAGAAGCAAAACCAAATGTTAGACAAATTATATCATTTTTGCTAAACAGTATCAAAATATGTCTCCACAAGAACAAGTAATTTACTTAGCAGAAGCAGAAAAATATTTTTAGCATTTGATAAAGTACCAAATGAATTATGGGAAGAAGAATATGAAAAGTATAAAGAAGTCCTAAAAAATATAATGATATAAGAATGATTAGATGGGCTTCATAGAAGAGAAAGGAACAGAAGTAAAATGGAAGGAAGCAAAATTTTAGAGCACTGTTCATAATTCTTATTGCAATAACATCTGCAACAATATTTCACTTTTCTAGTGAAAATGGAGAAATTTCAGGAAACACAAGTGGAAAAGTTATAAAAAATATTAGCAAAATTTCCAGAATATCAAAAATTGAGTGATAAAAGAAAGGCACAAATAGTAGAGAAATTACAGCCAGTTGTGAGAAAAATGGCACATTTTACTATTTATACACTATTAGGATTTAATTTGATGGGATTTTTTTTGACATTCAAGTTTGGAAAAATATTAAAGTATGGGTTGGCAATAGCGCTAGGAATGTTGTATGCAATGAGTGATGAAATACATCAAATGTTTTCAGCAGGAAGGACAGCTAGAGTGTTTGATGTTGGAATCGATACGTGTGGTGTTGTTTTGGAACAATATTAATAATGATTTTTTTCAAAAATAGTATATTGGGCACGAAATAGTAGAAAATATAAAAAGTTAGAAAAAGAGGAGGACAAAGGATATGTCAGGTAAACACTCTAAAGAAAATGATGAATTACCTAAAGCATTTAGAAAAGATGAAAATAATGAAACACCAAAGGCATTAAGATATAATCAAGAATTACCGAAAAGTTTTCAAAATTTTGAGAGTGACAACAATAATACAAGAAAAGGGTATTCACAATATAGTGGTCAAAGGATAAATGAAGAAGAATCACAAAGTAATAGTGAGGAATTTAATCCAAATATGAAAAGAGGAGAAAAGGTGGAAAAACCCAGAAAGAAAAAAAAAGACATATATTTAGAAATATAGTAATAATATTATTGATTATTTTAATAGGAATAATAAGTGCTGGATATGGTTATATTCAAGATAAATTAGGAAAAATACAAAAAGTAGATATAAATAAAGAAGACTTAGGGATATCTGAGGAAGCATCAGAAAGTTTAACAGAATATAGAAATATAGCATTATTTGGGGTGGATAGTAGAAACCATAATTTGGAAAAAGGAAATCGTAGTGATTGTATAATAATAGCTAGTATCAATAACAACACTAAAGAAGTAAAATTAATATCAGTATATCGTGATACTTATGTTCAAATACAAGGACATGGATTAGATAAAATAACACATGCATATTCTTATGGTTCAGCACAATTAGCATTAAACACATTAAATACAAATTTGGACTTAAATATATCTGAATTTGCCACAGTAAATTTTGATGTAGTGGCAGATGCTGTTGATGAATTAGGCGGAATAGAGATAAACATAGAATCACAACAAGAAATGAAATATTTGAATGATTATATTGTAGAAACATCAAAAAGTAACAGGAAAATCAACACCAAATGTAACAAGAACTGGAAAGCAAACATTAAATGGTGTTCAAGCAGTATCATATTCAAGAATACGTTATACATCTGGTGGAGATTATAAAAGAACAGAAAGAATGAGAGATGTACTAACAGCAATGCTTACAAAATTAAAAAACAAAAGTTTGACTGAAATAAATAAATTTGCAGATAATATTTTACCAAAAGTATATACAAATATATCAGCAGGAGACATTTTAGCTTTAACACCAAGTTTAATGAGTTATAAAATTACAGAAAGTATAGGTTGGCCATATACAACAAAAAGGTATAACAAAGGATAGATGGATATGGAGTACCAGTTACATTAGAAAAAAATGTTATACAATTACACCAAGAAGCATTTGATGAAGCAGATTATACACCATCAGAAAAAGTTAAAAAGTATAAGTAATCAAATAATACAAAAAACAGGTTATCAATAAAAATGATTATCTGAATAATTGAATTAAAAAAGTCAAGATTAGTAATTTAAAGTTATCTTTTCCTTCTTGTTTTTGCTGGAAAAAATAACTAATGTAAAACAAAAAATATGTCGAAAAATGGTTGACAATAATGATGATAATAGATATAATTAAAAAGTGATATTTATATAAACTTTAAGGGGAAAATATAAATGAATATTAATGTTGAATCACAAGAAGCAATTCTTAGTAGAGACATTGTAATAGTACCAAAAATAGCAAAAGAAAGCAAGCAAAATAAAATTACATGAGTGTAAAAAGAGTATTTGATTTAGTAATTAGTACAATAGGACTAATTATATTGTCACCAATTTTTTAATACTTGCAATAATAGTAAAATTAGATTCAAAAGGACCTGTATTTTTTCACATACAAGATATGGAAAAAATGGAAAAAAAATTCAAAATGTACAAATTTAGAACAATGTATGAAAATGCACAAGATATGATAAATGATTTTACACCAGAACAAATGAAAGAGTGGAAAGAGAATTTTAAATTACAAGATGATCCACGTATTACAAAAAGTCGGAAAATTTTTTAAGAAAAACAAGTTTAGATGAATTACCACAAATTGTTAATATTATTAAAGGTGATTTATCAATAATAGGACCAAGACCAGTAATAGAAGAAGAATTAGAAAAATATGGTGAAAACAAAGAAAAATTTTTGAGTGTTACACCAGGTCTTACAGGATATTGGCAAGCAAATGGTAGAAGCTCAACAACATACGAACAAAGAATGGAAATGGAATTATATTACATAGATCATATTTCACCTAAATTAGATTTCAAAATATTTTTTAAGACTATAGAGTCTGTTATCAAAAAGAAGGAGCAATTTAATGACAGTAGATATTATTTGTCCATTATATAATGCAGAGAATTATATAGAAAACTTGCATAAATCATTTGAAATGCAGGAGAATGTCAATATAAATAAAATATATTATATAATAACAAGAGGAAGAGATAGTACAATAGAAAAAGTGAAAATCTGAATTGTAAATATAAAGTTATAGAATCAAAGGATTTTTCGCATAGTTGTACAAGAGAGCAAGCAGCTTTTGAAAGTGATGCGGATATAATTGTTTTTGTTACTCAAGATGTTATTATTAAAAGAAAAGATTGGCTTTCTAATTTGTTGCAACCTATTATAGATAATGAAAGTGACGCATCCTATAGTAGACAAATAAGTAATAATAATACTATAGAAAAATATACAAGGGAAAGCAATTATCCTAATATTTCTAGCATTGTTTCAAAAGCAGATATAGATGTATTAGGACTAAAAAGCTTTTTTTTCAGATGCATCATCAGCAATAAAAAGAGAAGTATTTGTTAAATTAAATGGATATGATGGCAAAAAAATTTCCAACGAATGAAGATATGTATATTGCATATAAATTGATAATAAATGGTTACAGGATAAAATATTGTGCAGATTCAGAAGTAATACATTCACATAAATTTACATTTAAGCAACAATATAAAAGATATTATGATACAGGAAGATTTTTTAAACAAAATAAGTTTTTAAACAATTATAAAGTAAATAAGGCAGGGAGCAATTTAGCAAAATATGTTTTGAAAAGAGCATGGCAGGAAAAAAATTGGAGAGTTATTGTGAATTTTTACCTAATATGATAGCTAGATATGTGGGAATGAAAATGGGTAAGAAATTTTTAAAAAGGGGAAATTATGGAAGTAAAAACAGTTATAGTTGTTAATGACTTTAATTATATTCAAAGGTGGTGCTAGTAAAGTTGCAATTGATACGGCAAACGTATTAAAAAAAGAAGGAATGAGAGTAATTTTTTTTTCCGCAGTAAATAAAGATTGTGAAAATATTGAAGGAATAGAATATGTTACTACAAATCAAAATGAAGCATTAAAGAAAAAAAATAAAATAAAGGGTGCAATAAACCGGTATATATAATTTTAAGGCAAGAAAAGAATTTAAAAATTATTAAAAAATTAGATAGAGAGAGTACAATAATTCATGTACATGGATGGACGAAAGCATTGTCTAGCAGTATATTTGATATAGCTTTTTAAGATGAATTTTAAAGTAGTAGTAACATTACATGATTATTTTACGGCATGTCCTAATGGTGGATATTTTAATTATAAAGAAAATGAAATATGTAGGTTAAGTCCTTTATCAAAAAATGCATAAAATGTAATTGCGATTCAAGAAATTATATGTTTAAATTATATAGAGTAATAAGACAGTTTGTTCAAAATAAAATTGTTAAACTGAATGAAAAACTAGAAAATGTTATAACAATATCAGAGTTTAGTGAAAAAATATTGAAGAAAACTTTAAATTTAAAAACTAAAATAACGAGAATTTATAATCCTATAGAAAAACAATAAAAGATGAGCAAAAAAGATGATATAGCAAAAAAAATAAGTACTTCTTATATGTAGGAAGAATTTCTAAGGAAAAAGGTGTGGACTTGTTCTATGAGGCAATAACAGAGTTAAAGTATGAGGGAGTTATTGTTGGTGATGGAGATGAGAAGGCAAGACTAGAAGAAAAATATCCTAATATTAAGTTTACAGGTTGGAAAGATAAGAGAGATGTAAAAAAATATATGAAAAATTCGAAGTGTTTAGTATTTCCTAGTAAATGGTATGAAACAGCAGGATTAACTGTTATAGAGGCACAAACTTTGGGAATTCCTGCTATAGTTAGTAAAAAATTGTGCAGCAAGTGAATTTATAGAAGAAGGAAAAAATGGATTTTTATTTGAAAATTTTGAGCAATTGAAAGAAAATATGATGAAGTTGGAAAGCCAAAGCTTGCAAGTAACGCTAAATAACGATTTTGGCATTGAAAAGTATTTAAATAATTTAAAGAAACTTTATGGAGAGATATAGATGAATTTATAAAGAATTAAAAGATGAGATAAAACAAGAAAAAAAGAATTATTATGATAAAAACATTATGAAAAGATTATTTATAAAAACTCCGAACTTAAAATATATAAAATTATAAAAGATGCAAAATATATAGATATTATAAAGAAAAATCATAAAAACATATTTCAAAAAATTAAATTTTATATTATTGCAAAAAAAGTACATAAAAATTCTATTAAAAATTCTGTTGAATTATATGGGAAATTGGAAAAACTTAATAATCTCACATATGCCAGTTATAATTAATGGATATAGTGAATTGGGTGATAATGTAATTCTACATGGGATGAATTGCGTCCGGAGCAAAGCATTTTATTGATGATGCACCAACAATAGGAAATAATGTTGAAATTGGTTTTGGGGCGGTTATAATAGGAAAAAAAAAAATAGCTGATGGAATAAAAATAGGAGCAAATTCAGTTGTTACGAAATCATTTCTTGAACCAAATATTACAATAGCAGGAGTTCCAGCGAAAAAAATAAAATAGATGGGGAATTAAATAATATGTTTAATGTTATATTTGTGATTTTACATTATCAAAATATTGATGATACAATAAATTGTATAAATAGCATAAAAAATTACAAGGATTAGATAGTAATTATAAAATTATTCTTGTTGATAATAAATCGCCTAATAATACCGGAAAAGAACTTGAAAAGAAATATATAAATGATTCTAATATTGAAACTGTTTTGTTAGAGAAAAATTATGGCTTTTCAAAAGCTAATAATATTGCATTTAAAAGGCCAAAGAATATAATCCAGAAATTGTTTTAGTTTTAAATAATGACATAATATTTGAAGATAATAATTTTTTATTAAATTTATCAAAATATGTAAAATTAAAAAAAATATGACATTATATGCCCAGATATAATTAACTTAAAAGATGAACATCAGAATCCTATGAAGGAAAAAGAAATGAATATTGGAAAGCATATAAGAATATGTTATATGAATTCTTTTTATTTATTAATGAATGTGTATGGAATAAGAAATATAGTGGCTAATAGAAGAAAAAAAAGAGAAGAAAAATGGTTTGAAAATTATTATAAAGAAACATTAAAAAAACAAAATATGTTTAGATAACTTTATACCATTTGGAGCATTTATAATATATACAAATCAATGGATAAAAAATGAAGAAAGAGCTTTTGTTAGTGATACTTTTTATGTATATGGAAGAAGATATGTTAGGCATATATATAAAAAAAAAAAAATATCGAATGTTATATTCGGAGGGCTTAAAGTTAGACATCTTGAAGGAAGAATTACACAAAATACAAATGAAAATCAATATAAAGTTTTAAAATTTAAGAGTATAAATAAAAGCAAAGGCACTATATAAGTATATAATGTTTTGTAAAAATGAAAAAGGAAAAATGTAAAGATGCAAGAGATTATAATGAAATTTATTTTAATTATATTAGCTATTTTGGGTATATATCTTTTTTATCTAAAAAAATAAATATGAATTAATTTTTAAATGGTAGATTCTGGATTTTTTGTATCATGGATGACTATATTTATTCTTTATTTCTTTTCGGGTATTAAGTATAAGTTTAATTTGAATCTATATAGTTTGGATATATTATTTTATGCTTAGCAATTTTTTTTGTTGGACAGTATATTGTAAAAAGAATGTAAAAGAAAATAAAATAGATAAAGATGAAAAAAATAAAATAGAAGTTTATAGAAAAACTAATTTTTTACCATTATTTATTATCGCTTTTATTAGTGTGATGATATATACAATATATATAATCAAAATAAATAATATAAAAAAAATAGGTGTAACTAGAAATATAAATACAAATGGAATAGCAACGATTTTGTTACTTTTTTCAAATTCTTCATTGGTTATTTGGTTATATGAATTGGCTTATGCAATATTAAGTGAAAAAGATGACTTGGTATGGCTTAATGTCTGGTATAATATATAATATACCAGGAATAGTTATTTCTGGTAGAGATGCTTTAATGATTTTCTTTGTATCAACAATTATTGTACTTTTTTTATTGTGGTTATTATGGTAAAAAGGTATTAGGACTAGAAGGAAAAATATATAAAAAATATTGAGATTTCTTTGGAGTATGTTTATTGCTAATGATGTTTTATTTAATATTTTTTATCTAATAGTAGATATGGGTCATCACAAGAAGCAACAATTCAAATGTTTAAATGGAGTACAGATTGTCAATTTCCAGAATATTTAGAAAATATTTATTATAAAGGTGGTAAAGTTGGTAGTTTAATATTAAATATAGTATTTTATTATTCTTCTCAATTAAGTAAATTTTCACTTATTTTTGAAAAATATAATGGACCATACCTATTTGATTTTATCAATTACATTACATATCTAGGCTTTTACCGGACTTTATGGGAATGAATTTTACGAATGTGACTAATGCAATACAACAGATTGCATCTAATGCAGGGACACCAGGAATAAAAAGTATTTTGGGAAACAGCTATAGGATATTCAATTTACGATTTTGGAAAAAATTGGAACACTATTTATTTCATTACTTGAGGGATGTTAGTAGAAAAAATAAATACTTTAGGTAAACAAAAGGAGGGAATAATATCAATATTAATACAAGCTTTTATATGTATTGCTATGTTTTTAACAGTTGAAGTTTCACCATTGTTTGATTATTATTATATATTTCCACTTTTTTGGTTAACAATTATTGTTTTATTTGAAAAGAGGAGGAAAAACAGTTGAAAGTAAGAGAAACACAGATGGATGTTTTAAGGGGTTTGGGAATTATATTGATTGTACTAGGACATGCTGCTTTTTCCGTATACACATTTTTTATATTTATTTCATTTAATAATATTTTTTATATTATCAGGTTACTTTTTAAAGAAGAGTATGTAAAAGATAAGGAAAGTTTGAAAAAATTTATTATACTAAAGATAAAAAAGATTGTATGTTCCATTTGTAATAGGAAATATAATTTGTGTGTTATTAAAAATACTTTTATTAGTTTGAATTTATATGATAATATAAATCATGAATATTTTGGCTTTAAAGATATAATAGTTAATATAATAAAAAATATTATTTAGAGGAAATACAGAAATGCTGGGAGCAACATGGTTTTTACCAATATTGTTTTTTATTTCTATTATATATGCAATAATAGAATTTATAATTAGAAATTGTAAAAGAAAACAAGAGAATATATTCAAATAGCATTATCTATAATATTTTTGAATGGGCTATGAGTCTAATACAAAAAATATAAATTTTTTTGGTGTACAAATTTTTACTTGTTATATATTTTTTGATTTTGGAAATAATTTTAATAAATATAATTAAATCAAAAGATATAATAAATTGTATAAAATTTATTGTATCTTTTGTGATATTAGTAATTTTGAATAAATATGGAAATATTGAATTGGCAAAAAATGAGTATAAATATTGCATATTATATTTCAGTATCAATAGCAGGATGGTATTTTATATATGAGTTAGCATATTTTATTTCAAAAAAGTAATAAAATAGCTAAAATTTTACAATATATTGGTAAAAATACAATGCCAATACTGATATTACATTTTATAGCGTTTTAAAGTGATAAATATAATAGGTGTGCTGATTTTAAATCAAGATAGATCTTTAATATCAAAATTTCCAGTAGCTTTTAAAAATAATTATATTTGGATAGTATATACAGTTTCAGGTATAATATTACCATTATATTTTAATGAGTTGAATAAATATGTAAGAAAAAGAAGGGAAAAGATGAAATTAGAGTAGTAATAGTAACTTATAATAGAATAGAACTATTAAAAGAATGTATAGCAAATTGTATGAATCAAGTATTAAAATTTGATAAAATATTTGTAATAAATAATGCAAGTACAGATGGAACAACTGAGTTTTAAATACTTTAGCTTATGATAATATTATAGTTATAAATTCAAAAGAAAATTTAGGTGGTTCAGGTGGCTTTTATGAGGGGAATTAAAATAGCTTTTTTAAATTATGATTTGGATTATTTATTGTTAATTGATGATGATGCAATTTTGGATGCTAATTATAATGATGAAATAGCAAAACATATAAAAAATGATAAAGATATATATGCATTTTCTGGAACAGTAATGACAGATGGGAAAATTCAAGGAGAACATAGAAAACATTTAAAAAGAGGATTTAAATGTTTAGATAGTAAAGAAGAAGAATATAAAAAAGAATATTTTGATTATGAATTATCAACATTTTGTGGATTATATGTATCTATGGAGATTATAAAAAAAATAGGGTTACCTGAAAAGACTTTTTTATATGGTTTGATGATACGGAATATTCTTTAAGAATATTAAAATATAGTAAAATTAGAAATATTAATACAGCAATATTAAATCATAAGACAAAATTAGTTGCAAATGCAGGATTTTCATGGAAATCGTATTATGGATTAAGAAATCAAATAGTGATAATAAAAAAATATTATTCGAAGTTAGTTTTGATTAAGAATATTTTTTAAAATGAAAAAATGATTTTAGGTGGAAAGATTTTGGCTGAAATAAAGAAAATGATTATTATTGTAAGGTTTCAAAGATGTATGAGGATGCATTAAGAGATGGTTTGAAAGAAAAACTTGGAAAAAACAGTCAATATTTATCTAATTTTAAACTTGAAAAATAATTTGGGAGGAGAGAAAAAATGAAAATAGTTTATGTGGGAGATAATAGACATAGAGGAAACTTTGGTTGTAGAGCTACTAGTACTGCATTATCTCAAATAATTTCAGAAGAAAATGAGATTGTAGGTAGAATATATGGAGATTATACAAATGTAGATACAGGGGAATTGTTTTTTTAAGATGGATTCCAGCATGGATGTATAAAAAATTAGCTAAATTTAAGTATTGGGAACATTTAAAAAAAGTTTTATATACTGTTAATAGATTTTTTAGAAGAGGTCATTATTATTTTAGTAGTGCAGATTTTATAAATTATGATTTTGATAAATCAATAAAAAACTTAATAAAATGTATTCCTGCAATCCACATTTAAAGGATTTTGACTTAAGGCAATATGATTTTGATGCATTGGTTGTAAATGGAGAAGGTTCTTTTATTTTTGCTACTCCACCATGGAGAGAGTGCATGATAGAAGCAATGCTAATGTATTGGGCTGAGAAAATGGGAAAAAAAGGTATATTTCTTAAATGGTATGTTATCTAAAGATCCATATTCTGATGAAAATAGAAAAACTATAGAATTGTTGAAACCTATATTTAGTCAAGCAGAGGTGATTTCTGTAAGAGAACAATATTCATATAAATATGCACAGCAAAATTTTGAAAATATAAATTTAAAGCATTATCCAGATGCATTATTTTCTTGGTATAAAATGATAAATGATGATTTTAGGATTACAAATGGAAAATATGTTATGGGAATACAAGGGGCAACAGATGAGGCATTTTATGAATTTGATTTTTCAAAACCATATATATGCATATCAGGCTCATCTGCTGTTGGAAATGCCTCTAAAAAATAAAAAAGAAGCTATAGACAAGTATTCTGAATTAGTAAATAAGGTAAAGAATGAATTTAAGGAGTATAATATATTTTTAGTAGAAGTATGTGAAGGAGATGCTTTTTGAATGATGTTTCTAAAATTACAAATACACCGATAATTGCAATTGATACTCCAATATTAGCTGTTGGCAAAATTTTGGCGAATTCTAGGGTGTTTATTTCTGGAAGATACCATCCTGCAATTTTATCTTCTTTAGGAGGAACACCATGTATATTTATGTCATCTAATTCTCATAAAACAAGAAGTGTGCAAGAATTATTAAAATATGATGAAATTAAGGAATATAATGTACTACCAAATGCAGATGAAATTAATGAGATAATAAAAAAGCTAGGGAAGATATTGAGAAAGGTGAAGATTTAAGAAAAAAGAATAAAAGAAAGGTGCCTTAAATTATCAGAAGAAACAATAAAACAAAAAAGAGTTATTAAGGAGTGAAAAAAAAAAATGACAAAGAATAAAATATTGGCTAAAAAACACTATTATTTTAACAATTGGCCAATTTATTCCAAAGTTAATAACAATAATTACATTACCAATACTTACAAAAGCATTTTCTACTGAAGATTATGGAATATATGATTTAATAATATCTTTTGCAAGTTTATTGCTACCAATAATGACACTATTAGTTCAACAAGCAGTATTTAGGTTTATGATTAGTGAAGGACAAGAAAAGCAGAAAAAAATATATATCGACATCAGTATTTTTTTGTATTTGTACTTTCATTATGTATATTTGCTATAGTAGTTATTATTAGACAAAAGCAAATCAGAGATTAGATTTATTAATATTGGCAATGGTTTTGTATTTTTTGAATCGATATATGATGTAATTGGACAAATTGCAAGAGGATATGGGAAAAAATCTTATATATTCAATAGCGGTAATAATATATTCTACAATTAATATGATAATATTATTATTGGCAGTTAATATGCATTTAGTTAATATAAAATCAGTATTAATAATTTTATCAATATCATATTTTATTGCAACAATATTTATTTTTTAAATTTAAAGTTAAATAGAGTTATAAAGATAAAAGAATTTTCTATTAATATTTTAAAGGAAATGCTTAAATATTCTGCTCAATGATACCAAGTTCAATATCTTTATGGATTGTAAATCTATCAGATAGATTGATAATAACGTATTTCCTTGGTGCAGCATATAATGGAATTTATGCTGCGGCTGCTAAAATTCCAAATTTATTAGTTACGTTTTATAATGCATTTAATTTGGCATGGACTGAATTAGCTGCTAGAACTATAGATGAAGAAGATAGTAATGTTTATTATAGTAAGTTAATAAATAGTTTGTTTTCGTTTTGTTTTTGGTGCTATTATAATTTTGATAGCTTTCTCACCGCTATTATTTAAAATATTAATAGATGATAAGTTTAGTAGTGGATATAATCAAATGCCTATATTGTTTATAGGAGTGATATTAAGTTGTTTAGTCTCATTTTATGGAGGACTTTATATAGCTTTAAAAAAAGACAAAACAAGTGGGGGATATCTTCAACTGTAGGTGCATTTTTAAATGCAGGGATAAATATAGTGTGTATAAGAGAAATAGGATTATATGCTGCCTCTATTTCTACAGTTGTTTTTTTTTGTAATTTTGTATATAGAATTTTTGAAATTAGAAAAAGTATAAGTATAAAATATAATAAAATAGATATATTAATAGGATGTGTATTTTTAATAGTGATTATTTTAATTATTATACGGCAAATCTAATTTTATTAGTATTAAATATAATTATTGCAATTATTTATAACATTTGTTTTAATAGTATGTTAAAATTATTATATAATAAATTTAAAAGTATTTGGAGGAATAGAAAAAATGTATGATTATTTAGTAGTGGGTTCAGATTATTTGAGCTATATTTGCTTATGAAGCAAATAAAAAAGGAAAAAAGTATTAGTAATAGATAAAAAGAACACATATAGGAGGAAATATATATACAGAAAACAAGGATGGAATAAATGTACACAAATATGGAGCACATATATTCCATACAAGTAATAAAGAAGTATGGGATTATATAAACCAATTTGCAGAATTTAATAGATACACAAATTCACCAGTAGCAAGATACAAAAAATGAGTTATATAATATGCCTTTTTAATATGAATACATTCAATAAACTTTGGGGAGTAGTAACACCAAAGGAAGCAGAAAAAAAAATAGAACAGGAAAAGAAAGAATCAGGAATAACAGAACCTAAGAACTTGGAAGAGCAAGCGATAAGTTTAGTAGGAAAAACTATATATGAAAAATTAGTGAAGGGATATACAGAAAAACAATGGGGACAAAAAAGCAACAGAATTACCAAGTTTTATAATTAAAAGACTACCTGTTAGATTTATATATGATAATAATTATTTTAATAATTTATATCAAGGGATACCTGTAGGTGGGTATACAAAAATAATAGAAAAAATGCTAGATGGTATAGAAGTAAAATTAAACTGTGATTTTTTTGAAAATAGAGAAGAATTAGAAAGCATTGCAGAAAAAAAATAATATTTACAGGACAAATTGATAAGTATTATAATTATCAATTTGGAGAGCTAGAGATAGAAGTTTAAGATTTGAAACAGAAGAGTTAGAAGAGGAAAATTATCAAGGAAATGCGGTTGTAAATTATACAGAATATGAAATACCATATACAAGAATAATAGAACATAAACATTTTGAATATGGTGCAAGTTTAGGAAAATGCCAGAAGGACAAGTTATGAAAAGACTATAATAACAAGAGAATATCCAGATACATGGAATAAAGAAAAGGAACCATATTATCCAATAAATAACGAGAAAAATAATAAATTATATGAAAATATAAAGAATTAGCTGATAAAGATTCTAAAGTTATATTTGAGGTAGACTAGGACAATATAAATATTATGATATGGATAAAGTTATACAAGAGGCATTAGATTTAAGTAAAAAATATTATAAGAAGCAGATTTTAAAAATATTTGATATAAAATTTGTAATTTATATAAAAAACTAATTACTAAAAAAAGAGATTTGTAATTAGTTTTTTTATATTGCATTTTTTGTAGAAATATGATATAAAAAGGTAAAAATAAAACAAGATGGGGAGATAGAATTGGAAGAAATAAAAATAATTATAGCATCACATAAAAAGTATCAAAAACCGGTGGAAAATATATATTTACCAGTACAAGTAGGTGCTGAAGGAAAAGAAAAAATAGAAGGATATACACAAGATAATACAGGAGAAAATATATCAACAAAAAATCCAAATTATTGTGAATTAACAGGGTTATATTGGGCATGGAAAATTTGAATGCTAAATATATAGGATTGGTGCATTATAGAAGATATTTTACAGAATGTAAAAAATACCAAAAAAAGGAAAATGAAAATTTAAAATAGTTTTAACAGAAAACAGATAAAAGAAAAATTAAAAAATGTAGATATAATATTACCTAAAAAAAAGAAAGTATTATATAGAAACCTTATATTCACACTATGAACATACTATGTATATAGAGCCATTAGCAGAAACACAAAAAATAATAAAAGAAAAATATCCTGAATATTTAAAATGAATTTAATAAATTACATAAAAGAACATCTGCACACATGTTTAATATGTTTATAATGAAAAAGAAATATTAAATGAATATTGTAAATGGTTATTTGATATTTTATTTGAATTAGAAAAAAGAGTAGATGGGTAAATTTGATAATTTTCATGCAAGATTTTATGGAAGAATATCTGAATTATTACTAGATGTATGGATAAATAAAAATAATTTTAAATATGAAGAAGTAAAAGTTATAGATATGCAAAAAAATAAACTGGTTTAAAAAAGGATTTTCATTTTTAATGGCAAAATTTACTGGAAAAAAAATATGAAAAAAGTTTTTAGAAATTAGTATAATTAAAGATTGTAATAATTTATACAAAATGAAAAAAAATATAAGATTTTTAAATTTTTTTTTGCTTTTTTATATAAGAAAGGATAGCAAAATGGAGGAAGATTTAATAACAATAGTAATACCAATTTATAAGGTAGAAAATTATTTAGATAAATGTGCAAAAAGTGTGATTAATCAAACTTATAAAAATTTAGAAATTATATTAGTAGATGATGGATCACCAGATAATTGTCCTAAAAAGTGTGATGAATATGAAAAAAAAAAGATACCAGAATAAAAGTAATACATAAGGGAAAATGGAGGATTATCTGATGCAAGAAATGCGGGAATTGATATAGCTAAAGGAAAATATATAACATTTATTGATTCAGATGATTATGTTTCAGAAGATTATATTGAATATATGTATAATTTGTTAAAGCAAAATAATACAAAAATGTCAACTTGTGAAACTCAAGTAGTAAATATAGAAAAAAGAAACTGAGATGGAAACACAATTTGTAGAGAATATAGAAATACTTACAAAAAGAGATTTATTTTTACAAAATATTATTTGCACAAAAAGTGATGTATCTGCATATTCAAAATTATATGAAACAGAATTGTTTAAAGATATTAGATATCCAAAAGGTGTGGTATATGAGGATACAGCAACTACATATAAATTAATTGAAAAATGCGATAAAATAGCAACAGGTAATAAAAAATGTTATTTTTATTGTACAAGACCAGATTCGATTTCAAAGATGAAAGGGTTTAATAAAAATGAATTAGACTATATAAAAAATACTGATGAGATGTTAGCATATATAAAAAGAAAAGTATCCAGATTTAAAAGAGGCTGTTAACAGATTTGATTTATATGCAAAATTTTAGAATATTAAGGTTGTTGTTATTTACAAATCCCTAGAGAAAAAAAGAGAAAAAAGAAACATATAAAAAAATAAAAGAAAAAAAGAAGTGATGTTCTGAAATATACAGATACTCCTAAAAGAGATAAAATAGCAATACTTTTGTCATTTTTTGGATTAAATATTTTAAAATGTCATGGTATATATATAGCAAAAAAAACTAATAGAATTAATTAAAAAGTATTTGAAGGAAAATAGAAAGGAATGGATGTAATGTACATATATATAATAAGTTTTTCAATTACAATATTATTAATATACATAGCAAAGACAAAAGTAAAAAATAAAAAAATTAAAGTAATATTATTAATACTAGCGGTAATACCAATGCTGTTAGTATCAGCATTAAGGTATCAGGTGGGAACAGATTATACAAAAAGATATGTAGAAAATTACAGGATGTTACAAAAAGGAATAGATGTAGAGGATTTAGAAATAGGATTTAAAGCAATAGATTATGTTTGCTTATTTTTTACAAAAGATGCGTATTTATTATTTATAGTAACTTCATTAATAATATTGTCAATAGTTTTTGAAGTTATATATAAAAAATCATCAAATTCGATTTTAAGTGTAATAATATTTTTCTTAGGAGGATATTTCTTTGGAACATTAAATTTAGTAAGACAATATATAGCAGTAGCTTTTATATTGCTTGGATATCAATTTTTGATGTTTGAAAATAGAAAAAAAGCATATAGTTTGTTTGTTTTGTGTGGAATATTAGCGTTTTTAATGCATTCATCAAGTATAGTATGTTTTGCAATAATGTTTTTAACCAGAAAAAATATTATAAATATAAAATGGGTTTTACCAGTAAGTGCATTGATTTTAATATTGAATAAAAATATAATGACAATATTTGCACCAATAATAAAAAAAATACTAGATTTAATATTTATTTAACAGGAAAATTTGCACAAGGAGATTTATCAATAATAACGATAGTGGAAAATTTAATAGTATATTTATGGTTTAGTATTATTTATTATTATGAAAAAAAGCAAAACAGAAAGCTAGAAAAAGAAGGAATAACTTTATTAAATATACAAGGAATAACTTTATTACTTAGTGTGTCAGGAGTTGTGCATACACAATTTATGAGAATAATGATATATTTTTAGTGCATTCCAAATATTATCAATACCATATTTTTTAATATAACAAATTATGAAGAAATAGCAGAAAAAATAAAAAAAAAATTAATAAAATATATCAGGAAAGGCAATAAAATAATAACTTATGCATGTATAGTACTAGCTTTTAGTGGTATGCTTATATATACAAATATTTTGCATAATGATAATGGAGTTTTACCATATAAGACAATTTTTGAAAGAGACAAAAAATAATTTTAGCAATATATAAGAAGGAAAAGGTTAAAAAAATGGAAAAAAAGAGGTATGCAAATATAGATTTACTAAAAACAATAGCCATAATAATGGTTATAGCCTTACACTCACAACTATTTATAACAGACTTTATAAAAGATAATAAAATATCAACTTATATTCAATATTTTATAAGAATATTATGTGAAGGAGTTGCAATATTTATTTTAGTAAATGGTTTTTACTAATTAATAAAAAAACAATTTGATTTTAAAAACATTTATTAAAAACATTAAAAATATTTGCAATATTAGTAATATGGTCAATTATATTAACAATATCAATACAATTAATATACAAAGAACCATTAAAAATAATAGGAATAATAAAAAAATATATTTATAACAGATATTAATAACAAATATACAGGAGTATTATGGTTTTACAGAATTTAATAGCACTATATTTAATATATCCTGTGTTAAAAATAGTACATGATAATAACAAAAAAGTATATAATTACTTTTTATAATACTATTAATATTTACAATGTTCACAAACTTGTTAAGTTTAATGTCAAATTTAATAAACACAAAAATTAAATTTGAAGGTATAAAAAATAATCATAACATATATATCAAAATTTCAAATACTGTATAACAGAAATTTTTAATATTCTTTTATGCTTGGAGGATATTTATTTGAAAATAAAGAAAAATTTGAAAAAAAAAAGTTAGAATAAAATGGATTATAATTGGATTAGCAGCATGGATAATGTCATACATATATGCAATTATTATATCTAAATTACAAAATAAAACTTATATAGGCAGCTTTAATTATGAAAGTATATTTATGCCATTTATATTAATTGGAATTTTTGCACTAACATTTAATTATAAAGATAAAAAATTGGTACAATAAATTTATAGAAACAGTTTCAAAAAATTCTTTAGGAATTATATTTAATACACATTATAATATAAGAATATTAAAGCAGTTTTATTACAGAAACATTACCAATAGGGATAAGGATAATTAAAGTGATATTTATATTCTTAGTAAGTTTAGGATTAACTTTAATAATAAAGAAAAAAAAAAATAAATAAAATTATAGAATTTTAAAATTTAATGATAACAGAAATAAACAAATTTCGACAAAAAAAATGCGGACTTAAGAATAATTTAAAAGTTATAAAACTATAAATGTTTTTGTTCTTTAAAACTGGAAAGGAAAAAAAAAAATGGAAGGTAAAAAATATCAATAATATTGCCAACATATAATGCAGATGAAATATTATCAAAAGCCCTAAAATCTGTAATTTATCAAACATATCACAACTGGGAATTATTAGTGATAGAAAATGGAAAAAGGGGACAAGCTTAAAATATCATAAAAGAATTTGAGAATGACAACAAATAAAATATATATATCAAGAAATTGCAAATGTAAGTGAAGCGAGAAATGCAGGAATACAAAATGCAACAGGAAAATATATAACTTTTATAGATTCAGATGATGAATATGAAAAGACTTTTTTAGAAAAATGATCAAAAAAATATATCAATAAATGAAAACACAATTAGTAGTTTGTGGATATAAAAATATATGATAAAAAACAAATGTTAATAAAACAATGCAAAAACATAGAAAATACAACAAATATAAAAGAATATTTAGAAACATTAAAAAGAAAATTATTTATTTAATGAACTTTGGAATAAAATTTATATTTCTAAAATAATAAAAGAAAATAATATAAAATTTAATAAAAAATATGAATTAGGAGAAGATTTTTTATTTAATCTAGACTATATAAAATATATAGAAAAAGCAAGTTATATAAATGAACCACATTATATATATATACAGATGGAGAAACAGGATTAAAACTAAAATACAGACCAAATAAATTTAATATAGAATATGAATTGACACAATACTTAGAAAATTTTTATAAAGAAAAAAATTGGGGCATGAAGTTATATAGCAAATAGATTGCACGAGTTTATTATAATCAAATAATAGATATATATAAAGAAAATAATCCAGCAAATAAAAAAGAAAAAAAGATAAACAATTACAAGAAATTATATCAAAAAGGAATATAAAGAAGAATTAAAAAAATTAAAAAAATGTAACTGATAAAAAATGAAAATTGCTATAAAGTATTTTTTCTTAAGAGGAAAGTTTATGATAAAACTATTTGTAGCTTTAAATAATGTTAGAAAAAAGGTTAAGAGTTTTTGGGATATATAATATATAGAGTAAAAAATAATTGCAAAAAATATCTAAAACTTTTTTATATAGCTATTAGTGGAGGAATGATTAAATGAAAATATATGTAGATGCATATTTGGCAAAAATTTAGGTGATGATTTATTTATAAACATATTAACAAAAGATATCCACAACATAAATTTTATGCAATATCAAAAAAGGTGAAAAAGGATATAACACTAAAAATTTCAAAGTATATAAAATACGTATATATTTAAAATTTTAAAAAGTTTCAATGGGAAAAATATTTAGCAAATCATTATGATTCAGTTGTAACAATAGGTGGAAGCATGTTTATGGAAAGAGGAGACACAAACAGAGATTTTTTCAATGGGTAAAAATAAAAGATATATTTTAGGAATAAATTTTGGACCATATAAAACTCAAGAATATTATAATAATATTTCATAATATGTTAAGTGATGTTGAAGATGTATGTTTTAGAGACAAATATTCTTATAATTTATTTAAAGAATTACCAAATGCAAGACAAGCTGCAGATATAGTATTTTCAATGGATACATCAAATATAAAAATACAAACAGGAAAAGAGCTATAATATCAATAATATCTCCAAAAGATAAAATATCTGAAATTTATCAAGAACAATATGAACAAAAAATGCTTGAATTAATAGATTTTTTGATTAAAAAGGATTATGAAATTTGTTTGATGTCTTTTTTGCAAAAAGCAGAACATGATGAGGAAGAAATAGAAAAATTTACTGCTAGAATACCAGAAAAAAAAAAAATAGTATAGAAAAAATATTTTTATGATGGAAATATAGAAGAGGCTTTGAATACTATGGCAGATTCTCAGCTAATTGTTGGTGGTAGATTCCATGCAAATATTATTGGCTTAGTTCTTGGAAAAAGTATTTTACCTGTTTTGTATAGTGATAAGACTTTACATGTTTTACAAGATATGCAATTAGATATTCCAATTATTGATATTAGGAATCTAGATGAGTTTGATATTGCTTCTATAAATAATGAAGTTCTTACTAGGACTTATAATATTGATAAACAGAAAGAGGATGCGAATATGCATTTTTCAAAACTTGACAAAGTACTAGTTGGAAAATAATTATAATTTTGGCTGCGTTAAACTTCATTTAAAATTTAATCAACGTACAAAGCGTACGCCTCATAAATTTTAAATTGCCAAAATTTAATTCTTTTCAACTGAAATGCAGAAAAAAGTTTGGAAAATAATTACAATTTTGGCGGAGTTAAATTTCATTTAAAACGCAAATAGAGAGGATTGAATTTTACAGTGAGTAAAGGAAAAGAATTACTAAAAAATACAGCAATAGTTTCTATTGGAAAAATATGTACGCAATTAATAACATTTTTCTTGTTACCAGTATATACAGCAGTATTAAGTAATGAAGAATATGGAGTGGTAGATTTATTAAACACATTAACAAGTTTACTATTACCAATAGCAACATTACAAATAGAGCAAGGGATATTTAGATATTTGATAGATTGTAGAGAAGATAAAGAAAAGCAAACAACATTAATAACAACAATTTTAAGATTTACATTAATACAAACATTAATATGTATTTTAATATTTTTAGTTTTAAGTCCTTTTTATACACAATCAAGTATAAATATTATTTAATGGCAAACTTATTAATGGGAATATTTTCAACAATATTATTGCAAATATGCAGAGGATTAGGAGATAACACAAAATATGCAATAGGAAGTTTTATAACAGGTGCAATAACAGTAGTATTAAATGTGTTATTCATAGTGGCATTTCACTGGGGAGCATATGGAATGTTAGCAGCAACAGCAATATCAAATTTATTATGTGCAATGTACATTTTTATAACTAAAAAACTAAACAAGTATATAGAACCAAAAAAATATGATAAAAAAGTATTAAAAGAAATAATAAAATATTCGGTACCACTAATACCAAATATGATATCTTGGTGGATTGTAAGTGCATCTGATAGAACAATAATTTCTACAGTGTTAGGTGTAGCACAAAATGGAATATATTCAGCAGCTAATAAGTTTTCAGGAGTATTTACAACATTGTATAGTGTATTTAATTTGACATGGACAGAATCAGCATCAATAAATATAAATTCAGAAGATAAAGATGAATTCTTTAGCAAAATATTAGATTTTGTTATTAGATTTTTTGGAAGTTTATGTTTAGGTACAATAGCAATAATGCCATTTGTATTTAATATATTAATAAATGAAAAATTTAATGATGCTTATTTCCAAATACCAATTTTAATAGTTGGTTCAATGTTTAATATTTTGGTAAGTTTTTTGAGGTTCAGTATATGTAGCAAAAAAATTAACAAAAGAAATAGCAAAAACTTCAGTAATAGCAGCAGTAATAAATATAGCAGTAAATGTAGTATTAATAAGACAAATAGGATTATATGCAGCATCAATATCTACACTAGTTGCGTATGCATTAATGTTTATATATAGATGGATAGATGTAAAAAAATATGTAAACTTTACAGTAAATAAAGTTTTAATAATGTTATCAATATTAATATATATAATTACAATTATAACGTATTACTTAAGGAACACTACAATATCAGCAGTTCTACTTCTAGTAGTAATAGTATTTGCAATAATAGTAAACAAAAATAGTGTTTCATATATTAAAAAATATTATCAATAAAAATTAGGAAAAGAAGGGAAGTGATAATGTGCAGAAAAAACTAAAAGTCTTATTAATATTCCTTGCAATTTTGTTAATTGCAATATTACATGCAAATAATGTAAAAGCAACAGATGAAGTTGCTTCAGGCAAATGTGGAGATAATATTACATGGTCTTTAAATAATAAAGGAACATTAAAAATATCAGGAAGTGGCTATATGTATGGGTATCGTGATACAAGTACAAATGTTACAGAAAGCCCATGGGCTAAATATCAATCTCAAGTAAAAGAAGTTGTATTTGATGGAGATATTAAATCAATAGGAGACCGTGCTTTTGAATATAATACAAACATTACAAGTATTGTGTTACCAGATAGTATACGAACAATAGGAGTAAGAGCATTTGCGGAATGTACAAATTTGCAAAGTATAAAAATTTCAGACAATATTGCAAGAATATGGGAAGTTGCTTTTTATAAATGTACAAGTTTAAAAAATGTAACTTTAAAAAGCAATGTAATGTATTTATATAAATATGCATTTGCAGAATGTACATCATTAGAAAGTATTACATTTGATTGTGAACATGTTTGGATAGAGGATGACGAAACAGTAATTAGTCAAAATACAATGATGATAGGATACAAGTATACTGGAGTAGACAATTATGCAAGATATTATGGCAGAATATTTAAAAATATAAAAACAGGTGAAGTGGTAAAAGTAAAAATAACACCAAAATCATTTTTAGAATGTTTACCAACTAAAATGTTCAAGCAATTGGAATAACTAGTATTGAAGGATATTCACTAAGTGCTGATAATGATGATATAACATATGATACAGCTTTTTGCAACGAAAAACAAACAGAAAATGATACATATAAAGCAATAAAAGTTAAAGTGGATGAGATTATAAAAGATTGCACAACAGATGAACAAAAAGCAAAAAGCAATAACAACTTGGGTTATACAAAATATGAATTATCAATATTTTTATATGACACCTGCAAAATTGAAAGTATATATAATGCATTTAATAATTTAACAGGAAGTTGTGAAACATATACAATGCTTGAAAATTATATGTTATATTTAAGTGGAATACCAACAGCAACAGTAACAGACCTTTCACATGAATGGACAGCAGCATATATAGATGGAAAATGGGTATATATAGATTCAACAGGAGGTATATATGGTACAAATAGAAAGCCATTAAGAATTGTATATGCATATAGTGGAAAAATATATGTTATTGATGATCCAACAATAAAACCTAAAGTAGTAACAGATATAAAGGAAGTTCCATTTGTAGATGTAAAAACAACTGATTGGTTTTATAAAGCAGTAAAAGATATGTATGCAAATAAATATATGTCTGGAACAACATCAACAACATTTTCACCAAATGAAAAAATAACAAGAGGAATGATAGTAACAGTATTACATAATATGGAGAAATCTCCATATATATCAGATGCAAGCAAATTTTCAGATGTTCAAAATCCAAAAGACTATTATTATATGGCAGTAAAATGGGCAGCAAAAAATAAAATAGTAAGTGGATATAGTAATGGAAAAATTTGGACCAAATGACCCAATTACAAGAGAACAATTAGCAGTAATATTAAATCAATATTGTAGCTACAAAGGAAAATACAAAGCAACATATGCTGACTTTTCAAAATTTAAAGATAGCAGTAAGATATCAAGTTATGCAAAATGGGGAATGAATTGGGCAGTAGGCAACAAAATAATAAATGGCTCAAATGGAAACTTAAATCCACAAGGAACAGCAACAAGAGCAGAAGCAGCTGCTATGATAAGCAATTATTGTAATACAATAAAATAAATCATTAATGTTTTTGGGGACGGAGCAAAAAAAACACTACATTAAATAAAGCATTGCTCTATCTTCAAAAGGCTAATTTATAAAAATTGAGGGGAAAAAATGAAAAAGAATTTAATTAAATTAACATTTTTAATAGCAATAGTAATGTTAGCAATTTTAGGATTTTCAACAAAAGTCCAAGCATCAACAAGTTATAATTCAGAAATTTCTTATAATGATAACTATAATGGAACAGTAACAGTAGTAGCTGCTGGAAAAACATAGAATCAGCAACAATACCAAGTTATATAAATGGAAAAAAGGTAACGCAAATAGATGATTTTAATGACTGTACACATTTAACAAAAGTAACTATACCATCAACAGTAGAAACAATAGAATATGGAGCATTTGAGAATTGTACAAGTTTAAAAAGTATAACAATACCAGGAAGTGTTACAAGTATAGAAGGAAGTGCATTTCAAAATTGTTCAGCACTACAAAGTATAACAATACCAAGTTCAGTAAAATATGTGAAGTCATATGCATTTGAAAATTGTAAAAGTTTAAAAACTGTAACAATACAAAATGGATTAACTGAAATATCATATAGAATGTTTTATGGTTGTACAAGTCTTACATCAATACAAATACCAGCTAGTGTAAAAACTATACAATGGGGTTCATTTACAAATTGTACAAGTTTAACAAGCATAACAATACCAGCAACAGTAACAGAATTAACTGGTGGATCATTTTCAGAAGGAATATTTGAAGGTTGTACAAATTTGAAGTCAGCCACTATAAATGCTAAAGCTCCTAGAATAGCAAAAGGAATGTTTGCAGGTTGTACATCACTTACAAATGCAACATTTGCATCAAATAGTACTATTAAAATTATAGGAAGTAGAGCTTTCGAGAATTGTACATCACTAGTTTCAATAACTTTACCAGATAATGCACAAGAAATGGAATATAATGCATTTGCAGGATGTAAAAAATTACAAACAGTTAATATGGGGGACTTTTTTAGAAACAATAGGAACAGAAGCATTTCTAAATTGTACAAGTTTAACTACAATGAAATTTCCTTGTGGAGTAAAACAATAGATGGTGATAATTCTGAATCATCATATTCATCAGAGCATTTGCAGGATGTACAAATTTAAGGAATTTGTATTTTACAAAATCAATACAAACTATAAAAAAATCAGTATTTAAAGATGTAAATAAATCACAATTAACATTTTACGGATATTCTGGAACAGCAGCAAAATATTATGCACAAGAAAATGGTATAAAATATGTAGAATGTACACCAGTTACATCAATAAAAATAACAGGAAGTACACAAGTACTAAAAGGAAGCAAAATAACATTAGGTAAAACAGTATCACCAAGTAATGCATATAACAAAAATGTAAGATGGACAATAAGTGATTACAATATAGCAACAATAGACCAAAACGGAGTAGTTACGGGAAAGCAAGCAGGAACAGTTACTGTAGCTGCAACATCAAGAGATGGAACAGCAATAAAAGCAACATATCAAGTAAAAGTAATTTTAACAGAATTACCATTTACTGATGTAACAGTAAATAACTGGTATTATTCAGCAGTAAAAAGATATGTATAATAAAAATATATGTCTGGAACATCAACAAAAACATTTTCACCAGAAAGCAAGGTAACAAGAGGAATGTTAGTAACAATGTTACATAACATGGAAAAATCTCCATATGTATCAGATGCAAGTAAATTCTCAGATGTTCAAAATTCAAAAGATTATTATTATATGGCAGTAAAATGGGCAGCAAAAAACAAAATAGTAAGTGGATATAGTAATGGAAAATTTGCACCAAATGATCCAATTACAAAGAGAACAATTAGCTGTAATATTAAATCAATATTGTAATTATAAAGGAAAATATAAAGCATCAACAGCAAATCTTTCAAGTTTTAAAGATAGCAGTAAAATATCAAGTTATGCAAAATGGGGAATGAATTGGGCAGTAGGAAACAAAATTATAAATGGTTCAAATGGAAAGTTAAATCCACAAGGTACAGCAACAAGAGCAGAGGCAGCAGCAATGTTAAGTAACTATTGTAAATCAATAAAATAGAATTAAGGTGTTTTCGGGGCCGGACTCAAAAAACACCTTTGAAAAAAAAAAGTAAATAGGAGGAATAATGATGAAAAAAAGAAATTTTTAGTAACAGCAATAATAGCTGTAGCATTTATAATTCTAAATATTACAACATCAAAAGCGGCTACATATAACAAAGGAGCATTTAGTATAACATTACCAAACAGTTATAATAGTGAGATAGACAATTTATCAAATAAAAATTTTAGTGCAAACATCAGATACAAGGAGAGCAATCTCATTACAAGCATCAGCAGGAAGTAATTCTATAGTAATAAATGATACATATATTGAACTTTTAGCAAATGAATTTACAAAGCGTAGTTATAAAGTAAAAAGCAAAAAAGCAATAGAACATAATAGTTGTAAAGGTGTAAAAATGGAGTTACAAAATACAGAGTCTGGTACAACAATTTATACAATTACTTATCATTTTATATCAGATAATTACTCATATATGCTATTATTCATGTCAGTAGATCCAAATGTAATATCTGCTAGTGACGAAAATGCAGTATATAATTCATTTAAGATAAAAGACACAGTAAAAAATTCAAATGGAATACCTTTTACAGATGTATCAAAAAGTAATTGGAGCTATTCAGCTGTAAAATATGCATATGAAAATAAAAGTAATGTCAGGAACTAATTCATATACATTTGCACCAAATGATAAAGTAACAAGAGGAATGTTGGTAACAATGTTACATAATATGGAAAAATCTCCATATATATCAGATGCAAGCAATTTTTCAGATGTACAAAATTCAAATGAGTACTATTATATGGCAGTAAAATGGGCAGCGAAGAACAAAATTGTAAGTGGTTATAGTAATGGAAAATTTGGACCAAATGACCCAATTACAAGAGAACAATTAGCTGTAATATTAAATCAATATTGTAACTATAAAGGCAAATATAAAGCTGTAACAGCAGATTTTTCAGGATTTAAAGATAGTAATAAAATCTCAAGTTATGCAAAATGGGGAATGAATTGGGCAGTAGGAAATAAAATAATAAATGGTTCAAATGGGTTTTAAATCCACAAGGAACAGCAACAAGAGCAGAAGCAGCAGCAATGATAAGTAATTATTGCAAAACAATAAAATAAAATCAAGGTGTTTTTGGGGACGGACTCAAAAACACCTGATTGAAAAAATGTTTTTGAGGACGGAGCAAAAAACACTACCTAAAATATAGAAAATAAAAAGAGGAGGAGTAAATGAAAAAGATTAGAAATATATTACTAATATTTTTATTAACATTTATATTCTTCTCTTTTAGTAGTTATTCAAAATGCCAAACTATTGAAGGAGAAGAAACACTAGAAGCAGAAGAAAAAAATAAACCAAGTCAAGCATATAAAAAAGAAGAAAATGATGGAATAGCCTTGATGAGTACAGGGGATACTGTATACACAGAAGGCAATTATAAATATAAAATTCAGAAAGACTATTTTATAGCAACAACAGATGTAAATAACAAAATAATCTCACAAGAAACAACAGATATAGCAATAATAACAGAATATACAGGTACAGAATCTACAGTAACAATTCCAAAAACACTAGGAGGAAAAAGGGTTTATCAAATAGAAGAAGGAGCGTTTTATAAAAAATACATCAATAAAAAAAATTAATAATACCTGATAAAACGGTAGGATACATAGGAATTGGAGCATTTGCAGATTGTACAAATTTGGCAGAGGTATCTTTTGGAAATTGTGTAAATAATATAAGTTATTATGCATTCAAAATACAGCTTTAACATCAATAAGATTACCATCATCAGTAGAACAAGTATTAAATACAGCATTTTTCATTGCGAAAAATTAATAAATGTAACAATAGATAGTAATAATGTGCATTATAAAGCAATAGAAAATGTAATTTATAAGATAAATGGAGATGGAACTTTAAATTTAATATTATATCCATATGCAAAAAAGCTCAAGTATTTACAATACCAACAAATGTAAAAGGTGATATATAATGAATCAATAATAAATAATTATGTAGAAGCAATAAACATACCAGCTTCAACAGAAGAGATAGATATTTCTTTATATGCGTTTACAACTCCAAATTTGAAAACTATAAATGTAAATTCAGCAAATCCAAATTATACTGTAATTGATGGAGTTTTGTTTAGCAAAGATAAGAAAAAAGATGTGTTTTTATCCATCAGGAAGAACAGCAACAACATATATTGTACCAAATGGAACAACAACTATAGATGAAAATGCGTTTTATAATTCAAGCAATTTACAACATATAAATATAGCAAATACAGTAAATAGAATTGAATTGCGAGGATTTTCATATGCTAGAGGATTACAAGAAATAACAATACCTAGTAATGTAACATATTTTGGAGCACAATTATTTATGGAATGTCCAAATCTAAAAAAAGTAACAGTAAGTGCAAATTCTGATGTACTTTCATACAGAACATTTGATGAGTGTCCAATTTTAGAAGAAGTAATAATAAATGGAAATATAAAAACATTAATAGAGGGATCATTTTATAAATGTCCAAAACTAACTAAAATAACATTACCAAATAGTCTTGAAAGAATAAATTCTAGAGCTGTATTTGACTGTGAATCATTAAAACAAATAACAATACCAGCAAATGTAGTACTAATAGAGAAACCAGCATTTTATAATCACTTAGAACCAGGAAATGATTATTGGGCAGATACTAAATTTGATATATCAAAAACAAAATTGAAATTGCAATCAGATGGGAATTATATGGCAATTTATGATTATCAAGTAAAAGGAACAAGATATTATGATAAGGCATATGCAGTATTAAATCTTGTAAATCAAGAAAAAAAAAAGAAGCGTGGATATAGTGAGCTAACAATGGACAAAGACCTTCTTGAAAATGCAATGCAGAGAGCAGAAGAAATAGTAACATATTTTGAACATGAAAGACCAAATGGACTAAATTGCACAACAGCAATAACTCAAAAGTATTGGTATGCAGCAGAAAATATAGCATTAGGGCAAAATACAGCAGCATCAGTAATGAATGCATGGATGAATTCACAAGGACATAGACAAAATATATTAGAGAGAATTATTCAAAAAGCATAGGAATTGGATGTTATTTAGCAGATGATGGAACATATTACTGGACACAAATTTTACAGGTGGAACACCACGAACAGTAACAATGCCGCAAAATAAACAAACAACACCAACAATAAAAATATTAATGAATAGAGTACCATTTAGATGTAAAATCAACAGATTGGAGCTTTAATGCAATAAGAGACAGTGTAAGCAATAAAATGATATTAGGTTATAATTCAACAAAATTTGCGCCAAATGAAAAAAATGACAAGAGGAATGATAGTAACAATATTACATAGAATGGAAGGATTACCTTATGTGTCAGATGCAAGCAAATTTTCAGATGTTCAAAATTCAAAAGATTATTATTATATGGCAGTAAAATGGGCAACAAAAATAAGATAGTAAGTGGATATAGTAATGGAAAATTTGGAGCAAATGACCCAGTAACAAAGGGAACAACTAGCAGTAATATTAAATCAATATTGTAAATATAAAGGCAAATACAAATCAATAACAGCAAATTTAGCAAGTTTTAAAGACAGTAATAAAATCTCAAGCTATGCAAAATGGGGGAATGAATTGGGCAGTAGGAAATAAAATAATGAATGGTTCAAATGGGGTTTTTAAATCCACAAGGAACAACAACAAGAGCAAAGCGGCAGCAATGTTAAGTAAGTATTGCAAAACAATAAAATAAAACTTTAGTGTTTTTGGGGAAGGAGCAAAAAATTAATGTTTATTGAATCCAGCCCCAAAAACATCAATAAATAAAAGGAGATAGCAAATAATGAAAAGATTAAAAATATTAGTAATAAGTTTGATTTTAATAATGTCTTTTAATTATTTTGCACCAATAGTATATGCAGTGAAAACAATACAAAAGATGAAGAATCAAGCAACAAAAAGACGAAAATAAAGTAGATACAAATAAAACAGTAAGTAAAGAAGAAAGTGCACAAAAAGAAAGTGAAGAAATACAAAAAAGTGTACAAGTTCAACAAGCAGTAGAAAATGAGATAAAAGTACAAAGTTCAGAAGAAGATACAGAAATAAATTTGCAGATGCAAATCTAAAAAATATATGCAAGAAAACTATGATAAAAATGGAGATGGAAAAATTACAACAAAAGATGTAGCAGAAATCACAGAAATAAAAATACCATATATAAAAGAAAAAAGCAATAGATTTACAAGGAATAGAAAACTTTACTGAATTAAAAAATTAGAAATATCAAATTGTAAAAATTACAAAATGTTAGCAAATCTAACAAAATTAGAGTCAGTAACTATACCATATTATAGATTTGATTTTGAAAATTTCAATGAAATGGATGAATTGAAAAATATTCGAACTTAAAAGAATTGATTTTAAAAGATGTAAATTTTATAAGTTATGATATTTCAAGATTACCACAAAATTTAGAAAAGTTAGAGATAGCAAATCTTACTTCACTAGATATAAGTAAAATAACAAGTTTTACAAATTTAAAAAACTAGTGATTACAGTTATAAATGATGAAATAAAAGGATTAGAAGCAATTAATCAACTTCAAACTTGGAAAACCTAGAAATAAGCAATTGTAAAAATTTTAAAGATATAAGTGCTCTAGAAAATAATAACAGCATAGTAAACTTAAATATAAAAATGATAATGTAGAATATATTGCACCAGTAATAACAATGAAAAAAATTAAAAACATTGAACTGTGCTGAAAACTGTATACAAGATATGTCTGTTTTGGAAAATACAACATTATTAGCAGGAGAAATGTATCAAAAATTTACAATGAATAAAGTAGTTGTAGAACAAGGAAAAAAAATAGAAATAGAATTACCAGAAACTATGAAATCAGCATTTAATCCTAGTAGTAAACTTTATATAGAAAATCTAAATGCAGGATTTGCAGAAGCTTCAGATTATGTATCATTTGATAGTAAAAACCTTAAAGTAATAATAGATGCAACAAATATGGAAACAGGAGAAAAGAATTGCACAATGTACTTATGGGGAACTGCAGGTTATTTAAAAAGATACATATCTAAATATAAATTACTTAGTAGCAAAAAAAGCAGATAATAAAACAGAAATCAATTTAAAAACGAAAAATTAAAACAATATATGTTGGATAATTATGATTATGACCAAGATAAAAAAATAACACAGTTTGATTTAGCACAAATAATAGAATTAGATTTGAGACATATAGATGATATAGATAATGCAATTGATTTAAGTGGATTAGAAAATTGTATATCATTAAAAACTTTAAAAATAGGAAATTGTAGCAATTATGATATATTGACACAAATGCCAGTATTAGAAAGCATAACAATAGAAAATATGCAAAATATAAATCAACTAAATGAATTAACTAAAATACAAAATCTTAAAAAATTAAATTTACAAGACATTGATTTAGAAAATTATAATATAGGACAATTACCAACTGGAATAGAAAGATTAAATTTATATTGTAGAAATATAAATTTAACACCATTAACAAATTTCAATAATTTAACAGAGTTATATATAACAGAACAAAATGAGATAATCCCAGAAGGAATAGAAGTAATAAATCAAATATCAACATTAAAAAATTAGAAATTACAAACTGTCAATCATTAAGAGACATAGAATTTCTAAGAGATAACGATAGTATAGAAAATTTAAATATTTCAAACAACCAAATAGAAGATATCACACCAGTAACAACAATGAAAAAACTACAAAATTAGAATGCTACGGAAATAACATACAAGATATTTCTGTATTGGAAAATACAACATTAATAGGTGAAAACAGTGACCTAAGACAAGAACTAAAATCCAAGATGTAGTGGTAGAAAAGGGAAAAGCATAGAAATAGATCTACCACAAACAGTAAAACAGCATTAAGCTCAAACAGTAAATTTTATGTACCAAATGCTGCTTTAGAAGTAACAGATAACCAAAATGTTAGTGTAAGTGCAGATAATACAAAAATAATAATAGATGCAACAAATGATGATATAGGCGAGAAGAAAGCATATATAACAGTAAAAAGTGATAGTAGTTGGGGTAATTTAATTTATACTAGAATTGAATTGCAATATAGAGTAGTAATATTAGCAGATGACAATCAAAAATTCAATTCAATAGTGAAACTTTAAAAATTATTTATTAAATTGTTATGATGCAAATAAAGACAAAAAAATAACAGCATATGATATGGCACAAATAACAGAATTAGACCTTACAAATTTTGGCTCTTCTGAAATGATAGACTTAAAAGGACTAGAATATGCAACATCTTTACAAGGTTTGCAACAATTAATGTAACAAATCTTCAAGCTTTATCAAATTTAAGCCAGCTAGAAAAATAACATTACAAAGAATGAATTCGCAAGACGACTTCCAAGCATTATGTAATATGAATAATTTAAAGAATTAAAATTATCTGATGCAAATTTACAAACATATAATTATAGCAATTTACCAAAACAATTAGAAAAATTAGAATTATCATGTTGTAATCTTACAAATGTAAGTGCATTAAACCAATTTACAAACTTAAAAGAGTTAAAAATAGAAGCAGTAAATATGGGATATAATGAAAAATTACAAGGCTTAGAAAGTATAAATCAATTACCAAACTTAAATATTTTAGTTATGGAAAGTGATAGACTAACAGATTTAGAATTTTAAGAGAAAATCAAACTATAAAAACATTAAATGTAAGTAATAACAAAATAACAAATATTGATGCAATAGGAACAATGAACAGCTTAGAAACTGTAAGTTTACAAGAAAACAATATTGAAGATTTATCAGTAATAAAAAGTAGACCAACTTTATTAGAAAATACAAGTGCACAACAGCAAATAAACTATGAAGCAGAAGGAATGTCAGGACAAGAAATTGAAGTAGAATTACCACAAATAGCAAAAGATATATTGAATTCAAAAGATATATTTTATATTAAAGACGTAAGTCTTGCACAATTTGCAAGTATTTCACATAATACATCAGACCCTAGAGCAAGAATAAGTGATGACAAAACAAAAATAATAATAGACACAAAAGGAATAGACATAGGAAATGGAGAAGAAATAATTGAATTTTGTGGGACAGGAGTTTTGGCAAATACAAAGAGTAAGTGTAAATTATAAAGTTTGGGCTAATGGAGATAAAACTAAAGAAATAAATATACCAGATACAGACTTAAAACAAGAGTTATTAAATAAATATGACTGTGACAATGATGGAAAAATGACAGAATTTGATATGGCACAAATGCAATCATTATATTTAATAACTTCAGTAAAAATACAGAAGGATTACAATATGCAAAAATCTAAATTATTTACAAATATATATGCAAGGAAATTATGTAAATGGAGATTGGCAAAAAGTAGATTTAACAAACTTAGGAAATTTAACAAAATTAAAGAGTTTAATTATAAATGGATATGTAGGAAATTTAGAATTTGCAAAAAAATTAACAAATTTAGAAAATCTAACAATTAGTACAAGTGCTAATAATTTCAATGAATTAATAAAATCATTAAAAGATTTACAAAATCTTAAAACATTGGAACTTAGTGGAGACCAAAATGCAAATGATTTAAGTGCAATATCAAATATGAAAAAATTTAACAAGATTAAGACTAAGTGGATATGGAAAATTTATACAAAGTATAAACACAATAAAATCATTGCCAAGTTTACAAGATTTAGAAATATATAGATATTATTTTTCAGAACAAGAAAATGAACCAATAGACTATACAGCTATCAAAAAAAATTTAAAAATTTAACATCATTAACAATTACAGATAAAAGTTCAAAAGCTAGATTGCTCAAATATCTCAAACAAACTAACAATGTTAAATTTACAATGTGACTCATTGGAAAATATAGATAGTCTAAAAAATCTAAAGGAATTGTTAAATGTAAAAATAATAAGGAGTAAATTGGACAATATAGAATTTGTTAAAAATCTTAAAATATATAACTTAAATTTGCAAGATAACATAATAACAGACATATCACCATTAAAAGATTCAACAGTGTTTTTGCGGATTTAACAGATAATCCAGTAAATCCAGAACAAACGCAAAATACAGAAGTAATTGAACAATATAGTAAACCAGATAAAGATGGATATTATAGAACTTTAAAATTAACAGATTACTCTAAACTAGAAAATGTAAACTTTACAAAAACAGAATTTAAAAATCAATTATTGGAATTATATCACTTAAATAGAAATGGTGAGCTTTCAAAATATGAACTAGAATAAATAACAACTCTAAATAATGTAAAAGAGTTAGAAAATACAGATTATATGCTAAATTTAAGAGTTGTAGGAATAAGTGGTACAATGATGACAATAGAACAACAAAAGAACTAATAAAAGCTATAAATAATTTAAGTACTAATATTAAAATAGCAGACATATATTCAGTACAAAAACAAATTTAGGAGAATTTAATCAATCAACAGAAAAATATAAAAATGACTTTAGAAGAAGCTTGTCCACTTTTAGCAGAAATGCAAAATCAAACAGCAGATTATATCAAGGAAAAGTTGAAATACTTGATTATGATGACTCAGAATATGATAAATATTTAGAAATAAAAGATGGAAAGATAGTAATAGATAGAAGTGTAGTAGGAAACTTATCACATTACACAAGCTATAAATTAGGAAACAAACCAAATACAACTTTTGGAATGTGCTTTAGTTGGAGAAATATAACTACAGGAGACAAAACAAAAGTTATAACAGTAAAAGATTCAAACTTTCAAAAAGTATTATCAGAAAAATATGATATAGACAAAGATGGAAAATTCACAGAATATGATGCAAATAATATTGGAGAATTAGACATATCAAGCTCAGAAATATCAGACTTAACAGGAATAGAACAACTAAAAAATCTAAGAGAACTAGAAGCATCAAATAATAATATTTCAAATATTGAGCCATTAATGAGTTTATCAAATTTAACAAGAATATTAGTATATAATAATAAAATAGCAGATATAACATGTATCAAAAACAGAAAATTTAAACATATGTATAGCCTAGAATTACAAAGCAACTATATAGATTTTTCTAATGACAGTGAACAAACAAAAGTATATTTAGAAGAACAAAAGAAGGACAATCCAAATGATTTTATACAACTTACAGCAATGGCATCAACACAGAGAGTAGGAAAACCATCAGAAGAAAATAATGAAGTAAAAATGAATGCAAAAGTAAAACAAAATTAATAGCAGCAGGAGCAGATTTAAACAAAGATGGAAAGCTAACACAAAAAGAATTAAATGATGCAACACTAGAAGATACTACAGGTGGAGAATATAAAAACCAATAATAACAAGTTTAGACTCATCAAATCTAGGATTAACAAGTATAGAAGGAATACAATATTTAAGTGGATTAATGAATTTAAACTTAAGCCATAATCAAATATCAGACCTAACACCATTATCTAAAATGATGAACTTACAAAAACTAGATTTAAGTTATAATAATATTATAAGTATAAGCAAATTACCATATTATGCAAGTATATACTTAGAAGGAAACAAGAAACAATATATTCTAAGCCATAACAAAATAACAGACATATCATGTATAAATAATTGGAATATTACTAAATCAACAGATTTCAGCAATGGAGAAGGTATTGACCGCAGAATTTATGATATAGATTTATCATATAATCAAATAGAAAATATAAGTGGTGTAAAAAATTATGTAAGATTGAAAAATTAAATTTAAGTAATAACAAGATAAAAGATATAGCATCATTAAAAGATTACAATTTTACTATAATCCACACATGACTTATGAAGATTATAAAGAACTACTAGAAGATTTTGAAGCAATAGATGTATCTTCAAATAATATAAATGTAAATACAGCAGAAAACAAAAAAGCAATAGAAGTATTTAAAAACAAAAAAGTAACTTTAATTGTAGATAATCAAGTAGTAAATCCAGTAACAAATCTTCCATTTAAAGATGTACCTAGAAAAGAATGGTATTATGATGCAGTTAAATATGTATATGAAAGAAAAATAATGTCAGGAACAAGTACAACAGGATTTTCTCCTGATGTAAAAACAACAAGAGGAATGATAGTAACAATGTTACATAATATGGAAAATAGTCCATATCAAGCAGGAGCAAGTAAATTTTCAGATGTTCAAAATTCAAAAGATTATTACTATATGGCAGTAAAATGGGCTACATCTAACAAAATTATAAGTGGATATAATAATGGAAAATTTGGTCCAAATGACCTAATAACAAAGAGAACAATTATCAGTAATATTAAATCAATATTGCAATTATAAAGGAAAATACAAAAAGTTTATGCAGATTTTTCAAAATTCAAAGATAGTAACAAAGTATCAAGTTATGCAAAATGGGGAATGAATTGGGCTATAGGAAATAAAATAATAAATGGTTCAAATGGAAAATTGAATCCACAAGGAACGGCAACAAGGGCAGAAGCGGCAGCAATGTTAAGCAATTATTGCAAATCAATAAAATAATGCCTTGGTGTTTTTGGGGACGGACTCAAAAAACACCTAATGCTTTTTGTGGTCGGAGTCAAAAACATTAGCTAATCTATTGAAAAAATTAAGGACAGAGTAAAATTATATTTTTGGCTCTGTCCTTAATGAATCTTTAAAAACATATTAAAAATTTTGTAAAAGTTTGTAAAAAATAGTGTTAGGATATAATATAATAAATTGTAAAAAATTACGATAAAGTATTTTGAAGTAGAAGTAATAATTTTTTATTATAACCCTATTAGTTTTTGGGAAAATAATTGATTAATTTCAAAGTTACAATTTTAAAATAAACAAACCAAAAAACAAATAAGCAAAGCGAAGCAATTTTTATTGCTAAATTTTTACGAAGCTGGAAAGCAGCCTCATTTAGAGCACAGCGTTTATCAACAAAAGTCAAAACAAAACTCTCTTTATATTTAGGAAAACGAAAAAAGTAACAGGCCACATATGTTTTAAAATAATATCTTTTTCCTTATCATTTAAATTAAACAACTTACTAGCATTTTCATAAGCGGTAATAGGATGAGTAAAAGCATGTAAGCCCTTTCTTCCATCAAGACGTTTTCTCCAATCATACAAAAAGGTCATGGAGCATAGCAGCTCTAGCACAAGAAAAATAGTCTAGATGCTGCTTCTTACAGTATAAATAGCAAAAATAAGAAGCTACTAAGCAATGTTCAAAACATGAAGTTTGGTAATGTTGTCTATAATTTTTCATTTCTTGTACTGTTTTATTTTCAATTATATCACTAATAATATTCATAAAATCTTTATCATTTTTAATCTTAATTAATAAATTATCCATATATAAGTATCCTTTCCAAAAGGCACAGAATAGTTTAAATAAATTTTAAGTAATAAAATTATTCAGAAAAATCTAAGGTACCTTTTATCTTATGAATTCCTAAAATAATTATAGCATAAAAAAGTGAAAAATAAACTAAAATTTTAATGACTTTGTTCTGTCCAAGAGTTAGTGTCAAAATGAGGAGGTGAGTCTGTCCTCCCAAAAATATTAGTGTTTTTGACTTTGGCCCCAAAAACATTAGGTGTTTTTTGAGTCCGTCCCTAAAAAACACCTAAAAATTTTCAAAAAAGTATTGAAAAATTTTTTCAAACATATATACTATAACGGTAACATTAAAAGAAAGAAGAAAGGGAAGACCAAAGATGATAGATTTTCATACACATATATTACCAAACATAGACAATGGATCTAGAAATATAGAAGAAACATTTAATCTAATAAAAGAAGCAAAAGAAGCTGGATTTGAAGGAATAGTATTAACATCACATTATAAAGAAGGGTATTATGAAACAGACACACCAGAAAGAGAAATGTGGGTAAATGCAATAACAGAAAATCTAAGAGCAAAAGGAATAGATATAAAAAATATATTTAGCAAATGAAATATATATAACAGACAATATGATGGAATTATTAGAAAGAGGAAAAGCATCAACAATAAACAATACATGTTATGTATTAATAGATTTACCATTAGATGAAGAGCCAATGAATTTATATCAAGTAATATATTCGTTACAAGAGAATAAACTAATACCAGTAATAGCACATCCAGAAAGATATGAATTTATCCAAAAAGAGCCAGAATTTGTATATGAATTAATAGAAAAAGGATGTTACATGCAAGCAAATTATGGAAGTATATTAGGACAATATGGAAGAAAGGCTCAACTAATAGTAAGAAAACTTTTAGAAAATCATTCTATACATTTTTAGGAAGTGATGTACACAGACAAGGAACAATATATCCAAAAATGAAAGAAGCATTACTTGAAATAGAAGAAATTGTAGGAAAAGATAAATTAGAAGACTTAACAACTACAAATCCAAAATTAGCATTAGCAAATAAAAGAATAGAAATAGACACACCATATGAATCTAAGTTATCATTTAAAGAAAAAATAAAAATGTATATAAAAAGTTATTAAAAAATTTTTAAAAATATTGATTCATGTAAAATAGGATGTCATGAAGGGAATGAGTTATATGAGAAAATATTTTGGAACAGATGGAATCAGAAGAATAGCCAACACAGAATTAACACCAGAATTGGTATATAAAGTAGCAAAATCAGGAGCATATGTATTATCAAAATACACAGACCATGTACCAACAATTTTAATAGGAAGAGATACACGACTATCAGGAACACTAATAGAAAGTGCGATGGTAGCTGGATTTTTAAGCTATGGAGCAAATGTAAAATTATTAGGAGTAATACCAACACCAGCTGTGGCATATCTAACAAGAAAGCTAAAAGCAGATGCAAGTGTTGTAATATCAGCATCACATAATACATTTGAATTCAATGGAATAAAATTCTTTAGTAACAAAGGAATGAAAATACCAGATTCATTAGAAGAAGAAATTGAAGAAGTAATGGAATCAGGAAAATCGAAGAATTAACAGCAGTCAGAGACAAAATCGGAGTATATGAAAATTGTGAAAATTTAATAGATGAATATGTATATTTTTTTAGAAAAAATTTTGATACAAATATGGATAAGATAAATAGAGAAGATTTTGTAATAGGCTTAGATACAGCAAATGGAGCAACATATAAAGTAGCAGAAAAATATTTACATCATTAGGAATAAGATACAAGATAATAAATAATAATCCAAATGGAATAAACATAAATGATAAATGTGGCTCAACACATATAGAATTCCTACAAAAATATGTTGTAGAAAACAATTTGAGTATGGGATTTGCATATGATGGAGATGGAGATAGATGTTTAGCTGTTGATGAAAAAGGTAATCTAATTGATGGTGACAAAATTATGGCTATAATTTCTAAATATCTAAAAGAAAAAGGAAAACTATTAAAAGATACAATAGTGGCCACAGTTATGAGTAATCTTGGATTACATAAATATGCAGAAAAAAATGGATTGAAATTGGAGCAAACTCAAGTAGGAGATAGATATGTATTAGAAGAAATGCTTAAAAATGAATATAATCTAGGTGGAGAGCAATCAGGTCATATTATTTTATTAGATTATAATCCTACTGGAGATGGAATATTAACATCAATAATGTTGATTCAAGCAGTATTGGAATCAAATAAAAAGCATCAGAATTAACTGAAATAATTAAACTATATCCACAAGTATTAGTAAATGCTAAGGTTAATTCAGAAAAAAATATGATTATGATAAAAATGAAGAAATTCAAAATGCTATAAAAGAATTAGAGAAAGAATTTGATGGAAATGGAAGAGTGCTAATAAGGCCATCTGGTACAGAGCCATTAGTAAGAGTAATGATAGAGGGAGAAAATCAACAAGATATAAAAAAAAAAGCAAAAGAAATGGCAAAATTAATAGAAAAAAATATGATGTAATTTTTTGAAATCATAATGAAATAAAAATGTAATAAAAAGTGCTTGAAAGACAAAACAATAAATGTTATAGTATAATAAGGAACCAAAGAAAAGGGGGAATTTATCATGTTTGTTTTTGACATATCAAATCCATTGACATTGGTATTAATGTTAGTAATAATAATATTGTTGATATTTTTGTCTCAAGAAGTTAAAAAGTTATATAGCAGTTATACCATTATTTGCATCTTTAATATTGTTACTTATTCATGGAGTGCATATGTTTGTATTACCTGAAGAATACAAAGAGTTATTGCCAGTATTAACAAGATGTTTAGCTATAGATTTTATATTTGTAGGAATTACATTTTTTGGATATCTATGGGTAGATGATTCAGAGGCAAAAATAAAAGGTATAAAAGTGTAGATGATAGCATGGATTGGTTTTGGAAAAATGTATAAATTTTTAAAATTTTGCTTTAATTATAATACGATTATTATTAAAATTATTACAGGTAATCAAAGTTAATTCATTGAGATTATTAGAAGAAATAGGAGATAAATCATCTGTTTTTACTTCATAATTAGTAAAAACAGAATAAATATATTCATGATTTTTATTATCATAAATATAGATTTTATCTTCTTTTTTAATTTATAAATATTACTAAAAATTGATTATTATTGTAATTATGCCCAGCAATACATAAATTAGACTTTTTCAGGAGGCATTTTACCACTGAAAATGCATGGAGCAACTTTTAGAGTTTCATCATCAAGCATGGAAAAAATTGGATAAGAAATATTAATACTAGAATTTTTATTTCGCCAATAACAAATTTTTTACTGTAATAATTTTGTTCAGATAAATTTTTATAATCTGTAAATAAAGCATCATTAGCATATAATTTTAAAGTCTTGTAATTATATGCAATAAGGTTCTTTTTTTTTATTTCTATTTAATACATGTAAATGATAAATATAAAATGAAAGTAGTACAAAAACAAAACAACTGGAAAATCCAAAAATATATTTTAACTTTTTTGTGGCATGTTTTAAGGATTTTCTTTTTTTTAGTGTCTTTTTCAAGATTTTCTATATAATTATTTTCATCATCATTTTTATTCATTAAAATTTGATTCATACATATCATTCCTTACATGATTTAATATGTGAATTTTTGATTTTTTTATGCAAAAAAGTAACAAAAAATAAAATTATAAACAAGAATATAAAAGAAATAGCATGAGATTGAAGATAAATGTTAATAGGGCTATAAATTACAATAATAGTTTTACTAATATTGGAGGAGTGATATTGCAGCATTGTGTGGAGATAATGGAAATTTGACTAGACAAAATAAGACTTAATTAAATTTAGGTCTATTTTTATTTAAGTTTATATAATATTTTTATTGATGGTGCACTTTTAGTATGTTCTATAAAAAGATTAAGTATGATAAAATAACTTTTAAGGAAAAAAAAAAAAGTTTTTGTAAAAATATAGATATAAACAGTATTTTCGAAAAATTTTATATGCAAAAAGCAATATTAATCTTTGAACTTTAGTAAAAATATATATACTTAATTTTATAGCATATACCAACAAAAATGCAATGTAAAAAGTTGGAAAAGTTTTTAAATTAATGTATAAAAAATCTCAAAATGGTTAATACTGTAAATAAAATAAGAAATTTAATTTTTTGTTAAGTTCAAAGCTTAATAAAAAAAAAAAAAGAAACGAAGGAGGATTTTTTATAATGGAAAAGAGAAGAAAAGGGCAGGAATAACACTAATAGCTTTAGTGATTATGGTTATAGTGTTACTAATTTTAGCAGGAGTGACAATTGCAACACTAAGTGGAGATAACGGAATATTAACCAGAGCCAAAGAATCAAAAGAAAAAACAGAACAAGCACAAAAAGATGAAGAAAAAACACTATCAAATATGGAAAATTTGCTTGGAAGCTATAATTTAAAAAATATAAACACAGCAGACACAAACCCAGAAGCAACAATTCCAGAAAATTCAATAGTTTTAGAAAATGATGCAAACAATGGAATAGTAATAAAAGACAAAAACAATAACGAATGGGTATGGGTAGAAGTGCCAAAAACAACAGTATTTTCAGGATTAACGATAGATACAACACAAGAACTAACAGAGCAAAACTATAATGATATAAAAATAAATTAGAAACATATGCAGCAACATATAGAGAAAAGGAGCATCAGGACAAAGAAGATACTGGACAGATGAATGGTATGATGGATGTGGACTTACTCCTGATGAATATACAGAGACATATCAAAAAATGTTAAAAAAGTGTATACACATATGGGGGATTCTGGATTGGAAGATACGAAGCCGGAATAGAAGGAAGTATAAATGACGTATCAAAAGCAAGAACATCACACACAGAAATAAAAATAGGAACATTGCCAAAAGCAATAAATCAAAAAGATGCTATTCCATATAACTATATATATTGTGGTGAAGCTCAAGCTTTAGCAAAAGAAATGACACCGAATAGCGATTATACAAGTAGTTTAATGTTTGGAATTCAATGGGATTTGGTTTGTGAGTTTTTAGAAGTGAAGGAAAAACTATCAACAGCAGATATAAATTCAGATAGTGGAACATGGGGAAACTATAGTAATGTAACAATAAAAATAACAAGTGATAAAGCAAAACAAACAACAAATAGTGGAAGTACTTGGACAACAATAACTGGAACAAAGCAGGCAAGTGGTGTTTTATTAACAACAGGAGCATCAGAAGAAACAAATAAAATGAACATCTATGATTTTGCAGGAAATGAATATGAATGGACATTGAAAAAAACTTCTTATATTGATTATCCTTGTGCTCTTAGGGGAGGTAGTTATATCTGTTCGGGTTTGAATTCTCAAGCATCTTATCGCCATAATAGTATTACTAACTATAGTAGTGTTGATATAGGTTTTCGCCCTACATGTTATGTAAATTAAAAATAGGTTAAAAATTTTTTACAAAAGTAAAAATCCACTTGAAAAACCAAAAAAATGTGATATAATGTTAATATTATAAGAAAATTAAGAAAAAACACAATAAGGACAACACATATTATATAATATCTAAAAGAGAGCCAAAGGAAGCTGAAAATTTGGTAAGTAAAAATAGTATGTTATCACCTTATGTTTCTTTGCTGAAATCGAAAGAAAATAAGCAAAGACGTAAATCTGCGTTAAAGAAAAAAGAGAGAATAATCAACCAAAAGATAGATTATTAAATTAGGTGGTACCGCGGAAGTAAAGCTATTTCGTCCTATATGGATAATAGCTTTTTTGTCATATTATAGGAAAAAATATGAAACTTTTTAGTTTTGCAATATAAAATGAAAATATCTTATTTTCAAAAGAAAGTTATTCAAACTTCCTATAATATAAAACAACTAAAAATTTGCAAAAACAAATTTTAGAACAAGCAAAGACATGAACAAAAATGTCAAAAACAAATTAAAAAGTACAAGAAAAAGGAGGAATTTTTATGTACAAAAAAGTAGAATTAAAAGACGGCTTTGTAGGAATGGAAAGGGATGTAGCAAAATTATGGAAAGAAAAAGACATAATTCACAAAAACTTTCAATATGAATGAAGGAAAAAGATATTTCACATTTTATGATGGACCACCAACAGCAAATGGGAAAGCCACATGTAGGACATATAGAAACAAGAGTAATGAAAGACATAATCCCAAGATATAAAGTAATGAAAGGATACAAAGTTATCCGTAAAGCTGGATGGGATACACATGGGTTACCAGTAGAACTAGAAATAGAAAAAAAATTAGGAATATCAGGAAAAGAACAAATAGAAGAATATGGTGTAGAAAAATTTGTAAAACAATGCAAAGAAAGTGTATTTACATATGTTCATATGTGGGAAGAAATGACAAACAAAGTAGGATATTGGGTAGACATGGAAAATCCATATGTAACATATCATAATGATTATATAGAATCAGTATGGTGGGCACTTAAAACAAATGTGGGAAAAAGGCTTACTATATGAAGGACACAAAGTAATGCCATATTGTCCAAGATGTGGAACAGCATTATCATCACACGAAGTTGCACAAGGATACAAGGATGTAAAAGATCTAACATGTATAGCAAAATTCAAAGTAAAAGAAGGACAAAAAATAGCTGGAGAAGAAATACCAGAAAATGCGTATATATTAGCATGGACAACAACACCATGGACATTACCATCAAACTTAGCATTATGTGTAAACAAATCATACATGTATGCAGAAGTAAAGGTAGATGTAAGTAAAGACGAAGAAGAAACAAAACAGAAACATATATATTAGCAAAAGACTTAATACCAACAGTATTAAAAGATAAAAAATATGAAGTGGTAAAAGAATTTAAAGGTGAAGATTTATTAGGAATAAAATATGAACAATTAATGCCTTTTGCAAAAGTAGAAGGAAAAGCATTTGAAGTAATTCATGGAGATTATGTAACATTAACAGACGGAACAGGAATAGTACATATAGCACCAGCATATGGAGAAGATGATAGTTTTGTTGCAAAACAAAATGGAATAGCTTTTGTGAATTTAGTAGATAAATCTGGAAAATTTGTACCAGAAGTTGAACCATGGGCAGGTAAATTTGTACGTGATTGTAATGAAGATATATGCAAATGGTTAGCAAACGAAAACAAACTATTTAGTAAAGAAAAACATCTACACTCATATCCACATTGCTGGAGATGTGACACACCATTATTATATTATCCAAAAGAAAGTTGGTTTGTTGCAATGAGTAAATTACGTGATGAATTAGTAGCAAATAACAACAAAGTAAATTGGTATCCAGACACAATAAGAACAGGAAGATTTGGAAAATTTTAGAAAACGTAATAGATTGGGGAATTTCAAGAGATAGATATTGGGGAACACCATTACCAGTATGGACATGTGAAGATGAAGAATGTGGACATCAAAGAGTGTATAGGAAGTATAGAAGAATTAAAAGAAAAAGCATTAGAATGCCCAGAAGATATTGAATTGCAAAAACCATATATTGATAATGTACATTTACAATGCCCAAAATGTGGTAAAGAAATGAAGAGAGCAAAAGAAGTTATAGACTGTTGGTTTGATTCTGGATCAATGCCATTTGCTCAATTACACTATCCATTTGAAAATGAAGATTTATTCAAACATAACTTCCCTGCTCAATTTATTTCAGAAGCTGTTGACCAAACAAGAGGATGGTTCTATACACTTACAGCAATAGGAACAGCATTATTTGGAAGAACACCATTTGAAAACTGTATAGTTTTAGGACATGTATTAGATGAACATGGACAAAAAATGTCAAAATCAAAAGGAAATGGTGTAGACCCAATGACATTATTAGACACAGTGGGAGCAGATGCAACAAGATGGCATTTCTACACAGTAAGTGCACCTTGGCTACCAACAAGACTAGGAATAAACAATGTACAAGAAACACAAAGAGGATTTTTTAAGTACATTATGGAATGTATACTCATTCTATGTATTATATGCAGAAATAGACAAATTCAATCCATTAGAATATGCAGATTACAAAATAACAAATGTAATGGATAAATGGATAATTTCAAAATTAAATACATTAATAAAAGAAGTAGATGACAAATTAAATGAATATAACATAACAGCTGCAGCTCTACAAATAGAAGAATTTACAGACACATTATCAAACTGGTATGTACGTAGAAACAGAGAAAGATTCTGGGCACAAGAATTAAATGACGAAAAAAATAGGAGCATATGTAACACTATATAAAGTACTAACAAATCTAAGCAAAATAATAGCACCATTTGTACCATTTATGGCAGAAGAAATATATCAAAACTTAGTAGTAGGATTAGACAAAACAGCTCCAGAAAGTGTACATTTATGTTTATGGCCAGAAGTAGAAGAATCAGCAATTGACCAAAAACTAGAACAAGAAATGGATTTAGCATATAAAATAGTAAAACTAGGAAGAAGTGCAAGAAATGCAGCAAACATCAAAAACAGACAACCACTATCAGAAATGTTAATATCAGTAGATACATTACCAGAATATTATGCACATATAGTAAAAGAAGAATTAAATGTAAAGAAAATAGAATTAGGTGCAGAAATGTCAGACTATGTAAACTTTGAAATTAAGCCAAACTTACCAGTTCTAGGAAAAGAATATGGAAAATTAATTCCAAAAATAAAAGAAGAAATAGCAAAGAAAAATCAAATGGAATTAGCAACAACAGTTAAAAGCAGGAAAAGTTGAATATATAGAAATAGATGGAACTGAAATAGGTTAGATGCAAACAATTTATTAATAACAATGCATGGAAAAGAAGGCTTTGCATTTAGTGGAGAAGGTGAAATGGGTGTTGTATTAGATACACACATAACTCCAGAACTAAAAAAGAAGAGGGATATGTAAGAGAAATTTTATCTAAAGTTCAAAATATGAGAAAAGATAGTGGTTTAAAGTTGTTAGATAGAATAAATTTATATGTGGCAGAAAATGAAAAATTAGAAGATGTAATTAAAAAATAATTAAACAAAAAATTTGAGAAGAATATACGAACATGATAAAGATTAGCAGATACAAATATTATATATAACGAAAATTTTTGTTAAAGAATATGTTGATACAAATATAAATGGTGAAATTGAAGATTTGTGTCCAAAAAAAGTTATAAAAAAAATAAAATAGAGCTGATTTAATTTTTTTAAAACTACTTGACAGTGAGCAATAATAAATGTAAAATAAGATGGTAAGAAAAAATATATCTAAAAAAAGTATATATATATTTTATTCGTACATTGAAAATTAAATAAGAAAGAGGTGTATACTTATGAACATTGGAGTCATAGTAGCCGCTGTCTTAATCTCACTAGCAATAGGTGCGATAGTAGGGGTATTGTATCGCAAAAAAATTGCAGAATCTAAAGTAGGAAATGCCGAGGAAGAAGCTAAAAGAATTGTTAATATGGCAAAAATAGAAGCAGAAAACTTAAAAAAAGAAGAAATTATTAAAGCAAAAGAAGAAATAATGGCAAATAGAAAGGAATTAGATCAAGAGATTAAAGAAAGAAGAGGCGAAGTACAAAGGCAAGAAGCCAGATTATTACAAAAGAGGAAAATCTTGATAGACGCTCAGATAATTTTGAGAAAAAAGAACAAGAAATAGAAAACACATCAAAGAACTAGAAGAGCAAAAGAAGAAATTCAAAAAATGTATGATGATGAAATTGTAAAATTACAACAAATAGCATCATTAAGTAAAGAACAAGCAAGAGAAGAACTTTTACAAGAAGTAGATAAAGAGGTTTCAGCAGAAAAGCAGAAATTATAAGAGCAGCAGCAAGAACAGCAAAAGAAGACTCTCTAAAGAATGCAAGAGAAGTTTTAACTTATGCAATCCAAAAATGTGCAGCAGATCATTCTCAAGAAACAACAGTATCAATAGTAGCACTACCTAGTGATGACATGAAGGGAAGAATTATTGGAAGAGAAGGAAGAAACATAAAAGCATTAGAAACATTGACAGGAGTTGACCTAATTATAGATGATACACCAGAAGCTGTAGTGTTATCAGGGTTTGATCCATTAAGAAGAGAAGTCGCAAAAAATAGCATTAGAAAAATTAATAGATGATGGAAGAATACATCCTGCAAAAATTGAAGAAACTGTAGAAAAAGCAAAACAAGAATTAGCAGAAACAATCAAAGCAGAAGGAGAAAGAGCAGTCTTAGAAACAGGAGTTATAGGACTACATCCAGATCTTGTAAAACTAATTGGAAAACTAAAATACAGAACAAGTTATGGACAAAATGTATTGAATCACTCAATAGAAGTATCTAACTTAGCAAGAATAATGGCAGAAGAATTGGGGTTAGATGCCAAATTAGCTAGAAGAGCAGGATTATTACATGATATTGGAAAAGCTCTTGACCATGATATGGAAGGAACACATGTAGAGATAGGAGTAGAAGTATTAAAGAAATATAAAGAAAATCCATTAGTAATAAATGCTGTAGAAGCACATCATGAAGATGTAGAACCACAAACATTAGAAGCTGTATTAATACAAGCAGCAGATGCAATTTCTGCATCAAGACCAGGGGCAAGAAGAGAAACATTAGAAGCATATATCAAAAAGATTACAAAACTTAGAAGAAATTGCAGACTCATTTAATGGAGTAGAAAAATCATTTGCAATACAAGCAGGAAGAGAAGTACGTATCATTGTAAAGCCAGATAAAATATCTGATGACCAAATGATAGTATTAGCAAGAGAAGTTTCAAAACGTGTTGAAGATGAAATGGATTATCCAGGACAAATAAAGGTTAATGTAATAAGAGAGACACGAGTTGTAGACTACGCCAAATAAATAAAAAATAGAGGATTTTAAAATAATTTAAAGTTCTCTATTTTTTTTGAATGTGGTTGTTATGTAATAGATTGAGTCTTTATAGGCAATGTAAAATGTTAAATATTAAAACACCAGTTTAACATAATAAAAGTGTTTTTGTTATATACTTGAAATTAGTGCAAAAAAGTTGTATAATAAGCAGGTAAAAGGTATAACAGTATTTAATAACAGGAGGAAAAAACATGGCAAAAGAACGGTATATGTATGGAACTGTATTATGTCAGAAAAATAGTGATGGAGAAAAAATACTTTATTAATTTGAAGACAGGTGATAAAGTAACTGTTTCTGAACCATACAAACATTCAGCGAAAATTGTATTAGTAGCTGATGAAATTACAAAAGGTGATGTGGATAGAGCACAACAATTATTTGATGAAAAAAGAGATTGAAGTGCAGCATATTGTAACTTTAGAGAAAATGGTTTGAGTCACAGAAACAGAAAAAGCTGGAAGCTAAAGGACAGGCACAGGAAATGGCAGAATATATAATAAGATCATCTGCTTACATGGATATTATATATGCAATACAATTTGCATTTATGCCATGGACAAAAGAAATTACGTATTACATTCCATTAGGTGATGTAAAGTGTAGATGCAATTTTGAGATTTGTTAAAAAAATACTGGGGAGCCAATGTTAAATAAATTGGCTCCTAAACTAAATTTATGAGGTAAATAGAAAAGATGCAATATATTTGTAAAAGAGAAGAATAAAAGTGAAAGGAAGAAAGTGTATGAAAGTTTTAGCAGTTGGTGATATTATAGGTAATGCAGGAGTAAAAGAATTAAAAAACAATTATCAAAAATAAAAAAGAAAAAATATAGATTTTATTATAGTAAATGGTGAAAATTCAGCAGAGGGAATGGGAATAACAGAAAAAACTTTAATGATATATTAGAAGCAGGTGCAGATGTTGTTACAATGGGAAATCATACTTGGGCTAAAAAGATATTTTTCAATTTTATAGATAATCCTAAAATAATAAGACCAGCAAATTATCCAGAAGGTGTACCAGGAAAAGGATATAATATTTATGAAAAAATGGAAAAAAATATAGCTGTTATAAATTTAATAGGTAGAGTGGATATAGCTGTATTATCAGAAAATCCATTCTTGAAAGTTAAATCTATAATTGATGAAATTGCAAATAAAGTTGATATGATAATTGTAGATTTCCATGCAGAGGCAACAGCAGAAAAAAAGCAATGGGACATTACTTAGATGGAAAAGTAACAGCTGTTTTTGGTACACATACACATGTGCAAACAGCAGATGAGAAAATTTTACCTAAAGGAACAGGATATATTACGGATTTAGGAATGACAGGCCCAAAAAAATTCTGTAATAGGAATGAATATAGTGGTATCATTTAAAAGATTTGAAACAACATTACCAGAAAGATATAAAATAGCAGAAGGTGAATGTAAGTTTAATGCAGTTATGTTTGAAACTGATGATAAAACAAATAAAGTTATAAAGATACAAAGAATATCTAAAATGAAAATTAGAAATTAATAAAATTTTTGAAAAAAACGAATTATAAAACAATGATTTTAATGGTGTCGTAAAATGTCGAAAATGCTTTGAAATGCTTGAAAATTGCGATGAAAAGATAAGAAATTTATAAAAAACTATTTACAAAATTTCCAAATACTGTAAAATAAATTCATAAAAGTTGCAACAAAAATATTTTATTTAGTAGGAGGAAAATAAAATGGAAATTTTAAAAATCTCATCAAAATCAAACCCTAATTCAGTTGCAGGAGCAATTGCAGGATTAGTAAAGGAATCAAGTAAAGCAGAAATGCAAGCAATTGGTGCTGGAGCACTAAATCAAGCTGTAAAGGCAGTGGCTATAGCAAGAGGATTTGTAGCACCATCAGGAGTTGACTTAGTTTGTATACCAGCTTTTGCAGAAGTAGAAGTTGAAGGTGAAGATAGAACAGGTATTAAATTGATTGTAGAATCAAGAGCATAGAAAATAAAAACAGAAATTGATAGTATTTAAGTGTGTACAAATATTTCAAAATTTGTATCTTTTAATATAAATAAAAGTAGTGTGTATGTGTATTTACTTCTAAAAGAATAGGTCCAATCTTTTTAGAATAAGTACATAAGATTCACTACTTTTAATTTTATTTTATATAATATATTATGGAAACTATATCTTTTGAACATTATGGAGCAGTATGAAAGGAAAGTGATATGATGAAATTAAATGAAATGGAATTAACAAAACTTGTAAAATAGTAAGAATAAATTGTAAAGATGATATAAAAAAGAAGATTATTAGATTTGGGTATGATAAAAGGAACAAAAATAACACCTGTGTTAATAAGTCCGTCTGGTGATCCTAAAGCTTTTGATATAAGAGGAACACTAATAGCCATAAGAGAAGATGACACAAAATTAATAGAAATAAAAAAATGATTTAATCTTTTTAAACTGGTTTTATAACTTAAAAATGAATAAGATAAAATATGAAAAAAAATTTTTAGATACACCAAAATAAACCTTTTTCATAAAATATAGTAGTATAAATTGAACATTGAAGATATTATTACATAAGTAATTTTTTCAGTGTTTACATGACAATAAAACTACTGAAAGAAGGAGGTTTTTGATGAACGAAAAGTATACAGTAGCATTAGCAGGAAATCCAAATGTAGGAAAATCAACAATTTTTAATAGTTTAACAGGAATGCATCAGCATACAGGAATTGGCCAGGAAAGACAGTAGCAAATGCGGTGGGAGAAGCTATAATACATGATAAAGAATTTTTATTTGTTGATATTCCTGGTACATATTCATTAATGTCACATTCAGAGGAAGAGGAGATAGCAAGAGATTATATATGCTCTGGTAAATCAGATGTTACAGTTGTTGTTGTAGATAGTACATGTTTAGAAAGAAATTTGAATTTAGCCTTTCAAATAATGGAATTGACACCAAATGTGATATTATGTGTTAATTTATTAGATGAAGCAAAAGAAAAAGAAAATAAAATCAATATAAAAAATTATCAGAGCTTTTAGGAATACCAGTTGTGGGAACTACTGCAAAAAAAAAAAAACACTAGAAAATTTGAAAGATATGATATATAAAGTATCAATTGAGAAATAAAATGTAATCCAAAAGTAATTGAATATGAAAATAAGGATAGAGTGGTGAAAGAAGAAAATAAAATAGAAGAAGAAAAAGTTTCAAAAATATTGAATAGAGCAGAAGAAATATGTAAAAAAGTTTGCACTTTTGAAAGTGAAAATTATAGTAGTAGAGATAGAAAGATAGATAGAATATTAACATCTAAGAAATTTGGAATACCAATAATGATTTACTTTTTTAGCAATAATTTTTGGATAACAATTGTAGGTGCAAATTATCCTTCAAAAATATTATTTACGTTTTTTGGTTGGATACAAAAAAAATTAGTGATATTTGCAAATTTTGTGCATTGTCCTGAGTGGATTGCTAATATGTTAATATTAGGAGTTTATCAGACATTAACGTGGATAATTTCTGTAATGTTACCACCTATGGCAATATTTTTCCCATTATTTACATTTTTAGAAGATTTGGGATATTTACCTCGAATTGCTTTTTAATATGGATAAATTTTTTAAAAAGGCTTGTTGTAATGGAAAACAAATGATAACTATGTGTATGGGATTTGGTTGTAATGCTTGTGGAGTGACAGGTTGCAGAATAATAGATTCGCCAAGAGAAAGATTAATAGCAATATTAACAAATAATTTAGTGCCTTGTAATGGTAGATTTCCTTTTTTAATATCAATAGCTACAATATTTATAGCTGGGTCTTATGGAAAATTTTCAAGTATAATAGCAACATTAAGTGTAATAGGGGTTATTATATTGGGAATAATATTGACACTAGTAATATCTAAAATATTGTCAAAAACTATATTAAAAGGTATGCCATCTTCATTTGTATTAGAATTGCCACCATATAGAAAAACCACAAAGTGGAAAAAATAATAGTAAGATCAATATTTGAAAAACAATATATATATTGAAAAGGGCAATAAAAGTAGCAGCTCCGGCTGGATTGGTAATATGGATTATGGCAAATGTAACAATACAAGGAATGTCTGTATTAGAGATAATAGCAACATTTTTTGATCCATTTGCAAGGCTAATGGGGTTAGATGGATATATATTAACAGCTTTTATATTAGGAATACCAGCAAATGAAATAGTATTACCAATAATATTGATGTGTTATTTAAAAACTAAATCGTTAACAAATATAGAAGATACCTTTGCAGTAGGGAGAGATATTAAAACAAAATGGATGGAACATATTAACCGCAATAAATGTTATGTTGTTTACAGTTTTTCATTTTCCATGTGCTACAACGTTATTAACAGTAAAGAAAGAAACAGGAAAATGGAAATGGGTGGGCTATCATTTTTAATACCAACAATTTGTGGAATTTTAGTATGTTTTGTAACAACAGGTATTTATAATATATTTACGTAATGTGTTTGTAATATAGTTGTAACAAATTTGTAACAAAAACAAAAACCTTAGAAACAAGCTAGACAGAAAATATAAAAAATGTATAATCATAATTTGTTGCTTTTTGCAACAGAATATGATTTTTTTAGTGTATAATAGAGACATCAAAATTAAATATATATAAAATA
>VOFB01003718.1_pt1 | contig 59258 bp, 79 predicted proteins | sample 5384141 | NCBI WGS metagenome assembly VOFB01 (sample SAMN12384721, study PRJNA508395) | human gut metagenome | isolation source: healthy gut A | host: Homo sapiens
TCTGATCCTTGTTAAAGGCGCTGTTCCGGGGACCAAAGAAGGTTTGTGTAGTAATTAAGGAAAGCGTTAAGACGAAATAATTCTTTTTAGAAAGGAGGAAAACACAGATGGCTAACGTATCTGTTTATAATATGGAAGGTAGCGAAGTTGGCAAGATGGACTTAAATGACAATGTATTCGCTGCAAAAGTAAATGAACATTTAATGCATATGGCTGTTGTTTTACAGCTTGCAAATAAACGTCAGGGCACACAGAAAGCTAAGACTCGTTCAGAGGTCAGAGGCGGCGGAAGAAAGCCATGGAGACAGAAGGGAACAGGTCATGCAAGACAGGGATCTATCCGTGCTCCACAGTGGACAGGCGGCGGAGTCGTATTCGCTCCAACTCCAGAGATTACTCCTTCAAGATGAACAGAAAGGAGAAGGCTGGTGCAATTAAGTCTGCACTGACCTCTAGAGTAAACGAAGAAAAATTCTTCGTATTAGATTCTCTTAAATTTGATGAGATTAAGACAAAGAAAATGGTTAGCGTTTTGGATGCTTTTGAAAGTAAAGAAAGCATTGGTTGTATTAGACGGTGACAACGAGAACGTAGCAAAGTCTGCTAAGAATATTGCAGGTGTAAGAACGTGCTGTAGCGGTAAATGCAATCAATGTATATGACATTATGAAATATGAGACAGTTATTCTTACAAAGAGCTGCTGTAGCTAAAATCGAGGAGGTGTACGCATAATGGCAGATTTGAAGTATTATGATATTATCCAGAAGCCGATCATCACAGAGAAATCTATGACAGCTATGGAAGAAAAGAAGTACACATTCGCAGTACACCCTGAGGCAACAAAGAGCCAGATTAAAGAAGCTGTTGAGAAGCTTTTTGAGGGAGCTAAGGTTGCTAAGGTAAACACAATGAACCTTGACGGTAAGACACGTCGTCGTGGTAGAACAGTTGGCAAGACTGCTAAGACTAAGAAAGCAATCGTTAAGCTGACTGAGGATCTAAAGACATCGAGATCTTCGAGGTCTGTAAAATCAAATCGTGTAAATCCTGTAAGGAAAACCTATCTTACAGGTCATATTGATAAAAGGATATGAGAAAGGAGAAAAAAATGGGAATCAAAAGTTTAACCCATATACCCCGTCTAGAAGACAGATGTCCGTTCTTGATAAGACAGAGTTGACTGCTACAAAGCCTGAGAAGTCTTTGACAGTGTCTCTTAAGAAGAACGCTGGACGTAATGCATCAGGGTAAGATCACAGTAAGACATCGTGGTGGTGGTTCTAGAAGAAAATACAGAATCATCGATTTTAAGAGAAATAAGGATGGTATCCCGGCAATCGTTAAGACTCTTGAGTATGATCCAAACAGAACAGCAAATATCGCATTAGTTGCTTATGCTGATGGTGAGAAGAGATACATCTTAGCTCCAGAGGGACTTAAGGTTGGTCAGAAGATCATGAACGGTCCTGAGGCTGAGATTGCAGTTGGTAACTGCTTGCCACTGGAGAATATCCCGGTTGGTACACAGATCCACAACATCGAGATTCATCCTGGTAAGGGTGGACAGATGGTTCGTTCCTGCTGGTAACAGCGCACAGCTCATGGCAAAAGAAGGAAAATATGCAACACTTCGTTTACCATCTGGTGAGATGAGAATGGTGCCTGTAGTATGCCGCGCTACAGTAGGTGTTATCGGAAACGGTGAGCATGCATTGGTAAACATTGGTAAAGCTGGACGTAAACGTAACATGGGAATCCGTCCTACAGTCCGTGGTTCTGTTATGAACCCTAATGACCATCCACACGGTGGTGGTGAAGGTAAGACTGGAATCGGTAGACCAGGTCCATGCACTCCTTTGGGGTAAACCTGCTCTTGGCTTGAAGACACGTAAGAAGAATAAACAGTCAAACAAGATGATCGTAAGAAGAAGAGATGGTAAGGCATTAGCAAAATAATTGCTAAGTCACCATGACTTCTATGAAGAGTTGGAATAGTCGGCACAGCCGACAGAATGGAGGATACAATGGCACGTTCATTAAAGAAAGGACCTTTCGCTGACAAGAGCCTTCTTAAGAAGGTAGATGCTCAGGTAGCATCCGGTGATACACAGGTCATCAAGACTTGGTCTCGTCGTTCCACTATTTTCCCATCATTCGTAGGATTGACATTTGCAGTACATGATGGTAGAAGACATGTACCTGTTTATGTTACAGAGGATATGGTTGGACACAAACTCGGCGAGTTCGTTTCTACAAGAACTTACAGAGGTCATGGTAAAGACGAAAAGAAGGGCAAATAATAAATAGCAATAGTTTTCTTAGCAACTGCAGTGCATGCCACTAAGCGGTTGCGACAGAAAACAGTGCTTACAAAAAGAACCACCCGGCAGAGTGGGAATAATATCAGATCTGCAAATAACGAATTGCAGCAATACGCTGTAGACAATGATACAGATATTTGAAAGGAGGCTTCATCAAATGGCAAAGGGACATAGATCTCAGATTAAGAGAGAGAGAAATGAGAACCAGAAAGACACCAGACCTTCCGCTAAGTTATCTTATGCAAGAATTTCCGTACAGAAGGCTTGTTACGTGTTAGATGCCATCAGAGGCAAAGATGTAGAGACAGCAATTGGTATTTTATCTTATAATCCAAGATATGCGTCAAGCGTCATTTTGAAATTATTACAGTCCGCAGTTGCAAATGCGGAGAACAACAATGGTATGAATCCTGCTGATTTATACATTGAAGAGTGTTTCGCAAATAAAGGACCGACAATGAAGGGAATCAGACCAAGAGCTCAGGGTAGAGCTTACCGCATCGAAAAGAGAATGAGCCATATTACCATCATTCTTAACGAGCGCTAATCCGAAAACGGTCTATGAAAGGAGATTAAAATGGGACAGAAAGTTAATCCTCATGGTTTAAGAGTCGGCGTGATCAGTGACTGGGATTCTAATTGGTTTGCAGAGGATAAGTTCGCAGACTATCTTGTAGAAGATTACAAGATCAGAGAGTTTGTAAAGAAGAAACTTTACAGCGCTGGCATCTCAAAGATTGAGATTGAGAGACCTACTGACAAAGTTAGAGTTATTATTCATACAGCAAAGCCTGGATTTGTAATTGGTAAGGGCGGCGCTGAAATCGAGAACTTAAAGAAAGAGCTTTTGAAAGTTCTTGATCGTAAAGTTGCATTAGACATCAAGATCATGGATATCAAGAATCCGGATAAACATGCACAGTTAGTTGCAGAGAATATTGCACAGCAGTTAGAGAACCGTATTTCTTTCCGTCGTGCTATGAAGTCTGCAATGAGCAGAACACTCAAGACTGGTGCAAAGGGAATCAAAGCTTCTTGCTCCGGACGTCTGGGCGGTGCAGATATGGCTCGTACAGAGTTCTACAGCGAGGGTACAATTCCTCTTCAGACATTGCGTGCTGATATTGATTATGGTTTCGCAGAGGCTGATACAACTTATGGTAAAATTGGTGTAAAGGTATGGGTATACAATGGCGAAGTACTTCCAACCAAGAACAATTCTAAAAAGGAAGGGAGCGATAAATAATGTTAATGCCAAAGAGAGTTAAACATCGTAAGCAGTTCCGTGGTAGAATGACAGGAAAAGCGCTCAGAGGAAATAAGATCACAAATGGTGATTTCGGTATCGTTGCTTTAGAGCCGGCTTGGATCAAATCCAATCAGATCGAGGCAGCCCGTATCGCTATGACACGTTATATCAAGCGTGGTGGTAAAGTTTGGATTAAGATTTTCCCAGATAAACCGGTAACAAAGACTCCTGCCGAGACTCGAATGGGTAAAGGTAAAGGTGCTCTTGAGTACTGGGTAGCTGTAGTTAAGCCGGGTCGTGTAATGTTCGAGATTTCCGGTGTATCCGAAGAAATAGCTAAAGAAGCACTTCGTCTTGCAACTCACAAGTTGCCGGTTAAGTGTAAAGTTGTTTCTCGCGCAGACTTAGAAGGAGGTGCGGGCAGTGAAGAGTAAAGCATTATTGGAAGATTTGAGAACAAAATCTGCTGCAGAGTTAAATGAAGATTTAGTTGCCGCTAAAAAGGAATTGTTCAATCTCAGATTCCAGAACGCAACAAATCAGCTTGATAACACAAGCAGAATTAAAGAAGTAAAGAAGAACATCGCAAGAATTCAGACCGTGCTCGCAGCACAGGACTAAGACTTGCAGATCTATAGCCAAAATTTGGAAAGGAGGACACGATCGTGGAGAGAAATCTTAGAAAGACTCGTGTAGGTAAGGTTGTAAGCGATAAGATGGATAAGACAATCGTAGTTGCAGTAGTAGATAACGTAAAGCATCCACTTTATGGCAAGATCATCAAGAGAACTTATAAATTAAAGGCTCATGATGAAGAGAATACATGTAAGATTGGTGATAGAGTAAGAGTTATGGAGACAAGACCATTGTCCAAGGACAAGAGATGGAGACTTGTTGAGGTAATCGAGAGAGCAAAATAATTTGCGGAAATATGGAGGTAATTATGGTACAGCAGGAATCAAGACTGAGAGTAGCTGATAATACAGGTGCTAAAGAACTTCTTTGTATCAGAGTTATGGGCGGTTCAACCCGCAGATATGCAGGAATCGGTGACATCATCGTTGCTTCTGTTAAAGATGCAACACCAGGCGGTGTTGTAAAGAAAGGTGATGTTGTTAAAGCAGTTGTAGTTCGTACAGTAAAGAGCATTCGTCGTCCGGACGGTTCTTACATTAAGTTCGATGAGAACGCTGCAGTTATCATTCGTGATGACAAGACACCAAGAGGAACTCGTATCTTTGGACCAGTCGCTAGAGAATTAAGAGACAAACAGTTCATGAAAATCGTTTCATTAGCACCAGAAGTATTATAAGGGAGGTGTCAAGAGTGGCAACAAGCAAGATTAAGAAGGGTGATACCGTTCGCGTTATCACTGGTAAGGATAAAGGCAGAGAAGGCAAGGTAACAGCGGTTAAAGATGGCAAGGTTGTTATCGACGGAATCAATCAGGTTACAAAGCATACAAAGCCAAGTCAGGCAAACCCACAGGGTGGTATTGTACAGCAGGCTGCTCCAATCGATGTGTCTAACGTAATGTACGTGAGCAAAGGAAAAGCTTCCCGTGTTGGCTTCAAGATTGAAGATGGTAAAGAAGGTTCGTTATGCAAAAGCAACCGGAGAAGTGATTGACTAATTTCAGAAAGGAGGCAGAGACGGTGACTCGCTTAAAAGAGACTTATCTTAACGAAATCGTTGATGCAATGACCAAGAAATTTGGTTATAAAAACGTTATGCAGGTACCAAAGTTAGATAAAATCGTTATCAACATGGGTATCGGTGAGGCGAAAGAGAATTCTAAAGTTCTCGATGCCGCTATGGCTGAGCTGGAGATCATCTCCGGACAGAAGCCTGTTATTACAAGAGCAAAGAACTCCATCGCTAACTTCAAATTAAGAGAGGGAATGGCGATCGGATGTAAGGTAACCTTAAGAGGCGACAAGATGTACGAATTCTTAGATCGTCTTGTAAACTTAGCATTACCTCGTGTGCGCGACTTCCGCGGTGTAAACCCGAACGCATTTGATGGTAGAGGTAACTATGCACTTGGAATCAAGGAGCAGTTAATCTTCCCTGAAATCGAGTACGATAAGGTAGACAAGGTTAGAGGTATGGATGTAATCGTTGTTACAACTGCTGAGACCGATGAAGAGGCTCGTGAATTATTAACACAGTTCGGTATGCCTTTCAAGAAATAAGGAGGTAATTTCATGGCTAAGACTTCTATGAAAGTTAAGCAGCAGCGCAAAGCTAAATTCTCTACAAGAGAGTATAGTCGTTGCAGAATTTGTGGTCGTCCACATGCTTATTTAAGAAAATACGGAATTTGCAGAATCTGCTTCCGTGAGTTAGCTTATAAAGGACAGATTCCAGGCGTGAAGAAAGCAAGCTGGTAAGGAGGTAAACTAAGATGATGACGAGCGATCCTATTGCAGATATGCTTACAAGAATCCGTAATGCGAATACTGCAAAGCATGATACAGTAGATGTACCTGGCTCAAAAATGAAGGTTTCTATCGCTGAAATCCTTGTGAAGGAAGGTTACATTAAGAAATATGATATGATTGACGTTGATGGTATTCAGATGATTCACATCACGTTAAAGTACGGCGCAGACAAAAATGAGAAGATTATTACAGGAATCAAGAGAATTTCTAAGCCGGGTCTTCGTGTTTACGCTAGTAAAGACGAACTTCCAAGAGTTCTTGGAGGACTTGGAATTGCAATCATTTCTACAAACAAAGGTGTGGTTACAGATAAAGTTGCAAGAAAAGAAAACGTTGGCGGTGGTGGGTATTTACTTGCATTCGTTTGGTAATCCAAACGATGCACTCACTACACTAAGAATATATGGAGGTAGACGGCATGTCACGTATCGGAAAAATGCCTATCGCTATACCAGCTGGAGTAACAGTTGATATTGCAGAAAATAATAAAGTGACTGTAAAGGGACCTAAGGGAACACTCGAGAGAGTTCTTCCTGCAGAGATGACAATTAAGAAAGAAGGCGAGGAAGTAGTAGTAACTCGTCCTAATGACTTAAAGAAGATGAAATCTTTACATGGTCTTACAAGAACGCTCATTTACAACATGGTGATCGGTGTAACTGAGGGTTATCAGAAAGAGCTTGAAGTAAACGGTGTAGGTTACAGAGCTCAGAAACAGGGCAAGAAGTTAATTCTTTCTCTTGGATATTCTCATCCGGTAGAGATGGAAGATCCAGAAGGTCTTGAGGTTGTTGTTGACGGCCAGAACAAGATCATTGTTAAGGGTATCGATAAAGAAAAAGTCGGCCAGTACGCTGCTGAAATCAGAGAAAAGAGAGCTCCAGAGCCATATAAGGGCAAGGGTATCAAATACGCTGATGAAGTTATTAGACGTAAAGTTGGTAAGACAGGTAAAAAATAATTAAAGGAGTGAATTTACGATGATTAAGAAGCAGTCAAGAAGTGAAGTTCGTGTGAAGAAGCACATGAAGGTTCGTAATCGTCTTTCTGGCACAGCCGAGAGACCTCGTTTAGCTGTATTTAGAAGTAATAATCATATGTACGCTCAGGTTATTGACGACACAGTTGGTAACACTTTAGTATCCGCATCTACTCTTCAGAAAGACGTAGCTGAGGGATTAGAGAAGACCAACAACGTTGATGCAGCAGCAAAGCTTGGCGAAGTAATCGCAAAGAAAGCTTTAGATAAGGGCATCAAGAGTGTTGTATTTGACCGTGGCGGCTTTGTTTATCAGGGTAAGGTGAAAGCATTAGCCGAGGCAGCTAGAGAAGCAGGTTTGGATTTTTAATAGGAGGAAGACACATGAAACGTACAATTATTGACACCAGCAACTTAGAGCTGGAAGATAATGTAGTAACGATCAAGCGTGTAACCAAGGTAGTTAAAGGTGGACGTAACATGAGATTTACTGCATTAGTAGTAGTTGGCGATAAGAACGGACATGTAGGTGTTGGTCTTGGTAAGGCTACTGAAATCCCTGAAGCAATCCGCAAGGGTAAAGAAGAAGCAACCAAGAAGCTTGTTGAAGTTCCTATCGACGAGAATGGTAGCGTACCACATGACCTGACAGGTAAATTCGGTAGCGCTTCCGTATTGATCAAGAGAGCACCAGAAGGTACTGGTATCATCGCAGGTGGTCCTGCACGTTCCGTACTTGAGCTTGCTGGATATAAGAATATCCGTACAAAGTCTCTTGGTTCCAATAACAAGAAAAAATGTTGTATTGGCAGCAATCGAGGGTCTTAAGAACTTGAAGACTCCTGAGGAAGTTGCTAAAGCACGTGGTCTCTCCGTTGAAGAGATCTTAGGTTAAGGAGGTAAACCATGGCAGATAAGGTGAAAGTTACATTAGTAAAGTCTACAATCGGTGCCATTCCTAAGCAGCGTGCTACAGTTGAAGCATTGGGCTTGAAGAAGATTGGTAAGACCGTTGAATTGCCAAACAATGACGCTACAAAAGGGCATGATTTGGCATGTAAGACATCTTGTAAAGGTTGAGGAAGCTTAATCGACGAAGAATCAGAAATTCTGAACGAAAATAAAAATAAGACTGTTTATCATGTAGTGATAGGCAGTCTTATTTTTGTTTTAAAATTAAAGTGTCAAATCGATTATCATGGTGATGAAAATCGTTTATTAAGAAGTCAAAAGTTGCTTATCGAGGTGCCGAGAATCGTTTGAAAGAAAAATTTATGTTTGTGGAACGCTAGTGAAATAGGAGCTTGTGTGACGGCACAGGTTGAATTTAATTCTGCATATATATTATGATGTCCCTGTCCCTGTCCCTGTCTCTGACAGCAGCGGAAGGAGACATCATGAGTAAATATATCCCTGGTAAGGGCAGAGTGAGGTGCTAAACTATAGTTGTAACACACCGACCTAATAAGATATAATCTTAGGAGGAAACGAGGTATTTTATCGGTGAAGAACTAACCCTTTTAATGTTTTAGAAAAAATAACCAGAAGGAGGTACTTTATTTGAGAAAGAAAAAGATGAAATAACCATCCGTTCCAGTGCAGCGGAATATTTGACCTATGTCGCCTCTGGCGGCGACCAGCAGGACAGTGTTGGGATGCGCTATGAGGAAGAAAAACAGTATCACAAGCAGATCAAAAGATACAAAATACTTTATGGGAATTAGAGAAATCTTATGACATTTTAGACAGTGCTTGTAAGAAACGCTCTAGTGAGATGGCGCAATTAGAGACAGATATGGTGACAAAAATACATAGATATCAGATATGCATCGTTCTTTTTGGTGTGTTTAGTTTTATTAGTTATTGGAGAAATTATCCGGAGGGCACGATAGGTGGCGGCATGGCAGGAGCTGTTTGCTTATTTGCCATCGGTCTTATGATATTTACCGGACGGCACAAAAAGAAAAAGCAGGTATATTTGGGCGAGCTTCAACGAGAGGATCACGAAAGCATGCGTAAGCTGCAAGAGCAGATGACCGAATTGCGGTAACAATTATATTTTGATAAAAAGTAAGAAGGGCACGAGGGTAATATGGCAATCATGAAGAAAACGGGAAAGATATTCGTCAGATGTCTGTTACTGCTGATAGTTTTGGCAGTTTTCCAATCGCCATGTGTTGTCGGGATACAAGGGGATGAGCGATTTATTGACATGAATGTATACAACGGAGCGGCAGAGGAGTTTCGGAAGCAGTTTGGATAACGCTTCCGGCGTAGAAAGACGCAAAAAGCAGTAGACAAGCCTGTCACTTTTGTGGTAATATATTGATTTGTAGCGAGGGTAGAAGTGCACCCTTTTGCAGAAAAGCAAAGGGCAAGAGACACTTTTTCAGCTTGATGTTTCGCAGTTTATGATGAAGATAGACCGCAAGTGAACATTTTGACTGGGTTTCTGCAAGGATTCGCCCGTTAGTGATTATGATCCCGTGCCATAAGAGGAAAGAAAGGCACCAAGAAAGGGATCACCAGTATTTAGGAGGTAACTATGAATTTATCAACATTAAGTCCGGCAAAAGGTTCTAAGCAGAGCGACAACTTTAGAAGAGGTCGTGGACATGGATCAGGAAACGGAAAGACAGCAGGTAAGGGACACAAGGGTCAGAAGGCTCGTTCAGGTGCTCCACGTCCAGGTTTCGAAGGTGGTCAGATGCCACTTTACAGACGTATTCTAAGAGGTTTCACAAACATCAACTCTAAGGAAATCGTTGCAATCAACTTGGATAAGTTAGAGAAATTCAATGATGGTGATGTTGTTACAGTAACAGCATTGAAGGAAAAAAGGTATCATCAACAATTCGAAAGATGGAGTTAAGATACTTGGAAATGGAGAATTAACTAAGAAACTCACCGTTCAGGTAAACGCATTCAGCAAGAGTGCTGCTGAGAAGATTGAGGCTCTTGGTGGAAAAGCTGAGGTGATCTAAGGATGTTCGAAACAGTCCGCAATGCTTTTAAGATCAAAGATCTGCGCAAGAAAATCCTTTACACTTTCTTCGCATTGATCGTTGTTCGTATCGGATGTCAGTTGCCTGTACCGGGCGTTGATGCATCCGTAATTACAGATTTCTTTGATTCACAGAAGTCTTTGGACTTCTTTAACCAGTTGACGGGTGGTTCATTCTCCACAATGTCGATCTTCGCACTGAATATCACACCGTACATCACGGCATCCATTATTATTCAGTTGCTCACCATTGCAATTCCTAAGTTGGAAGAGCTTCACAAAGATGGTGAGGAAGGACGTAAGAAATTAGCAGAGTACACTCGTTATTTAACGATTGCACTTTCTGTAATTGAGAGTGCCGCTATGGCAATTGGCTTTGGTCAGCAGGGATATTTGACAGATGGTGTTACATTTACTTCTGTAGCAGTATTCGTTGTATCCTTGACTGCCGGTTCTGCATTCCTTATGTGGTTAGGTGAGCAGATCACTGAAAAGGGAGTTGGAAATGGTATTTCCATCATCCTCCTTTATAACATTGTATCTCGTATGCCAGAGGATATGATGAACCTTTTCGAGAAGTTCGTTAAAGGTGCTTCCAATGTTACCAATGGTACGATCGCAGCAGTTGTCATTCTTGCGGTAATTATTGGAATGGTAATCTTCATCGTTGTTCTTTCCGATGGTGAGAGAAGAATCAGTGTTCAGTATTCTAAGAAAACACAGGGAAGAAAGATGGTTGGTGGACAGTCATCTCACATTCCGCTTAAGGTAAACACTGCAGGCGTTATCCCGGTAATCTTTGCCGGATCTCTGTTCTCCATGCCGATCGTTATCGCTGGATTCGCAGGAATCAAGCCACAGTCCGGTGCTGGAGCAACTTTAGCGCAGAAGTTCCTTAAAGTGTTAAACCAGAACTCATGGTGTAACCTTTCCAGTTTTGGAGAGTTTAAGTATACATTGGGATTGGTAATTTACATCTTATTACTTATCTTCTTTGCATACTTCTATACATCCATCACATTTAATCCACAGGAGATTTCTATTAATATGAAGAAACAGGGTGGATTTATTCCGGGTATTCGTCCTGGTAAGCCAACGGTGGATTATTTAACAAAAGTTCTCAATAATATCATCTGATCGGTGCAGTGGGATTATCTTTTGTAGCATTCGTTCCGATCTTCGTATCCGGTGCGTTTGGTGCAGACGTTTCCTTTGGTGGAACATCCCTCATCATTATCGTAGGTGTAGTACTTGAGACATTAAAGCAGATTGAATCTCAGATGTTAGTTCGTCATTACAAGGGATTCATCAGCGAGTAAGAAGAATATCTGTAAAATTGAGGCGTCACCCAAAACCGGGTGGCGCTTTTGTATATGTTTAATAATGTAAAAAGGGTGTTGAAACTGCGCTGCTTTTGCGTTATTATAGGTTTAATCGTGCATACGTATAAAAGCACATCTGCGTCAGCGTGCGTGACGCAGGGATGACAGAATAGAACGAAAGAATCAGGGACGCACGCAGAAATGGAGAGTATATATGAAGATTGTTATGTTGGGAGCACCTGGTGCAGGAAAAGGAACACGCAAAGGGAATCGTAGAGAAATACCATATCCCTACAATTTCTACAGGCGATATTTTCCGTCAGAACATTAAAGAAGGAACAGAGCTTGGTAAAAAAGCAAAAGGATATATGGATGCCGGAGAGCTGGTTCCGGACGAGCTTGTATGTGATCTTGTTGTAGATCGTTTGAGCAAAGAAGATTGCAAAGACGGATATATTTTAGATGGTTTCCCAAGAACCATTCCTCAGGCAGAGGCGCTCACAGCAGCATTAAAAGAGCAGGGAACAGCGTTGGATTATGCGATCGATATTGAAATGGAAGATCAGGCAATTGTTGATCGTATGGCAGGACGCCGTGTATGCGCAAAATGTGGAGCTACTTTCCATACAGTAAACATCCCGCCTAAGAAAGAGGGCGAGTGCGATGCATGTGGTGGTGAGCTTCAGCTGCGTGACGATGATAAGCCGGAGACGGTAAAGAAGAGATTGAAAGTATATCACGATCAGACAGCACCTCTTATCGCATATTATAAAGAGCAGGGAATCCTTCACGAGATTGACGGAACACTTGGTATCGAGGGTGTTGCAAAGGCAATTGCTGCAGTTATTGGTTAATTCAAATTAATATTTAGAAAGAAGGCACATTATGTCGGTCACAATTAAATCAGAGCATGAATTGGAAAAAATGAGAGAAGCCGGACGTATTTTGGGAATTGTTCATGATGAAATGGCAAAGATTATTCGTCCGGGCATTAGCACAATGGATATCAATCGTAAAGGAGAAGAAGTGATCCGTAGTTTTGGATGCATCCCATCCTTTTGAACTACAACGGATATCCGGCGAGTATTTGCGTATCTGTGAATGATGAGGTCGTCCATGGTATTCCTAGCAAAAAAAGAGAATTTTGCAGGAGGGAGATATTGTCAGCCTGGATGCCGGCGTAATCTATGAAGGATATCATTCTGATGCAGCGAGAACGCATGCTGTTGGTCAAATCTCAGAAGAAGATCAGTTTTTGATCGATGTGACAAAGCAGAGTTTTTTTGAAGGAATCAAATACGCTAAGGCGGGCAATCATTTGTACGATATTTCCAAAGCTATCCAGAACTATGCAGAAGCAAACGGATTTTCTATTGTGCGCGATCTGGTTGGTCATGGAATTGGAAGAAATCTTCACGAGGAACCACAGGTGCCAAACTTTAAGCCGATTGGACGAGGTATAAAGCTGCGTCCCGGCATGACGCTTGCAATAGAACCGATGGTAAATGCAGGTGACTATGATGTATGGGTGCTTGAGGATGACTGGACGGTAGTTACTACTGACAGTATGAAGTCAGCACACTACGAAAATACGATCCTGATCACTGAAGGAGAGCCGGAGATCTTTTCATGGAAAGAAGGTCTTGCATAATCCGATAGCGTGTGAATATTATATTGCAATATGTGTCATCAGTTGGGGACAAAACCCTTTTTCGTCCCCAACATCATAATATAAAAATCGCATAATGTGCGAGGAAATGGAGTTTGAAATGTCGAAAGAAGATGTAATTGAAATTGAAGGAATCGTTGTCGAGAAGCTGCCAAATGCTATGTTCAAAGTAGAATTAGAGAATGGACATCAGGTATTAGCGCATATTAGCGGCAAACTTCGCAAAAACTTCATCCGCATTTTGCCGGGTGACAAAGTTACGATGGAGATGTCTCCGTATGATCTGACAAAGGGCCGTATTACATGGCGTGATAAATAATCAGCGATCTTTTGGAAAAATAAGACTATATGTGTCAAGCAATGCGCATGTGGTCTTTTTTACATTGATAGGAAAATGCTCGTAACGTAGGGGGAAGCGATCACCGCACAGAGAAAGAAAAATAATGAACAGGACATTGTATGAACTCTTTTGAAAAACAGAATTTCCAGAAAATTAGAAATTCCCGAAAAAACCACTTGCAACCAAGAAATGTATATGATATAGTAGACAATGGACTTTATTGAAAGGAGGTTATTGCTGTGAAAGTTAGATCTTCAGTAAAACCGATTTGCGAAAAATGTAAGGTCATCAAGAGAAAGGGTCGTATCAGAGTTATCTGTGAGAACCCACGTCATAAGCAGAGACAGGGCTAATTAGGAGGCAGGCGATAGACCTGCTCACGAGATAGACTTGCTTTCTGTTCATTATCGCATTTACGGATGCGATGACATTGTAGGTGGAGTGATTAACCACTTCGGCAAGCTTTGGAAACAAAGCAAGGATGCGTCATTTCATCCATGTCGGTCCTATCATGGCAGATTGATGACTGCGGCGTAGTACCGGCTGCCATTTCGCAGGCAACCCGATGATTTCTGTGCAGCGTAAGAATACACTGCGGTTCGCGTATGCGGATTCATTGTGGCAGAGATTTTGGAGGACGTCTATGCAATAGGATTACAGTTTAAAGCGGCTGTGCAGTAATTTTACTGCAAAATCATGTATCTATTTTTCAAAACAAAAAATAACGGAGGTGTAAAGTACACATGGCTCGTATTAGTGGTGTAGATTTACCAAGAGAGAAGCGTGTTGAGATCGGACTTACCTATATTTATGGTATCGGTAGAGTTAGTTCCAACCGTATTTTAGCAGAGGCTAATGTAAGCCCTGACACTCGTGTTAAGGATCTTACTGATGAAGAAGTAAAGCGTATTAGCAGTGTGATCGATGAGACACAGACAGTGGAAGGTGATCTTCGTAGAGAAATCGCGATGAACATCAAGAGACTGCAGGAAATCGGATGCTACAGAGGAATCCGTCATAGAAAAGGTCTTCCTGTTCGTGGACAGAAGACAAAGACAAATGCTAGAACTCGCAAGGGTCCAAAGCGTACTGTCGCAAATAAGAAGAAATAATAATAAGTAAGTATGTACAAATTCTAACAGGAGGGTTTGACAATGGCTAAACAGCAAGTTGTAAAGAAGACAGGCAAGAAGCGTGTCAAGAAAAATGTCGGACATGGACAGGCACATATTCAGTCTTCCTTTAATAATACGATCGTTACGCTCACAGATGCAGAAGGAAATGCAATCTCTTGGGCAAGCGCAGGTGGATTAGATTCAGAGGTTCCAAGAAGTCCACTCCTTATGCAGCACAGATGGCAGCAGAGACTGCAGCTAAGGCAGCAATCCCACACGGCTTAACATCTGTAGATGTTATGGTAAAAGGACCTGGTTCAGGTCGTGAGGCAGCAATCCGTGCGTTGTCTGCATGTGGTATTGACGTAACAAGCATCAGAGACGTGACACCGGTTCCACACAATGGATGTAGACCGCCAAAGCGTCGTCGTGTATAATTTGCATTTTTATATGACAATGAATTGATGATTAATTATTATAGGAGGAAAATGACATGGCAAGAGATATGACGCCAGTACTCAAGAGATGTAGAACTCTTGGCTTGGATCCACAGTTCTTAGGAATTGACAAAAAGTCCAACAGAAATGTTAGACAGGGAAGAAAGCCTAGCGAGTATGGACTTCAGTTAAAAGAGAAGCAGAAAGCAAAGTTCATTTATGGTGTATTAGAGAAACCATTTAGAAACAACTTTGCAAGAGCTCAGAAATTAAAATACGGTACAACTGGTGAAAACCTTCTTATTCTTTTAGAGCTTCGTTTGGACAACGTATTGTTCCGTATGGGATATGGTCGTACAAGAAAAAGAAGCTCGTCAGATCGTAGGTCATAAGCACGTATTAGTAAATGGTAAATGTGTAAACATCCCATCATATGAAGTTAAGCCGGGTGATGTGATCGAAATCAAAGAGAAGCACAAAGGTGCTCAGAGATATAAGGATATCCTTGAAGTAACAGATGGCCGTCTTGTTCCTGATTGGCTTGAAGCAGACCATGAAAAACTTTCAGGAGTTGTTAAGGAAATTCCAACAAGAGAGCAGATTGATGTTCCTGTAAATGAAGTGCTTATCGTCGAGTTATATTCTAAATAATAACTCGCAGATCAGGTAAGCATTGAACCCCAAAAGGAGGTACTTAGAGTGCTTGATTTTAAAAGAACCAAATATTAAGATTGCAGATATTTCAGAAGATAAGAAATATGGACGTTTTGTAGTAGAACCATTGGAGCGTGGTTATGGTACAACTCTTGGAAATTCTCTGAGAAGAATCATGCTTTCATCATTGCCGGGTACAGCAGTTAGTCATATTCGTATTGACGGAGTTGGTCATGAGTTTTCAGCAATTCCTGGTGTGAAGGAAGACGTTACTGAGATTATTATGAACATCAAGAGTCTGGCAATCAAGAATAACAGTGAGACCGATGAGGTCAAGACTGCTTATATCGAGGCCTCCGGCGAGGGTGTGGTCAGAGCGTCTGATATTCAGGTGGATTCTGATATCGAGATCATGAATCCGGATCAGGTGATTGCTACATTTAGTGGCGGTCCTGACTGCAAACTTTACATTGAGATGACAATTGTAAATGGTCGTGGATACGTAAGTTCTGATAAGAACAAACGTGAAGATTTACCGATCAATGTTATCGCAATCGATTCTATCTTTACTCCGGTAGAGAGAGTTAATATCAAGGTTGAGAATACTCGTGTTGGTCAGATTACAGATTATGATAAGCTGACATTAGATGTATTTACAGATGGTAGAATTGAGCCAAGTGATGCAGTAAGTCTTGCTGCAAAGGTGTTATCCGATCACTTGAGATCATTTATTGATCTATCTGATAAGAGTTCTCGTATTCAGGTTATTGCGGCTGAAGAAGAGAATAGCAAAGACAAAGTGTTGGAAATGAATATTGATGAATTAGAACTTTCCGTTCGTTCATACAACTGCTTGAAGAGAGCAGGAATCAACACTGTTGAGGAACTTTGCAACCGTACATCGGAAGACATGATGAAAGTTAGAAACCTTGGACGTAAATCTTTGGAAGAAGTATTGTCTAAGCTTAAGGAGTTAGGTCTTTCCTTGAACTTGGGAGATGAATAATTAGGAGGTAAGCACAATGGCAGGCTATAGAAAACTTGGAAGAACTTCCAGCCAGAGAAAAGCTTTGCTTCGCAATCAGGTGACAAATTTGTTGTATCATGGCAGTATTGTTACTACTGAGGCAAAAGCGAAAGAGATTCGTAAAATCGCAGAGGGAATCATTGCTCTGGGTGTTAAGGAATGCAATAATTACGACACTGTAACCGTTACTGCTAAGGTTGCCCGCAAGGACAAAGATGGTAAGCGTGTGAAAGAAGTCGTTGATGGTAAGAAGGTAACACAGTTTGATGAAGTAGAGAAGGAGATCAGAAAGGATCAGCCATCCAGACTGCATGCTCGTAGAAAGATGCAGAAGGTTCTTTACAACATCACTGAGGTTCCGGCAGAGATGCAGGGACGCAAGAGTGGTACTAAGACTGTTGATGTTGCAGCATTTGTTTTGGATGATCTTGCACCAAAGTATGCTGAGCGCAATGGTAATGGTGGTTATACCCGTATCGTGAAGATTGGTCAGCGTAAGGGTGATGCTGCTATGCAGGTACTCATTGAGTTAGTATAATTTTAATATTGCTCTTAATAGAAAGAGGTATTGCAGAAATTTTCTGTGGTACCTCTTTTTTGGTATAGGAAAATGCTGTTATGTAGCGTGACATCACCAAGAATTGCTTTAGCAATTCTTGTAAAGCAAAGCGCTGGCTTTGCTTTTTTGGTATAGGTGATTTGTCGAAATTGTCACTTTTCTGTGAAAAAGCTAACATATAAATGACAAAAACAGCGTTAGTATAAGGGAAAATGTGGTAGGAGCGGTTGAAAGACGGCGAAGAAATATTTACAAAAACAGATGAAAGTGTTACAGAGTCTTCAACATTTTCATCCAAAAAGAAAAAAGAGGAATATAGAATTTATGAAAAGATTATTATCATTTGTATTATCAGCAGCATTAATAGTGAGCGGGACGTATGCAGCAAATAGCATGCATATTTCTGCAGATGAAGCATCTTCAGGAGTAGGGTCAAGTGCCACGCCACAGACAGAATTAGATCCGGCATCCAGCCCCCAGATTACGAAAGAGCCGGGTGCAGTTCCGGATGACACACCACAGGTTAGTGGACAGCCGACTGTAAAACCAGATGATGCACCACAGGTTAGTGGGCAGCCAACCGCAAAACCAGATGATGCACCACAGGTTAGTGAGCAGCCAACGACAGTGCCGGGCAACACACCGCAGGCTACAGTAGAACCTAGTGCAACACCACAGGTTACAGAAGTAACCGCGCCGATAGCGCCACAGGTAACACAGATCAAAGGTGGTTCTAAGCGCGTCAAGTTATATTGGACAGAACAAAAAGATGCGAGCGGATATTATATTTACTATGCGACAAGCAAGACAGGAACATATACAAGAACAAAAACAATTACGAATCCCGGTACTTGCAAATATGTTAAAAATCTTTAGAGCAAAATAAAACTTATTACTTTAAGATATCTGCCTATACTTTGAATGCCAATGGTCTTCCGGTAGAAGGAGAGCTTTTCGCAAGCCTACGCTGCTAAGACTATAACGGTAAGTGCGACATCGAAAGGTGCAAGAAAGTATTCCAGCATAGTAAAGTTTAAGAAGTCTCCGGCATATAAGAAATATGCATTTTTGCGTAAAGCAAACTATACGAAAAGCTTTGCTATACCAGGGATGAAAACAACCAACGTAGCAGGTTTCGCCAATAATCGCATGTTTCCACAAGGAGGCTGCACAGCAGGTGCCTATATGCTGGTATCGGCATACGCATATAATGGAGAGGATGAATCTGTCATCTACGTATTAAGCCGGTCTTCAAAATCATATATTACGACGTTGGTTATGCCAAATAAGACAAAAATTAATGCAATGGCGTATGATGGCAAGAATGTGTGGCTGACACAAGGGAAAAAAGTTGTTCGTTTTTCATATGAGATGATCTCAAAAGCGGTAGCGTCAGGGAACTCATACACTGAATTAGCTGCGTTTGATGAAACTTATTCCATAGCAACAAATGGTTCTTATATGGCATACAGAGATCATGTATTGTGGATTGGAGCTTATAATTCGAAGCTTGCAACGAGAATGTATGGCTATGTAGTACAAACCGGTACAACAGGTGCAGTATCGCTGACACGTAAATATTATATGGCAATGCCAAATCGAACGAGAGCCGTATCCTTTGACGCGAATGGTTATATGTATGTGGTGAGAAGTTCTCAGTCAAACAACAAACAGTCCGGCTATTTGTCCCAGATTCGCACCTATAAGCCGGCATTTTCGACACCGGCAGCGTCAGGCGGTGTGGCAAAAAAAGCGTATACGAAGAAGACTACAATTCCACCAAGAGCCTGTGGAAGTATGGTATATGGACAATATTTATATACAGTATTTTCCGGTTGTAAATATTCGAAATGCACTTATAAGGTCGATCGGGTAATTGCGATCAAGTTGACTAGTATGCGGTAGGTACATGCATTGCCTATGACGATGTACGCTTTAAGAGTAAACTGTGATTAAGTTGACTAGTTGCGGTAAGTACATGTCCTTAGATTATATCTTTATCGCTATAGGAAGATTATAAATACCATCCTGTTTGCAATGGGAAAAGGATGGTATTTTTTTGCGGAATCTGTTACTATAGGGATGGCTTTTTACAATGGCGGATAGGTGCAGTAGTGGTTAAACTCGACTTTGAATTACAGCATCTATCTGAGTCGGCAGATTTATATATTTGCACACGTGGTATAAATTTGTCAGAATAGCATGTGTGCGGAAATGAGGACAAAATGACAAAGAAAGAGTATGCTGGGTATGAGTATGTGGAAAATGGTGTGTGTGCTGCACAGGGATTTACGGCTAATGGATTGAATTGCGGTATTAATCCGGTAAAAACAAAAATGATCTTGGAATGATATTTAGTGAGAAGGAATGTACAGCAGCAGCAGTATATACTCAAAATAAAGTGAAGGGTGCACCTATTTTGGTGACGAAAGCAAGTCTTGCGCAAAGTGGTGGCAAAGCACAGGCAGTGATCGTGAATTCGAAGAATGCGAATACCTGTAATGCCAATGGCGTAGAAGTGGCAAATGCCGTTTGTAAGTTAACAGCTGACGAATTGGGGATTACAGCAGATCGTGTTATTGTTGCTTCAACCGGTGTCATCGGAGCACCAATGTCTGTAGAGCCGTTTGCAAATGCTATGCATGAACTCGCAGAGGGATTAAGCATCGATGGACACGATGCTGCGGCAAAAGCAATTATGACAACAGATACCGTACAGAAAGAGGTGGCAGTAGAATTTCTTTTGGATGGTAAGAAATGTAGACTAGGTGGCATGGCAAAAGGCAGCGGCATGATCCATCCTAATATGGCTACCACTCTTAACTTTATCACGACGGATGTGGCAATTTCCGGAGAAATGATACAGGCGGCATTATCAGAAATTGTTAAAGTTACATACAACTGTTTGAGTATAGATGGTGATACTTCCACAAATGACATGGTTAGTGTTATGGCAAATGGTTTAGCCGGAAATGCAGAGATTACCGAGAAAATGCTGATTTCGATCTGTTTAAAAAAGCATTGTACGTTGTTATGGAGAATATGACCAAAATGTTGGCAGCAGATGGAGAGGGTGCTTCTAAATTTTTAGAATGCTCTTGTGATGGCGCACCGGATCAGGAAACAGCAATTGTTGTGGCGAAGAGTGTAATCCGATCCCCATTGTTTAAATGTGCTATGTTCGGAGAAGATGCTAACTGGGGAAGAATCCTTTGCGCAATTGGTTATGCGGAAGCGGAGTTCGATATTGACAAAGTGGCAGTAGAGTTGGAGTCAGAAGTCGGAACAGTAGCAGTATGTAAAAATGGTGCAGGGGTTGCTTTTTCCGAGGAAGAAGCGGCCAAAATATTGAACAAAGATGAAATTTATATTCATGTTCATTTGAATCAGGGCGAAGCATCTGCTAAGGCATGGGGCTGTGATCTTACATACGATTATGTGAAGATAAACGGAGATTACCGCTCTTGATAAACGGGGACAGCCGTTCCAGATAAACAGGGACTGTCGCTCCAGATAAACAGGGACTGTCGCTCCAGATAAACAGGGACTGTCGCTCTAGATAAACAGGGACTGTCGCTCCAGATAAACAGGGACAGTTGTTCCGGATAAACAGGGGCAGCCGTTTGTGATAACGGGAGTTTATTATTCCTGGCAAACGGACGGAAAGTTAAGTGCTGTGTGCCTCCCAAAACTTGAGCAAGTGTTCAGTCATAGTCTCAGGGGTGACTGTATAATGCGGAAACCACTCACGTGGGAAGAGGGATTGATAACTGCCCTGCAAAAAACGATCGTCTAATAAAAGGATACAACCATAGTCCTGCTCGGTTCGGATGACACGTCCGGCTGCTTGCAGGACTTTATTCATGCCCGGATATTGGTATGCATAAGAAAAACCATGTCTGGTGTTTCTTATTGTTGCTTCGTCGTTTTCAGAACCTGTTGAAAATGATGAAATTTCCCCGTCAAAAAATTGTCGATAGAGTTCATTTTCATTGCAAACCATTGGCAGACCTGTTCCCACAATCACAGCACCTATCAGTCGTTCTGCCTTCAAATCTATTCCTTCGCTAAATATTCCGCCCAAGACGCATAATCCTACAGTCGTTGTGGTGGGAGATTCTGAAAAATGCGCCAGAAACTCTTCTCGTTCTTGCTCATCCATTGTGGCATTTTGTGTAAGCAGAGTCAGATCTTGACTGGCATCAGAGGAGGCGATCATATCATAGATATCCTGCAGCATCTTATAGGATGGAACAAAGACCATATAGTTGCCCGATCTGGCATGCACAAATCGTAATATATAGTCTACAATTCGGGCATACATTGCAGCTCCGCGTCGACTGTATTTAGTGCTGACATCCCGACCGACCAGTAATAGTCGGTTGTGACCAGGAACGGTGATGGGGCATAGATAGCGTAATCTTCAGGACGGCTTGCAAGCTGCTCTCTATAGTATTGAATAGGAAGCAATGTTGCAGAGAAAAAATAGCGGAGCGTCCCATGGCAAGGTACTGTTCCAGGTTGGCAGATGGATTCATACATTGTAAATGAACACAGAAATTGCTGTTATCATTATAGTCGCAATAAATCAGATAGTGTTCATCAACCAGCTCATATACATTTACAAAGGAACGGATGTTAAAGTAAAAATCCAGTAATTGGCTAAATTGTTCCTCCGATAATTTTTTCTCACTGAAAGAGGGATCTTGTAAAAACTCATCCATTACACTTTGAAGTCGAAGTAAGCGTCCTAACAAAGCATCTGTCATAGACAGTGAGCAGATGAGAAGTTCGTCACATTGTCTTTTCAGATCTAAAAGTGCACGATTTACACTTTCTAAAGAAGCTGTGATCTTTTTGCTTTTGGTTTTAAGGAGACGTTTGGTCTCTAACACGTCTTCTTTGATCAAAACTGCAGAGTACATATCGCGGGCACGGTCAACCAAATTGTGTGCTTCATCTACTAAAAAAAGATTCGCTGTACTTCCGGCAGCGCCATCTGAAAAAAAGCGTTTGAGGTGGCTATCCGGGTCAAAGGCATAATTATAGTCGCCGATCACAGCATCGCACCAAAGAGAAGCATCCAGACTGAGCTCGAAAGGACATACTTCATGCTTTAAGGCGTATTGCGTTACGATATCACGAGTAATCTGTGATTCGTGAGTGATAAGATCATATACGGCATCGTTAATACGGTCAAAATGACCTTTGGCACGTTCGCAATTTGCCGGATGACAGTTTGCTTTCTCTAGAATGCAGATCTTATCTTTGGCAGTTAAGGTGATACTTTTGAGGGCTGCATGGTGGTTGGCCAGAAGTGCGAAGGTGTTTTCAGCAACCGTACGAGTAATCGTTTTGGCGGTCAGATAAAAGATTTTCCCTGTCAAATGTTCCCCATTGCTTTAACAGCGGGAAATATTGTTGCAATTGTTTTGCCTACGCCGGTAGGGGCTTCGATATAGAGCCGTTTTTGTCGTAGGATAGATTGGTAGACACCTTTCACAAGATCGGCCTGTCCGTTACGATATACAAACGGAAATTCCAACGGGCGTATAGAGGCATCGCGTTTTTCTTGCCAGTGTATCTGCCAAGCAAGCCACTTTGCGTATTCCGTTAATAGTGTTTCATAAAATTGGTGAAGGTCCTCATAGGTGATTACTTCATAAAAATAGCGGATATCTTCCGTGGGAATATGACAATAAGTGATGCGGATACCAATGGATGAAAGGTGTTCCTGTGAGGCATAAATATACGCATAACACAGCGCCTGAGCACGGTGAACGGCAATGGGCTCGTACATTGTGTGTACATTGCGATATATGCCCTTGATCTCATCAATAAAGTCAGTAGGTGCCTCGGAATCATCATGAATTATAGTGCGGCATGGGATTATCGGATGGGTATGCTCGGCCTCGGTTTCTAGGGGGATCTCGTTTGAAAAGTCAGCAAAATCGTACAGCCTTGGAAGGAGAGATTTTGGGAATATGCCGTCAGCGCGTCCTTCCACGGATATTGCAAACGAAAGGTTATCATAGCACACAGAGGATGTGTATTTTAATGGGACTTCGGCATGGTATTGTGATCCCATCTGCTTTTTGCAGCTTTTTGTGAATGCGAGTGCCTTCCTGCATAGCATCAGTATCTCGGATGCCGGTAGAAGAAGATACAATATCACCGGAGCGTAATATAAATTCCACCAAGTCACGGACAGATACTTTACATGTGTGCATAAGAGCCTCCTTCCTGGACTACTGTAATAGTTCTTCCAACATATCTCGATCCCACAGAACAACACCTATTTTATCTGCCAGCTTGCGTGCGCTTCCGGTAAAATATTGGTTGGTAAGTACCATTGCGACATGGCATTCGTAATATGCACGCCCGGCATAGACCTGTTGTACAGCATCAATACCAACCGGGGAGTCATAACGTTTGCACTGGATCGCGTAAGTTATACCCTCGCGTCTTGCCAAAACATCTACACCAAAATCAACACTTGCCTGTGTATTCTCTGCAAATTCGAAACCGTTTGCTACCAGTATATCACAAGATAGTGCCTCGAAATCAGCACCGGATATCTGGTCAAGGTCGCGGGAGTGATAAACACCTTTGCGGAAGATGGATCTTTTTATGTGACAGGCATATGATCCTATATATAATGAATAAGCTGCTCAGTCCACAAAAAGCTGCTCCGGGAGTTCGTAAAGCAGTAGGTGTTCCCTTGTAAAATAAAGACAAAAAGACAACCTAGGACAGCTATCATGCACAAACATGTGGAGATTGCCAAGCGGATAGTAATGTAACGAGGTCTCATACAAACAATTCCTTTCTTTTGGGGTATTAGTAGTATAGCAGAACAAATGTTCCTTGTAAAGAGAAATGTTGTAAAAAAATTAAAAAAATTATTACTTGACATATGTTGCAAGTGCGTGTACGATTGAATTACTATCTTTTTGTGCTATAATAGCCCTAAAACATCGTAATTTGAATGGAGAAACAGCAAGGCTATTATTGTAGTACCGGGAAGTATATATGAGAGGATAATTCAACATATGTAGATGTTGATCGATTCATTACAGATAAGAAAATGGAGGATAAAAATGGTAGTTCAGCCAAAAGTTAAAGGATTTATGTGCACGACGGCGCATCCGGAGGGATGTAAAGAATCAGTGAGAAGACAGATTGAATATGTTAAGTCTCAGCCGAAAGCAGAAGGCCCTAAGAAAGTACTTGTGTTGGGGGCGTCTATGGGTTATGGGCTCGCAAGCCGAATTGCACTTACATATGCTTGTGGCGCAGATTCTATCGGTGTTATTTTTGACAAGCCCGGTAAGGAGAAGAGAACAGCCAGCGCAGGCTGGTACAACACAGCGGCGTTTGAGCAGTTTGCACAGAATGATGGTCATTATGCGAAGTCAATTAATGGAGATGCGTATTCTCAGGAGATTAAAGAGGAGACGATCGCATTGATCAAGAAAGACTTTGGTCAGGTGGATATGGTGATTTACAGTCTTGCAGCACCGCGTCGTAAGGCTCCGGATGGGGTGACATATCGTTCTGTTTTGAAAACAGTAGATAAAGAATTTACGAATCAAAGTATTGATTTGTTGACAAATGAACTCACCACAGTAACGATTCCGCCTGCGACTGAGGAGGAGATCAATGATACGATCAAGGTTATGGGTGGCGAGGACTGGATGCTTTGGATGGAAGCATTGCAGGAAGCAGATGTGTTGGCGGATGGTGCGAAGACAGTTGCATATTCCTACATTGGACCGGAGCTTACGTATCCGATCTATTATGATGGAAGTATTGGTCAGGCAAAGCAGGATCTGTGTCGCACAGCAGATAAAATCAATGAACACATACAGGGAACAGAGGCATATGTTGCAGTTAATAAGGCGGTGGTAACACAGTCAAGCAGCGCAATTCCGATCGTTCCGTTGTATATATCAATTCTATTCAAGGTGATGAAGGAATTGAATTTACACGAAGGCTGTATTGAGCAAATGTATCGACTTGTTCATGACAGACTTTGCGTGGAGGGGGGAGTGCCTACAGATGAGAATCATTTGATCCGTATGGATGATTATGAAATGAAACCGGAGGTTCAAGAGGAGGTTAAAAAGATCTGGGAGAAAATTTCTCCGGAAAACCTGTCAGAACTAACGGATATTGATGGGTATTGGCAGGAGTTTTACGAAATATTTGGATTTCGTATAGAAGGCGTGGATTATGATGCGGATGTTAATATTCAGACATCAATTCCGAGCATAATTTCTGCAGAATGATCTTGAAATACTCTGGTTGAAGCGGAAGGTGTAGACAGTGAGATTGGAGGTGCTAGTATGAACAAGGTAATCACAATTGGCAGACAGTATGGCAGCGGTGGTAGAGAGATTGGACAGAAAGTAGCAGAATATTATGGAATTCCATTTTATGACAATGAATTGATCACCAGAGCTGCGAAAGAGAGTGGTTTTGCAGAGGAAAATTTTGCAAAAGCAGAGGATCGAGCGACAAACAGTCTGTTATATTCTCTTGCAATGGGGATCAATGTGTATGGCAATCAAGATTTTGGATTCAATGGATTATCGTTGGATGATAGAATTTTTTGGCACAATCGGATGTCATTCGTAAAGTGGCAGATGAGGGACCGTGTGTTATTGTTGGCAGATGTGCCGACTATGTTCTCAAAGAGCGGGACAATATTGTCAATCTGTTTGTGAAAGCATCCATGAAGTTTCGAATTGATCGAGTGATATCAGAATATGGAGAAGCACCGGATAAGGCAGCAGATATCATATTGAAAAATGACAAAAGACGAGCGAATTATTACAATTACCATGTAGGTGAGAAATGGACCAATCTTAATAACTATGATATGGTTATACGTAGTGATTTTGTTGGCATCGACCAAACAGTGGAGTGTATTTGTAAGTATTTAGGGGAAAAATGATCCAGACGGATCAAAAATTGCAAATTGGTGTCTGACGGCCCCATAATTTGCAGGGCTGTGGGAGAAGGGAGGATTATTATGGAAGCTTCATTAAAGGCAATGAGAAAATTGACTAGAGAGAGTGACCATATTGTGTTGATCAGTGGACTTGGCGTGGCACGCGCAGCGGGATTAAATGGCGTTCGCGCAGAACATATTGCATATGATATTGAGCAAAAATATGGATACTCGAATGATGAAATTATTTCATCCATGTTTTTGTCAAAAAGGGTAGAGATATTTTACCAATATTATAAGGAGATCATACTAAATTGCGCATTGCAACCGACTTCGATACACGAAGGTGCTTTGCGTCTTCAGCAGGCAGGAAAGCTTGATGCGATCGTGAAGCGAACGGTATATCCATTATATGAGATGGCTGGGTGCGATGACGTGATAGAGCTTCATGGTTCTGTGGAGAAGAACTATTGTCCAAACTGTGGTAAGGTATACGGATCAGACTTTATACGACATGCGGTAGGAATACCGTCATGTACGAAGTGTGGTGTGCCGTTGCGGCCCGGATTTACTTTGCTGGGCGAAATGGTAGACAATGGCAAAATATCGGCTGCAGCAAATGCTGTAGAAAACGCTGATCTTTTACTGATCGTTGGAACATCAATAAGATCTCCGTTGTGTTTAAATTTGACGAAATACTATAAAGGCGATAAAATGCTTCTGTTAAATACCCACGAGATGGTAGGTGATGATCGCGCCAACTATCGTGCGTATGGGGATTTATGTGAATTGTTTAAGTATGTGGCAGACATTCCTCTTCCGCAGAATAAGAAAAAGAAGCAGAAAGACAAAATTCAGGAGGCAGAAAAGAATGAGCAAGATAAGAACAAGATTTGCACCTAGTCCAACAGGACGCATGCATGTAGGTAATTTGAGAACCGCATTGTATGAGTATCTGATCGCACGCCATGAACATGGAACGTTTGTGCTTCGTATTGAAGATACCGATCAGGAGCGTTTTGTGCCGGAAGCATTGGATATCATTTATAATACAATGAAACTTACCGGATTGCAGCACGATGAAGGACCAGACAAAGATGGTGGTTATGGCCCATATGTGCAGAGTGAACGTATGAAGACAGGTGTGTACTTGGACTATGCTAAACAATTAGTGGAAAAAGGAGAGGCTTATTACTGCTTCTGTACGAAAGAGCGTTTGGAAGAGCTGAGAGCATCCAGTAAAACAGAAGATGGCAAGGAAATTGCAAAATATGATAAGCATTGTCTGCATCTTTCCAAAGAAGAAGTTCAGGCAAAGCTTGACGCAGGGATTCCTTACGTTATTCGTCAGAACAATCCGACAGAGGGAACAACGACCTTTCATGATGCCATTTACGGCGATATTGAGGTAGATAATGCAGAACTTGATGATATGATCTTGATCAAGACAGATGGTTATCCAACATATAATTTTGCGAATGTTGTAGACGATCATTTGCAGGAGATCACTCATGTAGTGCGAGGCAATGAGTATCTTTCATCTGCTCCAAAATATAATCGTCTGTATGAGGCGATTGGCTGGGGAGTGCCGGAGTATGTACATTGTCCAACCATTACAGATGAGAATCATAAAAAGCTTTCAAAACGTTGTGGACATTCATCTGTAGAAGATTTGTTGGATCAGGGATTTTTGCCAGAGGCAATCATTAACTTTGTTGCGTTACTGGGCTGGAGTCCGACAGAAGACAGAGAGATTTTCTCACTGAAAGAGCTAGAGGAAGTGTTTGATTACCATCATATTAGTAAATCTCCGGCTGTTTTTGATATTGTAAAACTGCGTTGGATGAACGGTGAATATATCAAGGCAATGGATATGGATGCATATATGGAGCATGCTCTTCCGGTTGTTAAAGAAGTGGTGACGAAAGATTACGATCTTAAGAAGATCGCTGAATTGCTGAAGACGCGTATTGAAGTATTTCCGGATATCAAAGAGAAGATTGATTTCTTTGAGGAATTACCAGAGTATGATGTAGCGATGTATACACACAAGAAGATGAAGACCAACACAGAGAATTCATTGGAAGTGTTGCAAGATATGTTACCACGACTGGAGGCAATGACAGATTTCTCAATTGATGAGATTGAGGAAGTATGCAAAGCCTATATCGCAGAAAAAGAGTTGAAAAATGGTCGTGTACTGTGGCCACTTCGAACTGCAGTTTCCGGCAAACAGATGACACCGGGCGGTGCATATGAGATTATGGAAATCCTTGGAAAAGAGGAGTCGCTTGCACGTATCCGTAAAGGAATTGAAATGCTGAGCGAGGCAGCAGATGAAGAATAGAAGATCAAAAGTAATTCATACAGGGGCAACGTTAATGCGTTGCCCTTTTATTCAGTAGGAGGATTATGAGGGAACTAAACGAAGAGCAGAGAATTGCTGTATCGCATTTTGCCGGACCGATGTTAGTTTTGGCGGGACCTGGTTCCGGAAAGACATATACAATTACAGAGCGTATCAAACGATTGGTTAATGAGCATGATGTAGCTCCCGGCAATATTTTAGTCATTACCTTTACGAAAGCGGCTGCTGCTGAGATGAAGCAGCGCTATTTGGCAGAGGGAGGCAAAGGAGGTGTTCAATTTGGAACATTTCATGCGGTTTTCTTTACGATATTAAAATATGCTTATCATTATAGTGCAGATAACATTATACGTGACGAGATGAAGTATCGTATTTTGCGGGATCTGGTTGCTGAAAGCAGATTAGAAATACAGGATGAAAATGAGTTTCTGGTGGATCTGACTGCGGAGATCAGTCGTGTGAAAGGAGAACGGATAGAGCTGGAGCACTATTATTCGCCGATCTGTCCGGGGATACATTTCGACAGATATTTACGAAATATCAACATTGCTTAGAGAAGAAGCGGCTTATTGACTTTGATGATATGCTGGTATATTGCTACGAACTTTTGGAACAGCGGCCGGATATTCGCGCACTGTGGCAGCAAAAATATCCATATATTTTGATCGATGAATTTCAAGATATTAATCGTGTCCAATATGAGACAGTTAAACTGTTGGCGCAGCCGAAAAACCATCTTTTTGTAGTAGGAGATGACGATCAATCTATATATGGATTCCGAGGAGCACGACCGGATATTATGAAGCAATTTCTGGCGGATTATAAAAACGCACAAATATGTAAGCTGGGGGTAAACTACCGATGCAGTGCCAATATTGTAAAAGCGGCAGGGAATCTGATCGCCCATAATCAAAATCGTTTGCCAAAGGACATCCTCGCAGCGCATGAGGCGGGAGCTGAGGTCGAGAACCTTTGTTATGAAAAAAGTGCTGAGCAAAATGAAGCGATACGGCAGCAGATTTTGGAGTATCGTAAAGAGGGAGTTTTGTACAGGGAAATGGCAGTACTGTTTCGAACCAATCCTCAGGCGCGCGGACTGACGGTAAAGCTGATGGAGTATAACATTCCTTTTGAATTAAAGGAGCATTTGCCAAATTTATATGAGCACTGGATCGCAAAAGATATATTGACCTATATCGAGGTGGCGCAAGGGGCAAGGGAGCGAAGTAAGGTGATGCGTATCATTAATCGACCAAAACGCTATGTACATCGGAATGCTTTTACGGAAACTTATGCAGATTTTGAAGAATTAAAATTATTTTATGAAGATAAAGATTGGATGGTTGACCGTATTGAGCAATTACAATCAGACCTTGCCATGCTGGTGTCGCTAAAACCATATGCTGCCATTAATTTTATTCGTAAGGGAATCGGTTACGATGAATATATTCGAGAATATGCAGAGTACCGGGGAATCCGCGCTGAGGATATGTTTGATATATTAGATGAATTGCAGGAAGATGCGAGAGCGTGTGAGACCACGGAGGCATGGTTTGACTATATAAAACAATATGGCGATGCGCTGCAGGAGCAAGAAAACAAAAAATACGAAACCAAAGAAGATGCGGTACAGATATTGACAATGCATGGTGCCAAAGGATTGGAATATGAAATCGTGTTTCTTCCGGATGTCAATGAAGGTGTTGCCCCTCACAACAAAGCGGTTTTGGATGCAGATGTGGAAGAAGAACGACGACTTTTTTATGTTGCAATGACGCGCGCAAAAACAAAGCTAATTATGAGCTATGTAAAGACCAGACTTCATCATGAAACTGATCCGTCGCGTTTCTTGGACGAGATATTCCCGGAATCTGCCAAAAGTCAGACATAACAGTAGCAGGCGAACAGTGGAATCTGTCAACAGTCAGAAATGACAGCATTATGCGAACAGTGGAATCTGTCAACAGTCAGAAATGACAGCATTATGCAAACAGTGTGGGAAATGATCATTAATTAACTCAAAATAAACTTTCCCGGGAAAAATTAAAAAAAGGGTGTAAAGATGCGCAAGGTATTGTATAATAAGGAAGTTCGAGTGGCTTTGAAAAGCAGCCAACTTTGCAGAGAGTAGTTTGGAGAAAACAAACGATATAGAAAGTGGCTTCGAAAAGCAGCCAACTTTGCAGAGAACCGTTTTGGAAGTAACGAAATGAATGGAGGAAAATATGGCACTTAGTAAAGAGGACATTTTTAAGACAGGTCCCTCTCCGGAAGAGGAAAAATATAATACTGCCGTAGAACTGATGGATGCAATCGACTGTGTCGAGAGATTTGAGAGAGCGGTAACGTCGCTTCGCTCCGCAGCCGCCATGTTTGAGGAGTTGGGAGATATGAGGATGCCAGGAAGCGTCGTAAGCAGTGCGCAGATAAGGCAGATCAGATAGAACGTGAAGGTTGCGAGAAAACCTTACAGACGGCGAAAGATATGTATGACAAAGCAAAAACAAAGAGTGACTACATTGCTGCAAATAGCGAGTATCGGAGATTAAAGAAATTTGCAGCATATGCAGATAAAGCAGAAGCAGGAGACAAAGCTTGCCATGCGGGGATTCGCAAGATTGAAACGCGCAAAGTGTATAAGCGTCGCGCTATTGCATTGGCAGTAATTGTTGTTATCTGTACGGTGATCATGGTAACTCCATTGTCGTATATCGTAAAGGTTTTGGGCATAAAATGCTTGGCGATTACAAAGCTGCCATCAATTCTTATGATCAGGTAGAATATTTGCCGGGTGTAGGAACAATGAAGAAATCCTGTTATTATAAGATCGCCAAGAAATATGACGATGATAATCACCATAAGAAAGCAATGAAGGTATATCGTTTAGCGGGTGCATATGCAGATGCAGAACACCGCACAACCCGTTACCAAAAAACGCTTTATGCGTAAGGCAGAGATTGGAACTAAAGTATACTATGCCGGAATGCGCTGGATGGTATTGGATAAAGCTCTGTTAGGGGAAAAAGCGATGTTGATTCGCAGTACACCGCTGAGTAAGGAGGAATTGCCATCCGGAAAAAGGGCGAGAATCTAAAAGGCAAGAAATTGACAGAGTTCCTGAATGGAAAATTTACGAGTGCTAATTTTAGTGATCGTGAAAAGGTAATGATGGGAAAAGAAATTACGGCAAAAAAACGTGCCGGTATGCAAACGGTTGAGACCAAAAAAGAAGATATTGTTAAGAATCCAATATTTGTATTGCCGGAAGATACGATTTCAGAATATAAAGACAATCTTCCGCCCGACTGGGATCCGAACGGAATCTACCCAGTTGTATGGGTAAGTTTCCGATAAATTGAAACAGGACCTGAGTGACGTGCCGGACATGTGTTTATCAGGACCTGAGTGACGTGCCGGACATGTGTTTATCAGGATCTGCGTGACAGGCCGGGCATTTGTTCATCCGGACCTGCGTGACGTGCCGGTCGTTAAATCGTTATACTGGAATTAGAAAGTCCCTGGATATACTTACGGTATTCCAGCGGGCTTTTTCCTGTTTCAGCCTTAAATTTTCTTGAGAAATAATTACTGTCTGAAAAACCGCAGAGTAAAGCGATCTCTGTGATCGAAAGATGAGGATTTTGCAGAGCTTTCATAGCGGCCTGAATGCGCAATATCGTCATATATTTTGTAGGACTAATGCTGTATATGCGCTGAAAGATCCGGCGGAAATGTCTGGAGGACAATCCGGAATACTGTGCCAGTTCTTCGATGGATAAATCTTCATTGTAATGATTTTCCATATAAGCAATAGTATTTGCGATGGAAACAACCTCTTTACTGTCAGATTTTTGGGACACGTCATAAAAACGTGACAACGAAGTAAAAAGCTGTGAGAGCAGACTGATGATCATTGTCTGATAGCCGGGGAGCTTAGTTTCGTATTCATTTTTGAGTGAAACGATCAACGTGTGGATTTCTTCATATTGTGCTAAGTTCAACGTTAATTGTCGTTTAAAAACCTTGGGTTTTGGTTAAGGTGGGTTCAATGACAAAAAGTGCATGAAAGCCTGCCGTTGTTTTAATATCACTTTGATAGTCCAAAAAATAGGACAGGTGGAACATGATATTACATATATGAAAATTTTTTGGGGTGTTTATAGCCGTGTGCAGTATTATTACTGATCACAAAAACATCCCCCTTACGGATTGGATACTCTTCTCCGTCCACCACATGTGTGGCGGTGCCGCTCAGCACGATCACAAGCTCTGAAAAATCGGCATGTGTATGTAGACACAGATCTTCGTCATGTGTTCCATATTGTATAAAAAAGGAAATGTTTCATCCTGTGTAAACCAATTCAAAAAAAAAATCCATACGAAATCTCCATTCTATCTTCAGCACGTTTCTTTTGGTTGAAAATACAAACATTACTCCATGGTTCTATCCCCCGTTCTGATGTTCCACATTGTCTCTGCGCTGAAAACACAGACATTACTCCATGGTTCTATACCCCCGTTCTGATGTTCCGCACTGTCTCTGCGTTGAAAATACAAACATTACTCCATGGTTCTATCCCCCGTTCTGATGTTCCACACTGTCTCTGTGCTGAAAACAAAAACATTACTCCATGGTTCTATAACCATTTTCGCAAGTCTGAAAATGAAAGATATACGTCTTTTTGTTCTATTGAACCACAAACATTCTTTTTGTATAATACACACAGTAATAGGGTTATGGTCGAACGATATTTGTCGTTTGCATCATAGTAATTTTACAATGAAAAGTTATTCTCGTCAAAATAAATATCACGATGCGAGAGCAAACTAACAGTTGCACCGAATATCCTATCGAAGAACAGAACGGAGGTTAACTATGGCAAATCCTTATTTACCATCTTGGGAGTATATCCCGGATGGAGAACCAAGAGTATTTGGGGATCGCGTATATGTATACGGATCACATGATCGTGTGGATTGTGAAAGATTTTGTGATTACAAATTAAAGGTGTGGTCTGCATCTGTCCATGATTTGAGTCATTGGACATGCCACGGAGATATTTTCCGATCAAAGGCAAAAGAGGGCAAAACAACGGATACACCTTGGACAGAACATGAATTATATGCACCGGACGTTGTAGAGAAAGATGGTAAATATTATCTCTATGCATATATTGTAGATGCGAAAGGCTGTGTAGCGGTGAGTGACCGACCGGAAGGCCCATTTATGATGCTGTCCCAGTATCAGTACAATATACCGGATCATTATGACAACGGTACGTTTATCGACCCGGGTGTATTGGTTGATGATGACGGAAGAGTATACGTGTATTGTGGATTCTTGGGATCTTACATGTGTGAACTGAACGGGGACAATATGTATGAAGTCGTGGATGGAAGTTATCAGACGGACATTATTCCGGTTACGGAGACGGAGGATGGATTTTTTGAAGCCTGTTCCCCACGAAAAGTAGGAGATACCTATTATTTGATCTATTCACCTAAAATTGGCGGCAGGCTTGCATATGCTACATCGGATTCTCCAACCGGGCCATTTACATATCGAGGATATATTGTGGACAATGGTGCCGACTATCCGGGTGGTAATAATCATGGCTCCATCTGCCAGATTAACGGACAGTGGTATATTTTTTATCATCGCATGACCAATGGCTCGATCATGTCGCGCAGGGGCTGTGTGGAGCGGATCGAGATATTAGAAGACGGCACGATCCCAACCGTGGAAATGACATCTCTTGGATTTGAGGAGTCGTTGAATCCGTATGAAGCAACGGCGGCAGATACGGTATGTGTTCTGAAAAACGTACAGATAAAAACTGCTCAATTGGAGGAAAACGTTGAAAGCACAGACCAGCATTTACGCAATGAGCAGGAAGCAGATACAACGGAGCAGCCGTCAGAGGCAGAACCTAAGGTTGACACAGAGTCAAAGGAAGAGAAAATTGAGGCAGATGAACCAGCGGCATTCATCACAGAATTAGATCCTTTTACAAGAATCATCACTAATATTACCGATGGCTGCGTAATGGGCTGGAAGTATTTTGATTTTGGCGATGATTTTACCGGAGATGAAATGACATTTATGGCAAAAGTACATCCGCGGGGCTGTCATGGCAAACTGCATATTTGTATCGACGATGAGCAGACAGAAATTGGCGTGGCAGAGTTTGAGCGAGATAGCACTACGCTTCGTACAAAAGTGCAAAACGTCACAGGAAGACATGCGGTTTATCTGATCGCACAGTCAGAATATAATGGATGGTCAGCTTGCTATTTTGAACGTCGCCAGTTATTCGACCTAGAGGCGTTCCAATTTTGCAAATAGAGGATTTCACAGCAAAGTTGTTTATCCTTAGGACGTTCCAATTTTGCAAATAACACCCTTGCCCACAATTAGTAGTTTACCTTATGCTTAATTTTTGATAAAATATTATCAGTATTATGCAGGATGCGCTCTCGCGAAGTTCATACATATTATTTCGAGAGCACATTAGATAAAAAAGGAGGAACTGCTAAATGAAACAGTTAATGATAGGTAACGCTGCAGTTGCACGAGGTCTGTATGAAGCGGGCTGTGGCGTTGCTTCCAGTTATCCGGGTACGCCAAGTACCGAGATTACGGAAGAAGCAGCTAAGTACGATGAGATTTATTGTGAGTGGGCGCCAAATGAGAAAGTAGCACTGGAAGTGGCTTTTGGTGCTGCCGTAGCGGGAAAACGCAGTTTTTGCGGAATGAAGCACGTAGGACTTAATGTCGCAGCAGATCCGTTATTCACAATCTCTTATACCGGAATCAATGCCGGAATGATCATCGGTGTTGCGGACGATGCGGGTATGCACTCATCCCAGAACGAGCAGGATTCAAGACATTATGCGATCGCTGCCAAGGTACCAATGTTAGAGCCTTCGGATTCTGCAGAGGCACTTGCATTCACAAAGATCGCTTATGAAATTTCTGAGAAATATGATACGCCGGTATTCATGAAAATGTGTACCCGTGTTGCACATTCACAGAGTTTGGTTGAAACATCCGAACGTGTGGAGCCGGCACTCAAAGAATATAAGAAAGACATAGCAAAATATGTTATGATGCCGGCAAATGCGAAACGCCGCCATCCAATTGTAGAGCAGCGTACCAGAGACTTGATCGCATACGCTGAGACAACACCACTCAACCGTGTTGAGATGGGTGATACTAAGATCGGAATTATAACATCTTCAACTTCGTATCAATATGTGAAGGAAGTGTTCGGAGACAATGCAAGTGTCCTGAAATTGGGACTGATCAACCCGCTTCCTGAAAAATTAATTCTTGATTTTGCACAAAAAGTAGACAAATTATTCATTATAGAAGAATTGGATGATATTATCGAGAGCCATTGTAAGAAATTAGGACTGGATGTGACAGGTAAAGACGTATTCCCATTAGAAGATGAATTTTCACAAAATCTGGTTGCAGAAAAGATGGGTATCCCGGTAGAGGAAAGCTTGACTTTGGATGAAAACATTCCGGTCAGACCGCCGGTAATGTGTGCGGGCTGTCCTCATAGAGGAATGTTCTACACATTATCCAAAAACAAATGCACCGTTATGGGTGATATTGGATGTTATACATTAGGAGCAGTTGCGCCATTGTCAGCAATCGACGTAACAGCATGTATGGGCGCATCCATCAGCTCGATCCATGGATTTAATAAAGCGCGTGGCGAAGAATCTGAAGGCAAGACCGTTGCCGTGATCGGAGATTCTACATTCATGCATTCCGGAATGACCGGACTTGCTAACATTGCTTATAACATGAGCAATTCAACAGTTATTATCTTAGATAATTCCATTACGGGAATGACAGGTCATCAGCAGAATCCAACGACCGGTTACAACATCAAGGGCGATCCGGCAGGTAAGATCAATCTTGAAGCACTTTGCAAGGCGATGGGCTTTAACCGCGTTCGTGTCGTTGATCCATACGATCTGGAAGCATGTGATAAGGCAGTCAAAGAAGAACTTGCTGCCGCTGAGCCATCCGTGATCATCAGCAGAAGACCATGTGCACTTCTCAAATATGTTGAGGTAAAACCTCCTTTGAATGTTGATAAAGACAAATGCAAGGGCTGCAAAATGTGCATGAAGCTTGGCTGTCCGGCAATTAGTATTAAGGGCGGCAAAGCGCAGATCGACAACACACTTTGCGTTGGCTGCGGTGTTTGTAAACAGCTTTGCAAATTTGATGCAATTACGGAATAGGAGGACGCAAAAATGACGAAAAATATTATGATCGTAGGTGTAGGTGGTCAGGGTTCTCTGCTTGCCAGCAAGCTTTTAGGACATGTACTTCTCAGTCAAAATTATGATGTAAAAGTATCTGAGGTACACGGAATGAGTCAGCGCGGAGGAAGCGTTGTAACATATGTGCGCTATGGTGACAAAGTGTATTCACCGATCATTGACAAAGGACAAGCAGATGTTATTATCTCTTTTGAAAAATTAGAGGCAGCCAGATACATGAACTATCTCAAGAAAGGCGGCAAGATTGTCGTTTCTGATCAGGAAATCGACCCGATGCCGGTTATCACGGGAGCAGCAGAGTATCCGGAGAATCTCATCGAAAAGATGAAAGCTGCCGGGGCGGATATTGATGATATGGATGCATTGTCTCTTGCTATGGAGGCAGGCAGTCCAAAAGCGGTAAATATCGTGCTTATGGGACGAGTATCACGTTACTTCCCGGAGATCAGCGAGGAAGCTTGGCTGGCGTCTTTGGAAGCGTGTGTACCGCCGAAGTTCTTGGAGATGAACAAGAAAGCGTTTATGCTGGGACGCAACTAGAATAAAGATATATTAGCGGTTTACAATGCGAAGGAAATTCGCAAAGCAAGTTTTGGGAGGGGAAGCTCCCGAACTTGCAATATGAGAGAGGAATGGGTGAATACCATGGCACAAAATTATTTTCAGCCGGAAATCGAAACGATGCCGGTAGAAGAAATCAAGAAACTGCAGAGTGAGCGACTTGTTAAGCAGGTGAAACACATCTACGACAATGTTCCATTCTACAAAAATAAAATGGACGAGGCAGGGATCAAACCGGAAGATATTCATGGCGTTGAGGATCTGCATAAATTACCATTTACGGAGAAGGACGACTTAAGAGATCAGTATCCATATGGACTGTTAGCGATGCCATTAAAGGATTGTGTACGCATCCAGTCAACCAGTGGTACAACAGGAAGACGTGTGGTAGCTTTTTTTATACACAGCATGATCTGGATCTATGGGAAGACTGCTGTGCCAGAGCGATCGTAGCAGCCGGTGGTACCAAAGAAGATATTGTGCATGTATCCTATGGTTATGGATTATTTACCGGTGGTTCCGGCTTAAATGGCGGTTCCCACAAAGTTGGATCCCTAACGATCCCAATGTCTTCCGGTAATACAGAGCGTCAGATTCAGTTTATGACCGATCTGGGATCCACGATCCTTTGCTGTACACACCGTCTTATGCAGCATATTTGGCAGAGAGTATTCATGAGAAAGGCGTACAGGATCAGATTAAGTTAAAGGCAGGTATCTTTGGTGCAGAGGCGTGGACTGAGGAGATGCGACATGATATTGAGGAAAAACTTGGTATCAAAGCATATGATATCTATGGCCTGACAGAGATTTCCGGACCGGGTGTAGCCTTTGAGTGTTCTGAGCAGAACGGCATGCATGTCAATGAAGATCATTTTATTGCAGAAGTAATCAATCCAAAGACGGGGAGGTTCTTCCGGATGGAGAAAAAGGTGAGCTTGTATTTACAAGTATCACGAAAGAGGCATTCCCGCTGCTTCGTTACCGCACGAGAGATATTTGTATCTTGAGCCGCAAGAAATGTTCCTGCGGGCGTACACATATCAAAATGACAAAACCGTTGGGTCGCAGTGATGATATGTTGATCGTCAAAGGTGTGAATGTATTCCCATCACAGATCGAAACGGTATTGATGAATAAAGGATATGCGGCAAATTATCAGATCATCGTTGATCGTGTCAACAACAGTGATACGATCGAGGTACAGGTGGAGATGACGCCGGAGATGTTCTCAGACAGCATGAGCGAAGTTACGGCAAAGGAGAAGGAATTGGTAACTGCATTGAAAGCAATGCTTGGTATTTATGCGAAAGTAACTCTTGTAAATCCGAAAACAATTACAAGAAGTGAAGGTAAGGCGGTACGCGTTATCGATAAGAGAAATTTGTATAAATAATGTAAAAAATGAATGGGGGTGTCCACTATGATGGTTAAGCAGATTTCTGTATTTTTGGAAAACAAGCCGGGTAAATTAAAAGAGCTGACCGATGTACTTCGTGAAAATAATATTAATATGCGTGCATTATCGGTTGCGGATGCGCAGGACTTTGGTATCGTTCGATTGATCGTTGATGATGTCTACAATGCATCCACAGTGATAAAAGATGCAGGTTATGTATCTTCTACGAAGGATGTTATGGCGATTGAGTTGTCGGATCAGCCGGGAAGTCTGGCAAATGTGTTAGATATTTTTGGCGAGAATGGGATCAATGTTGAATATATGTATGCTTTTAACACGCATACATCCGGTAAGGCGCATTTGATCTTCCGTGTTACCGATATTAAGAAAGGTGCAGAAGTGCTGAAAGCGAGCGATGTTCGTCTGATCAGTCAGGAAGACTTAGCGAAACTGTAAAGAAATGTTACGTGCAACATAAAGAATGGCTGTCCTGCAGTTTGATCCGCAGGACAGCCGTTTCTTTACTTTTTTATAGGAAACTGCTCACAATGTGGTGTTATACCACCAAGAATTGCTTTTAGCAATTCTTGCAAAGCAAAGCGCTGGCTTTGCTTTTTTATAAGTTATGGCATAAATAGTTGTTTATTCGTATAAGGAAATTCCAAATCTAACTTTGCGGTAGATCTTAAAAATAATGACAGCGATCAAGCCGATCACCGTGCCGCCAGTTAAAACAATTCCAAAAATACTTCCAATAATAATTAAAATCCACAATGGTATACTCATAATAATCCTCCATAAATCTAAAAATAAGAACGCTAGACTTTTTATTACGCTACTCGCTATCGTGGATTAAAGTGGCTTTTTACCATCCTGCCGCTGTATATAATGCAGAATTGTCCTGCAGCTAAAGGTAATATTGCCAATGCAGGTACAGTCTGCCATTTCCGAAGTATAGGAAATCTTTGAATCTAAAATATGTACCAAGGACAAGAATACTCGTACTTTTGCATTGCTTCTGCGACCGTCTCTTACACCACGCAGACTGGAGGCGTCGCGTGATTGTATGCCGAGCAGATCTTCTGTGCAAAAATCAGCATTTCGTAGGATATTTGCCGAGGCATGCAGTATCGTATCCTGATCTGAAAAAACAACTTTGTGATTGGCGAATGTGAACTGAGATGCAGCTTGATGCAGTTCGGGAACATCAAGAAAAATACCGTTGAGGATAAACAACAAAACGAGGAACAGACTGATCCAACGCCTATGCTGCTTCTTCATATTCTTCGCCTCACTTTCCGTTTTTAATCTTTGATTCCAAATGTGCATAATTCAGTATATGAGAAGATGGAATCCCTGACTATTTTAACACTAAATAATTATGTTGTCGACATGGAGTTCTCGGTTGAGATTTAACCTGAAAAAGATTTGTCAAGACATATTTTAAAATTTTTCATAAAAAAATATAGTCGAATTTTCACATGAAATAGTCGAATTTTTACATGGACATTGAAATTCGCAATGGATTTGTTAAAGTGAAAATGTAACTTTGAGATGCACATTGTCCAGATGGAGGACACACATGATAACCAAACTTGTGGATCGGATGATAGGTCAGGAAATTTTGGAAAGCGAGAAACGTGATGAATATATTTATGCTTTGACAATACGAGCAGAGCAAGTCATTACGTATACCTTGCTAGCGATGGTATGTTTATGGACGCATAACATACTGGAGGGATTAATATACGCTGTTGCTTTTAAAGGGATACGGCAGTACTCTGGCGGATATCATGCGAAAACCTTGCTTGGTTGTTTGGTAGGAACGATTGCGATGCTATTGGCAGTAGTCAGATGGATAGCGCCTTTTCTTCAAACACACCCGATTGTAATGATTTTTCTAGTGATAATCAGCATTTGTGTATTGTTTATATTTTCACCGGTTAATCATCCCAATCTCAATCTGTCAAAGGAAGAGATGTCTGATTGTCGAAAAGGTGTTTATGTAGCAATATTGACAGAAGTATTGATTGCAAGCTGTCTGTATCTATTGTCAGGGATTCTGCACATATTTATTGCATCGGCAATTATCCTATGTGCGCTGACGGTAATCTTGGCCAAATTACTTCGTCAGGAAATAATGTGAAACATTATGGAACAATGTGCTTATAGTATTAACAAATGGAGGATTATTATGGAAAAGAAAGAGAACCCAGTAATGAAGTTGACCGGTAAGATTGTAAAAAGAGATGTGAGTGTCATTGAACAGGGATGGCCTCCGATGTGTGTAGGATTTTTACATCAGCCGGTAAGACCACAGTCATTGCAGCATAAAGATGTTACGGAGAAGTAAACATCTTTATGCTTGTGACCTGTAGAGTTTTTCTACAAAAATCTGCGGTACTTGAGAACAGACCCTCTGTGCCGCAGATTAAAATTTCATCTTGATAATTATAGCATATTAGGTCTGTGTATGCTATGTACATTAAAATATGCAGCAAATCTGCAGAAAGGGAGGAACACAAATGGAACGAATTGAATTGATTCATGTCAATAAAAAACTGGGTGGTAAAGAGGTATTAAAAGGAGTAGATCTGACGCTGGAGGAAGGAAAACTTTATGGAATTATCGGAGAAAACGGAAGTGGTAAGACAATGTTGCTGCGTCTGCTGGCGGGACTGATCCATCCGGATGACGGAGAAGTGCACTACGGCGGCAAGAAAGTGAAGAAACTGACGCAGGTGGTAAATATAGGTTTAAGCATCGAAAATATAGGATTATATGATGATATGACCGTGTATCAGAATATGAAATATTATGCAAAGTTAAGCGGTGGATGTGACAAAAGGAAGATAGAAGAGACGCTTCAGAGAATGGGATTAACAGACCGAAAGAACATGAGATTTGCAAAGTTGTCGCTGGCTTAAAACAGAAGGCAGTGTTAGCGCAGGCAATTTTATCAAGCCCGGATCTTTTGCTGCTTGATGAACCAACGAATGGTTTGGATACGGATGCGAAGGATGCGTCAAAAAGGTGGTTTTGGAAGAAGTTCAAAGAGGCTGTACGGTTGTGGTGGTCAGTCATGATCATACTTTTGTGGAGCAGGAGGTAGATGGATTGTTTCATATGGAAAATGGTGTGCTTACGGCTAAGGCTGTGCCAATGTGATTGGTTGAAAACAGTTCTGGAAAGCACAAGGGAGAGACAACAATAAGCAGACGAGACACAAAAGAGGTTCAGATATCTGCTTTTTGAAGTTGCAATGTCACTTGTAGCAAAGTTGATACGTGCCTTTTATGCCATGCTGGCCAAAGGAGTGAATTATGATCCGAAAAAGATGATGGGTGACAGTGAGAGACCGGCAGTTTATCTATAGGCTGCGTAAGAAAGACAAGTAACTATAAAGAAATGAGGTAAATAATGAAAGTAAAATTATGTTTTAGTATGATAATGTTTTCTTTGGCGTTGACTATATTTGGTGCAAGTAAAAATGTTTCAGCACAGGCGCAGGGGCATGTAACTCAATATTTGTATAAGGGATATAAGGTGACATATACCATTAATAGCGAATGGGAGGATTGTTATATTGCTAGCCTAACGATAGAAAGCACGGGTGAGTATGCAATCGACAATTATGCATTAAGCTTTTTCATGAATGATATGATAGAAGAAATTTGGGGAGCAGATATATATAGTTACGAAGGTGGTATATATACTGTTAATAGTGAGGGGTATGAGCAATCTATACCTTTTGGTAAGAGAAAAACTATAAGTTTTAGGGCGAAAAAAAAGGATGTTAGTGCATCTATTCCTGAAAACTTTAAAATAGTATCCTCTTATACATTATTGGACAAAGTTGCCTACAAGTTAGAGATTGATTCGAAAATGATTATCAGACAAAAATAACCATACGCAATATTTCTGACGATACGATAATGGGGTGGAATATTAAATTTAATACCTCAATGAAGAAAATAACAAGTGATATTGGCGAAATAAAAAAACAGTATGATTACTATACATTTGTACACAACCAAGATATTGTAATAAAACCCAATCAAGTGTTTTCGTTTCATGTATATGGTGATAAGATTGATGAAAAGATAAGATTATCAAATTTCTCCATTTATAGTAGTAGAATTATTGATGTAAAGAAATATGCTAATATTTTATTTACTTCTAAGGTTGATAGTGACGCAACAGCCAAATTTATGCCTAAAGACAAAAATCACGTAGAGGTGAAAGAGGGTGAATATGTCACTATAGATATTAAGACTGATTTAGAAAAATGTTTATCTGAAAAGGCTGAATATTCTGGGTTGCATCATTTTTACACAATAATACAATTATTCATGTACATATTAAAGGGGAATTGTACATTTTGAACGAAGGAGTTTTTGGATATTTGTATGGAGAATATGACGGAAGCTCCTTAGCAGTTACCATTAACGATGCGTTTGTAAATACTGAACCATATGTGATGATATCATTTGAGAGTTGGAATCAGGGCAGGATTATTATAAAGTCTATGGCAAAAGAATGAAAGAAAACGATATAATGTCTGACCTCATCACTGAAAATAATGAAGTAGAAAATTCCAGTGAAAAAAATTGTGTCGATGGAAGAGTCAGAAGATTTTGCGAAAGGAGAAGTTGCTATAAAAAAGAAAGTGAAAAAATAATAAAGATTATGAAACATTAGCGAGGACGGTACAGTATTCTGTATATTCATATGGTGGCAAACATTATTATTTGGGGGCAATTTCATTATATTGTCCTAAAAAACACATGGAAATGAACTTTATGCTGCAAGAGCGAAAATAAATACACATGAAGGCAATGCACAATATTATTTTCGTAAGGCAATTAAAATGCCAGGTGCTATTACATATTTTCATCATGATGCAGATTTAAACATTTATACGGGATCAAAAAGGGTAGATTTTATAAAGGCAAGTCCAAATACTACGAGTTGGTTTACACCATCGCTTTCAATTTCTATTCCATTTGGTAATTTTTTATCATTAAGTATTGCTAATGTTACTGTTCCGGCGGGGATTAAACAAAAATTTAGTAAAATTAAAGGCTCCACATATGATAATAAATCACAGTGGAATTTTAATTCACAATATAGTGCAGACATTGCAAATAATAATGCCTTGACAACTAAGAAAGGGTATGCAGGCTATGTACAATTTGTTTATAGTTCAAAAAAGACAGGAAATTATCATATTTACACTAAAGGAACTATACATTATAAGATGAAAACGCGATTATCTATTTATCAATATAATAGCGCATTTAATGTTAGTGTATCTACAAATTGTGAGGTGGCAAATTCATAATATGAAAAAAGGATTAAATATTTAATTATTATTTTTTGTCTATTTGCATTTTGTAATATCACATATCATTCTTTAAAATCCGCTTCGCTTAAGAAAGATTGTAGCACGCATATCGATCTGGCTATACAAGTGGATGAAAAATACCGTAATGAGCCGAGTGATGCAAATAGAAACAAATATATAATGGAATTAAAAAAAATTGGTTGTTGCCTATTCAAAGCTGAGAGATTTCGAAAAAGGTAACAAAAAGTATAATATAAAGCTGCTAGTTGATTATTTATCATCATCTTATGATATTCTAGAGGTCGACAAAGACCGGGTATATCAATTGAGTGATTTAAGACATGGTTTACGGTTTCTTAAATCAGATCTCTATGATGAATCGGGAAGTGCAAGTGATAGTTTCTTAACTTTTATCAAAGCTAACTCTTAATACCACTGTACAAGTGAAGCTGGGGTATTTCTTATTGGCCAGTGTTACGCAATCTGGGAAATATCCGATCAAGCAGGTCCGCCTCGGCAAAATGGCAGCATTGAAGGGCTTATCTGTTAGTGCTAAATGCGCAGCAATAGATGCCTCTAAATGCAGCCGTCTTAATACATTAGAATGTGCCAGCTATGGGATTTTCAAAGTAAAGCTTCCAAAGTCAGTGCAATATCTTACACTCACCAGTCTTGATAAGAAGGGATGTAAATCGCTTAAGTTATCAAATTGCAAGAAGCTGAAAGCGTTGAAAGTGATTGGCTGCAAGAAATTAAAAACAATAAATTTAGCAAAATGCAGCAAGTTGTATTCATTAAAGTTGAAAGTGTTAGACCTCAGCAGATTGACCAAGGTGAAACATGACAAAGACAACTTTAAAGAAAGCCTTTTTGAAGAATAAGAACGTGAAGAAAGTAGTTATATCGCATAGTCATTTACACGCAATGTAATATCTATTACAATCAAATAGAAGGGAGAAGAAATGGATGAGCAAAAAAAGAAAAGTAGCTACACGGCTTATAGCGGTGTTCATTGCAGCAATTATACTAGGCTCAGCAGTACGTGTTGGAATGTATTATTTTGAGTACAGGCAGGACAGTAAGATTTTACATTATCTTAAAGAAAATGAGAGCAAATCAGTTTTTCGTGGCCTGGTGAATGATGATGGAAAGCCGTATCAGCAAAAAACTGTAAGATATGATATTGATGGTGATGGTAAAAAAAGAAATTGTTTATGCAGGATATGATGAATTGGGGTCCGGATATCCAAGATACGTGATCTGTTCAATTGGGATTCATTCCGGTCAAAAATTTTATGTAAAGGCAATTTATGACTTAACCTGTTTTGACTATACAGTTGCACCTGATAAAGCAAAATATGTTCTACAACATGGTATACCGAGTATGGCGATAAAATCAGGAAAGTTATTATTTCAGGTGCATGATTATGACGATAAGGATAAGATTTTGAATACAACAACAGGGAGATCATCTAGTCTTTAATACAGAAAGCGGACAATTTGTTACAAGTGATTGGAAAGCTACAACTTATTTGAAATGAACAATAAAGCCTGCAAATATATCATATCGTTGATCCGGACAATACCGATATCCGTACACAAAGGACAGCATGCACTTTTGCTGGCAGATAATTCGGCAGAATCCATTGCGTTATATGGCTTTTTCCTGAAAAATAATGTCCCGCTGATACTGCTGAATGCGTCAATGCGGGATGAGCAGGTGCAGGAATATATGGATGACTACCGGCCACAGTGGTTTGTGTATCCGAAGAACCGGAATCTGCCACAATATTCCGGTGGACAGAACGAGTGTTCCGAAAACAGAAAGAGGTATCAATGCTATGAAACTGCCTGTGAGTGGAACGGGTATGTGATCGCAAGCCGGGGCAATGCCGGCTTTGAACTTACTTATCATTGGCTTGAGGATCTGGCGTTACTAATACCAACATCGGGGAGTACCGGCGGGCGAAGACTGGTGATGCTTACGAAAGCAAATCTGGCGGCCAATGCCAAGTCGATCGCCGAGTCTCTGCGTATGGATTGTACAGAGCGGTCAGCTGTGCTTATGCCAGTCTCATACTCTTATGGTCTTTCTGTGGTCAATTCCACGATCTATGCAGGAGGCCGTCTGCTTATCCCGGAAACCGATATTTTTCATAAGGAATGCTGGGACTATCTGGAAGAAAACAGAGTAACCGCTATCAGCGGTGTGCCATATGCATACGAATGGTACCGTAAGCTGCATGTGTTTGACCGGACATTTGAGGCATTAAGGCTGATGACAACGGCAGGGGGAGCGATGAGCCGCAGTATGAAAGAATATCTGCTGCAGGAGGCTGAACGTAGAAATGTGGATTTGGCGGTTATGTATGGGCAGACTGAAGCAACAGCCAGGATCAGCAGCTTTTTTCTCAATGATCATCCGGATAAGATCGATAGTGTCGGTACGGTCATGACTGCGGACGGAGAGCGGGAAATGATCGGGATATTTGGAACGAAAGAACCGGATGCAGCATGGGAACGACGTGTGCTGCAACGCTATCCGATCCTGCGTGGCAGTGTGAAGTATATTCAGATAGAGGAGCTGCCACGTACGATGAATGGAAAGTTGGATTATAAGAAACTGCAGGAATACATCTGAAATCCTTGATTTTATGTATTAGGTGATTGACTTTTTCCCCACCAAGAAAGGATAATAGAATAGATGCATATACTTGCTTTTTGGCGATAGGCATACGGCATGGAACATGGGAAAGGTAGGACGTGAAATATGGGTAATAAATATGATGTGATTATTATGGGGGCAGGACCGGGAGGATCTTTTCAGCATATGAGGTGCAAAAGCACCCAATCTTAAAGTGGCAGTATTTGAGGCAGGTCATGCTTTGGAGAAACGTCACTGTCCGATCGATGGTGATAAGATAAAAGAGTTGTATTAATTGTAAGAGCTGCTCTATCATGAGTGGTTTTGGTGGTGCTGGTGCATTTTCAGATGGTAAATATAATATTACGAATGATTTTGGTGGAACTTTTATACGAATATGTTGGCAAGCAAAAGGCAACAGAATTAATGAAATATGTGGATGAGATCAATATGCAGTATGGTGGCGAGGGCACGAAAATGTATTCTACAGCAGGAACACATTTTAAGAAGCTTTGTCTCCAAAATAAATTGAACTTATTAGATGCATCCGTACGGCATTTGGGTACAGATATAAATTATGTTGTATTAGAAAATCTCTATGCGTTCTTAAAGGATAAAGTGGATTTCTACTTTGATACGTTAGTAAATCGTGTAGAACGACAGGGCGAGGCATATCGTGTATGTTGTGATGATGCGGATTATGATTGCGCAAAATGTATTATTTCCGTAGGACGCAGTGGAAGCAAATGGATGGAAAAAGTATGTAATGAATTGGATATCAGCACAAAATCCAATCGTGTAGATATTGGTGTGCGCGTGGAACTGCCGGCAGTTATCTTCTCGCATTTAACGGATGAACTTTATGAGAGTAAGATTGTATATCGCACTGAGAAGTTTGAAGATCGTGTGCGCACGTTTTGTATGAACCCTTATGGCATTGTGGTCAATGAAAATACAAATGGCATTGTTACGGTGAATGGACATAGTTATGAAGATGCGGATAAACAGACCGACAATACAAACTTTGCGCTGCTGGTCGCAAAGCATTTTTCAGAGCCGTTCAAGGACAGCAATGGATATGGCGAAAGTATTGCAAGACTGTCGAATATGCTGGGTGGAGGCGTGATCGTACAGCGTTTTGGAGACTTGGTGCGTGGAAGACGAAGCAACGCAAAGCGTATTGCAGAGGGACTGGTAGAGCCGACATTGGCAGCAACGCCGGGTGATTTGAGTTTGGTACTTCCGAAACGTATTCTAGATGGTATTATTGAAATGATCTATGCCTTAGATAAGATTGCACCGGGAACTGCCAATGATGATACACTGTTATACGGTGTTGAGGTGAAGTTTTACAATATGGAAGTCGAATTGGATCACAATCTGGAGACAAAATATAAGGGACTGTATATTATTGGAGATGGCAGTGGAGTGACCCATTCCTTGTCGCATGCATCGGCAAGTGGTGTCTATGTTGCACGTCAGATCGTGGAAGGAATCGGGGTAGATCGATGAAGCTTAAAATAGCAGTATGTGACGATGATCTGCAATGGAGCGAACGGATCCGCCAAAGTATTTCTGAGTATATGTGCCATGTGAATCAACAGTGCGACATTCAGGTGTTTGAAAGCGGAGAGGAGCTTTGCGGTGCATTTCATGGATCGCACTCGTTTGATATTGTTTTTTTGGATGTTGATATGGATGAGATGGATGGAATGGAAACTGCAGAAATGATTCGTTCCAGAAGCGATCAGGTAACGATAGTATTTATTACCGGAGTTGTGGAAGCTGCACCGCGAGGCTATCAATATGGTGCGATGCGCTACATTATGAAGCAGGATATCGAGGAATTGCTGCCGGAATGTTTAGGGAGCTTTTTGAAGCAATATTCCGGTATGGATGTGTCTTTCAACATTAAATTTCTTACCGGAGTGGAGAACGTTAATTTATCACAATTGGTTTATGTGGAGAGTAAGGCTCGTAAATTATGTTATGTGTTTGCGGATAAAGTGTTGGAACTGTATGATAATATTACAACGGCACAGAAACAATTGGAGCCATATGGTTTTGTTAGGATTCATCAGAGTTTTTTGGTGAATATGAAGTATATCCAGAAGATCAGTAGTTATCGCGTATATCTTACAACGCACAAAGATTTGCCGGCTACGAAAGCGAGATATCAAGAGGTAAAAGATCAATTCTTTGAGTACATAGAATATGATAGCGAGGGGTAGTGTGCTATGGTAGATTACATACAAGGAGTGATATTGGTACTATTTGAAGCGTTAATATGTAGTGCGTTTTTGAGTAGTTTCCTACAACGTAAGCATAGAGAAATCCGTTGGCAGATGCTTGAGGTAGCATCTTTGGCGGGCTTGTATTTGATAAGTGCAGCCACCACATATTATTCAAAATCGCTCCTGATAAGGGGCGGTGGACAGGTGCTTGCAGTGATACTGGTTGCCGTCATATTTTATCAATGTAAGCTGGTTCATGTTTTAGTGTTAGATCTGGCTTTTTATGGTATTATGATTGCGGTTGATGGGGGAGGCATTGTAATCTCTGAGGCTTTGTTTCGACGAAACCTATTAGAGAATCCAATGTTTCAGGTGATGATATCATTGCTTTTTAAGATGGTTACTTTGGTGATTGTTGTGATGATCCGTTATATATGGTCACGAAAAAACATGTTATGGAAATGCAGAGAGTAGAGTGGATAATGTTGTTTCTTTTTCCACTTATGACAGTATGCATCATGATTATTTTGATGACAAGTTATGGAAATGGGACGATGCTTGCCGGTTATGTGGGAATATCTTTAGGGATGATTGTTGTTGACAGTGTGTTGTTTGTGCTGCTTAGTTATATTTCTGACCGCGAGCGGAAATTGCGTTTGCTTCAGCTGCAGCAGACGCGGGCTCAGGAACGCTTAAAAATGTATCAGGAACTAAATGTTACCAATACATATCACAAAAAAGATATTGCATGATTACAGTAATCAGCTGCATTGCATTCAGGGGTTGATGGCGGATCAACAATACGAGAAGGCAAAAAGAATATGCACAGAAATTGACAAATGACCTTTGTCAAGGCAGTGATTTTATTGATGTCCATAATACGATCGTGAATGTTGCCTTAAATCAAAAGTATCGTTTGGCAACACAGAAAGGCATCAAAATAATATTTGATATCATGGACTTTTCGGAGATTAAATTAGACGATCAGGATGTTGTGATCTTGCTGTCCAATTTGTTGGACAATGCGATAGAAGCGACTGCGAAAGAAACAGCGCACAAGGTGATCAAGATCAAATTATTAAATAAAAATGATACCGTTATCATTAGTATTAGTAATCGAATAAGTAAACCTGTTAAAATCGTTAATGGAATGATTCAGACATCGAAATCTGATAAAGAAAATCATGGTATTGGACTGAATAATATTATGACAATCGTGAAAAAGTATGATGGCGATGCGAGAATGCGATATAAGGATGGATGGTTTTATTATACGGCTATACTATAATGAAAAGACAGAAGGAGGATAATGATGGCAGAAAGCATGAAAGATTTTGAAACGGAGTTAGAACAATCTTTTCAGGTGATCAAAGAAGGTGATGTGCTGGAGGTAGAGGTCATTGGTATTTCAGAGACAGAACTTACCGTCGATCTGAATTACTATACGGAGGAATCATTCCGCTTGAGGAATGCAGTGATGATCCTGCATTTTCGATAAAAAATGACTGCAATATAGGCGATCGCATTCAGGCGATGGTCATTGATGCGGAGAATGAGAATGGTGTTGTGATCCTGTCCAAAAAGGCGGCGCACAACCTAATGATATGGGATGAATTGGAAGAAGATTATCAAAATCGTACAGTATTTCAGGTTAAGATCACCGATACGACATCCGGTGGAATTATTGGATATGTGAAAGGGGTACGTGCGTTTATTCCAGCTTCCAAGATCGAGCTGAATTACGTAGAAGATACCTCTGGTTATTTGGGAATGACATTGGAGGCAATGATCATTACTGTGGATAAAGAGGCAAAGAGATTGGTCTTGTCGGCGAAAGAAATTCAAAAAGAGCGTAAGGCAAAAGAATATGTCCAAAAAAGTTGGACAGCTTACGGTGGGAGATGTAGTGACCGGAACGGTGGACCGCATCGAATCTTATGGTGTATTTATTACGATTGGAGAGGATCTGACCGGCTTATGTCATATATCGCAGATTACCAATAAGTTTATTAAGTCACCAAAAGAGATTGTCAAACTGGGCGATACGGTTACTGCGCAGATCATTAAGTTAGAGGGAGACCGCGTTTCGTTGAGCATGAAGGCGCTGACAGAGGACGAAGTCCCAAAGGAAGAAGATGACTATGAGATCCCTAAGGAATTTCAGGCAGATCATGAAGAGGATGCTGATGCCAGTCCGTTTGCAGCACTTTTGAAAGGAATCGAATTGTAACCATAATATGTCAATGAAGAAGGGAAGTGAAACTTGATGAGCATACCACAGTATTTTGAGAATACAGCAATGTTGCATGAGAATACGATGCCGGCAAGAGCCTATTATATTCCGGCATCTGTTCGAATGGATCAATTGGTGAAACATAGAGAAGAATCGGATCGTTTTCAATTGTTAAATGGTAAATGGAAGTTCCGGTTCTTTTCTGATATAGGAGATTTTGAGGCGTTGCTGCCGGAAGAAACGAGTTTGACAGACGTGGCTGCCGGTACGGCTTGGGGTCGTGTCGGGGATCTATTTGAGGAAGATGGACAGATCGATGTGCCGGGAATGTGGCAGATGGCAGGATTTGACAGACATCAGTATACAAACGTCCGTTACCCGTTCCCATTTGATCCACCCTATGTACCACAGGAGAATCCATGCGGTTTGTATGAGCATACATTTGAGTATGAGGTGGATCAGAATGCGCCCGAAGTTTTTCTTAACTTTGAAGGGGTAGATAGCTGCTTTTATGTATGGCTGAATGGTGCTTATGTTGGATACAGCCAAGTATCGCATTCTACAAGTGAATTTGATGTAACGTCCTATGTGAAGTCTGGTGAAAACACAATGCGAGTGCTTGTGTTAAAGTGGTGTGACGGTTCTTATTTGGAGGATCAGGATAAATTTCGGATGAGTGGCATTTTTCGAGATGTATATTTGTTGAAACGTCCACAGCGGCATATATGGGATTACCGCATTACTACCCACGTAGAAGGAGCCGCAGCGGCGGTAGATGTGCATTGTTTGTTGGCAGGCGGGGATCTTCCGATATATGCACGTATTGAAAATGCGGAAGGTCAGGTCGTCGCAGAGGGAAGCTTGCGTTCGTCAGCCAACAAAGGACAAAAATCAGGTTTGGCAGAAAGCGGTAAAGAGCAGGAAATGTCATTGGATAATCTGGCGATGCAGTATAAAGCACAAGTGCAGTTTTGCATTGAGAATCCGGTGTTTTGGAATACAGAGAATCCGTATCTTTACACGTTGATCTTGGAGACAGAGCAGGAGACGATCGTGGATCGGATCGGTATCCGCACGATAGAAATACGTGATCGTGTGATTTATTTGAACGGACAAAACATTAAGTTTCGTGGTGTGAACCGCCATGATTCTGACCCGGAGACGGGTTATGTGATCGGATTGGAACAGATGGAACGGGATCTGATATTAATGAAGCAGCACAACGTGAATGCGATCCGAACCAGTCATTATCCAAACGCACCAATGTTTTATCAATTGTGTGATGAGTATGGATTTATGGTGATCGATGAGGCAGATATTGAGGCGCATGGTCCATTTTTGCTGTACCGAAAAGTGGACAATGAATTTCAGCGGAACGGACGTTGGAGTGAAAAAATTGCGGATGATCCGATGTGGGAGCAGGCAATCGCAGATCGTGTCCGTCTTTTGGTGCATCGAGACGTGAATCGTCCTTGTGTTGTAATTTGGTCTATGGGAAATGAAAGTGCCTATGGATGTAACTTTGAGAAAGCATTGGCATGGACGAAGTCCTTTGATGACAGCCGATTAACGCAGTATGAGAGTGCAAGATATCGTAATTATCATAAAACATACGATTATTCTAATCTGGATCTTTATAGCCGGATGTACCCGTCTCTGGAAGAAATAAAGCAGTATCTCGAGCAAGATGGCAGTAAACCGTATTTGCTGGTCGAATATTCGCACAGCATGGGAAATGGACCGGGAGATTTCGAGGATTATTTCCAGATGATTCAGGATAATGATCTCATGTGTGGAGGTTTTGTGTGGGAATGGTGTGACCATGCGGTACGCCATGACGGAAATAGATATTATTACGGAGGAGATCACGGGGAGACGATCCACGATGACAATTTCTGTGTCGATGGGTTAGTTTATCCGGATCGCACACCGCATACGGGATTGCTGGAATATAAAAATGTATATCGACCGGTTCGTGTTGTGTCCTGTAATACGGACAGTGGAGAGTTGATCCTGCATAATTATCTGGATTTTGATGATCTGCGGGATATGCTTACCATTCGATATGAGATGACTTGCGATGGAGAGCTGATCCGGTCTGGGGAGTTGGAACCGGTATCGGTGCAGCCGCATTGCGATGGTAGAGTTTGTCTGCCGGAAGAGTGTACTACATCAGCGAGTGGTGCGATTCCGACACAGGGTAAGGTTTATATTAAGTTGATCTATCAGCTTAATAAAGAACTGCCGCTATTGCAGAAAGGGCATGTGATGGGCTTTGATGAGATCGCGGTAAATAACGCCGAACCGGTGAATCAGTATGTCAAACGGCTTCTTTCTGGTCCGCAAAGTGGGATAAGTAAAGCTGTCGGAGAAAGCTGCTTGGATAGTCCGCAAAATGGGATAGGAAAATCTGTTGGTGAGAGCGGCTTGGGCAGTCCGCAAAATGGGACAGAAAAATCTGTTGGTGAGAGCGGCTTAGACAGTTCGAAAAAGGGACAGGAAAATCTGTTGGTGAGAGCGGCTTAGACAGTTCGAAAAAAGGGATAGGAAATATATGCGTAGCTGAGAATGCGAGGGAGCTTGTTTTGTCTGCTAGCGTCTTTCGGTTTGTTTATGACAAGAGAACAGGAATGTTTTCTTCCCTGCAGTATAACGGCAAGGAGTACTTAAATCGACCTATGGAAGTAACGATTTGGCGCGCACCGACTGACAACGACCGAACGATACAGCATCGTTGGAAAGCGGCACATTATCATGAAACTTATACAAGGGCGTATGAAACTCGTGTCGAGCAACAGGAACATTTAATTTGCCTTAAGAGCCATGTGGCACTGCTGGCTCCGACCGTACAGCGGATCTTGGACATGCAGATAGAGTGGCAGATCGATGAGGCCGGAGGCATTGCGGTACATTTTGCTGTTCAAAAAGATCCGGATTTCTTAGAGCTTCCACGGTTCGGCGTACGGCTCTGTTTGGATCATGCGCTGGAACAAGTAGTATACAGTGGCATGGGACCTCAGGAAAGTTATCGCGACAAGCATCGGGGCAGCAGTCATGGGCGTTATGAAAGCACAGTTACAGCGATGCATGAGGATTATATTTTCCCGCAGGAAAATGGCAGCCATTATGACTGTGACTATGTAGAAGTTCGCTATGGGCAAGCATTACCGGGATTGGTGGTGGCGTCCGCTACACCGTTTTCTTTTTAATGTATCGCATTATTCAGCAGAAGAGCTTACGCGAGCGGCACACAATTATGAGTTGCAGGATAGTGGCAGTACCATATTGTGTATTGATTATGCGCAGAATGGAATTGGTTCAAATAGTTGTGGTCCGGAGGTGTTACCACAGTATCGTTTTGAGGAGACGGAATTTACGTTTTCCTTTAAGCTGTTACCTCTGACTGCGGACAAACCGCACAAAAGACGAGTGCGGTATAAGGGGAAATATCCTAAAAAGTTTGAGGAGAAATATAAAGAGCTGCAGCCGGAAAAAATATGGGGATATGGTACAACACGTGATAGATAAAGGAAATACTCCAGCGGGAATGCACATTTCTATCATGGTGGAGGAGATCCTTCAGTTCCTCGATATTAAGCCGGGACAGATTGGTTTCGATGCAACGTTAGGGTATGGGGGACATACCAGAGCTATGTTAGAGCGTTTGCAGGGGCAGGGACATATGTATGCGACAGATGTAGACCCGGAAGAATCTGCTAAGACCCGAAAGCGATTGGAAGATCTTGGATTTGGAGAAGATCTGCTTACGATCAAGCTGCAAAATTTTTGCACAATTGATGAGATCGCAGAGGAAGTCGGTGGGTTTGATTTTATTTTGGCAGATCTGGGAGTGTCTTCGATGCAAATCGACAACCCTAAAAGAGGCTTTTCCTTTAAGGTGGATGGACCACTTGATCTGCGGTTAAATCAGCAGAAAGGGATTAGCGCAGCAGAACGTTTGGAGACAATTGGCCGGGATGAACTTGCCGGGATGCTGTACGAAAATTCGGACGAGCCGTATTGTGATGAAATCGCAAAGGCAATCACCGATGTTGTCCGAAAAGGCGGACACATAGACACAACGACAAAGCTGCGTGCATTGATCGAGGAGACGCTGCAGTTTATTCCGGAGAAGGAGCGCAAAGAAACGGTCAAAAAAACTTGTCAGCGAGTTTTTCAGGCACTTCGTATTGATGTCAATAATGAATTCGAAGTGCTGTACGAATTTATGGACAAGCTTCCGGGAGCATTGAAACCGGGTGGACGTGCAGCAATCTTAACATTTCATTCCGGTGAGGACAAGCTTGTTAAGAAAGCCTTGAAACAGGGATATAAAGCAGGAATTTATGCAGAGTATGCAAGGGATGTGATCCGTCCAACGGCACAGGAATGTACGAGAAATCCGCGGGCACGGTCAACCAAGATGCGCTGGGCGGTGAAGGCAGATCACTTACTCCAGTGAAGAAATGTCAACAGAAACCAATAAGGTAATGCAAAGCGTGGAGGTTCTGCAGAACACGATGAACGAATTTCAGGTGTAGGCTGAATTGCATTATGTTATAAAGGAAGGATGGTATATTGCTATGTTACATCAAATGTTTAAGAGTGTGATTGATCAAGATCGTGCAGCAGTAGTAATCTGCGATACAGAGCATACGATCGTGTATATGAATCCGGCAGCAGTGCAGAATTATGCAAATCGTGGTGGAGCGGAATTGGTTGGAAAGAGTCTGCTTGCCTGCCACAACGAGCGATCAAATGAAATGATCCGTAAAATAGTGTCTTGGTTTGCGGACAGCAAAGAACACAATATGATCCATACATTTTACAATGAAAAGCAAAATAAAGACGTGTATATGGTGGCATTGCGGGATGAGGACGGAGAGTTGCTCGGCTATTATGAAAAGCATGAATTTCGTAATAAAGAAACAGCGAAAATGTATGATTTTGAGCAGTCGTTAGTGTGAAAACCTGTCTTTAATTTATAGGATACAAGCAAACATGTCTTTAATTTATTATAGGGTATAGGAAGGACATCTCTGAAAGAGATCAGAAGCTGAACAGACCCTCAGAAGATAATGCTATCTATCTTTTGATACTTACTATGACGACATGTTTAACAGACAGAAATGTCTATGTTTAGAGAAAAAAGGCTTGCCTTATACAAGAAAAGCACCTCCGAAGAGATGCTTAACTTTCGCCATATAGCCATTATACCGATATCAACCAGTCAATTAAATTAATGGACTTGATACCATCATAAGAGGAATCCATTCCGGGATCTAGGGACAAAACAATTTTCTCATAGTTGTCACTGATCTTTTGGAGTGGAGCCAGTTCTCGTTTGCGGACATCTTCGCTTGTCATGGCTTCAGTGACTTGAACATACATTTTGTCGTTAGTATTCGTTGCGATAAAATCCACCTCAGAGTTATCAATTTTACCAATAGAGACATCGTAGCCGCGTCGAAGCAGCTCAAAATAAACCACATTTTCTATTGCATGGCCGCTATCGCGGTCTCTGAAACCGAGCAAATAGTTTCTAAGTCCGATATCTACGATATAATATTTTCCCAAGGTCCGCAAAAATTCTTTACCTTTAATATCAAATCTTTTGATGTCATAGAAAAAATAAGATTCCAGAAGTGCATTTACATATGCCTGTACCGTATGGGCACTAGGTGTTCCTTTTTGGCGACCGTCTTCGAGCAAACCTTCGTTTACAAGAGTGTTTCCGATAGAGGAGACCGATATGTTACTGCCAATGTTATCTGCAAGAAACATTACAATTTTTTTAGGAGAACAGGGTCAGTGATCCTTTTTGTCCTTTGCGATTTTCTCGTTCCAATATATCTCTCATGATCACAGTAGAGTAAATACCTTCAAGCAATACCAATGCTTTTTCCTGATCCAGTCCAACATCGGCAATGCCGGGCATTCCGCCAAACCGCATATAGGCATCAAATACTTCGCGAAGCTCATAATGTTCCCCTGTTTGATCGAAGACTTGTTTACGAGTGCCGCCTAATGCACTTTTTGTTTCTTTGATTTCAAAATCATAAAAAGCGAGAAATTCAGAGAAAGACAAAGGCAGCATTTTTATTTCTACGCATCTGCCGGACAGGTAGGTCGCATATTCGGAGGAAAGCATATAGGCGTTGGAACCAGTGACATAAATATCACAGTTGAAATCCACCCGAAAAGAATTGATGGCATCTTCCCATTTTGGAACACGCTGGACCTCATCGAAGAAAAAAAAGTACATACGTTTATTTGGTACAATATGTTCCCGAACATACTGATAGAAAGAGTCGCTGTTCATGTTCTTAAAAGCGTAGGATTCAAAATTCATTTCAAGAATCTGGTCCTCTGCAATGCCGTTTTCCTTTAGATGTAGGATCATTAGCTTAAGCAGATTGGATTTGCCACATCTACGGATTCCTGTAACCACTTTTACAGGTTCGGTATCTTGAAATGCTATAATTTTATTCAAATATAAATCTCTTTTTTTGAGTTGATGTGTATCGATCATTTGCCATACCTCCTCTTAAATGTTATTTGCGTTTGCTCCGTGTATTATGCAAGAATTATAGCATAAATATCATTTTTTAGGCAAGTTTATGCACTGAAATGCAAAAACTATATAAAATTATTTTTTTTTTGCACCGTAAAGGGAATGGTTTTATATTAAAGATCTACATGAAAAAAATAGATGTATCGGATTGTATAAAATAGGAAATGCTGATATAGTGACTTTCGTTGCGCAATCTAGAGCGTTGCTGAGATAATTGCAACACGCAAAGAATTAGGGTTGTGTAAAAAATAAATAGTGTTTGTTTGCAAATCGAATGTCATCAATGTGCATTTGATTTGGAGTTTGTAGAAAGGAAGGTAAATTAGTATGGGAAATCAAGTAGAATCATTAAAAAATATTTAAAGCGTTTGGGCGCTGGGGAGGATTTAGAAAAAGTAAGAAAGGATTTTGCAGTCGAGTTTCAAGATGTCGATGCAACTGTAATCATGAAAGCGGAACAGGAAATGTTGGCAGAGGGAACACCTTTGAGTGAGGTACAAAAATTATGCGATGTCCATGCCGCATTGTTTCATGGAGCAACCCGCGAGGAAAAGATTGCTAATGCAGAAAGGGAAGTAAATGCAGCGATGATCCGAGAAGAGCGCACAACGAAAACACAAAAATTGATAGAACAAAAAGGTCATTCGCTGTACACCTTTACCAAGGAAAATGAAGCGTTGGCAGGCTTGCTGGATCAGATAAAAACAGCTGCCTGTGCTGGAGATGTTACGCAAGATCTGCTTGGGTCTCTTCGTGATATTTCAATACATTATGCCAAAAAAGGCGATCTGCTTTACCCTCATTTGAATGTACAATATGGAATATCCGGGCCATCTAATGTTATGTGGACAGTTGATGATGAGATTCGCGATGAGATTTCTGCGTTGTTAAAGGATAAACAGTACGACAAAAAATGGTACGAGAGATTGTTGGCAGTTGTCCAGCGGGCTGAGGAAATGATTTACAAAGAAGCCAATATCTTGTTCCCAAACTGTGCTGCAAATTTTACCGAGGAAGAGTGGATCGGTATTTATCACGATCAAAAAGATTATGCCGATTGCCTTGGTGTAAAGGCTGAAATCTGGGAAGATGCAGAGAGCAATAAAAAAAATATCGGAGGCCTCTTTTTCAGATTCAGAAATCATTATGCCAGGTGGACATCTGACCGTAGAACAATTAACAGCACTTTTAAACACTATTCCGTTGGAGATCACATTTGTTGATGTTCATAACATCAATCGTTTCTTCAATGAGGGACCAAAGGATTTTAAGCGACCTGCAATGGCAATCGACCGAGAAGTATTTTCGTGCCATCCACCAAAAGTGGAAACCAAAGTACGCAGGATCATTGAGGAATTTCGTGCAGGAACACTGGACGAGGTACCGATTTGGATGGAAAAGAACGGTAAATGTATGCTGGTACGATACATCGCAGTTAGAGACACCCAAAATAATTATCTGGGAACTTTGGAACTTGTACAGGATATGGATTTTTGCAAAAGAACATTTCTCATC
>VOFB01000457.1_pt1 | contig 59252 bp, 73 predicted proteins | sample 5384141 | NCBI WGS metagenome assembly VOFB01 (sample SAMN12384721, study PRJNA508395) | human gut metagenome | isolation source: healthy gut A | host: Homo sapiens
AGTGCGATTTCATTGGAGGAAAGCACGGAAACGCCGTTCACGGTCTATGAGGATGTGCCAAAAACTCATTGACGCCGGTATGCCCCCGGAGCAGATCGCGTTCATCCACGATGCCAATACGGAGGTCAAAAAGCGGGAATTGTTCGCAAAGGTACGCAGCGGTCAAGTGCGCGTCCTGATGGGCAGCACGGCCAAGATGGGCGCAGGCACCAACGTACAGGATCGTTTGGTCGCACTTCACGATTTGGATTGCCCGTGGCGTCCCCGCGATCTCACACAGCGAAAAGGCCGCATTGAGCGTCAGGGCAATCAGAACAAGCTCGTTCATGTCTGCCGCTATGTGACCGAAGGGACGTTTGACGCCTACCTCTGGCAAACCGTTGAGAACAAGCAGAAATTCATCTCTCAGATCATGACCTCAAAATCCCCGGTTCGCTCCTGTGAGGACGTGGACGCTACGGCGCTGTCCTTTGCGGAGATCAAGGCGCTATGCGCCGGTGATCCCCGCATCAAAGAGCGCATGGATTTGGACATCGAGGTGTCTAAGCTCAAAATTATGAAGGCAGACCACAACAGCAAGCAATTCCGATTGGAGGACAGTCTGCTGAAATACTTCCCGGAGAAAATCGAAGAACACAAGGGCTTTGTTCGTGGGCTGGAGGCGGATATGCAGACCCTCGCGGCGCATCCGCTCCCGGCAGAGGGCTTTGTCGGCATGGAGATTCGCGGCGACCGGCTCACCGATAAGGAAAACGCCGGTGCCGTAAACGGAATATGCGGAATGTGAAAAGGCGCAGGCTCCCTCCTGCGTCTTTTTCCATGGAGGGAATATGGCGACCACACGAATCATACCCATGCACTTAAACAAGGGCAAGACGCTGGCGCAGTGCCTTGCCGACCGGACGGAGTACGGCATGAACCCGGACAAAACCGAGGGAGGCACGCTGATCTCACGTTCGCCTGCGAGCCGGAGACCGCCGTTTCCGAATTTGCCCTCTCCAAGCGGGAGTACCGGGAGCTGACCGGGCGGGTGCAGGAAAGCGACGTCATCGCCTATCAGGTACGGCAGTCCTTTAAGCCCGGAGAGGTTACGCCGGAGGAGGCCAACCGCATAGGGTACGAATTTGCCCAACGCTTCCTAAAGGGCCGGCACGCTTTTCTCGTCTGCACCCACACCGACAAAAAGCACATTCACAACCACATCTACTGGAACTCCACGGCGCTGGACTGTACACGGAAGTTCAAGAACTTCATCGGCAGCTACCGCGCCGTCCGCAGGCTGTCCGACCTGATCTGCGCTGAGCACCGGCTGTCCGTGGTGGAGAATCCGCAGAAACACGGGCTGAGCTACAACAAATGGCGCGGCGGTCACGACAAGCTCTCCAACCGGCGATCTGCTCCGCATGGCGATAGACGCTGCGCTTGAAAAGCAGCCCAAGGACTTCGACGCGCTTTTAGCCCTTTTGAAATCCTCCGGCTATTCCGTTGCCCGTAAGGGCAGGCTGTCGCTGCGGCACGAAAACCAGAAACAGAGCATCCGCCTGGAGTCCCTGGGCGAGGGATATTCCGAACAGGAGCTGCGCGCCGTCCTTGCGGGAAGCAGGGCGCACAAGCCCTTTGTCCGGAAAAAATATCCGAAGCGCAGGGAGCGCGCCACGCTGATTGCCGATATTGAGGCAAAGCTCAATTCGGGGAAAGGCTACCGCTACGATCAGGCGATGAAGGTGGTAAAGCTCAAGCAGATGGCAAAGACGCTGATATATCTGGAGGAAAAGGGCTTTGCCGACTTTGATGCGCTGGCCGACGCCGCCGCCGATGCGGAGAAGAAGTTCTATGATTTGAAGGCGGCCATAAAGGCGGCGGAAGCGCGTATGGGCGAGATACAGACCCTGCGGACGCACATCATGAACTATTCCAGAACCCGCAGCGTTTACACCGGCTACCGCAAGGCGGGATACTCAAAAAAATACCTTGCGGAGCATGAGGGGGATATCCTCATCCACAAGGCGGCGAAGAAAGCCTTTGATGCGTTCGGCCTTAAAAAGCTGCCCACGGTCAGGAGCCTGAACGAAGAATTTGCAAGGCTGCTGGCAGAGAAAAAGGCGGCCTACGCCGAGTACCACCGGGCGCAGGAGCGGATGCGGGAGCTGCTGATCCACAAGGCGAACGCGGCCTATCTGCTGGGGCTGGACGAGCAGAACCGGCATGTTTGCTATCTGAAAGGAGAAACATCATGAAAAAACTAATCTCAACAATACTAACACTGGCATTGATTTTGCTGTAAACACAACGGCATTTGCCTCCGAAGCGAACAAGGCATTGCCTGCAGCCGAATCGGTAGAAACCACAGAAGTATTCTTTGGTAACACCGACGCTGTACGTATCGGTTCTTCCGAAGAAACGCGGTCAACATCCTTGCCGACAAGTTATTGGAGTCTGGCACAGAAAAGCTATACGGCAGATCTACAAGTCGTTGGAAAGCACTGGTTGTATACGAACTATTATTATCATCCCAATGGTGACGGCAAAATATACGTTGATTACAGTGTTAGAGCCGACACAAGAACTACAACATTTTACATTGGTTTATATGACTTGACCCAAGACAAATTGGTTGTAGAATTCACAGTTAATGACGTTAGAACAAGCGGAAAGACTGGGAGTATGAACTTTTACAACCTCGTTCAATCGCACAACTATGCTGTCTGTTTTCGCGCTCATCCATCTTCACTAAATGGAAGTGCTGTAATCAAACATTAACCGTAAAAAGAAAGGAGATCACACCATGAAAAAACGTATACTTTCTTTACTCCTTGCGCTCGTTCTCGTTATGCAATTTGGTATTGTTGCGTTTGCCGAGGAAAGTAATCGCGAGACATCAGCTGATTATTATTCAGAGCAGGAAACAAAAGCTGGCAAGGAAGCACTTTCTGTAATTGACATTGAGAGAGTTGCAAAACACTATGCTGACGTTCAAGAAAAAAACGGATATGAAGTTGTATACGCAACCAAACAGACAGTATATGTTATCGACACTCTGAATGACAGAGGCGAAGTCTATAATAGTAGGCTAATGATAGTAACCGAAGCTTTACAGTATAAATCTGATCTTAAACTGAAAGGAAACACATGGGTTGGTGAGGATGGAGAAACTCATCAGGGCGGAAAGCTGTCCATTTTCCTTGTAGTTTATAAAGATTCAAGTCGAAACTATTACGCCTATGGAACCGCAGATTGGGAAAACGGTGTATACTCTGGAGGCATAAACGGTCCTGCTGCTGGATATGATTTTCTTGCTATTACATGGGGCGGCGGTGGTGAACTCAAAAACACCGACAGAAGCATATCCGGAGCATATCAATATAATCAAGGGAATATCTCGTTTAGTAGGGCACAGTCGGATACTTATTGCGGATATTGTTGGCAATTCAACGAAACTAAAGGGGCATATTTTGCCGACTATATTGACTGTTATGCAAAGCTTCAAAAGACGTACAGTACCTATAAGGGAAAAGAAACAAACATTCGATTGACTTATATCCACACTTATCAATCAACAGTAGGCAGTATTTCCTTCCAAGGTGGTTCCAGCGGTGTAGCTGCGGGAGTTAGTCTTTCAAGCTGTAACAAACAATGGCAAATTGAGATTGATGTACCAGGGATCTATTATTAACCACAAATGTTTGTGGGGCTATGGAATCAATTTCCATAGCTCCACAAGAAAGAAGCTTTACAGGTAAGTGAGAATATGAATAAGAAGAACCGGAGCATTATAAGAGCTATTATAATTACTCCATCAGTGTTTGCTGTGATAATAGTATCGTTGTCTTTTTGCTTGATGAAGCATCTTATGGGTGTTTCAAAAGAAAAGACCGAAGCAGAGGCGCGTGTGTTTCATAATATTGATGAAAGCTGGCAAAGCATTCAAGCCACGAATGATGATGTCTCGGCCATGCTGTTTTTCCTGCCGACAGAAGCAGTCATTTCTATTCGATTTACTGCAAGCACAAAGGATTATCAAAAGGGTTTTTTTTCAGGATTGGCGGTACGATAAGCGAAATAAGCAGCGAATGTGTGCAATTCGTTTTTGAAGATAATAATAGCCAAATTTACGCCTCCTTGAACAAACAGAAAATCTGCAAGGCAGAGATAGACGATGGCGATCATGTGAATACTATATCGCTGAATGAGGATGATCCGTTTATACTTGTCTTCCCATCAAACGCAGGAAATGTAACCTTATATAATACATACGGGGAAGTCGTTGCCCCAGGAAAAGATATGTGCCATAATAAAAAGTATAAAAGCATTAACAGTGGTATAATCCTTCGGTTGCTATTTGGAGCATACTGTATAGCGTTATTTCTTGTACTCTTCGTGAGAAAAAGATTTAATATTGGTGATGAGCCATACTGGGAACAGGTGAAAATGAGCATAAATCTCGTTCCTTTCAGAACAATTTACGGCAGCGTCTATATAATTGTTCATAGAACAAATCCGCATCTGATACCTCATGAGATTATCAGTCTTTTGGGGAACTTCGCTTTATTCATGCCGTTTGGTTATTTCATTCCGAGACTGTTTGAGAAATACAGGGTGTTCATCAAGTTTATCTTGTTTACTTTTGTGGTTCTGCTATCCATTGAGACAATTCAAGTTCTAACAATAAGAGGCTGTTTTGACGTGGATGACATCATATTAAACCTCGCGGGAGCTGTCATCGTCTTTTTATAGCAAGAATAGCGATGTCTTGAAACGGAGTGATGCTGCAAGTTGACAACTTGCAGCATCACCCGTTTATTATTACTCCTCGGTTTTACTGTCTTTTAACGGCACCAACCAGTTTCATTATAAAGTCCATGTCATAGTCCCCATAAACGGTAAGATGGAAAGCATATTCATCTTGCAGCCATATACCAACCGTACAATCATCAGATTTATAAACCGAAATATTCATGTCTGACAGAGTGATCTCGGAGAGTTCCCCATTTTCGTTATCAAGGAAAATGGAGTGATCCTCGGTTATGCTCTGCGTCAAAACAATCTGATCGCCTTTCTCATTTTGATAACACACTATACACCTTGCATCACTTTCTTTTCTGCCTATTTCAGCAAACCCATCGGGCAATTCGGTAATACCGTATTGATCTGAGATGTTATTGCTTCCAACACCACCCGTAAAAGACGAATACAATTATCGTAGGTTTCTTTGATGAATCCTACAACTGCCGCCCGCACCGATGGTATGCTGCAAGCTGTCAGCGTGATTATCAAAAGCGAAGCCATGATTACAGCTATTCTTTTCGGCACCGTGCTTGTCATTCTCCAAAATCTGCTTTGCTCTGCCTTTGTGAGCTTATCCATCTTGCGGAGAAAGTCATCCGAAAATGTATGCGGATTCTTTGCCTCGTGTAAAATGGCATCAGAAAGCTCGCTTGAAACGGCTTCACGGAGCGCCCTGTTAAAATTATTCTCTGCTATCATTGCTTTCTCCCCCAAATAACTGCGCATAAAGCAGCTTCTTGCCTCGCACAAGCCTTTGCTTTACAGTAGAAACCTTGCAATTCAACATCTTTGCTACCTCCGGTATGGATAAATCCATCACAAAATGATAATACATAACTTCTTTGTAAATATCTTTCATAGATACGATTGCCGACAGGATCCGCTCATATTCAATGTTGTTGCAGATCTTTTCAACAAAGGCATCGTTCGTTAATACAATCGTGTCGGGAGTATTGGCTTCGATTTCAGCGTCCGCACTTATCCGCTCCCGTCGATGCTTGCGCAAATGATCCAATGCAGTATGTTTTGTAGCGGTCAGCAGATAGTTCCTTAAATCGGTATCATTCTTTATCCTGCTGATCCTTGCCATGTGCTTTTTTCGCAATTCTGAGGAAGACATCATGAACAATATCTTCAGCGTCGGAATCGTTTCCAAGCACGGATCGTGCCATGAAAAACATCGGATCCCTGTATTCTATGTATATCTTTTCAAATAGACGGCGATGTGATTCGTCATCTATGAAGCTCATGTAAAGTGCGAGCATAAGATCTCCTTTCAGTCCCGCTATGAGCTTTCAACATATAAACGTTTGAAAGCTCAAAACAGGTTACAAATTAGCGTTCAAGTATTTTGTTGGTAAAGGCTTCCCACTTATACCATCTTTCCGTCTGCTGCAACAGATATTCTTTTCCCTGTTCGGTTGTCCTGTAAAACTTGCGTTCTCTGCCGGACAAAGAAGCGGTTCTCGATGACAAAAAAACTCTATTCTCCATTGCCGCCAGCAAGGGATATAAAGTGCCGGTTTTTAATTCAAACTCATCCTCGGCGCAGTTTTCAGCAAATCTTTTAATGATCTGAAAACCGTACATTTCTTCCTTGCTCAAAAGATGCAGGATCAGGAAATCAAATCGTCCTTTCATAGAGGGCTCCTTTGCTTTTTACAGTAGATTAACTATAGTAGCGATTATACTATAAATAGCTCTGTATTTCAACTCGGGAAAAATCTCTGCATGAGTTGTAACCTGTTTGTGGCTGTGACGCGTTTGCATTATATAACTGCTTTGAAAAGGGATGAATGTAAATGAGGATAAAGCATTGGACACAGATAGCAGGAGGGGGCAGAAACGGTTTTATTGATAATAGGCCTTATATTGAAACCGTTTCTGCCTTGGAAAAGTATGTAACGCTTGACGATAGCGAGAGATCGGTAATAGCCGAGGCTGCCGACAGATTCCCCATGCGGATCACTCCGTATTACTTATCGCTGATTGATCCGAATGACCCAAACGACCCGATAAGAAGGATGTGTATTCCGTCTGCGGCCGAGTTGGACGCCTCCGGCTCCTATGATACAAGCGGTGAGAACGACAATACCGTCAGAGACGGCATTCAGCATAAGTACAAGCAGACTGCGCTTGTTCTTTCCACGAATGTCTGCGCCGCATATTGCAGGCATTGCTTCCGCAAGCGGATGGTTGGCGCGTCTGAGACAGAACTCAACAAGCAGGTCAGTCAAACTGTCGAATATGTCCGCGCACACCCGGAAATAACCAACGTTCTGCTGTCGGGCGGTGACGCGCTGATGAATCCGAATCGTATCATACGGCGCTATTTGGAAGAATTATGCGAGATTAAAACGCTTGATCTTATCCAGCTCGGTTCTCGTGTTCCGGTGGTGCTGCCAAAGCGTATTTATGATGACAACGAACTGTTTGATATTTTTGTCCGCTGCACCATCAAGAAAACGGTCTATGTTGTAACGCAGTTTAACCATCCTCGTGAAGTGACAAAAGATGCCGCGCTTGCAGTCAAGACGCTTCGAGAGGCAGGAGTGCATCTGCGAAATCAAACGGTTCTGCTGCGTGGCGTCAATGATGATGTGGCGGTATTGGGAACGCTGCTTCGCAAACTTACAGCAATAGGTGTTGATCCTTATTATATTTTTCAATGCAGACCGGTCAAAGGCATCAGAAAAATGTTTCAAGTTCCGCTCACGGAGGCTGTGCAGATTGTTGACAGAGCAAAAATGTGCAGAACGGCATAGGAAAGTCCGTTAGGTTTGTTATGAGCCATCCAAGAGGAAAAATTGAAATCCTCGGCAAGGCAGCCGACGATGCTCTGCTTTTGAAGTTCCATCAGGCAAAATGCACGGAAGATGCTGCAAGGATATTCTGCGTGAAAGTAAAGCCGGATACGATATGGCTTGATGCAGATTTAAGGGGTGATGCTGAATAAAAAATATTTTTGAAAATCTTGTAACCTGTTTGCCGCCGTTATGCGTTTATACAGTAGAGGGGTCTTTGAATAGGCGCAAATGCTTCTGAAGGAAATGATGCAACCTGTTTATCGGGGGTATCGTTGTAATAAATACAAGGACTACGGTTGATTAGGAAGGTGATGCCGCTATGATTGAGCTTCTCGAAAGCAATACGGTTACTCGAAACAAGAATGAACAGAAACGGAGGTCATAGAAATGAAAAAACTATTTCTGTATTGTTGGCAATTATGATGATAATGCTTTCATTACTTCCCACAATGGTGCTTGCCGAGGAAAGAGACAAGACCTATGATGTTACGTTGGGAGAAATCCAACAAGAGCTTATTGACTATGCTTCTATTGCGGGTTCAAAAATTGTACCCGGTACAGATTCGTACTATGACTATGTTGTAAACCAGCTTTTGAATCATTCCGATCAAAAACTGTGCGAGCATCCACATTACGATTTGATCCATGCTTACATGGCAGAATATAAAGTTACCTATGAAGACTATTTGTTCTGCCGGGAAGCAGATGATAGTTACAAGGAAGACATTATCAATGCAATCACTCGTTCAAATGACTGTGTAAGGGCTAACGTCGGCAACGACGAAGTCACTTTTGAACTTTCAACTTCATTTTGTCGAAAACGATTTCTGATATTATTCGCGAGAATGAAGAAAAAGAAGTATTGAGCAAGATCTATGGAGAACCGATGAAGGTTTCGGGATATTCTGGCTCTCAGGCTGCATCCTATGCAAAACAATATGCTGATAGTTACAATTCGGCATATCCCCATTATTCGGCAGATTGTGCAAACTTCGTTTCGCAGTGTGTTTATTGGGGTGGGCTTAGTATGAACGGATCAAGCGTAAATGTCGGAATACATGATTCAACCACAAATTGGTATTGCATTTATATCAATACAATATTGTGGGTTCGCAGATATGCAGTAACTACATCTTGGATTCGCGTTTCTGATTTTAATGCCTATTTCAGTAGCATTGGGACAAAAACAACGAAGACGACAATATCAGCGCTTGTAAGTTCCTGTGCCGTAGGCGATCCGGTTCAGCTCGCAGATAAGACGACCGGGACGGCTTACCACACTATCATTATATCCGAGAAGGATTCATCGACAGCTTATTTCTGCGGACATACAAACAGCAGAAATAATGTGAACGTGTACGACTACTTAAATCAAAACCAGGATAAATTCATCCTGTTTGATATTACCTGACAACAAGGAGGATTATTCAAATGAAGGTCAAGAAATACTTATCTCTACTTCTTGCGGTCGTGATGATCGCCAGCGTTTTTCCACAACCGCTTTCGCGTCCGAATCCGAACTCCCAGTCAACGAAGTGATCATTGGCGGAGATAGCTTGGGTATCGGGCGCCTAATCCGCCAACATTGTTCTACAATCTGGGCGGGAGCGGGCAATACACGGCAACACTGATCGACTTGGCTGCTAATAGAGGGAGCTATACGAAGTACTATTTTGCCACAAGCACGGGCGAAATATACCTTAAGTTCGATTTGGAACGCTCAGGTACAACAACGAACAAAAATAGAGAACTGATCATTTATGTATATGAAAAGAAAACCGCGAGCGATACAGGCACTCTGGTTACTGCCGCAACGATTAACTTTACAACCGCAGAGTATACGACACAGCTTAAGTGTTATAATCTCGATACCAACAAGTTTTACTACTTTAGGTTCTTTAACAATTCGAACTCAAATCCTGCGAGCAGTATGGATATTAGTGGTTCCATCATTATTGATGATACCTATGTTTAATCTTTGATTGTTTCATGATGACATTGGCGGCAATCGCTAATGCCGCCAATGTCACCTTAAAGAAGTATATTATGATTGGTTGGCTAAGATTCCAAATGAACGATGCTTCCGTTTGGGGATACTTTCTGCAAGCATTGCCCATTAGTTTGATTGCGGGAATTGTTTATGCTGTATTAAGATTCATTAAAGGGAAACGCAAGGATCGTCCGATACGATTGTTGGATGAAACTATAAAGTTTCTTTTTGTCTGTTATTTAACGGGTTTGATAAGTCTTGTTGTTCTGCCGGTAAACTTTTGGTTGAATATTTATGACGGCATTTTTCTCGGATGGTGGAATGAGATACCGTCAATTTTCAGCTTTGGAGGTTTCAATTTAGTACCAACAATAATAAAAGCATTATCGGGCGAGATTGTTATCGGAAGCTGGGTAAAAACAATGTTGATTGGCAACGTTGCTATGCTTTTACCATTGGGATTCTTTCTACCCTTTGTTACGGAAAAGGTTAATAAAAAGAACATCTATGCAGTAGCTGTTGTTGTTCCGTCCATAGCGGAACTCTTACAAATGATTTTCGGCAGAAGCCTTGATGTTGATGATTTGATCTGCAATTTCATCGGTATTGTAGCAGGTTTCTTCATTGGTCTTGCTATAAGGAACATAAAAGGGAAGAACAAAACGATCAATGGGATGCCGACAACGAGGTCATTGCCTAAAACGGTGGAGAAACAGAAGGAGAAAAGCTCATGAAAAAGAAAAGAGTCAAAGTTTTGATAATTATACTGGCGGCTGTGCTTGTTTTTATATTTGTATTTTTATGGATACATGGATTTCAGATTACAAAGTTCATTCCAAGGCGCGGGTACGCATAATTACTGAGGGTCTTGATATAGCTATGTTACATTGGATGGCGACTTGATTGGATCAAGAACCTGTTTTGTACCCAGCAATTAACGGAGGCGCGATACATGAAAAAGATATTAGCGTTTTGCCTGCTTATATCGTTGTTGATAGGGTTAGTGGGGTGCGGAAAGAAAGCGCATATTGTTTTCCCTTTTGCTGCATCGGATGTTACAAAAATCGAAATGATCTATAAAGACGGGAAATCCGACGCGCAGAAAAAGACGGTCAACGAAGAAACGGAGATCGATTCTTTATATAAATCTTTTTCCGAGCTTTCCGTTCAAGAAAAAGATTGTACATCTGCTGATACTCTTGGAAGTGTTGTATTTACTTTTTATTTAGCAGATGAAACATCTTATGAGATTAACTACCTGTCTTTCGCCACAAAAAGCGGAAGGTTGCAGTCTGAAAACGCTGGGTTTGATTATTTCACATCAGGTGATCTTGTCGGGTTATGGGAAAATCTATCTGGAGAAAGTAAAGTAGTTTCACCTTAGAACGCTGTTAGATATAAGCGTTTTCAAGAAATCACCAAACAAATCTTTGACTGCAAGGCATCCAAGCGTATTTTTCGCTTGGATGCCTTTTGTTATTTCAAGCAGTTCTCCGCTCTCTATTATTTCCTGTTCTACAAACAAGAAAAGGTTAAGTGTGATTGGCTCAATAGTTCAGAGCACGGCGTTTTCATAAATCTTTTCATCTTTTTTCGCCATATTTGGAAATACGGCCACCTGTCACCGTAGTAGTGGCGAAAGGGGAAAAGAATTATCACCCGCCTTTGCGGTTGCGAAGGGAGGTGAGAAAACGGAACCTCGTTCGCACGAAGAACACATACGGCACACCTTTGATGCGTTTTGCAAAAAGGTACTGCGGAATGAAGCAAGGGACTACCTTGACGAGTTGGCACGGAGAAGAAGCCGGGAGATCAGCTTTTCGGAACTTCCGGTTAAGGTCATGGAGCAGCTTTCGGTTTGTGATGATTACTTTGCCGAGGATCGGACGTTTGACGTTCTCGGCTATATCGTCCGATCGCCAGCGACGAGTTGGCAGAAGCGATTACATCCTTGCCAGCAGAGAAGCGCAACATTATCCTGCTTTCATATTTCCTTGAAATGACGGATATGGAGATCGCGGAACTGCTGAACATGGTACGAAGCTCCGTCGCTTATCGCAGAACCGCAACGCTGAAACTTCTGAAAGAATTGATGGAAGGAAAGACCGATGACAGCTAATGTTGAAAATGCGCGTCTGCTGCCCTACGCAGTTATTCAGAAAGCAGCGGACGGCAACGTGGATAGCTTCCACCGCACAGGCTTCGGCAAATCGACCATCGGCTTGATTTCCGGGTAGGGAATCTTCTGTGCGGAGTGCTTTTCCAAATGCGGTTCTCTCGGTTGAGCGGGACGGGCAGGCTTATCTCCATCCACACGCTGCAACTCCTGTGTCTGGTGAACGATTTGGTCCTCCAAAAAGTATGCTGTCTTGACGACTTCCAGTTCTTGTTCTCTCATTGTACTTTCCCTCATTGATATGCTCCGTGCAGGCAGTCCGTCCTTACGGCTCAGCGTATAACTGCATAATGTATATTTATGCACTCTCCTAATTTGGAAAACAGTATGCGAAGAACAGTTCTGCATAGTCAAGTAATTCCTATGTTCAGCGAATATGCTGTCCTTTTCATGCCATTATTGTACACAATTGTGGCAATATCTGCCAACATCGCAATCGTATAAATATGCATTATATGCAAATATATTTTTTCATTATAAGTGGGCATGGCGAATGATGGGCAATGTTGCGCGTAAATAGAAAAGCAAAGCCGCCTCAAGCGGTGGGGCTTATTCAGCCAATGTTTAGTCAGCGCCTGCACCATATAAAAACGCAAGATCTGTATTTTTTATCTGATTCTGCGTTTAAGGAGCCATTCCCCCAAATGTGACCGTGGTTGTTGTCAACCATGGGCATGAGTTGTAACCTCTATGTCAATGAGAAACGTTGAATATGTAAAGAGCTATCATGGGGACATTTCTCTTGATAGCATCACCACAAGCAAGGAAGTATAGGAGGAACCGAATATGATCAAAAAAAGAAGAAACCTGTTTATCATGCTGGTTGTCATCGTTCTGGTGCTCAGCGCGACAGTCGGCGTGATTGTCGCATCATCGAACGGAACGCGCTTTAACAACACCATACTGGCAAGTAGCGTTGCAGCCGTTTCAAGCAGCGGCCTGTTGACAGTAACCAATCAATATCAAGGGATTCCCGGAAAAACAACCAAAGGTGAGATCACGACTTATATTGAGAAGAAAACGTGGGGATTGTTTTGGAAGCGCGTTGATATTGGCGAGCCTACTAACGAATGGTACGATGTGATATACAATTACGTTTATGCCGGCGATCACACGTTCCAGCTGCCATCAAAAGGGACATATCGCATCACGGTTGTCTATGTGATATCCGGTTCGGGTGGTGCTCCCGACACGATTACTCGAACAATCAAGAAAACGTATTAGGCGCACTGCCAAGCATTGTTTGGAATGCCTTTCAGTGTGAGATGATCGAAGCAGGAGGATCCCACAATCGGGGATCGATCTCTCACACCACCGTGCATACTTGCCGGTACACGGCAGTTCTAACCGTATAAGTGCAGGGGCTCGTAGCGGTTGAGGATACTGAAGTATCCTGCCGCCGCGAGTCTTTTGTTTGTAATTGAACGCGAAAACACCGGGCTTCCTGCAAATCGCCGGTAGCCCAATCTTGTATTTCTCTACTGGTACGTCTTCCCTTCCTGCATCTCCACTCGGACATCGTCAAGGGTGGCGACGCCCATGTGGACGGTGGGCATCTCGTCCATGCCGCGCGCGGCGTGACTGCGGTGGTCGATGCGCTCCGGGCGGTTGTTCTGCGCTAAAAACTCGTTGGCAAGATCAGCCCACGCCCTGCGCCAGACCTCGGCGTTTTCCCGGTTGTTCCAGTCCACAAGGTCAACCTTACGGGTCTTGTACCTGCCGCTGGGCAGACGGATTCTCTCGCCGTTTTCGTCCAGCACATATTCCTTTTTGGACTTCGGAAGCCACGCGCCCTTTTCGTCCAGCGGGCGCATGGTCAGCAGGATATGAGCGTGGGGATTACCGCCTCCCGTGTCGTGCAGATTGAAGTCGGCGATCATGCCCTTGGAAACAAATTGAGAGGAACAATATTCCCGCACAAAGGCGGTACAACTTAGATATTTTGTAATTCCCGAAAAAATTCGGCATAGGCGTATTTTGCGGCTATGCCGTTTTTCTGTCCATTTAAGGCTGTGGTGGGGAAAATTCACCGATGCAGTTCCAGACGATTCGCAGTCGCTGAACCTTTCTGCATATAACTTTGCGTTATTCGAGTCAATGGCAAAACAGAAAATTTTTCGTAGAATTTTATACGATTGTAGAACCCAATAGAATCTATTCTCACAAACGACTTGACGAAACTCACTTATAGTAATATAATATGAGTGAAATCCAAGACGAGGTGTGAGAACCATGTTTCCTGAACGACTGAAAGACCTTAGAAAAAGAAAAAGGTATGACACAGATCGAGCTTGCGACAGCACTTGGCGTATCCAGTGGCACCGTTGCCATGTGGGAAACCGGAAAACGCAAGCCCAGCTTTGAGATGTTTGAAAAACTGACGCAGGTTTTTGATAAACGGATCGATTATATTCTTGGTACGTCCGATGATCCGACCCCAGCCAAACTGAACGACATGGAAGTCGCACAACTGGGAAACTGGGCAATGCAGGAGGAGTACGAGGATGTGATGCGTAAATACTCCTTGCTTGATGATTTCGGGCAAAAAACGATAGCAGCCGTTCTGCGCATGGAGTTCGCTCGCGGCCAGGAGCAAGGAACCTTAAAAAGTGGGAAAAGCGTGTCCGTTTCCGTAAAAGTGAGGGATTTACCGGACGAAATGCTTACTGCGAATACAGTGGAGGGTGAATAATGGATTTCTCTTTATTGATTGAGGGGTTGCGCCAGGCAAGGTGCATTACCCCCTTGGAAAAGGATATTCTGGATACATGGAACGAACTTCAGAAATCCCCATTTGACCGTAGTTCTGCGCAACTGCAAATTGTGCAGAACAATGCACAACACCCGGATATTCTTGTCGCAATCAAGGCGCTGCCAACAACGGTTGTTCGTCCTTTTGACCAGGTAACGGAATCCGATATCCGATATAATTTAGGGAAACAACTTGAGGCGCTTGCCGTGAAAGAGGGGTGGCCGACCAATGGCTAACAAGCTGGAACTGACATGGTACGGTAAAGACGAGCCGATTCGGGTCGAGCCTCGGTTGCTGATTGAAAATACGGAGCTTTCCAACACTGCCGCCGACCCGGATACGCAGAATATGCTGATCCATGGGGATAATCTGTTGGCGTTGAAAGCATTGGAACAGATGTATGCTGGCCAAATCAAGTGTATCTATATCGATCCGCCATTTAATACTGGGCAGGCATTCGAGCATTATGATGACAACTTAGAACACTCTATCTGGTTGAATCTAATGTACCAGAGATTTAAACATCTTTACAAATTACTCGAAGCCAACGGGCTGTTCTGGATTCATTTGGATGACATTGAAGTTCATTATTGTAAAGTCGTTCTTGACGAGATTTTCTCACGACAAAATTTCGTGGCGCATATTACATATGAACGTTCTGCGGTAGCGGGCTTGGGGCAAGGTGGATATCTTGTAAACACAACCGAACATATTTTGCTATATAAAAAGGAGCTTTGCCCGATAAAACAAATCTCAGTTTTGAAGAACTTGGTTTCAACATCATCAAAAGGTACAATCGCTATGTAGCAAATTTTGGCAAGCGTACTCTTGTAAGGGAGTTCACAGCAAAATCGAATGGCGAAGTAGTTCGTGTTTATGAGCATTCTGATGTCGAGATTGATAGTATATCCCTTCGTGATGTGAAAAATCGCGAAGCAGAAATACGGAGTGAATTTGTTGCTCATTTAGAGACTCTCTTCCGCGGAAACCGCGTTCAAAAGGAAAATGAGTTTCAAAATGATATCATTTCAGGGCTGCACAAGGATAAGTTTTATTCAGTCGATTATATTCCAAGCCGTGGTAAGAACAAGGATGCGCAAACAACTCTGTACTATTATAATTGTGAGCTTCTATCATGGCTAAAAGATACAACCACTCTTGAAAACGGGATGCTTACAAAGTCGCAGAAGATGACTACTTTATGGAAACACGGAGAAATACCGAAAGCTGACATTGCTAATGAGGGTGGAGTATATTTTCCACGAAGCAAGAAGCCAGAACAATTACTGCATCGTATCATCGAGATGTCTACTGAACCCGGAGATATCGTGTTGGATAGCTTTCTTGGATCTGGCACAACAGCAGCGGTCGCACACAAGATGGGACGGCATTATATTGGAATTGAAATGGGAGAGCATGCGTATACACATTGTAAACCGCGGCTTGATGCGGTGATTGGAGGCACTGATGCTCTTGGAATTACAAAAGCTGTTAATTGGCAGGGCGGCGGAGGGTACCGTTTCTATGAGGTAGCACCCACCCTAATCAACAAAGACCCCTTTGACGAATATGTCATCAACGAGGACTATGATGCCAATATGCTGGCAGCGGCGGTGGCTCTGCACGAGGGATTCCGCTATCAGCCGGACGGAGATCTGTTCTGGAAACAGTCTGTGGGCAACGAGAACAGCTATCTCTTTGTAACGACCCGCCACCTGAACAGCCCCTATCTGGACTCCATCAAGGACACCATGGAGGAAGGCGAGTATCTGATCATCGCTTGCCGCTCTTTTGACAGCGGACTGGACAAGGCCTACGACAACATCACGGTGAAGAAAATCCCGCAAATGCTGCTGGAACGCTGCGAGTTCGGCAAAGCAGATTACAACCTGAATATCGTACACCCGCCGGTGTATGATGATTGCGACGAGGAGGAAGAGGATGTCTAACGATTTTCCGCTCTATACCACAGACTATATCAGCGGCGTCATGTCTCTCCGCAAGCCGCAGACGCAATCGTTGAAGATTCTTGAAGAGATCACCAACGCCGTACAGCTCCGCAAAGGTATGAATCTGAAAGCGGCACTGGGTGCTGTCCACGCTATGTATCCGATCTGCTCCGATTTTGAGCGTGACTTTATGTCCCTGACTTTTGCTCTGGCGACCGGCGTCGGCAAGACTCGCTTGATGGGAGCCTTTATCGCTTACCTTTACACGCAGCACCATATCAGGAACTTTTTCGTTGTCGCTCCCAATACCACGATTTTTGAAAAACTCAAAAAGGATCTCAGTGATAACAACAGCGCCAAGTATGTGTTCAAGGGGCTTGGCTGTTTCAGCACGCCGCCGCAGATCATTACGGATGACGATTACCGCGAAAAACGCTCTCCCTGTTTGAATCCGATGTTCACATCTTCGTGTATAACATCGATAAATTCAACAAAGAGGGCGCAAATATGAAAAAGGTGAACGAGCTCATTGGGGACTCGTTCTATCAGGCGTTGTCCGACTTGCCGGATCTTGTGCTCATTATGGATGAGTCACACCATTACCGGGCAGAAAAGGGGGCACAGGCGCTGAACGAGATGCATCCGCTGCTGGGATTGGAATTGACAGCGACACCATTGGTGACCAAGGGGAACAAGCAGGTGCCGTTCAAAAATGTGGTATAGAATACCCTCTGTCCAAGGCAATCGAGGATGGCTATACCCGCACCCCATATGCCGTGACCCGCTCGGACATTGATTTCTATAACTTCGGTGATGAACAGCTGGATAAAATGATGCTGCTGGACGGCATCACCTGCCATGAAAGCACAAAGCGCAAATTGGAAGTCTACGCTGCCAATCACGGCAAGCCTGTGGTGAAGCCGTTTATGCTCGCAGTTTGCAAGGATACAGATCACGCAACCTGGGTGGAGCAATTCGTAAAGTCAGACGAATTCCGTAGTGGCGCATATCGCAACAAAACGATAATCGTCCACTCTAAACAGAAAGGCGCAGAGACCGAAGCTAACACTCGTCTGCTTCTGGATGTGGAAAACCCGAAAAATCCGGTGGAAATCGTAATCCACGTCAATATGCTCAAAGAAGGCTGGGATGTCAACAACCTCTATACCATTGTCCCGCTTCGGACGGCCGCATCCAAAATTCTGCGAGAGCAGATGGTCGGTCGCGGTCTGCGCCTGCCCTATGGGGAGCGTACCGGTGACCGGGATGTAGATGCCGTCATGCTGACTGCCCATGATAAATTCAATGATATTCTGGCGGAGGCGCAGAAGGGTGATTCTATTTTCAAGGCCGGGAATGTCATTAAAGCAGAAGAAATCAAGCCCGAAGAAGTGGTCTATCCCCAACTGACAATAGAAACCGATCCGGATGCCGAGCTGGAAAAAGCGTATGCTCATACTCAAATTGAAAAGACGGATACCACAGATGCACTGATCAAGAAGGCAGCTGACTTGATCAAAGCAGAGGTTGAGCAGCACATTCAGCATACCTCGGCGCATACTGTCACCTCTGTGCAGGCACAGCAAATTGTAGAAACAGTCAAACAGAAGGTCGCTGAGGATAAGGATGCTGGGACAGACCTTCAAAGGAGAATGAAATGCCGCTGGCAGCATGGATGCTCTACCAAACCGAGGAAACGCACAGAGCTGCCGTGAACAAATTTATTCCGATTCCCCGTATCAAGGTAACGGATGCCGGTGTTGAGGAATATGTGTTCGTAGACTTTGATTTGGACATGGCAGATTTTACCCATGTGCCGATCAAGAATGAGCTTCTCGTTCAGAAGCTGGAGGATATGCAGGACCGGCAGCGCATCAAGGGCAACGCTATTGATTTTGAAGGATACAATCCTAAAAAGTCATTCTGGAACAGCTGCGTGCAAAACCGGAAATCGATTACGAAAAGTGTTCCAAACTGCTGTTCAAGCTGATTACTCAGGTCTGCGACCATTACGAAACCCGATATGGCACAAACGGAATGCAAAACATCATTATGATGTATAAGCGGGATATTGGCAATAAAATCTATAGTCAGATGCTGCAGCATTTTTACTGCGAAAACGGTTTTTTAAAGGAAGAAGTTATCGGAACCAGAAATTACAACCTGCAGCAGTCTTACAGCTGTGCCGAACGGGTCAATCTTTTCTCCGATGATTATACCAGGAATATCCAATCAGTTCTGTTTGAAGGTGTCAAGCGGGGCGTATTCAGCGCCGCCAAGTTTGACAGCCGCCCCGAACTGGTACTTGCACGGGTGTTGGAGACGGACACCGATGTGCAGAACTGGCTTCGCCCTGCTCCGCAGGAATTCAATATCACCTACAATCACGGGCATAACTATGAGCCGGACTTTGTAGTGGAAACCGAGGACACTATTTATCTCGTAGAGGTCAAGGGTGAGGACAAGCTCAGTGACCCGGATGTGATTGCTAAGAAAAAGCGCGGTATCCAATACTGCGAGGTCGCCTCTCGCTGGGGCAAGGCAAACGACTATAAACAGTGGCGGTATCTGTTTATCCCGTCCAAGCAGGTCATGCCAAACTCGTCGTTTATGCAGTTGGCAAAGCGGTTTGAAATGCAATAATGCTGAGTCATGCAATTCAATTTGAAAAGAGATGAAGCAATTTGGAATATACAATCCCTGATCTTAACACCATAGGTGCGCTTTCTTTGGCTTACGAAATCAGCAAAATCAATTTTGAAGCCATAGATAAAATGATTTTGATTGCAAATATGGGCTGGGTGCGACCGTTCGGTATGCTACTCACATCTATTGCTTTAAAGCAATTAATGAACAAGCACTTAGATGTGCCGTTCCAGTTGCAGTATGATCAAAGCAGAACAGGCTTTTCTTATGCTGCGCATATGGGCTTCTTTAAATCAATTTCCGAGACATTACCAATAGGAAACGTTCCAGGGGTGCGAGCGGAAATGACAATTACTTGCCTATTACAAAACTCGACTTGATTAAACTGCACTCTGATGAGATAGCGGCAGGAGAATATGGTACACTGGGTGATTCTATCGAAAAGGAGGCAGCAAAATTATCCCGTATTATTTGCAGACATAATGCAGAAATGCAGGCGCTGATGACCTACTTAATACGTGAAATACTGCGCAATATTCCAGAACATGCAGAGGAGTCGACCGCCTGGATATGCGGACAGTATTGGGGGAATCAAACTGCAGAAATAGCAATTGTCGACGAGGGAATCGGTATCAAAAAAGTTTGCAGCGAAATCCCATCCATATGGTATATGCCACGGACGATGAATCAGCCTTGTTGTATGCTATCAAAGCGGGTATTTCACAGGCGTTTGATCCACGTAGAGGAAATCGTTCAAATGATGAATGGTCAAATTCAGGCTACGGATTATACATGGTCAGTGAAATATGCAAGGAGTTAGGCGGAAACTTTTGCATTGCTTCTGGTGGTAAGTGTATATATGTTACCAGCGAAGGTGCCAAGTCGATAGATACATATATAGACGGGACAGCGGTAAAAATGACATTTCCTACGAACAAACTAAAAAGTAGCCATGATATCATTCGCGACATTGCTGGTCGCGGCGAGCACGAGGCACGTGCGATAAAAAATGCATTTAAAAAGGCCTCGCATCCCTCCAAAGGATTAATATTAGAACTGTAGGAATCAAACCCACACAAATGGCAATGCCAAATGTGCGGGCTTGATTCTTCTCCGCTTGAAGAAGGCCGGTAAATTTTTTTCAAATCCCTAATTCCAACCCTCTAAGGCGGGTCTGTTCCTCTCTGGACAACTCCACGGGCAGGGCTATCTCCACCTCCCGCGCAAGCTGGGCGTTATTGGATTTTTCGGAAAGCTCCACGCTGTTCCACAGGGTGCTGCGGTCAAAAAAAGCGGGCGGGGCGTGTGTCGGGAGCAGTATTTCCGAATGGACAACGCCGCCAAGCTCGGAACACGGCGGGGCTGTGTGGAGAGTTCAGCCCTCGGCAGAGCGCACAACGCCTCATGGGGTCCCCGCAAAGTTGCAAAACTTTGTGGGGAGAGGAGGGGCAGCAGAATGAATGAGTTTTGCCGCTTGCGGCGAAACGAACGATATGGAGCTTGCCCCGACGAGGTGTATAAGTGCGTCCTTGTTGCCAAGGGATTATTCAGCTTGTCGTTTCCTCGGCTCGTTTTCTCAAAAACTCCCGCGCTGGTTCACTCGTCAAAGCAAGTCGGAAAAAGGTCTGCGCGTCCTCGTCCGGCATGGTAATAAGCTCCGGCACGATGCTTTCAATAAAGCCGCCCCGCGAACACAGGCGGTGGTTGCGCTCCTTGCGCTTCTCTATGGCAAGCCTGCGGTCAAGCATCTTGCTTCGGTTCTCGTACTGCCGGATTTTCTTCTGCGTGCGTTCCAGCTCGGCGTTACATTCCTCGATGGTCTGCGGCGTTTTCTTTTTCGTCATGGTCGCTCCTTTCTGCCCGTAGGCATAAAAAAGGGCGGCTACTTCGGTTTGGAAATAGTCGCCCTATGGGTCAGATATTCAGTTTATGGGGTGTTGTCTGCCTTGTAGTAGCGATAGGACGCAATCATGCACAGGATTAACCAAACAATAATTATAACAGTCATCACAAACAAATTCCAAACACCTGGCACAAAAGCAGAAATAACTATCATTGCAAGTCCACACAGTACCGAAGCAATCCCTCCGAAACGCTGACTTTTTTGCCATACACTATCGTTTGTCATACTCCACTTAGTCCGCAAACCAAACATCGCATTTCGCCGCATTTTAGGCATGATATTTCCAAGTATGACGAGCAATATACCGATTGCAATACCAGTAAACTTCATTGCATCTATACTGACTGTGGCGGCTGCGTCGGGGTCATATCTGATAGCTTTAAGCATAAAATAGAAACCGAGTGCAGCAAAGAAAAGCAGGGTACATATCCCGGTATATAGAAGAATTTTCTCATTTACAGTCTCGCCTTTTTTGCGTTGTTGTTTTGCAAGTAGAATGAAAAATGCTCCCATACTGATTGTAAATATCGGCCAAATTAGATTTTCGTACTTGCTTCCAAAGCGGTCAACCTCACCAGCAAAATTGTAGTGGACTGGTATGGTATCCGGCGTAAATATAAGGAGTATTGCCGTACCGACGATACACAACAATATAACTCCATAACAGAGCGCATATAACTTCTTCATCATTCTCCTCCTCTTAAATCTGTGAGCCATAGCAGAGCTTCATCAAGAACCGAGGCGTTAAGCTCATAGAAAATATACTTGCCTTCTCGTTGGTCACGAATAAGGTCAGCTTCTTTCAAAATAGATAAGTGTTTTGAAATTGCCGGTAAACTAATGTTAAAATGCTCTGCTATTTCTCCGGCTGATAGCCGCCTTTTCTTCAACAGGTTAAGAATTGTTCTCCGAGTAGGGTCAGCCAAAGCCCTCAGTGTATTTTGAAGTCCCACCACATCACCGCCAATCATTTAACCTTTAGGTTAATTATATTCATAAAGCCGCTTCTTGTCAATAGGTTGTAGCAAGTACATGAAAAAGTTACAGCTTATTCACACTATTTTGCTTTGCCGCTTCGCTTGCGGCTTTCCGGCGTTCCTCGCTGTATGGGGCAGGCAGGAAAAAAGCGCAACCGATTTTCGTCGATTGCGCTTTGCTGGGCGGGAATTGTTCTATGAACTTTTTACAAAATCACTCCTGCTGAAAATGCCGCAAGAAAACCTCATTCGCTGCTTGCAGGGATTTGTGATACTCGCGGTAAGCGGGGCTAAGCCTCTGCATTGCGGGGATGAATACATCGTTATAGCCGCTCTCCCTTTGGAATTGCTTTAGATATTCTTGCAGTCGGTAGGCGGGAGATGCCTTATACTCCTCTGATTCCGCAACTGCCCGATATTGTTCGAGCATTTCCTTGTTGTCGTGAATATACTTTTCCGGGTCTGTCATAGCTGCCGCAAGTGCAGCAGATGCGCTTTGCGTCACAGCAGCATCAGCATTTTCTCTAATCTCATCAAGATACTGCTGCACGTCGCTGGGAACGGCTATTGAAATGCCGTCCAAGTATCGGATGATCGTTTCAAACGCTTCCTTCTGCTCATTCGTTGTGATTGCTTCGCTCAAAAACGGAGCGAAGTGCAAGCACACGAATTTTCCATAGAAGCCCGGAAACTTATCAAGGATACGGTTCAATATGGATTGCTTGTTTTGAAGCGCCTCCACTTGTCCTTCAATATGCTCCCAATCGCCGCTTTCCGCAAGTTGTTTTATCAATGCCTGCTTTGTTTGCAGCTCGACGATTTCAAGCTCTTTCCTGTTGAGGACATCGTAAATTGCTGTACGGCTATCATTCTCAAGAATTGTGCGAATCTCTGGAACGGAAAAGCCCAGTCCACGCAAAACTGCAATTCGCTTGAGCTTCAAAGCATCTGTCTCGGAGAACTGCCGATACCCGTTTTCTGTTATCCTTGGTTGGATTAGTCCCTGTTCTGTGTAATACTCAACTGCTTTTTTGGTCAGGTTACATTCTTTGCATACTTCATTTATGAGCATTGTACTCACCTCCACAAACAGGATAAGCTATCCCCCAAGGTGCCAGTCAATAGGTTTTTCAAAAATTATAGCAGATTTTTGTGAACGCTTCTACCCATGCCGTTTACGCTGCTTTTCTTCGCCGCCTCGCTTGCCGCCCTGCGGCGTTCCTCGCTGTATGGGGCAGGCAGTGAAAAAGCGCAACCGATTTTCGCCGATTGCGCTCTTGAGGAATAATGTTTTGTAATGGTGGTTATTCGTCCTGCTGCTTCTCCTTGATTTTTTGATTCATCTTCTTTGCTTGAATCATCATCGGGATAAAAACTATGGTCCAAATTACAAATGCAGAGACGACCTGAATCGCAACAACTGCCAGAGTTGCAAGCATGCCTTTTTGCGTCGGCAGCCAATCGCACAGAAAAGAAGCTCCGATCATGACCGTGCAGCCGATGCCCATGTGGATCAGCACCTTGAGCCGCATTTTCAGTTTCGTTTCGTATACCACAGATGGAATCCCGAAGCCTATGCCGATGATGACAGCACCAAGTCCTGCTCTTGCGATACCGTATCCACTGGCGAACTTTTCCTCTCCGCCAATCAGTCCAAAAACGATACAGTATATTAAGAATACTACCGCTGCTATACGCACGCCTGCCATCGCTACTTGAACAATCTTTTTTCATCTTGCCTATACCTCCTTATAATCCCAGATATTTTTTGAAAGCGGGCAAATACTTCCGCGAAATGTAATCCTTACAGCCGTTTTTCATAACCAGAAGCATCATATCTCCGAATGCAGGTTCCACACGCTCAAGATAATGCAAATTAACAAGGGTTCCTCTTGAAATCTTTATAAATCCTTTCCGAGAATTTCCTCAAATTCATAAAGCCTCTTGCCGCCGTCATACCGCTTCGTCTTGGTATATACGACCGTCTTTTCGTTTTCCACCCGAACCATGTATATTTCATCGGGTCGAAGCACGATGATACTGTCGTTTTCCTTTACGGGGATTACATCAGGGATTTCCTTTTCGAGCAGTGCTACTGCGCGGCGGATTTCCGGGGTTATCTCACTCGCATAGATCACGGCATACGGCTCTTTGGCTTCGGGCAGCACCTTTATTTCGATTTTCATGAATATCACCTCGTTTCTCTTGCCCTTGCAAGCATATTATAACGGAAGCATTCGGTTTTGTCTTGGCTTCATCGGTAAGTGGCTAATTTGGGCGGGTAAGATGCAATTTACAGGGGGCAAGTTTCAATGTGCTTATATTATACCAGCCGAGTAAAAAGCGTTCAATCTGTTGTGTAGCCCGCAGCTGCAACTTTTCTATGAACACCGCACTTTTTCGCCGCCACGCTTGCCGCCCTGCGGCGTTCCTCACTGTATGGGGCGGTCAGACGGAAAGAAAGCCGTCCCTTGCGGATTTCAAACTCCATGCAGCCCGTGTCCGGGTCTACGTCCGTCAGCTTGCAGACGGCAGGGTGTTTGCGGCTGTATGCGGTCAGCCTGTTTTTGAGGTCGGTGTTGTGGGTGCGGATGAAGATGGTGGGGTCTTTCTCGTCAAAATAGATTTCGGTGGTCTTTTCCTGCTTCGTAAGCCCTGTTCGCATAAACTTTCCTTTCTGCGCCCCTGTTACGCAATAGGGGCATTTTTCGGGTGTTTTTCTTGGCTCTTGACTTGAAGAAAACGGCGATTTTCAAACAGAAAACGCTCCGGCGATACATTCCTCGTCCGAAGCGTTCCCAGCGTCAAATATGCGTTTTTTCCGGCTCTTGACCGTCAATCATAAATCAGCTCATGCTTGATGATTTCCTCTGCTCGGCTGCGGATGGAGTTCATAGACTGCACCCATAGCATCTGGTCGGAGGCTTTCAGGGCTTCGTCCACGCCCTCGGCTTCCGCCATCTGCTCAATGATAAGGCGGCATCTTTCCGTTGCCTGCTCGTTCAGATCGGCAAGGTAGGTGTGCAGCTTGCAGGAGAGAACGAGTTCGCTGTATAAACCGGGACGGTACATCCGCAGGTAGGCTTGATGCAGCCTGCCCCAATGCCCAACAGGGCGTTTTTCCTCCGGTAGTTTCCAGTCCGGCACATAGTAATCGCCTACGAGAATGTAGTCGATGCCGTTTTCGTGGATTCTTGGCTTCAATTCCTTCATGCTGGTACTTCCTCCTGTCTTGCTTTCTTTTTGTGGTACTCATCTCTGCGCTTGGCAAGGGTGGCTTCATATCGCCGGATAGCTTCGGGGTCTCCGGCTTCCGCATCGGCTTTCATTTTCCATAGCATCTGACATTGGACTTAGTGTTTTTAGCACACTCATCCGCCACAGTGCGGCCTTCTATGCGATTTCTGTTCGTTGCTTCGGGAGGTTGTCGGCATTAGCCTGCAACCTCCCTCGTTTCGTTTGTGCTGTTGTTTCACTGTCTTTGAACCGAGTCTATTAACTTAATCATCAGGTCAATCCCGCAGTCTCCATAAACCGTTAGACTGAAAGCGTATTGATCGTGAAGCCACACTGCAACCATAACGCCGGCAGATTCATAAATTGATACATCTGTGCCGGATAGGTCAATTTGGGAGTGTTTCCCATTCTCATTATCTACATCAATTGCAAAATCTTCTGTTACGCTTTGCGCAAAGATGATCCGATCTCCCGCCTCATTTTGATAGAAGGAAATACAACAGGAGTCATTTTTTACGACGATTTCTTCTGCATATCCATCCGGAAGTTCCGTTAGACGGTAATACTCTGTAATCTGCCTTCTTTCAGACTTTTCCGTAAAGAAGTGAACATAGGAGTCAAATGTCTCCCGGATGAATTTAGTTGCCGCAGCTCGTACCGAAGGAATGCTGCAAGCGGTCAGCGCAATCAGTAAAAATGCGGCTGCGACGGCTGCAACCCGCCTAGGCACAGTGTTCGTCATTCGCCAGAACCTGCTTTGCTGTGCATGTGTAAGCTTATCCATTCTGCGCAAAAAATCATCTGAGAATGAATGGTTTATCTCTCGTTCATTCCCTGGAATCTCGGCGAACTCAGCAGAAACAACTTCCCGAAGCGCCGTTTTAAGTTTGTTTTCAGCCATTATTGTTCTCCCCTTTCGAATAGCTGCACATGAAGAAGCTTTTTCCCACGCACCAGCCTTTGCTACGGTTGACGCCTTGCAGTTCAGCAACTTAGCCGTTTCAGGCACCGATAGCTCCAATACAAAGTGATAATACAGGGCATCTCTGTATATGTCGCTCATAGATGCTATTGCTGATACAATCTTTTGTACTCAATGCGATCATGTATCTTTTCGACAAGAGCATCGTCCGGCATTTCTTCCGAATCAGGCACATCTGTTTCGTTTTCTTCCTTCGTTCGAACACGTTCATGACGATGCTTTCTTAGGTGATCTAAGGCAGCGTTTTTTGTCGCTTTTAACAAATAGTTCCTTAAATCAGTCTCGTTTTCGATGGTACTGATTTTTGCCATATACTTCTTTGCAATCCTCAGAAAGACGTCATGTACAATATCCTCGGCATCAGAATCGTTTTTAAGCACGGTGCGTGCAACGAGAAACATCTGTTTTCGATAACTGAAGTATATTTCCTCAAATAGTCGGCGATGAGATCCGTCGTCTATAAAGCTCATATAAATCAATAGCATTAGTTTTCCTTTCTATAGCCCATGAGCCTCCATTCATACAACGATTGTAACGGGAAACAGGTTACAATCAAAGCTCAAGAATGCTATTGGCAAATTCTTCCCATCGGTACCATTTTTTCCTTCTTATGCGCAAGGTAATCAATACCGCTCTCGGTTGCCTTATACACCTTGCGTTCTCTGCCGGCTACCGGGACAAGCCGCGATGACAAATAGCCCTTAGCCTCCAAAGCGGACAGCAGAGGATATAGCATTCCCGTTTTCAGTTCAAACTCAGCATCGGTGCACCTATCGCTGACTTTCTTTATGACTTGGAACCCGTACATCTCCTCTCTGCTCAACAAATGCAGAATCAGGAAATCATAGCGACCATTCATGTTTTCACTCCTCACTGTCAGTACAATTTCTACTATATAATTTCTACTGTATAAATTATACCATGCCCTTGGCGTGCGTTCAAGGCAGGGTGGGAAAATTTCTTTCAGGAATCTGTAATCGATTCTTAGCCTCAAAACGTTGTATGTGTAAAGGCGCAATAGAGCGGCTCAACAGATTGAGAGGAGTCGATGCTTATGATTGAGGAATAGTAGGTCAACATTTCAACGCAAAAAATACGATTTACGAGGAGGTTTATTTATGAAAAGAATTCTTTCTGGCATTTTTGCCGCTTTGCTTATCCTCTGCGTTTTGCCGGTTGCGGCATTTGCAGAGCAACAGGCTTCGGATATTGATCCGATTACTGTTCAACCAATACGTGCTTCCGGTGGGGAGATCGTTCGACCCACTTGGCTTGCATATGGGCCAATCACCCAGTATCCCGCTGAGGGAGGAACATGGGAATACGGCTTTTGGGATGCAAAAGTTCGATCCTATTACACCGTGGATCGTTGCCATGGCAGTACCGTTGTATTGAATGGCAATACCGTTCGTTCGGTAGATACTGCCGCTGGGGAAACGTCAATCGCAGAAAAATGGGCAGTTCAGTGGCCTTCGCACGATGACCGCTATTACTACCGTGTTTGCAACTGAGTATCCCTTTAGCAGTTCACTTTTCGAGCAGTTAGGCTGACAGTAGTTGTCTTCGGAAGTGCTTCATTCACCTCCGAAGACCATCCTTGTGGAGATGAGCAAAATATCGGTTCGCTCACAAATGCACGCAAAATATAGTGCGTTAGTATTGCAAGACTCTTGTTTTACTCATCTCTGCTATCCTTGAAGCAAGGAGGTTTTTTGTGATTAAACAGAGCATTAGACTGGTGGGGTGCATTATTGCATTGTTCGCCCTTATATTGGTTTTTAAGCATTCGCATTTGATGCAGGAAGAGAAACCTTTGAATACAACCGAAAGATTTAACATAGCTGTTTTATCAACAACTATATCGAAAGAACGACTTGTAAACGAGCTAAATGCTCTTGTCGATCAGTACGGCGCTGTCTTAGTGAAGGTTGTTCCAAACCAAGATAATTATGATAGTCAGAAAGATATCATATGGTTTGGTTCTCTCCAGCCTGACGGAACCAGTCCCAGAATCCGGGATAACCGCATTTCGTGGTTGGAGCCTTCTGTCGGCGGTGAACTGATCCATTCTTCCGATATGGGAGTAAGACCGCTGTACGGCAGCTACTCGATGCTTGGAAGTACAGAGTTCAAGGTTGCCTTGGCAGAATGGTGCAACAAAAATGAGATGAGCATAGACTTCTATAAACAGTACCCGCTTCCGGCAGTGTTCCTTGTATACTTTATCCAACATGGAATCGGAAACGCTGTGTTAATCTCATTCTTTTTGTTCCTGACAACAGTTATTGTCTGGTTTGTAACACACGCGAAGGCCAGGGCTTTGCGATTACTTGGCGGAGTCCCGTTGCAGCGTATTCATTTTGAGGATACGCTGACAATTATATCTTTGACCTCTCAAGGCTTTTTTGTGGGGTGTGCAGCGTTTTTCATATATTTAGGCATTGCTTCCGGAATTGATCAGCTTTCCGTTATGTTTCTGCCTTTTATATATACTGCAATTACTTTCATCACAATATCGGCTGTTGTTGTACTGCTGATATCTCTGTTTGTGCAGCCTAAAGCAAAGCATTTATCTTTTAGGAAGATCCCCTTGAAACAGTTCAGGCTGCTTGGACGAGCTGCCCTGATATTCTCCATTGTTCTTGCCTTAATGGTTGTGCCTACTACCATTACGATGGCTTCGGCATACAGGGCTCTCTCGAACGACTATGCTTCATGGGAAAGCCTTAAGGACGCCGTAGGAATTTCATATAACGATGTTAACGGACTGTACAACGATTATTGGATGCCTATGGTCGAGAACTTTTTCGCGGAGATGGCGGACAGAGACAATCTTTGTCTGTCAATGGCTGTTGACAGAGCCATTGTGCTTGATAATGCTGAAATGGGAAAATACGATCATATCGTTGTCACAGACCGCGCATGGGTGGAAACCACCGTATTCTGGGGACAATTCCGATAAAGCTGATAGTCTGATTCCGATAGGCTTTGATGAACAGGAGAAATACAGCCGGAAGGCATGGGTATATGCGAATTTAACGGCGACAGCTTTTTGGTTTTGCCTCAAACGCATCGTATGGCAACAGCACCATACAAGCGAAAAATCCATTGATTATTCTGGTGGAGGAGCCCGTGAAAACGTTGAAAGTAAGCAGCTTTCTTCTTATTCGAGTGGAAACATTGTTTTCAAAAACGAAGCTGTCTTGCGGTCTGTTCTCAACGAATCACCCTTATGGAAAAAATATCCTCCATAGATTCGTTCACAGAGGGCGCACTGAAATATGCGCAGCTTTTTAAGCAGGAGTCTTTCTATTACTTTGCGGCGTGTGCGCTTTGCCTTGTTTCAATGGGCGCTGCGGGGATCTTGCGCAGCTCTGGATCGGAGAGAACAGGAAGCGTATCTTCACACTGCATACGGCAGGGATCAAATACAGCGCAATCATCCTGCCTGTACTGCGAAAGGGAAGTCATAGTGGCGGTTTGTACAGTTCTTGTCGGAGGGATTGTTGTTTATTCCATTCGTCACCCGGAACCGCTGCTGTTGCTGTTATCATCGGCTGTACTGTTTTTGATGTATGTACTGTTGAATTTTGTTGGGTATATTTTCTTTTTCGAAGCGAGAGTTTTTGCAAATGTCATTTAGGCGGGAATGACCGTCCTTAGATAAAATGCGAACAAATACAGAGTGGAGGTTGAGCAAATGAATATCAGAGCCAATAATGTATCCTTGTCGATAAATGGTCGGATCCTGTCCAATGTGACATTGCTTGCGGAAGGCGGAAAAAATGACTGCGCTTACCGGGAAATCCGGAAGCGGCAAGACAACTCTCTTGAATTGCTTGGGATTGATACATCCTATCGACAGCGGAAAAATATTTGTGGATAATAACGATGTAACGGGGTGGCGTGAGTCACAACGAACGCTGTTTTGGAAGGATCATGCATCTTTCATTTATCAAGATTACGGGATTATTGATGATGAAACAGTTTCATTCAATGTTTCTTTGAAAAAGTTTGGAAATAACCAGGGACAGATAAAAGAGGTTTTGGAAATTGTCGGGTTGCAGGGCAGGGAGAAAGATAAATCCCTCGTCCTTTCGGGTGGGGAAAAGCAGCGATTGGGAATTGCAAGAGCAATTCTGAAAAACGCTTCCGTTATCTTTGCGGATGAGCCAACCGCTTCACTTGACAATTCCAACAGGCAGCTTGTAGTCTCGTTGCTGAAAGACTGTGCAAATAGGGGCGCTGCCATAATTCTTGCAACGCATGACGAACGATTGGTTGCCGAATGTGACACAGTGGTTAGACTCGGAACGTAATAGACTGTCAAAACCGAACAGATGAAGGATACATGCAGCGAATATCTGATTGCACACCTTCTTTTTTCCTCTTGACTTTCTCTGAGTTATGTGTATAATAAATCTATCAGGAACTTTTGTTCCAGATAGGAGAAAAGTACAATATGAGAAGCAAGAGCGAGGAGCTTATGCTCCGCATCCGGGAGTACATCGAAAGCTACTTTGAGCGGTATTCCTCTACCCCCACTGTCCGGGAGATCGCCGGAGCTATGAAGATCGCGGTTTCCTCCGCACACAGATACCTGGTGGCTATGGCGGAAAAGGATATGGTTTCATATGAAAACGGCGTACTCTCCACCCCGAAAATCAAGAGGATGAACCCGGCGGTGAGCCCCGCCGCCATTGTCGGCTCCATCCCCTGCGGCTCGCCGGAAGAAAAGGAAGCCCAGGTGGAGGAATACCTGCCCCTGTCCGTGTCCTTCTTCGGCAAGGGGGACTTCTATGCCCTCCGCGCCTCCGGCAGCTCCATGGAGGATGCACAAATCGATGATGGCGACCTTGTTATCATCCGCCAGCAGCATGCCGCTCAGGTCGGAGAGATCGTCGTTGCCCTCACCGACGAGGACAAGAACACGCTGAAGCGGCTCTTATATGACGATGACCGGCAGAGCTATTACCGTGCGGTAAGATATTTGTATCGGGAGGGTCAGCGCTGGTATGTTGACCGCTCCCCATAGGAGGTGTTTGTGAGACATGAGGATTTTTTCCTATGAGGAACTCGACGAATTGGGCGAAGGTTTAATTCGCCAATATCTCGGGAAGGAAGCGGAGCGCACCTGCTGCGTGGACATCGAGGGGTTCGTTACGGACTTTCTGAAGCTGCCCCTGCTGTACCGCAGCTTTGCCGAGGAGGACAGCGACAAGATCGGCTTCATTGCGGACGGCGTGACCCCTCTGCGCGTCTACGAGAACGGGGCCGTTGTCCGGCGCGTGTATCCCGGAGGAACCATCGTAATCGAGCGCTGCCTGCGGCGGGAGCACGAAAGCGGCAGACGGCGCTTCACCATCAGCCACGAGTGCGCCCACTACATCATGGACAGGGCAGTTCCCAGCGCCGCCTTTCATCGTGAATTTGACGGGGAGCGCGCCTACACGCAAGAGGACTTCAAAACCTGTTCAGCTTTCGGGAGACGCAGGTTGATCGCATGGGCGCAGCCCTCCTGATGCCCCGCTTCATGGTTCACAACGTAGCGCTCATGCACGGATGCACAGACCGCATCCCCGTATATGGGGACAGCGTTCTGCGGACGGCGGACAAGCTCCTGATCAAACAGATGGCCAACGCCATGGGCGTGTCCTTCTCCGCCTTTCTCATTCGGCTGCGGGAGCTGGGCTGTCTGTGTTACCGCCCGCTGGCAGAGTACATCACGGAGGAAATGGGGCTGGGACAGGGCGGTGGCGCAGGATGAGAAAAGCAAGCGCTCCCCGTAAGCTCTCGCCGGATGTGTCACGCAAGCTGTCCGATTCCCGCAGGCAATCCGCCGTGCTGACCCTCCGGGAGATCCACTGCCCCTTTTGCAGTTTTCTGGTGGAGAAGGTGTTCTCCGACGCAGCGGGACACAAAATGGTCTGCTGCCGAAAATGCAAGTCGGAGTATCCCATCAATCTGGGCTGCTTCCGCAGGATGAAGGCGAAACAGGCCGTCTGCCGCCTGTTTTTCGGGAAAGCCAAGGCAGAAACGATAAACTGAATACAAAAACCGACTTTTAATCGAGCAAGCGGAGAGAATCAGATTCATTCTGAGGAGACTGCCAAGCGCCGTACAAAGTCAGACTGAACCGGTAAATGGGTTCGGTCTGCTTTGACGGCGCTTTTTTGCTGCCCGATTTCTTTGTACGGCGTTGAAAGTCCTTTCCCGGCTTGGCTCGGGAAGGGACTTTTTCCATGAAACGCCGCTTTGAACAGTACATCTGCCGCTACCCGTGAGCTCCGAATTTTTGATTTCACCCAAATTCAAAAATTCAAAGGAGATCACGGCATGAAAACATTAAAGGAGTTCGATTACGACCTTTGGGCAATCGAGGAGAACGGAAGAAAGAGGTATTTCGCCAGAATCAAGGCCACCGGAGAGGAGACGGAGGTCAGCCTTGAGGTGATGCGGCTGCTGCTCCGTCAGGAGATGCGCCGGGAGTACGCAAAACAGCAGACCATCGGGCCGGTTCTGAGCCTTGACGCCATCCGCGACGGCGGAAGCATGGACGAGGCCGCATGGCTGCTGGATACGCGGCAGCGCATCGACTCCGAGGTGCTCACGGCAGAACTCACAGACGCATTCTGCAAAACGCTGACGGACAGCCAGCGTTCGATTTTTCGGGAATGCCTCATCGAGGGGAAAAGCCAGTCCGCATATGCTGCGGAGCACGGCATGACCAGGCAAAGCGTGCATGACGCAATCGCACTCATCCGCAAAAAAGCAAAAATATATTTTGCGTGATACCTGACAAAGGGCAAAAAAATGTCCATTGAAAGGTGAGAGGACAAATCTCACCGCAAAGGGATACGGAGATTCAGTTTTCTCAGAGCCTTACGGCTCAGCGAACCTTGAAAACTGAATATCCAGGCATCAGGCACATTCCCAACGCTATGGGCTGAACCCTGAGCCGCTTTCGTGAGTGCGCCACGACCTCAGAAATGAGCGAGCGATACAACTTACACGATAAAAGCCGGGCTGCTCCCGGTGGAGGCGACGACAGGTGTTGGGGACAATGATACTTCCGTAATTCGCGGCCCGGCCACAATGAAGGCGGGGAGGTTCGATTCCTATGGAGCGGTGCAGCACACCGCCGCCTGATGCTCTCCCTGCTCTCGGGGCGTCGAGGACAAATAGAGAGCGTACATACCCGAAAAACCAAAATGACAAAAGACAAGGAGACGCAATATGAACGCACAGGACAGATACAACAGCGAGAGATATCCGGACATGACCTGCTTTCTCGCTTTGAGGAATATCGAAAGAAACGAAAGAAAGGAACGGAGATACCGCATGAAGGAAAACTGGATTTACCGCAGGGGCGACGTGTACCTTGCCAACCTCGACCCCTACATAGGCTCCGAGCAGGGCGGCACCCGCCCTGTGGTCGTCCTGCAAAACAACACCGGCAACTACTACTGCCCCACGCTGATCGTCGCGCCCATCACGTCCAAGTCCGGCAAGAAGCCGTCCCAGCCCACCCACTACTACGCAGAGTACATCCACGGGCTGGAGCTTCCCGGCATGGTGCTGCTGGAGCAGATCAAGACCATCGACAAGCGGCGCGTGAAGAAGTACCTGGGCAGGATGACCCGGCAGCAGATGGATGAGATCGGGGAAGCCATCGAAAGCGCATTAGGGCTGTACGTCCCCGAAGAAATGGAGGCTCCGTAATGAATCCCGTACTGACCATCGACCCGGAGTTCGAGGCGAAATGCCCGCCGCTGACCGAGGACGAGCTTTCGCAGCTGGAAGAAAACATCCTTGAGGAAGGGCTGGTGCTCATGCCCCTCATCGTCTGGAACGATACGATTGTGGACGGTCACAACCGCTACCGCATCGCGCAGGCGCATCCGGGCATCGAGTTCCGCACCCATGAAAAGCAGTTCAGCAACCGCTACGAAGCCCTTTCTTGGATTTGCAAGAATCAGCTTGGGCGGCGCAACCTTACGCCGCAGCAGAAGAAATATCTGATCGGGCAGCGTTACGATGCAGAGAAAAAAACACATGGAGGAGATCGGAAAAGCAATCTGCCAGAATCAAGTGGTCAAAATGACCACTTGATTGCAGCACAGAAAACAAGAGAGCGAATTGCTTCAGAGACAGGAACAAGTGAGAGCTATGTTAAACGAGCGGATCAGTATGCAAAAGGTGTGGACGCCGCTGAAGAAGTGCTTCCGGGCATCAAGAATGACCTGTTGCTCGGAAAGTTTAAGCCCAGAGAAACCGATGTGGCGGCTGTCGCCCGCGCATCTCCGGAGGAGCGCCGGGAAAAAGCGGAACAGCTCAGGGTGATCCCGGAAAAGAAGCCCAAAGCAGATAAGGAATCTGCCCGGAGCGGCACAAAGCGCCAGCAAGAGGTTTATGCGACTATCGACAAAAGCTACGAGGATATGAAGGACTCCAAGCGCGTCACGGAGGATTCGGCACTGGTAAGCCTGCGCTATACGGCGCGGAATATGGTCGAGACATGCGACGTGCTTTTTACGAACTTCCCCGGTCTATTGGAAAAGCCGGACTACAAAGATCAGGTCATTGAAATCATGCAGGAGCCAAAACAATACATTCTCAAATTGGAAGGAGAAACAGACAATGAACAGCATGAAAACACTCTACAAGCTGATGGAGGTCAGCAGCCGGGATTTGGAGATTCCCGATGCGTACCAGCGCAAGCTGAACACCGAGCGTGTGGCAAAGATCGTGGCCGGGTTCAATGAGCGTATCGCCAACGAACCGAAGGTTAGCTTTCGTGACGGTCACTATTATGTGTTTGACGGGCAGCATACCATCATGGCGCGCAAGCACATGAACGGCAACAACGACCTGCCGATCCTCTGCAAGGTGTACTACGGTATGACGGAGGCTGAGGAAGCCCTGCTGTTTGCCATGCAGACCGGCTACTCCGCAGCCCTGACGTCCAGCGCCAGGCTCCGCGCCAATCTTCGCGGCGAGGATAAGGCGTCGGGCGAGTTTTGCGAAGCGACCGAGGACGTAGGATTTCATGTGGGCTTTGAGCGCGGTGGGGGCGTCGGGCGCATCATCTGCATCAACACCGCCTTTGCGGAGTTCAAGCGCGTCGGCGCAGAGGTTTACAAGGAAGCGCTGACCATCCTGCTGGAAGCCTGGGGCGGCGATCCCGATTCCCTGAGAGCGGAAATCATTCAGGGAATCGTCCATTTCGTGGAGCTGTACCACGGCGAGTACGACCGGGAGCGGCTCATTTACGGCCTCCGCGCCTACGAGCCCAAGTTTATCTACGCGGCGGGCAAGGCGGAAAAGGAGCTGCGGGGCGTAAAGCGCTACGTCAACCTGTTCTGCCGCATCTACAACGGCAGGCGCAAGCATTCGATCCTTCCCATGAAGTTCTGAGGGAAGGGTCTTTTTATCCGCATCGAGGCCGGAAACCATGGGGCTGTGTTCCGTCACAGCCCTATTCTTCTGCCCTCGGCTCGGGCTCATAGATTTATATATCCAATCATAACCATGGAATAAACAAAACAAGGAGGTATGGCATGGACGCATATACGGCATCCGATATGGATGTTCGCACCGTTGACCACAATACGCTGGTGGATATCCGCGACGTAAAGGTCAACACGGCGCTGCCCAAGCGGGAGCGTATTTTGGATTTCATCCGTCAGATCGGCAACCCCTACTGCTACCGGCATGGGAAATATGTGGTCAGGGTCAGCTTCGCCGATACGGATGTTTCATTGGAGGATAGACTGGAAGCATATATCCGCACAAAGGGCTGATCCTGCGACATCCTCGACAGTCCTGCGCAACGCAGGGTACAATTTTGGAGGAAAGGAGCTGGCAATATGCAACACAACACCGAAACAAAAATCTGGAACGCCACGCTTTACCTCCGGCTGTCGAGGGACGATGGGGATAAAGAGGAATCCAACAGCATCACCGGGCAGCGGGAGCTGCTGCGTGACTTTATCCGAACCCGCCCGGAGCTTCGGGAATACGCCGTCAGGATCGACGACGGCTTCACGGGCTCCAATTTCGAGCGGCCGAGCTTTAAGAAAATGCTGGAGGACGTAAAGGCGGGACGCACCAACTGCATCATCGTGAAAGATCTTTCGCGCTTTGGCCGTAATTATCTGGACGCTGGCGAATACATCGAGAAGATATTCCCATTTTTAGGCGTGCGGTTCATCGCTGTCAACGACAACTATGACAGTTTCGGTGGAAAAAACGCTTCGGACGAGCTTATCATTCCGTTCAAAAACCTCATAAACGAAGCCTACTGCCGGGATATTTCCGTGAAAGTCCGCACCCAGCTTGAGGTCAAACGCAAGAGCGGTCAGTACATCGGCGCGTTTGCCGTGTACGGCTATCTGAAGGACGAAACAGACAAAAACCGTCTGGTGGCAGACGAATACGCCGCGGACGTCGTGCGGGATATCTTCAAATGGAAGCTGGAGGGCATGAGCCCGCAGGATATCGCCGCCCGACTGAATCACAGCGGTGTGCTTTCGCCCATGGAATACAAAAGATCGCTGGGCATGAGGTTCGCCACCTCCTTCAAGGCGAACCCACAGGCGGCATGGTCGGCCAACGCCGTGCTGCGTATCCTGAAAAATCCGGTCTATACCGGTGTACTCATTCAGGGCAGGGAGACTACGCCCAGCTACAAGGTGCGAAAGCGCGTCACAAAGCCGGAAAACGAATGGGCGGTCGTTTCGGACGCCCACGAAGCCATCATCGAACGCCGGGACTTTGACAGCGTACAGAAGGCGCTCTCGTTGGATACCCGCCGCAGCCCCGGCGACAGCGCCGTGCAGCTTTTCAGCGGCATGGTGTTCTGCGGCGAGTGCGGCGCAAGCATGGTGCGCAAAACCGTTCCCTCCGGCAATAAAAAGTATGTCTACTACGTCTGCGCCGCGCACAAGCAGGATAAATCCTGTTCGCCCCACCGGATGCGCGATGAGGCGCTGGAACAACTGGTTTTGGACACGGTAAAGCAGTATGTCCGGGACGTGGTTGATCTGGACGATATTCTTGCCATGACGGATACCGCCCCCTGAGAACCGCAGAAGCCCAGAAGGTGCAGCGGCAGCTCGACAAAAAGCGCTCGGAATATGAGCGGCTTCAGAAGCTGCTCATGTCCCTGTATGAAAACCTTGCAGACGGCATCATCGACCGGGAGGAATACGTAAAGCTCAAGCAGAACTACGCAGGACGCTGCGCCGAGTGCGAAAAACAGATGGACGCCTTGCAGGAGACCCTTACGCAAATCAAAGAGTACGGCGGCGGGCACCGGGAGTGGATGGCGCAGTTCAGAAAGCACCTGAACATCACGGAATTGGAGCGCAGCATCGTTGTGGCGCTGATCGACCGCATCCTCATTTACAGGGACAACCGCGTGGAAGTCCGCTTCCGCTTTGCGGACGAATTTGCATGGCAGACGGATATTCTCAGAAGATCACAAATACGGGAGGTGGTATAAGTGGCAAGAACGAAACGAAAGACAAACCCGGTCATTCCGGCGGCGGGAGCTCCCGTACAGGCGCAGAAGCAATACCGCGCCGCCGCCTATGTCCGCCTTTCCGTGGAGGACAGCGGCAAACCCGGCGCGGATACCATAGAAGGGCAGAAAAACCTGCTGCTCCGGTTCATTGAAGATGACCCAACGCTTACCCTGTATGGGCTGTTCTGCGATAACGGACAAACCGGCACGGACTTTGACCGTCCTCAGTTTGAAAAGATGATGGAGGAAGTACGCAAAGGGCATATAGACTGCATCGTGGTCAAAGACCTGTCCCGCTTTGGCAGAAACTACAAGGAAGCCGGCAACTATCTGGAGCGAATTTTCCCGTTCCTGGGCGTTCGTTTTATTGCCGTCAACGACGGCTTCGACACCCTCACCGCCCAGCGGGGCGCGGACGGTTATCTGGTTCCGCTGAAAAATCTCATCAACGAGGTTTACAGCAAGGATATTTCAGGAAATCCGGCTCCGCGCTGGCCGCGAAGCAGAAAAATGGCGATTTCATCGGCGCGTGGGCACCCTACGGCTACCGCAAATGCCCGGACGACCCACATAAGCTGGAGCCGGACGAGGCAACGGCTCCCGTTGTCCGGCAGATATTCCGTTGGCGTGCCGAGGGCATTGGCGTCACACAGATTGCAAGGCGGCTCAACGATGAGGGCGTACCATCCCCCTCCGCCTACCTGTACAACACCGGGGTATGCAAAACGGAGAAATATAACGGCGTGAGCTGGTATGTTCAGACGGTCAAAAACCTTCTGTCCCGGCAGGTGTACATCGGACACATGGTGCAGGGAAGGAAGCGGCAGTCCTTCTACGAAAACCGGGGGCAGTACAAGAAGCCAAAGGAGGAGTGGATCGTCGTTGAAAATACCCACGAGCCGCTGATCGACCGGGAGACCTTTAATAAGGTTCAGGAAATATCCCGGTGCAAAAATGAAGCATACTTTGAAAAGCTCGGCAGGTTCACGCATCTGGAAACCACCGAAAACATCCTCAAGGGGCTGGTCTGCTGCGCCGACTGCAAGCGTCCGCTGGTGCGGTACAAGAATGTGAGCCACGAAAAAAAGCTGTGGTACACCTTTATCTGCCCGACCCACGCCAACGACATTGGCAGCTGTCCGCTGAAAAACATCCGGGAGGACGCACTGTTTCCCATGCTTCTGCAAGCCATTCAAACCCAGATCGCCCTTGCCGCCGATATGGAAGCCATTGTCCGCAGGTTGAACAGCTCCCCAAAGTACAAAAAGCAGACCGCGACGCTGCAAGGCAGGCTGGACGCCGCGAAAAGGGCGCTCAAACGCTGCAACGGCCTGTATGACAGCCTGTATCAGAGCTATGTGGATCAGCTCATGACCGAGCAGGAGTATATGACGCTGAAGCGTCGCTACAAAGCGGAAGCCGAGGAAGCGGAGCGGTTGATCGAGACTCTGACCCGCCGACAGGCAGCGGAAGCGGCGCACACGTCGGAGAACCCGTTCCTTGCGGCCTTCGGCAGCTTCCGGGGCGCGGATGTTTTGACAAAAGAAATGGCGCAGGCGCTGATTGAGCGTGTGTATGTGGACGGTGACAGCAATATCGAGATCGTGTTCCGTTACCGGGACGAATACAAGGAGCTCTGTACATATCTGGAAGGGAGGAAAACTGACGCATGAAAACGGCGATGTATCTTCGCATATCGAGCGAGGATGAGGATTTGCGAACCGGCGAAAAGAACGAATCCGAGAGCATATCCAACCAGCGTAGCCTCCTTCGGGAATATGTATCCGGTCATGCGGAGCTGGTCGGCTCTGAAATACTGGAGTTTTGTGACGATGGCTGGAGTGGTACGAACTTCGAGCGTCCCGCTGTGAAGGCGCTTTTGGAGCAGGTCAGGCGCGGGCAGGTAAATTGTATCGTGGTCAAAGACCTATCCCGCTTTGGCCGTGATTACCTCACCGTGGGCGACTACATCTCCCGCGTGTTCCCGTTCCTGGGTGTGCGCTTCATTTCCGTCAACGACGGCTTTGACAGCAGCAATCCGCTAGACATCGACAGCCTCGATACTTCGTTTCGGACGCTGATCTACGACCTGTACAGCCGTGACCTCTCCCGCAGGGTCAAAAAGCGCAAAGAGGGCCAGAGCCGAGCGCGGGGCGTTTCTCAGTCCCTATGCGCCTTACGGATATGTCAAAGACCCGGAGGACAAAAATCATCTGCTGGTGGACGCGGAAGCCGCCGACGTGGTACGGCGCATCTTTCAAATGGCGGCAGACGGCGCAAAAACATGGCAGATTGCGGCGGCGCTGAACGGAGACGGCGTAAGCTCTCCAAAGAACTATAAAGTAGAGGCAGGCTGCACAAGAACACCGTGGCGCAGTATCCAGGAGGAAAACTTCTGGACGGCCAATCTGGTCGCAAAATTCCTGCGGGACGAGCGGTATATTGGAAAGACGGTGTACGGCAAACGGAGCCGGGACATTGTAGGCAGCACGCATACAGTCAAAATCTCCCGCAATGATTGGGTCATCGTCCCCGACAGGCACGAGGCTATCGTGCCGGAGGCACTGTTCGAGAAAGCGCAGATTTGTATGAGGGAATACAGGGAACGCGAAGTCATGACGGGCGGAGGGAATCCGCTGAAACGTAAGGTAATCTGCGGCGTGTGCGGTCACGCCATGCAGCGGGACAGCCGAAAGAACGGCTCCTACCGCTGCGTCACGAAAAGGCTGAATGCCGGTTTTGACTGCTCAGAGGATAGAATTCCGGAGATCGATATTCAGGAGGCTGTGATCGACACCATACAGGTCTATGCTCAATACGCCGTCAGCATAGACCGGCTTCTGCAAACAAGACAGGAGCAGCGGCAGCTTGACCGCAAACAGGCGCAGTGCCGCTTGCAGACGCTCCAGAGCCGAAAAGCTCAGCTTGACGAGCGATTGCAAGACCTCTATGAAAGGCTGGTAGAGGGCGAGATATCCCGTGAGAGCTTCGCGGCGCAGAAGAAAGCTCTGACGGCGCAAGCGGAGGAAATTTCCCACACGGTCTTGGAGCTGGAGTGCAAAATAAGCGGCAGCAACGACAATGGCAATGCTGTGATCGAGCAATTCAAGAGCTATGCCGGGATTACGGCGCTGACCAGAGAAATCTCAATCGAGCTGCTGCAATCCGTCACCATCTACCCGGACGGGCGCATGGATATCCGGCTGAACCTTACCGATGAGATTGAATCTCTGCTGGAAACCTTGCGCCGGGAGTCCTGTACGGCGTGAATTTATTAGTCCTTTTTGTACAGCAGCCGACGATGGTTACAGCGGAACAAATTTTGACCGCCCGGACTGGCAACGCCTGCTAGGCATGATTGACGAAGGGCGTATCGGTACCATTATCGTGAAAGATATGAGCCGATTGGGAAGGGATTATCTTCAGGTAGGTATGTACACGGAGATGGTGTTCCCAAACAACGATATCCGCTTCATCGCCATCAACAACGGTGTAGACAGTGCCAATCAGGTGGACAACGACATGACGCCGTTCATCAACATTTTCAACGAGTTCTATGCCAAAGATACCAGCAAGAAAGTTAAGGCTGTGTTCCGTGCTAAAGGAAATTCAGGCAAACCATTGACTACCAATCCGCCTTACGGTTATCTGAAAGACCCCAATGACAAGCACCATTGGATCATAGACCCGGAGGCGGCCCCGGTAGTACGGGAGATGTTTAAAATGTGCGTTGCCGGGAAAGGCCCTTCGCAGATCTCGAAAGAACTGATGCGTCGGGGCATTCCGACTCCCTCCGAACATATGCATACGCTTGGGCTCAATACACCGGCAAAGCAGTCGGAACAGCCCGGATTCTGGCAGCAACGCACCATAGCCGATCTGCTGATGAAGCCCGAATACTTGGGCCATACGGTCAATTTCCGCACAAGAAGGAAGTCCTTCAAGTGCAAAAAGACCGTGTGGAACGATCCTTCCGAATGGTCGATTTTTGAGGACACCCACGAACCGATCATTGACCAGGAGACATTCGATATCGTCCAGCGTATTCGGGATGGGCGCAGGAGGCTTACTCCGATTGGTGAGATGCCGATACTCTCCGGAATACTGTTCTGTGCCGACTGCGGAGCCAAACTGTACCAAGTCAGAGCGAGGGGCTGGAAACACGAGCAGGAGTACTTCACCTGCGCATCCTACCAAAAAGGGCAAGGGCTTTGTTCTCCCTACCAAATCCACAATGTCCAGGTGGAAGAGATCCTGCTTCGGCAATTGAAGAGCATTACGGCTTATGCACGTTCCCATGAAACGGAATTTGTAGAACTGGTCACGAAGCAGAACGAAAAGGAACTCAATCGCCTGATGCGCAACAGCAACAAAGAGCTTGTTCAGGCGAAAGAGCGCATCAAGAAACTGGATAGTATCATGCAACGGCTCTACGAGGATAACCTCGACGGGAAAATATCCGACGACCGTTTTTCCCGAATGTCCGCAACCTACGAAACCGAGCAGAAGCAATTGGAAACAAGAGTTTCCGAACTGGAGACAGCAATTGCGGAGGCTCGGGAACAACGCCTGAATGTAGATTCCTTCTTGGGAATGGTGCACCGGTACACGGACATTACGGAACTTACCGCTGAGATCATCCGCTCTTTCGTGGAGAAGATCGAGGTGAAGAAACCGGAAGAAAGTCCCCGGCACACGGACAAAAAAGCAGACCCTGGTCATCTGGTGGAACTTTATCGGCGTGGTAGATGTCCCACAACAAGAGCAAAAAGAAAAGGCATAGCCTACATGATCATAAGCTATGCCGTATTCTTTTGAGCACCTTTCGTCCTTAGGTGAATGCGGACTTTGCGCGATCTCTTTTTGGTCGTAGTTTGTGTTGATCGATACCGCATCCGAATGCGCGGCGGGCAAGCAGCCCGCTCAGGGATTGGTCGAAGGAGGGGGTGTTTCGGCCGACGGAGTCGGTTTCGGCGTTGCAGTCGGGGTTGGTGAATCCGACGGTTCGGGCGAAGTCGACGGCTCGGGAGAACCTGAGGGTTCGGGTGTCAGACTCGGTTCAACTGTCGGGGTCGGCGACGGCGTTATGGCCGGGGTCGGTGTGGGTTTTTCGGGACGATTGATAGTGCCGTTCCAAAGCCCGTGTGCAATGGCGTATTCGTAATCACGCTGCGCAAGTGCGGAACGAATGGTCGAACCCGCTTTGTATTCATCGCCCCAAGGGTTTGCCTTGTCGGGATCGGTGGGATCCCAACCGCGGGTGAAGATGTCACCGATGTTAACTTTGTAGGGTGTGGGCTTGCCGAGCGGACCGACACTGCTCCAGTTATCGTATATAACAACTGTTGTGCCGTGCGGACCATTATCAAAAATCCACTTTGCATCGTTGCAGGCAAGCCTGATACAGCCGGCGGATGCAAGGTTGCCCAATTTGTTGTATTGCTTATACTCCAAATCGTATTTATGAATCGTGTAATACGGCACGGAATGGAAAAGGATGCCGCCAACAATGCGGGTTACATACTGCCCGTAGCAGGGACCCATAAGGGTGTGCCAACTGTAGCGTTCCTTGGTTTTAAAGATGCCGCGCGGTGTTGCATAACCTGCGGAGCAGACCATGGAAAGATAGGGACGGGGTGTAGTTGCCCTCTTCGTCAATGCAATAAACGGTAACGGTGTTTCCCGCGCGATTGATGCAGATAAGATAAGGATAACCGTATTTGCCCTTGATGTCAAGATCCTCATAGCCCTCGGTTTTTTTTAGCTTACGCATGAATTTTTTCCTGCGTCGGCATATTTTGCTTCAACCGGGTCATCGGAAGGATACGGATTGCGCGAGGGCGACGGTACAGCTGTCGGCACAGGGGTAGGCGTCGGCACCGGTGTTTCGGGCACATCGGTAACAGCGTCCGTTGTCGGAACGGGCGTTTCTGTGGAGCCGGGCTTCTCGGTATTATCATCCGGCGTTTCAGTCGGCTCAAGGGTCGGCGAAATGCTGCCGATGAAGGGCTCGGGCGTGGGCGTGTCGCCGCCGCCGGTACAGGAACAGGCTGCCAAACAGAAGATTGTGGCAAAAGAAAGAATGATACCAATGATACGTTTCATAAAAGAAACACCTCCAGCGTGTCGCTTTTTGAATAAAATACGCCGAAAAAACTGCAATAATATTTCGGCGGCTGCGCACCGTGCCTTCAACCGTGCATCGGCAGTGTGTATTTTAACGGATAATCGACAAAATTTCAATAGGCGAAAATGCCGAAAATAAAAAATTCACAAATTGGCCATAATTCACACATCCGATTCTCGGCAGCTTAGGTCACATAATGAAAACGAAAAAGCAGCGCCGCGGAATTGGGCATACAGCGGCGTTGCGGATTGAATAAAACCGAAATCGGAAATCAGTCGAGATAATCTTTAAGGCGCTTGCTGCGGCTGGGATGACGCAGCTTGCGAAGAGCCTTGGCTTCAATTTGGCGGATACGCTCACGGGTGACATTGAATTCCTTGCCGACATCCTCAAGCGTGCGGGTTTTGCCGTCGTCAAGCCCGAAACGCAGGCGAACGACTTTCTCCTCCCGCGGGGTGAGCGTGTCAAGCACTTCCGTGAGCTGCTTTTTAAGCATTGCGTATGTGGCCATGCTGTCGGGTGCGGGGGCATCGTCATCGGGAATGAAATCTCCGAGATGACTGTCCTCCTCTTCGCCGATGGGTGTTTCAAGAGAAACGGGTTCCTGAGCGATTTTTATGATTTCACGAACCTTTTCTTCGCTGATGCCCATTTCTTCCGCAATTTCATCGGGACGGGGATCTCTGCCGAGTTCCTGAAGCAGCTGCCTGTTAACGCGAACAAGCTTGTTGATGGTTTCAACCATGTGCACGGGAATCCTTATAGTGCGCGCCTGGTCCGCAATTGCGCGTGTTATCGCCTGGCGGATCCACCATGTTGCATATGTTGAAAACTTGTATCCCTTATGATAATCAAATTTATCAACCGCCTTGATAAGGCCGAGATTGCCCTCTTGAATCAGGTCAAGGAATTGCATCCCTCTGCCGACATAACGTTTTGCAACGCTGACAACAAGCCTGAGGTTCGCTTCCGCAAGCTGCTGTTTGGCCTCTTCGTCGCCGTCCGCCATGCGTTTCGCAATATCAATTTCCTGGTCGGAGGTCAGAAGCGGCACTCTGCCGATTTCTTTAAGATACATGCGTACGGGGTCATCGATTGCGATTCCTTCGGTTACGGCAAGCTTGGGATCAATTTCCGTAACATCCTCGCCGGCGATTTCAGCGGGGTCGATTTCTTCAACAACGTTGATATCCGCATCTTCAAATCGATCATAGACGACTTCCATCTGATCAACATCCAATGCGTCGTTGCCCAATGTGTCAATAACCTCTTTATAGGTCAGTCCACCCTTGCTTTTGCCGCGTTCAATCAGCTCGTCCACTTTTTGCATGGGAGTCAGCTTGGTTTCATCTGTCATGTATTTTAACCTCCTTGGTTGATTTGTGATATTTTCTGTTTAAATACGTTTAATTAAGCAACGCCGAATCCGCCGAACACGCATCAAACTCCGAAAAGGATTTTCGGCAGAAAACGAATCAATCGGATTTTCGGCAGAACCCTAAATCAGGTTTTCCGGAGCTTCAGCATAAGATTCATCTGTTCGCGCAAAAGCTCCGCTCGCTTGGCTTTGTCGGCTTCCGCTTCGGAAAGTACTGCAAGCTGACGTATGCGCTCACTGTATTTATCGTACAAAATAGAGTTAATGCAGTCGGCGGCGGATTCAAGCGGAGATGTTATGTCCTCTGCAAGTGCAGCCGCAGCGCCCGCGATCTCGCTTTCATCGCCGTTCAACTCCGCAAGAAGAAGCCGAATGTCAGGCTTTTCGGCGGATTTGTATGCCTCCGTGAGCATGGCGGCAAACTTTGCCGTCCCCGGCGTTGAAAAAAGTTCTGTTGAAAAATTCTCAAGCTGTTCGATTGCGGCGGCATCCTGCCTTGAAACAAGCATACAGGCAAGCAGAAGCTGCTCCGCCTTTTCGCGTTTTTTCAGCACCTGCGGTTTTTTGTATCCGACGGAGTCGAATGCGGGTTTCGCTGTCGCGGGGGCAATGCCGTCTTCGGCACGCTCGGCATCAACACCGCATTGGCTTTGGATAACCTCCCGCGCTATGCCGCTTTTTTCGGAAACAACTTTGATATAGCGATCGCGCTCCACCGGCTCAAGTGAAGCAAGAAGCCGACATGCATCGGAGGCGTATTTTTGCCGTCCGTCTGCGGTGTTAAGGTCAACCGCATCGGCCATTGTTTCAAGTTTAAACATAACGGCCGTAAGAGAAGCATCCTTAAGCTTGAGGAACGCTTCGGCTCCGTTCGCACGAACGAATTCATCCGGATCCAGTCCTCCCGGAATGACTATGACACGCGGCTCGAGTTCCCCGCGGGCAATAATATCAACTCCGCGCAGCATTGCTTTCTGTCCCGCCGAATCTCCGTCATAGGCATAACAGACCCGCTTTGCAAACCGTCCCATGAGGCGCACCTGCTGGCTTGTAAGCGCGGTGCCGAGGGAAGCAACGGCGTTGTCGATTCCGGCTTGATGAAGGCTGATAACATCCATATAACCTTCGACCATGATAAGCTCATCAAGCTTTCGCCCTTTCATAAGGTTGATGGCATAGATATTGTGACGCTTGTTATAGATGAGCGTGTCTCCGGTGTTCATATACTTTGCACCTTCGCCCTTGCCGATGATGCGTCCGCCGAACGCAAGAACGCGTCCGCTTGCGGAAATGACTGGAAACATCAGCCTGTCGTGAAAAAAGTCAAAGGTTTTTGATTCATCCTTGCGTCCTTTGACGCAAAGTCCGGCAGAAATAAGCTCATCGCGCGTGTAACCCGCGGAGGTCATATGTTTAAAAAGTTCATCCCAATCATTGGGTGAGTAACCGAGTCCGAAACGGACAGCCGTGCTGCCGTCTATACCGCGGTTAAGCAGATACTGCCGCGCCGGAAGTCCCGCATCGTAAAGCAGCACTTGGTGATAGAACATTGCCGCCTCACGATTTGCTGCATACAGTCTGTCGCGCAGGGCCTTCTCTTCGCGCAGTTTGGCATCGTTGATTTCGTTCGGCATGTCCATGCCCGCCCGCTGTGCAAGAAAACGCACTGCATCAGCGTAACCGAGGCTTTCGGCCTGCATGATAAACTGAATCACGCTCCCGCCGGCTTTACAGCTGAAGCAATGAAAAACCTGCTTGTCGGGGCTGACGGTGAACGATGCATCGCGCTCGGGATGAAAAGGACAGAGTCCCCAAAGACGCCCCCTTTCGGGGAAAGGCGCGTGTATTCGGAAACGACGGAAACGATGTCGTTTCTGTTCATCAATTCATTGAGCCACGTCTCCGGAAATGCCATTATGTCCTCGCCGATACAGTTTCAAAAGCGGAAAGGCGGCCGAAATCGAACCCTCTTCTCCCCTTTACATTTATACATTACGACATGAAACGGAAAATTCCTGCAAAAAAATTTGAAACAAGCCCCGAAATTAAAAATATATTTTCAGACAGATACCTGTTGAGCATGAAATAAGGCAAAACACGAACAGTACTGCGGCATAATTGCATCCTGCGAGCGCATTTCAATGTACGGAACAGGCGCCGATTCGGCTTAAAAAATGCCTTCCAGGGAAAGGTCGTTTGTTTCCGTAAAAAACGAGAACCATCTCTTGATTGCGGAAAAGTTTTCGATGTATTCATCCCGTTCGCCGTCCGCACCGAGGTCGGCAATTGCGGCGGCATAAAGCTGAATTTCAAGAATATCACGGTGACTGAACAGCAGCTTCAGCGTCGGTTCCGAATCCATAAGAAGCTGATAAATGCTCTCTCCGGCAGAATGAGCGGCGGAAAAGTCCTCCGTTTCGGCAGCATGACAGCCGGCGTCAATCATCGGAAGGATTTTCCGCTCAAGTTTTTTTATATAAATGTTAGAAAAAATAAAGACAAAAACGAGCAGGAGCATTCCGAAAGCCAGTGCCGCAACAGAAACCGCGGACTGATTGCGTATATTTGCGTTTGCTTCTTTTTTTCATTGCGTTCGGCTCAAGATTTTTAAGCGCTTCTCTGTTCTTTTTTTCCTGATTCATCATACGGTTCCTCCGTGACAGGCAATGCATTTTGTTTTGCCGTGCATTTTGTGCGGACAAAAGACGGTATCATTTTTTTTCGTGCAGATTCGTAAAGCGTGCGCGAACCTTTGCGCAGTTTTTTTGCTTTTGCTGAACATGAACAATTCCGCCTGAATCAACGGACATAAAAAGGCAGTCCTCGGCCCGGTCGATCCCGAACCTTTTCAGCAATGCATAAAATCCTTTTTTCGTCCAACCCTGCCGCCCGAACCGCCTCCGGATGAACCTGTCCGTCGCAGATAAGCAGCAATGCGGGCATGGCTTTTTCGGATTCAAGCTTCAGTCCTTCGTTGGTCGGGGTTTGAAACGGTCCTTTCAAAAGCACGCTGAGTCCGCCGTCCGTTTCAAGGATGGCATACTCGACCTGCGAGATTGAAAACACATCCTTCATCCGCAGCTGTTCGGCAAGGTCAAACAAACTGTAATTAGCTGCACGCATGGCATCCTCGCGCACAACCCCTCCGGAAATCATAACAAGCGGACTTCCGCAGACGAGCTTGCGCAGCTTTTCGCTTTTCAGCGACATGAACGAAATCAGGCGGTGCAGCGCAAACATTGCAATGATCGGAACAACTCCGTACAGCAGCGGAATTGCGGGATCGGACATCGGAAGTGCCGCAAGGTTTGCAATAAGCAGCGTTATTGCAAGGTCAAACGGCTGCATATCGCTCAGCTGACGCTTGCCCATGAGCCTGAGAACAACAAACATAAAAATGTACACAAGCAGCGTTCGTATAAAAAGTGTTAACATATTTCTTACCAGCCTTTCATCGAAAAAAAGTATTTGCAGTTTGGCTCAAAGCGATACATTCGGAAGGACTGTGTGCGTAAGATGCCGCGCAATGCGTATACTTTTTGCATCACCTGTGCTATAATGATTTCGTACGGCATGAAGCGAAGTGTCCGCAAAAATAAAAGGCAGCAACAGGCAGCAGGGTGCAGCATGGATAAAAAACATCGGAACAGCGACGAAACATACGAAAAGTCCGTTGAGCGGCATGAACGGCAAAAAATGCGCCGCGATCGCCGCCGCAAAAAACATGAAAATAAGTATACGGCACGACATCAGCTTTTGCGCCTGCCGATTCTTGTTCTGCTTGCGGCAGCGGGTATGTTTGCGCCGAAACTCCTGTCCTCCTGTCCGCAGCAAACGGAGCGCATATACAGCCGCGCAATCTATCCCGTGATTTCGCGGGTTTTGGGTGCAGCAAGCAGCATATTCCCGTTTTCTGTGGCCGAGGTGCTGATAATTTCCGTCGGCACGCTTCTTGCGGTAACACTCGTTGTGCGGCTGTTCAAACTCGTGTTTTCAAAACTCCTGAAACGGAAACACAATCGAATGCGCTTTTACAGCTGCCTGATTTCGCTTGGGATGTTTGCGGGCGCGATGCTGAATCTCTTCTATGCATTATGGGGAATAAATCACTACAGAATGCCCGCTGCTGCGCTTTTGGGACTTTCGGATGAACTTGCGCGCGTCAACTCGGCAAAATCCGAATTCATTGCCGCTGCCGAAACGGGTGACAATTCGGCTTCCTCCGATATTTATGCGGAAATGCTTGCATCAACCTGCGAAAAAATTGCGGCTGCGGCTGCGGAGAACAGAAGCCGCCTTCGGGAGAACGAAAACGGTGTGTTTATCGCGGACGACAAAAACTCAGAGAATTCGTCTTTATCCGCAGTATTCAAAAGCGTTCAAACGGCATATTCCGCGCTCGGCAGTCAAAACGAATTGTTCGGCAATCCCGTCTTTTCTGCAAAATCGGTGCATCTTTCAAACATGCTCTCGCGCCTTGATATTTCCGGAATCTATATTCCGTACACCGCCGAAGCGAATGTGAACACCGAGCAGCCCGCGCTTCTGCTGTTTGCTTCCGCTGCGCATGAGACCGCACACTATTTCGGCTTTGCAAGAGAGGATGAGGCAAATTTTCTTGCTTACTATGTCTCCGGCTTTTCGAATGACCCCGCCCTGCGCTATTCCTGCGAAATGCTTGCCCTGATGCAGTGCATGAATCGGCTTGCCTCCGTTGACGAAAAACGTTTCTACAGCGTCCGTGAACGCTTCTTCACCCCCGCAATGATTCGCGATCTTGCCGATTATTCCCGCTGGATCGAGCAGTACAAAAACGATCCCTCGGCAGCGCAAATAACAAAATTAATGACGCCTACCTAAAACATAACGGCCAAACCGCCGGCGTCAACAGCTATAACGATGTCGCAGAGCTGCTGATTGCGTTTGAAATGCGGAAATGAAGAGGTGAAAATACATACTGTCTGCAAGTCGAAAGCCCCGTTAAAAACGTGGATTTGAAAATCTGAAAAACGCCAACAATCACGTTGCGGTCCGCCGTCAACTTCCCGGTTGCGAATCGTCGCAAAATATGATACAATCAACCCATAAATCGTTTGGGCGCATCAGGGTTCGGACGTTAAAACTGCGAGGCGGCATGGAATTCACAGGCACAGTAACCGGCATAAAGTTTCGAAACGAGGAGAATGGGTGGACCGTTCTCAGGATAAAGGGCGATGACGGAGAAGAGTTGACCGCTGTCGGCGTTATGCCGTCCGTGAACGACGGCGAACATGTGACCGTGACGGGCAACATGACGGCGCATCCGATGTACGGCGAGCAGATCCGTGTGACTTCATATAAAAATGATATACCGACTTCGGCCGAAGCTGTTCGCGCATATCTTGCGAGCGGCTTTATTAAGGGTATCGGCGAGGCGACTGCAAGGCTGCTTGTGGATAAGTTCGGCGCGGAAACTCTCGAAATTATTAAGACCGAACCGATGAAGCTTACGAAAATCAGCGGTATCGGGCCGAAAAAAGCGAAAATGATCCATGAATCCTACATTGAAAAGGCGGCGATGCAGGACATAATCATGGGCATGCAGGAGCTTGGGCTTTCAATTGCAATGACAATGAAAATATACAAGCTCTACGGTGAAAACTGCGTCAGCATGGTGAAGGAAAATCCGTACAGTCTGATTGATGATTTTGAAAACGTCGGATTTAAGACGGCGGATAAAATTGCATTTGAGGCCGGATATGAGCGTGAATCGGAATTTCGTGTTCGTGCGGGCATAAAATACGCGCTTTCGCTTGCAAGGCAGGAAGGCAATACATGCCTGCCGCGGGATATGTTAGCGATGTTTGCAGCAAACAACGTCCTCGGCGTTGTGCCGGAACGGGTGGAAGCGGTGCTTGAAAAATGCTTGAATCGAGTTCTCTCGTCGAAAAGCGTATGGGTGAACGCGATTACATTTTTTTTGAAATATATGCATTATGTCGAATCGGATTGTGCGGCTTTGTTTTCAAATATCGTCACTAATGTTGATATTCTGTCCCTGTTTGATATCGACGGTGAAATAAAACGACTCGAAAAACAATTTGGCGTCACTCTTGCAGCTGCACAGAACGAGGCGGTGAAACGCGCCGTGACGGACGGAGTTCTGATCGTTACCGGCGGCCCCGGAACCGGAAAAACCACCATTTTGAAATTCGTTATTGAGATTATGGAGCATCTCGGGCTGCAAATCGAGCTTGCGGCACCGACAGGCAGGGCTTCAAAACGCATCAGCGACACGACAGGGCGTGAGGCAAGAACGCTTCACCGTCTGCTTGAATACAATTTTAACAATAATTCTTTCAACCGAAACGCGGATTATCCTGTTGAAGCGGATGTTATTATAATTGATGAAATGTCAATGGTTGATGTCATGCTGTTTCACTCCCTGCTGAAAGCGGTGGCCAAAGGCACACGCCTTGTAATGGTGGGCGATGTGGATCAGCTGCCGTCGGTCGGCCCGGGCAATGTGCTTCGTGATCTTGTGAATTCCGATGTAATTCCGGTCATAAGGCTGAATGAAATTTTCAGACAGGCAGGGCGCAGTCGAATCGTTACAAATGCGCATCTTATCAACCGCGGGGAAATGCCTGTTTTGGATAATATTGATGAAGAAAACGACTTTTTGTTTTATGAATGCCCCACGGCAGATATCGCGCTTTCATCCGTGCTGAACCTTTGCGGCGATTATGCTTATCTCGGCAAAATAAACGAACTGCAGGTGCTTTCGCCGATGAAGGGAAACATGCTCGGAGTCGTGAACCTCAACACTTTGCTTCAGGCGGAGCTGAATCCGGCGGCGGATGTCAAGGCCGAATTTAAATTCGGTGAAATCACCTTCCGAGAGGGTGACAGGGTGATGCAGATAAAGAACAATTATGATATTCAGTGGAGAAAAACAAAGCTCGGTGCGGACGACAGCGAGGGAGAAGGGGTTTTCAACGGCGATATAGGCACGATTCTTCGTGTGGATAATGCCTCAAAATTCCTTACGGTGCTGTTTGATGATGAACGGGTTGCGGATTACAATTTCAATCAGCTTGAAGAAATTGACCTTGCGTACTGCATATCTGTTCACAAAAGCCAGGGCAGCGAGTTCCCCTGCGTTGTGCTTCCGCTTGTGAACGGCCCAAACATGCTTTTTAATCGCAACATCCTGTACACTGCCGTGACAAGGGCACGCAGCAAGGTTTACATTCTCGGTTCGGTCGGATGCATTAAATATATGGTGTCAAACACAAACGTCCGCAGGCGATACAGTGCACTGGAAACTTTTTTGCGCGAGAGAAACGAAACCCTGCCCGACGTGTAAGGAACAATATATGGTTTTTGCACAAAATATCGTTGATTGAGTGATATTGCCGGAGCGGCAAACCGATATGAACAAAAGATTTAAACAATGGATAATTCAGCACTCGACTTCGTTTTTCCGCAGCATCTGAAATGCCATTCCTGCTCAAAGGAAGCGGCTGTGAATGAATACGGAATCTGCTCGGAGTGTGAAGCGGGTCTTGCCGTGAACCCGTTGGCCGAAAGAATCGAGTTCGTTGATGAATACGCCGCAGGATTGTTTTATAACGATGTTTCGAAACGCGCCGTTTATGCGCTGAAGTATAACGGTGCCGTTTATGTTCGGGAGTTTTTGACGCACTTCATGTGTATCCCCGCCGATTGGCCGATTGACTGCATCGTTCCCGTTCCGCTGCATCCGCGACGCGAAAAGGAACGCGGCTTCAACCAAAGTTTCATCCTTGCAAAATCCGTGGCGGAAAGGTATAATATCAATATCCGTGCGGAATTGCTTAAACGTGTGCGGGACACAAGCCCGCAGGTCGGCATGAACGCAAAACTGCGTGCAAAAAACCTGACCGGCGCATTTGAAGCGTTGCCCGAATGTGCGGGACTGTCGGTTCTGCTTGTGGACGATGTCCGAACAACCGGCGCAACGCTAAAAGAGTGTGCATCGGAGCTTAAAAAACACGGAGCAGCAAGAGTCTATGCATTGACCGCGTGCTGCACTCCGCCGGAATCAAACTGATACTTTAACTTTTAAAGTTATATAAGGAACGGAAATATGAGTGAACTTGTTTACCGCAGCATGACGCTGCCGGATATCGAACAGGTCTATGAAATCGAATGCAGCTGCTTTTTCGCAGCCGTGGAGCGTTGAATCCCTCATTGGTGAGGTTATCCGCAATGATGCTGCAAGCTATGTTGTTGCAGAGGACAACGGAAAAATTGTCGGTTATGCCGGCATGTGGCAGATGTTTGATGAGGCACACATGACGAACATTGCCGTTGCTGCCGAATATCGCTGCCGCGGCATTGCAACCAATTTGATACTTTGCCTTATGCGAACAGCAAAAGCGAACGGTGGAAAGCGAATGACGCTTGAAGTCCGCGAATTTAACCACAAAGCGCAGCGCGTGTATTCCGCACTTGGGTTCAGGTACGCGGGAACAAGACGAAAATACTACAGTGACACGGGTGAAAATGCACTGATACTTTGGAACGATTCCATCGACAATACGCTCCGCGCTCATGCAGACGGAAGCTGTTCGGAAAGTTTGTGATTTCATCCGAAAAACGCCGAATTCAATAGGGCTTCGCTGTTTGTACGGAGCATAACCTATTGTTTTTATAGTAACAATTTAAATTAACATATTGCATGGAGGAAACAAAATGAAACAGGTTGTTAATGCACAGAACGCGCCCGCCGCAATCGGACCTTACAGCCACTGCGTAAAGGTCGGCAAAATGGTTTTCACTTCCGGTCAGATCGGCATTGATCCCGCCGTCGGCGGACTTGTTGAAGGCGTTGAGGCTCAAACGATTCAGGCTCTCACGAACCTTAAAGCCGTTCTCGAAGCTGCCGGTTCAAGCATGGAAAATATCGTAAAAACAACGGTATTTGTTAAGGATATGAACGATTTTGCAAAGGTCAACAAGCTTTACGGAATGATGATCCCCGCACCCTTCCCGGCAAGAAGCTGCGTTGAAGTTGCCGCGCTGCCCGCCGGTGCACTTGTTGAAATCGAGGCAATGGCATTGCTCAACGGCTGAGCAGACTGATTGATTCGAATATCGTGCGTCGACGGTCTTTCCGTCTTTCATCATCCCAAATACGAAAGCGGCTTTGCTGAGTTTTTTTGGTGCGCACGAGTGAGAATCATTCGGAAAACGAATGGACACGCTGCAAAATGCACCAACTTCAAATAAACTTATAAACTATCGTCCGATTGCGGAGATTGCGGTCGGGCTGATGCTCGGTATCGCCGTTTGCGGGATCATGCCCGCAGGCGGCGCTGCCGTTTTATGTATTATGACAGCGTGCGGCGCGGCAGGGGTTGTGTTCGCGCTGCTTCGGAATACGCGCTCCGCACTGTTTGCGGCTTCGGTACTCGTCGGAATACTTTTTGCCGCTTTGCGTCTTCCGACTGAGCTTCCGAACGGCAACTATACCGTTTCGGGAACCGTACTTTCAGCGGAATACTCGGACGGGGAAACGGAACTCATTCTCACAAAAAGCGAGCTGCATTCATCTGCATCCGCGGGGATTTTCCGCAGGGAAGGCAGGGTGAAAATCATAACGGAAGGCTATTTAAACATAGATGTCGGAGACGGCGTTTATATTCCGAAAGTCTATCTTCGCGGAGCGGCAAAGGCAGATTCGTCGGAACGGAGCAGATTCCTGAAACAGCTTTCGGAGGGTATAACGGCATCGGGAAGGTTATACGGCGGCGGTTTGAACGATGACGGTTCAACATCAGTAGACGAAATCAGCGTTGTATCGAAACATAACCTGCCCGTTCGGGAGGCTTTGACGTTGGTGCGCAGCTCAATCGTTCGGCATATCGGCCGTATTTTCGGCACGGATGCCGGCATTGTTTCCGCACTCATCGTGGGAGACAAAACGGCATTGCAATCCGACAGAACCGAGGCATACAGAGCAACGGGCACGGCTCATCTTTTGGCGATTTCCGGATTTCACACAGGCATCATTGCCGCAATTCTCGGCCTTTTTGTTCCGAAGCGCAAGCGGTGGCTGCGCACTGCATTCGTCGGAATCGGGCTCATCATGTATTGCTGCATTGCGGTATATGCAGCGGGCATCGTCCGCGCCTCAATAATGGTCATATGCGCGCTGCTTTGCCGTGCATTGAACCGCCGTGCGGATTCGCTGAACGGACTTGCCGCCGCTGCGGTGCTGATACTTGCGTTTGAGCCGTTTCAACTCTATTCGGTCGGCTTTCAACTTTCATTCGCGGCGTGTTTCGGGCTGATACTGTTTTCAAAGCAATTTGAAACAGCACTCGCTTCGGCGCATATCCCGCTTGCAGGTTCTGTTTCGGCCTGTCTCGGTGCAAGCATTGCCACTGCTCCGTTTCAAGCTGCATATTTCGGCTGCCTGCCGCTGTATTTCGTTGCGGGCAACCTTATTGCCGTGCCGCTGTTTTCGCTTGTGATGGTGCTTTGCATTGCAATTCTGATAATCGGCATACCGTTCCCCGGTTTTGCGGCAGTGCTTGCCGTTGCGCCGCGTGCGGTGCTCTTTGTTGTTGAACGCTGCCTCGGTTTTCTTTCCGCATTGCCGTATGCTGCGTTGGATCTTCCGACGATTCCTCTCGCAAGCTGTGCTCTCTTCCTTGCAATGCTGTTTGTGCTTTCCCCGTATGTGCTGCGTCCGTTTCAAAAAAGGGCGGGACTTGCCGTATTCTGCCTGCTGCTGTTTACAGGCTCTTTGGTTTTTAGTATAATAACATTATGAACCACAATGATTTTTTAAACTGATTGCTGCGGACGGTCTTCGCGGCGCATACCTTTTGCAGGGGGAAGAGGAGTTTGTTAAGGCAAGCGCGCTGAAAGCTGCCGAAAAGCTGATTCCCGAGGATTTCCGCGCTTTTAACATGAGCGTTCTGTATGAACCTGATGCGGATGCGCTTACGGAGGCCTGCGAAACGCTGCCGCTGTTCGGCGACAGGCGGCTTGTTGTCTGCAACGGATTGGCATCGGGACTCGATTACCCGAAACTTGCGGACTATATTCAAAAAATGCCCGAGAGTTCGATTCTGCTCATCAATATAAAAGGTGCGGCGGATTCGAAAAACAGTTTGGTAAAGCGTCTCCGTTCCGACGGACGTGCGGTGGAGTTTGATGAGCTGCCGCTGTCGGATATTATCAAATGGTGCATGAAAACGGCAAACAAACAGGGTGCTGCGCTCGATTCGGACACGGCAAGAACCTTTGCCGGGCTTGTCGGCACTGATATGACCGCAATAAGCAACGAACTGCAAAAGCTCATCGATACCGTCGGCCCGGGCGGGACGATTACACGGGATGTAATTTCCCGCTGCACGGTCGGCAGCATTGAATTTCAGGTTTTTGCGATGATAGATTGCTTTACGGCAGGCAAGGTCAGGGACGGAATGCGCGCGCTGCACGGATTGTTGGAGGACAGGGACGCCGCGCTCGGCATTGCCTCGTTCCTTGAGTCACGTTTTAAGCTGATGCTTGAGGGCAGGAAGCTTATGGACGGGGGACTCAGTGCGCAGACTGCTGCCGCAAAGCTTGAGGGAAACCGCTACGCCAACACAAAGGCTTGCACAGCCGCAAAAAAATACTCATCGGCAAAGCTTGCGGAGCTTGTCGGAAACCTTGCAAACGTCGGTTACGGCGTTGTCTCGGGCGGCACTGCCGCTGTCGATGCGCTTGAAAAAATCATGGCGGGTTTTGAATGGTGATTTTTTGCATAAACTACTGATACTTAGCATTCCCAACATGTCATTCTATAGTTAACTTTACCGAGCAGCACCGCCCGACGGAATTTTTTCCGCAGGCGGTGCTGTTCATTTTTTTTCTCTCGAACGACATCATATACCTAATTGCGGCCGAACTATTAAGAAAATATGGCCAATCTGTTAACGATATTTGTAAATATTTCGACATCTGCATTTTCGGGGTGCAAAACCATTGTATTTTTCGAAACACCTCGCTATAATAGTTATCGGAGCAGGAAACGAGGCTCGTTCCCAACTCCTTAAGTACAGTCAATTAATTTTGACAGAAAGGCTTTAAAAATGAAAAAACACATGATTCACGCCCTCCGCACCCATGCAAAGCGCACACTTGCCGCAGCATTCGCCGCTGCGTTCGCGCTCGGTTCTGCCCTCACTCTTTCGGCTTGCAGCGGCAAGCCCGCAAAGCAGACGGGTTCGAATTCAACCCCCGTTCCGCAAACGGAAGTTCCGACAGTCTCCGCAACCGCAACACCCGCTCCGGAAGAAACGGCCACTCCGTTTGTAAACCCGACTTATCCGCCCGCAACAGCCGTGCCCGTTGTCGGCGAATACACGAAACCCTGCCAAAAGGTCAAGGTTGATTTTCCGGCAACGGACTCAACCCGCGCTTTCAGCGTACGTTCGACCTGCCGGAAGGCTGGACGGTTAAGCACGAAGAAAGTCCCCGCTCCGATCCGGATTTTATGGATTACTGCAATTCTATGGTTGAGAGCGAAGTTCTCTATGATGAAAACGGCAAGATTGCCGGAGCTGTCGGATTCTATCCGTATTCACCCGATGATTATAAAGAGTACGGTGTAAAATCAGTCTACAGCACAGCGGCTCTGGGACGCATCAAGCTTGTTAACTGGGATAATTTTCATCCCGTTGACGGCGATTCATCGAACTGTGAAAGTGCATATACCTCGTCAATACACGAGATTTCATCATGGATGGACGAGCGGGAATTCCACCCCTTCAGCTGTCCTGTTGCTGTATCCTACACCACGAATACTCCTGTTTACGTGGTTGTCGAACTCTCATATTCTTACGAGGACTCGGCAAGCCTTTCCAAGCGCGTTGCAGAGAGCATAAGGTTTGAATGACGGAAAAGGGAATTAACCGTAACCGATAACGAGCCTCCTTTTCTTTTTTCGAATAAAACACCCCTGTCCGGGTAATACCCGGCGGGGTGTTTTTCAGAACACAATGTCAGCCGACAGAAGAGGGGCATCCGACTGTTGACATTGAGTCGATTTTTGAACGATGATGTTTGCAGGTGAATCTTTTGAATAAAAACAGAATAAAGGAAAAAGACCGATGCAAGCATCGGTCTTCGGAATCCGGTCAATCGCAGCGATAAACCTTATTTGGCATCATGCTTTTTAGCAAGCTGAGCCTTTTTACGATTGGCTGCGTTCTTATGGATAACGCCCTTGGTGACAGCTTTGTCTACCTTGCTGACTGCGGCGGTGTATGCTTCTTCAATAGCAGCCTCGTCTTTAGACTCCAAAGCCTTGTCAAACTTTTTGATAGCGGTTTTGACTGCGGAGCTGATCATGCGGTTGCGAAGATTCTGCTCGCGGGATACCTTAACGCGCTTCAGTGCTGACTTAATGTTTGCCAAATCGGTTCACCTCCTTTAAATACTCGAACAAAGTTAATTATATCACCATGTTGCGCAAGATGCAAGCCTTTTTTGCAATATATGGAGGGAAAATCAATATATTATGTGTTGAAAGCATTTTTGTTCATAATCCCGCTTTGCATTGTGCAGAATAATTCATGACAATTGCCGGCAGGTCGGGTTACTGATAAAGCAGGGAGAAGTTTTCGGCAGCTTAAAATCCCGATTACGCGTGAGGCATTTGATTTCAGTTATATTGGGGGCAAAATGGGAAGATATACAGATCTTGCAGCGGAAATGCGGGAACTTAACCCGGATATTGAAGGCATTCGCGAAGAGGAGACGAATGACGGAGAAATTAAGATTAAGCGTATTGAGATATTGAGCGATACTGCGGCGCAGAAACTCGGCAAAGCGCAGGGCAAATACATCACGCTTGATGCAGAGGCTCTGACACAGCGTCCGCTTGATTTGTTTGCGCATGTGTCGCAATGCCTGGAGCTTACAGAGTTAATCCCGCTGCCTGAAACAAAGCTCAAAAGCGGCACTGTGCTTGTTGTTGGCCTCGGCAATCGC
>VOFB01004563.1_pt1 | contig 58827 bp, 117 predicted proteins | sample 5384141 | NCBI WGS metagenome assembly VOFB01 (sample SAMN12384721, study PRJNA508395) | human gut metagenome | isolation source: healthy gut A | host: Homo sapiens
CAAACTTCGTTCAGTTGTGTTACTATTATAATAAACCTATTAATTCTGTTTTTAATAAGAAATGTAAAAGTCAAATACAGAATATACAAAAAACATTGATAATTTGCCTATTTCAAAATATCTAAATAACTTATTTTAATATACAGGATATTTATAAAAAAATTGTTTGAAGAAAAATACTATTAAAGACTTTTATGGTTATCTAACCTTCTTCTGGGAATCCTTCTTCTGGAAGCTTTTTCTTCTGAATTAAATAAAAAATTTGGACTATTGTACATTTAACTAAAACCGAAAGGAACGTAATAAAAATGCAAGAGAAAAAAAGGATACGTAAGTTTTTTGTTTTATCTCATCTTCCATTTATCCATCATCAGAGAGTAATGATTATTTGGAAGAATCATGGTTATATGCTTGATTTCAGAAACTTATATATACCGCTTCTTACATATTTTAAAAAATTAGTTGATGAAGGTGTCAATTTCGCATTACTATGTCAATGACACCTCCATTGCTTTCTATGTTAGATAATAATTGTTACAACAAAAAATATATTCACTATTTGGAGCAATTGATTGTCTGAAAAAGAAAATAAAAGGCTTTCTTATGATGAACGTCTAAATAGATTATCTCATTACTATTATGATGAATATTCTAATGATTTACATTATTTAAAAGATGTTTTTAAATGTAATTTAATAGAACAATTTAAACATTTTCAAGATATTGGAGTTTTGGAAATAATAACTTGTGGCGCTACACATGGTTACTTCCTATTTTATATGTTAATGAAAAAAAAACTGTAAGGGCTCAAATAGCTGTTGGTGTGCAAACATATGAAAAATATTTTGGTAAAAAAGCCTCGTGGTATTTGGCTTCCTGAATGTGGTTATGTTCAGAAGCTGATGATAAATATCTTCGTGAATTTGGAATTGACTATGCTAATAACATGGAAATGTTTCTCCATGGTATTTTTGTATATAAATGGCTACCCAATTCTAGTTTTATCGTGATAAGGCTGATTTGACATATTAAACCTTATATTGCTCATAATGGTGTTCGGACTGAATTGCTCATAAAAAGTATAAAATATTAATTATATGATGTCCAATGGGCTCATGATTCTGCTGAAAGACAGGCTGGCCACTTTTTGGATTCTCGTGTTAAGCAAATAAATAAGGCTGCAACTTATATGGATAAGCCTCCTATTGTTTTATGTCCTTGATGCAGAACTTTATGGCCATTGGTGGTATGAGGGCCCTTACTGGTTATATATTTTGTTTAAAAAGATTTATTATGATGATTGCAATTTTGAATTGATTACTCCTTCTGAATATATTGATAAGTATCCTGAAATTCAAGTTGCTACTCCTTGTCGCTCTAGCTGGGGTGCTAATGGTTATAGCGAAGTGTGGCTTAATCCTACAAATGATTATGTGCATCGCCATCTTCATGTTGCTGGTGATAGAATGTGCGAACTTGCTACTCTTTTCCCCAATGCTTCTGGCATTAAAAGATGCTCTTAATCAGTGCGCTAGAGAGTTACTTCTTGCTCAGAGTAGCGATTGGCTTTTTATTATTACTAATGGTACTATGGTTGATTATGCTAAAAAACGTATTAAGGATCATATCGGCCGCTTTACTAAATTGTATTATCAAATTAAAAATGATGATATTGATATAGATTTTCTTTCTGATATTCAGGATAAGGATTGCTTGTTTCCTGATATTAATTATAATATTTATGGCTGATGTTTTTGGGGACGGACTCAAAAACACCACTTAAAATTTATTTAAATATAAAATAATAAATGTAAGAGTGATGTTTTTGAGTCCGTCCCCAAAAAAAATCCTAAGTCACTTTTCCAAAAAAATTCATATTATAATGTATAAGTTTCAAAGTTTAGTAGATACTAATCTAGGAAGGAGTTTGTCTATGAAAACAATATGTATCAAAACAAATAATTCAATAGTATTAGATTATCTACTAAATGAATTACGTATGTCGAATATTCAATCAATATGTTTTACACAAAAGCAATTCAAGCATTATAACAATATTATAATACATTATAATGGGCAAAATGAAGATGATTTTATACATTTTGTGGCTGATATTTTATCATATCTAATTATTGATGAATTGGAAGAAGATTTTTTGTCAAATATTATTCAACAAAACTATTGCTATTTTGATTTGTGTGATAGAAAAAAAATCTTAAATTATTGTTTTGATTTGTTTTCTGAAGATTATACTAATTATTTTGATAAGAAATTTTCTTATATTAATAATGAATTTTACTTGTACTTAAAAGAGCATAAGTCTATTGTTTTGACTGGCTTTATAAATTTTAGATTGAAAAAAATTTTTTTGTATTCTTGATGATGTTGTTGATGAGGCTGTAAATAGCTTTATTATTGAAAAGGAATACTTGGAATTTGTTTCTTTGCTTAAATTATATATAAATTCTCAAGCTCCTAAAACTAATGTTGTTCATCTGATTTATAGAAAGGATAATCCTCTTCTTTTTTAGATGAGCATAAAAATGTGATTCCTTTGATGATTCTATTTATCAGGCAAAGTATTTATCTGATATTAGCTTTTCTAAAAATGATTTTTATTTTGAATACTTTGCTTTCTATTTTGCCTAAAAAATTTATCTTCATGTTGTTGATAATTCTATTGATGAGTTTGCTAATACTTTGATTTTGATTTTTTGAGAATAAAATTCAGGTTTGCTCTGATTGCAATATTTGTAATTTGCATAATTTGCATAAATTTGGTGTTTAAATTTTGAAATTAAATTTGTATAATTTAGCACAGAAATTGCTGAAAGCAAATCTCTGTGCTTGATTCCTACTGCCAAACTTATATTGATATTTTTTATATGCAAGTTTATTCTGCATATCCATTTACTGCTTCTGATAGTCCTGGGAATATTGCATTTCTTAAATTTTCGTCAACCATTACTTTCCATTTTCCATCTTGTTTTTGTACTGTAATTGTTTGTGTTGTTGTTAATGGGCTTATTTCTTTATTGTTTATTTCATCTTTCAAATATTGTTCTGTTTCTGCATCTGTAACATTTTCATTGTTTAATACTTTTGAACAATTTTTTTGTGAAATTTTCAAATATTGTTTTATAATCTCTATTTGTTACTTCTACTTCTATTTTAGCTTCTTCGTCATTTTTTTCTATCTTTTTTATATTCCATTGTAATTCTTCAAATAATATTTTTTTCATTTTCACTATCTTTAACTTCTTCTGTTGATTCTTCTTCTAAACTTCTAATGCTGGTATGTTTGCTAGTTCTTTATAATCTACATATTTATTTGCTTCTTCTATTTTCCAGCTTTTAAATCTCTAAACATTTCTTCTAATGCTCTTGCTGGTGATGGTAGTGCTATAAATATTATTCCTATAACTATTGCTAATATTACTATAACAGCTACAAATCTTGCAAATAAATTTCTTTTTTTCCTTTTTCTTTTACTGGTTTTTCTTTATTATCTGACATAATAATTCCTCCTTTTATTTTTTCTGATTAGATTATATATTACTCTACATTTTTTTCAAGACTTTTTCTATATTTTATTTTCAATTTTAACTATTAGTTAGTGTTTTTTATTTTTACTATTGTTGAGACTGGATTTTTTGCTTTTTATAAACTATTGTTAATGCCTATTGCTAGTATTTCTTTCATGTTTTCTATTAAATTGTCAATTTCTTTTGGTGTGACTATCAAATTGTATTCTTTTGGCATTAATGCTTCTTTTATTTCTTCGTAATTGTCTTTATTTTTAATTGATTTAATGTGTCATTTGATTTTGCTTCATTTTGTAATTTTTCTATTAATAAATCTAAACAGTCATTTACTAATACTGCTGTTTCTACAACAGTTGGAATTCCTATTGCTATAACTGGTATATTTAATGTCCTTTGACTTATTTCTGCTCTAGTGTTTCCTACTCCAGCTCCTGGGACTATTCCTGTGTCCGATAATTGTATTGTACTACTTATTCTTTCTATACTTCTTGATGCTAGGGCATCTATTACTATTAGTATTTTTGGTTTTACATTTTCTACAATTCCTTTTAATATTTCTAGTGTTTCTATTCCTGTCGTTCCTAATACTCCTGGTGATATTGCACTTATTTCTCTTGTTCCTTTTTTCTACATATTGTGGTAAATATTTTATTATATGTCTTGTGACTTCTATTTCATTTATTACTTTTGGTCCCAAACTGTCTGGTGTAACATATATATTTCCTAATCCTACTACTAGTGCTGATTCTTGGTTTCCTACATGTAAATCTATTATCTTTTTAATTCGTTTTTAATACTTCTGCTGCTTTTTCTATTTCATTTTGTTGTGCTATTCTTAATTTTTTTTTACATCTATCGTTATATAATTTCCTTTGTGGCTTTCCTATTGCTTTTTCTCCTTTTTCATTTGTTATCTTTACTCTTTCTACTATTATGTTTTCGTCTATTTCCTCTTTTTTACTTTCTATTCCTTGTATTTCATTTTCTATTTGGTTTGCTTTTTTGTATATGTCTCTTCTTTCTGTGGCTAAGTCTGTTCTAAAATTAAACATAAAAAACCTCGCTTTCTATACTTATTATTCGCTTTTGCGAGGTTTTTTATTCATTTTTCGCGATGCTTTTGGAACAGAGCTTGATGTTTTGTGTTTTTTGCTCCGTCCCCAAAAACGTCAGTTGCACGAAAACACCTAAAAGATTCCAACAATATTCCCATCTTCGTCAATGTCAATTTGTTCTGCTGCTGGGACTTTAGGTAATCCTGGCATTGTCATTATTTTTCCAGCCAATGCTACTACAAAGCCAGCACCTGCTTTTAAATTAATATCTCTTATAGTAATTTTGTATTTTCCTTTGTCTTGTAGATTTTTTGCATCATCTGATAAAAGAATATTGTGTTTTTTGCAATACATACTGGTAAATTAGAATATCCCATTTTTTCGATTTTCTCTATTTTTTCTATTGCATCTATAGAAAATTCTACTTCTGTTGCTCTATAGATTTTTGTTGCTATTTTTTCTATTTTTGTTTTTATATCATCTTCTAATGGATATAAATAATTGACTTCATTATTTATCATTGAAAATTCATTTATAAATTCATTTTTTCTGTTTCTTTTATTATTTTTGTGCTATATCTAATGCTCCTTCTCCTCCTTTTGCCCAGCCTTCTACTATGCTAAATTCTATGTTTTTTCTTTTAATTCATTTTTTAGAAATTCTATTTCTTCATCTTTGTCTGTGTCAAATTTGTTTAATGCTACTATTACTTTTAAATCATAACGTGTTCTTAAATTTTCTACATGTATTAATAAATTTGTAATCCATTTTGTATTCCTTTTATGTTTTCATATTTTATTTCGTCTTTTTAACTCCACCATGATATTTTATTGCTTTTATGGTTGCAACTATAACTACTACATCTGGTTTTATATTAGCTTTTCTACATTTTATGTCTAGAAATTTTTCTGCTCCTAAATCTGCTCCAAATCCTGCTTCTGTTACTGTATATTCTCCTAATTTTAGTGCTAGTTTTTGTTGCTACTATACTATTACATCCATGTGCTATGTTTGCAAATGGGCCTCCATGTACTAATGCTGGTGTGTGTTCTAGAGTTTGTACTAAATTAGGTTTTATTGCATCTTTTAATAGTGCTGCCATTGCTCCTTGTGCATTCAAATCTTTGGCATATACTGGCTCATCACTTTCATTGTATCCTATTATTATTTTTTCCTAGGTTTTCTTTTAATTCTTTTATATTATTTGATAAGCATAAAATTGCCATTATTTCTGATGCTACTGTTATATCAAATCTATCTTTTCTTGGTTCGATATTTTTTCTCCTGATATTCCTGTTTCTACTAATCTTAATTGCCTATCATTCAAATCTAGGCATCTTTTCCATGTAACTTTTTTATTTTTTAGCTCGTTCCCAAAATATATATGATTGTCTATTAGACTTGATAATAAATTGTTTGCTGATGTTATTGCATGTATGTCTCCTGTAAAATGCAAGTTTATATCTTCCATTGGTGCTATTTGTGACATTCCTCCACCTGTTGCTCCACCTTTTATTCCAAAGACTGGCCCCTAATGATGGTTCTCTTAATGCTAATATTGATTTTTTCCTAATTTTGATAAGGCATCTGCTATTGATATTGATACAGTTGTTTTTTCCTTCTCCTAAAGGTGTTGGATTGATGGCAGTAACTAATACTAATTTTCCATTTTCATTTTTTTCTAATCTTTTATATGTATTATTAGATACCTTTGCTTTATATTTTCCATATTGCTCTATTTCGTTTTCTTTTTATTCCTATCTTTATGCTATTTCTGCAATATTTTTAATTTAATATTTTTAGCTATTTCTATATCTGTCATAATCTTTCACCCTTTCTTTTTTTATATTATAAAGTGTAAGTATTTTAAAGTTTTATTTTAACATTTTATGCCATTAATCCTGCTACAACTCCTATAATTGCTCCTACAATCACTTGTATTGGTGTATGTCCTAAAACTTCTACTAGTTTTTCAGATACTTGTATTCCTGATCACCCAGGTGTTTCAACTATTTGGTTTAATAGTTTTGCTTGCTTTCCTGCTGCTCTTCTAACTCCTGCTGCATCATACATTACTATAAATGAAAATATTAATGCTACTGCAAAAATTGGTGTATTTACTCCTTCATATTTTCCTATAAGTGTTGCAAGGCCTACTACTACTGCTGAATGAGAACTTGGCATTCCTCCTGCTCCCATTATTCTTTTGAAATTGAACTTTTTTTTGTTGTTATTAAATCATATATAACCTTAAATACTTGTATTCCAAACCATAATAACATTGGTACTACAATATATTTATTTTTATGACTTCTCCTAATACCCCCATCTATTTATCCTTTTCTATTTTTCTTCTGCCTCAAAAATTTTTTCTTCTTTTATCTCATCTTCTTGTCTTAATAAAATTGTAATTTTTTTTCTCTGCTTTTTCTAATATATCATTGCATTTTTAGAAATATTAATTCCTTGTTCAAATTTTTAACAGATTCTTCTAAGTTTAATTCTCCTTTTTCTAATTCTGTTACTATATTTTCTAGTTGTTCCATATTTTCTTCAAAACTTTTTTTTTTCTTCCATTTACAATACTTCCCTTTCTTGTGTTTAGCTAAATTTATCTTTCAACTGTTGTTTTTGTATTCATATTTACATCAACATATCCTATAACTTGTGCATTTGAGACAACAGCTATATGATATACATTATTTTCTATTTGATCTACTGTAAATACATAATTTTTACTTGTTTCTCCCCATTTTTCTTTTGGCCAATTTGATTGCTGTTTCTTCTGGGTTTTCTCCTTTATTCTCGCTATTGCTTTCTTTTTCTTCTTTTCCAACAACTTCTGTATTATTACTATTTACTGTACTTTGTGTAGTATTAGTTTTTTCAGAATTTGCTGTATTTTGTGTATTTGGCTCATTTTCTTTGGCTTTATTATCTTCTTCAACCACATCAGTTTCTACTGTATTTTCCTCTGTTGTCTCATTTTCTATTACTTCATTTTCACTTACATTTGCTTCTACTTCTTTACTGTTATTTTGTGTAAAATATATGATAAATATACTATTAATACAATTATTAAAACAATTAATATTCCTATTAAAATTTTGTTTTTTATCCAATGTTAATCACATTCCTTATCTTAAATAATTTTAGCTTTGGAATTTCCATCAACTAATTTTATATCAATTTCAGTTCCTGACTTTAATTGTTTTACACTATTGACCATTTCTCCATTTTGTTCTATTATTGAATATCCTCTTGCTAATGTTTTTTAATGGACTTAGTGCATCAAGTTTTGAAATTAATTTTACATATTTTTTCTTTTTTGTTCTTGCTTTTTATTTTGTATTGCTGTTTCTATTCTTTTTATGTTTTTATCTAATAATATTGCTCTATCATTTATCATTCTTGTTGGGTCTTTAAAATTGAACTTGATATTATTTTTTTCATAACGCAATTTCAACATTTCATATTTTTATTTAATGCTAATTTTAGTCTATTTTGATATCCGTTTATTTTTTGCTTTACTTCGTAAATGTCTGGCACTGCTAATTCTGCAGCTGCTGATGGTGTTGGTGCTCGTAAATCTGATACAAAGTCTGATATTGAGAAATCGGTTTCATGTCCTACTGCTGATATTATTGGAAGTTCTGAATTATATATACTATGTGCGACAATTTCTTCATTAAATGGCCACAAATCTTCTAATGAGCCTCCTCCTCTTGCTAAAATTAATACATCAGCTAGTTTGTTTTTATTCATAAATCTAATTCCTTCTGCTATTTTGGTGCTGCATCTTGTCCTTGGACTGGTACTGGAAGCAATCTTATTTGTACATTTGGATTTCTTCTAGTACTTACATTTATTATATCTCTAATTACTGATCCTGTTTGAGATGTCAATACTCCTATTACTTTTTGGCATTTGTGGAATTTTTTTTTATGTGATATATCAAAATATCCCTTTTCTTCTAATTCTTGTTTTAATTTTTCATATTGTTTATATAACGCTCCTACTCCATCTTCTTGCATTGCTTTTGCATAAACTTGGTAAATTCCGTCTCTTTCAAATACAGATACTTCTCCAAAAACAAATACTTTCATTCCATCTTTTGGCATAAAATTTAGCCTTTTGCATATGTTTTAAACATAATACATTTTATAAGTGATTTGTCATCTTTTAATGTAAAATACATATGTCCTGTATAATGATTTTTGAAATTTGATATCTCACCTTTTATTATTAAATTATTTAAACCTTCATCTGATGCTATTTTTCTTTTATATAGCTATTTACTTGGCTAACTGTAACTGCCATATTTTCATAATTCATTTTTTATTCCTTTACAATACTTGCTAATACGCCATTAACAAATGTTTTGAATTTTCTTCTCCATATTTTTTGCTAATTCTACTGCTTCATTTATTGCTACTTTGTATGGTACTTCTTTGTATTTTATTTCATATATTGCTAATTCGAACAAACTTAAATCAATTTTTGATATTCTTTCTATTTTCCAATTTGATTTCAAATTTTCTTCAATTAATTTTGTAATTGTTTCTTTATTTTTTTTCTATTCCTGTTATTGCGTCTTTTATATATTCAATTGCTTTTTATTTTTTATTTCATTGCTTTCTATATATAAATCTATTTGTTCTGTTGTATTTAGTTTTTTATTTTTTGGCACTTCTAAACTATACAATAATCTAAAAGCATTTTCTCTCATTAATGTTCTGTTCATTACTATTTCCTTTCTTTTTCTACATCTTGTCTATCCATGTCTTTTAATTTAGTTTTTACATCATCTTTATTTTGTTGCACATAATTTCCTATAAATGTCCAAGGAAAATTACAACAATTCCCTATTATTACATCATATAACCTAGTTGCTAAGATTACTATTGCAACTATAATTCTATAATTGTCTCCACAATATTTACCTAAGAATTTTTTTAAATCTTCCATAAATTATCACAATCCTTTTCTCTATGTTGAAAATAATTTTTACACTTATTTTCATTATATATTATGTTACTTTGTTTGTTCACGTACTTGTGCTACTTTTTTTACTGTTATATTTACTTCTTTTTACATCTAAATCAGTTGCCATCTTAACTCTTTTCTTTAATTTTGTTTTGTAAATCTGCTGATAGTTCTTTAATTATTGCATCTGAACTTACTACTAAATTTGCAAATATGCTAACATTATTTTCTTTTTATCTAGTTCAACCCTTGTTGTTATACTCTTTCAGCTTCTTTAAATCCTTTTGCTACTGATTCAACTAAATTTTCTATTGTTTCTTTTTGATATCATTAATTTACCATTTGAATTTTCTAATAAAACTCCTTGTTTATCTTTTATTTCTTCTTTTGATGTTGGATCAAAAAATATACATCTTATTGATAATAATATAAATACAATACTTACTCCTAATGTTATTTTAGAACCTGGGTCAGTTGTAATACAATTTTTATTACATTTCCTACTACGCCCATATCTAGCCATCCGAATATTAATAAGCATAGTATTATAGATAATATTAACATAATATTTGAATAAATAATTAATGTGATTTTTCAATAACTTTCATTTCTTTCAATTCCCTTCTTTATTACTATATTTAATTTTTGACTAGTGCTTTTTGACTCCGACCCCAAAAACACTAGTGTTTTTTCTCCGTCCCCAAAAGCATTAGTCTTCCTCTTCTTCTTTGCTACTGTATTAGTGCTAACTCCTTGTACATGTACATTTACTTCTTCTACTTTTAGCCCTGTCATACTTTCTACTGTTTTTTTACTCTATTTTGAATTTCAAAAGCTACATCTGGTATTCTTGTGCCATATTCTACAATTATATTTACATCTATTTTACTTTGTTTTCATCTTTGTCTACTTTTATTCCTTTTGCTAAATTTTTCTTTCCACTTAATACTTTGATATTCCTCCTGCAAATCCTCCTGCCATTGATGATACTCCTTGTACCTCTGATACTGCTACTCCTGATATAACTGCTATTACATCATTTGAGATTTGTATTCCTTCATTTTCTGTTATTTCTTCTGTTGTTTCTCCTGTTCCTTCTTCTACATTTTCTTGTTCTACCTCTTGTACATCTTGTTCTTTTTGTATTTCTTTTTTCTTCTATTTTTCTTGATTTTCTTCACTCATATCCATTTCCTCCTTTTTAAAAATTGATATACTTTTTCAATAATATAAGTATATCAATTTTACCTTTTTTACAACTATTTTTGCAAAATTCCAAAACAATTTTTATCTTCTTTTCATATTTTTAATATTAGATACTATTTCCTCTCAAATAATCTTCTGCTTTCATTCTTTTTCCATTTTCTCCTTGTATTTCTATTACTTTGATTATTCCGTCTTTTGCTTTGAATTCTAAGCCTTTTTACAATCTGCCAAAATAACTGTACCATTTTTTTTTTTGGCTATTTCTTCAGTTATAGGTTTTAACTCAACTTTCCAAAATTTGATTTTTTATCATTTACATATGTGTATGCTCCCATTATTGATTTAACCCTCTTACTAGATTTTTTATTTGTTCTGCTGTTTGATTTTCCCAATCAATTTGAGCCATACTTTTTTCTAACATTGGTGCCATTGTATAATCTGTTCCTTGTTTTTCTCTCTTTACTGTTCCAGATTCTATTTCTTTTAATGTTTTTTACTAATAGTTTTGCTCCTATTTTAGATAGTCTCTCCCATAATTCTCCTGTTGTTTCATATTCTCCTATTTGTACTTCTTCTTTTAATATCATATCTCCTGTGTCCATGCCTGTATCCATATACATTGTTGTTACTCCTGTGGTTTTGTCTCCATTTAGTACTGCCCATTGTATTGGTGCTGCTCCTCTATATTTTGGTAATAAAGAGGCATGTACATTTATACATCCATATTTAGGTATTTCTAAAATTTCGTTTGGCAATATTTTTTCCATATGCTACTACACATATTACATCTGGTTTTTGGCTTTTTATTTCTTCTATAAATTCTGTGTTTCCTTTTACTTTTTGTGGTTGATATATTTTTATTTCTTTTTCTTGTGCATATTGTTGTACAGGTGTGGCTATTAGTTTCATTCCTCTTCCTTTTGGTCTGTCTGGATTTGTTACCACACTTAATATTTCATGCCCAGCTTCATATATTGCTTTTAGATTTTCTTCTGCAAAATCTGGTGTTCCCATAAATATAATTTTCATATATTTTATCTTCCTTTCATAAATCTGGTATAATCAAAGATATTATTTTTAAAACTTCTTGTACATATTGTTTTTATTTGCTTTCTTCTGGTTCAACATAATGTAATGTTCCTGGTATGATTTTATTAACAAATACTTGTCCATCTAAATGGTCTAGTTCATGGCATATTGCTTGTGCTAATAGCTCTTTTGCTTTTACTCTTATTAGGTTTCCTTCTAAATCTGTGTAATCTGCTATGACTTCTGATGGTCTTACAATTTTTGCAAATTTGTTTGGAAAACTCAAACATCCTTCTTCTACTTCTTGTTCTCCTTTTGTTTTTATTATTTTTGGATTTATTAGAACTATTGGTCCATTGTCATCATATAAGTCTATTACAACTATTCTTTTTTAGAACTCCTACTTGCACTGCTGCTAGTCCAACTCCATTATATTTGTGCATTGTTTCTATCATATCTTTTACTAGTTCTTTTACTCTTTCATCTATTTTTTCAACTTCTTTTGATTTTTGTATAATATTTCATCTCCTTCAAGTCTTATGTTTCTTATTGCCATTTTTCTCACTCTTCCTTTCTATATCATATTATTTGGATTAACATCAATACTAATTCTAGCATCTTTTAAATTTTTCATATAAATTTTATTTAATAAATTATTACAAATAGAATTAAATTTTTCATCAATACTTCCCTTCATAATAATTCTCCATCTATATCTATTTTGAATTTTATCAATTGGAGCAGGTGCTGGTCTAAATACTTGAATATTTTCAAATTGATTTGCTTGTAAATAATTATAGCTTTGCAAACTTAATTGTTTTATTAGATTTTCATCTTTTCCTTCAAACTTCATTACTATTATATCGCAAAATGGCGGGTATTTCAACTGTTTTCTCAAAGCTAATTCTGTTTCATAAAATTCTAAATAATTTTGTTTTGAGCAGCTTGTATACTAAAATTTTCTGGATTATATGTTTGAATTATAACTTTTCCTGGTAATTCTCCTCTTCCTGCTCTGCCTGCTACTTGTGTTAAAATTTGAAAAGTTCGTTCTGTAGCTCTATAATCATCTATATTTAATGAACTGTCTGCTGCTATAACTCCAACTAGTGTAACATTTGGAAAATGGTGGCCTTTACTACCATTTGTGTTCCTATTAAAATATCTATATTTTCATTTCTAAATTTGTTTAAGATTTGCTCATGTGAATTTTTTTTTTGCTTACTGTATCTACATCCATTCTTATTGTAGTGCTTCCTGGAAATTGTTTTATAATTTCTTGCTCTAATTTTTGAGTTCCTGTTCCAAAATATCTTATTTTATTACTCCCACATTCTGGGCATTTTGTAGCTACTGGTTTTTCTGCTCCTAATAATGGCATTTTAGTTTATTTTCATATCCATGATAAGTCATACTTACATTGCAATTATCACATTTTACGGTATATCCACATTCTCTACACATTATAAATGTTGAATATCCTCTACGGTTTAAAAAATAGTATTGTTTGTTGTTTGTTTTTCAAGTTTTCTTCTATGTCTTTATATAATTCTCTACTTAACATTGAACGATTTCCACTTGCTAATTCTTGTTTTAAATCCACTATTTCTACTTTTGGTAATTGTGCATTATTTGCTCTTTTGGTTAGTTCTAGTAATGTGATTTCTTTTTTTTTCTGTTGCATTATAATATGTTTCTATTTCTGGTGTTGCACTTCCTAATAATAATGGTATTTTTTCTTCTTTTGCCATTTTTTGCTATCTCTTTTGCATCATATCTTGGATTTGATTCTGATTTATATGAGCTGTCATGTTCTTCATCTATTATTATTAGTCCTAAATTAGGTATTGGGGCAAATATTGCAGATCTTGCTCCTATTATTATTTTTAGCTTTGTTTTCTCTTATCCTTTCCCATTCATCATGTCTTTCTCCTATTGAAAGTTTGCTATGTAATACTGCTATTTGCTCTTTTTCCAAATCGTGATACAAATCTTTCTATCATTTGTGGTGTAAGTGATATTTCTGGTACTAACATTATGGCTGATTTTTTTCTTCTTTTATTATTTTTTCTATTAGCTGCAAGTATATTTCTGTTTTTCCTGAACCTGTTATTCCAAATAATAAGAATTCTTCAAATCTTTTTTCTTTTATTGCTTGTTGTACTTGATTATATGCTTGTTGCTGTTCTTCGTTTAATATGTATTTTTCTGTATGCTCTATTTGCTTGTTTACTAGTGGGTCTCTTTTTACTGTTTGTTCTACTATTTCTAAATATCTATTTTTTATTAATGTGTTTACTATTGCTCTTGAACAGTCTGTAAAGCTTTCTATTTCTGGTATTGTTGCTCCTTCATTGTTTTTTATAAAGTTTAATACTCTTTGATGTTTTTCTGATTTTATTGCTCCACTTTGTATTTCATATTCTATTTCTTCTGCTTTTTTTTTAGGTAGACACTGTTTATTGTTTTGTCTTTTATTTTGTTTTCTTTTGTTCTTGTTCCAGGTGTTTGCATTAGTTTTATGCAGTCTGTTACACTACAGTAGTATTTTTTGCCATCCATTTTGCTAGTTCTATTTGCTTTTCTGTTAGGTTGTCTTCAATTTTTGCTATTTCTTTTACTTCATATTCTGTTTTTTCTTTAAATCCTACTACAAATCCTTCTTCTAGTTTTTTAGCTCTTCCAAATGGTACTAATACTTTTGTTCCTATATATATGTATTCTTCCATTTCTTTTGGTATTTGATAGTCAAATGTTCTGTTTAGTTTTTTGCTGTTCTATTTATTATGATTTCTGCTATCATGTTTTCTCCTTTTTTTATTTTTTTTGAAAAAAAGCTGTAACTTCTACAGCTCTTCTTCAAAAATTTTATTAAATTCTGTTTCGTTTATTTTTCTTTTTCTAATAAAGTTTGAGCAATTATTTCTAACTTGTCTCTATGTTTAACTAATAATTGTTGAGCTCTTTCATATGCTGAATCAATAAGAAGTTTGACTTCTTGTCCTATTTTATCACCTATGTTTTCTCCAAAAGTTGCATTTCATAAGGTTCTTTTCCTTTAAAATCAATAGGACCTAAAACATCGCTCATTCCGTATTTTGTCACCATATCTCTTGCAATATTTGTGGCAACTTCTATATCATTTGAAGCTCCTGTGGAAATATCATTTAGTACTAGTTTTTCTGCTGCTCTTCCACCTAATAATGCTGTTAATCTTTCTTGCATTTCTGTTTTTGATATATAATATTTGTCCTCATCACTTTTGTACATTGTGTATCCGCCAGCTACTCCTCTTGGTATTATAGATACTTCTTTTACATTTGCTTGTGTTGGTAAATATCTTCCTACTACTGCGTGTCCTGCTTCATGATATGCTGTTAATTTTTGTCTTTGTCTGATATTACTCTTTCCTTTTTTTTCAAGTCCTACTGTTACTTTTTTAACTGCTTCTTCTATATCATCATTTTCGATTTCTTCATGCTTATTTATTGTTGCTATAATTGCTGCTTCATTTAAGATATTGGCAAGTTCTGCTCCTGTAAATCCTGCTGTATCTTCTGCTATGCTTTCTAAATTAACATTGTCAGAGATTTTTTGTCTTTTGCATGTATTTTTAGAATTTCTAATCTTCCTCTAATGTCTGGTGATGGTATTGTTATTTGTCTATCAAATCTTCCTGGTCTTAATAAGGCTTTGTCTAACATTTCTGGTCTGTTTGTAGCTGCTAATAATATTATTGTTTCTTCTGAACTGAATCCATCCATTTCTACTAAAAGTTGATTTAGTGTTTGGTTATTTTCTGATTCTCCTCCACTGTTTCCTGTTCTTCTTGAACCTATTGCATCTATTTCATCTATAAATACTATACAAGGAGCTAATTTTCTTGCTTTTTCAAATAATTTTCTAACTCTTGATGCTCCTAACCCTGCAAACATTTCTACAAATTCAGATCCACTCATTGATATAAATGGTACATTTGCTTCTCCTGCTATTGCTTTTGCTATTAGTGTTTTTCCTGTTCCTGGTTTTCCATATAGCAATACTCCTTTTGGTATTTTTGCTCCCATTTTGTGAATTTTTCTGGCGTTTTTAAAAAGTCTACTATTTCTATTAATTCTTCTTTTTCTTCGTCTAGTCCTGCTACATCTTTAAATCTTATTTTTGTTTTTCTTTCTGTGTCTTCATATACTTTTCCTTTTTTTCTCCACCTAATCCTTGCATTTTATATATCATTATAAATAGTGCTATCATTATTAGTGTTGGAAAAAGTTTATTAATCACCGTTAAAATTTTGTAAATGTATTTTTGGTTTTGTATTAGTTCTATTTCATTTCCTTCTGCTACTTTTTGTTGTACTAATGTTATAAATGCTTCTGTATTTGGTACTACTGAATTTTTTTTCTTTTTCTTCATCTTTTACTTTTACTTTTATTGATGTGCTTCCTACTGTCATTTCTACTTTTTCTATTTTGCCTTCACTTATTTGTTTTATTAAATCTGTATATGCTAATTCTGTGTCATCTTTGTCTTTATTGTTTTTTAGAATAAATGTTGTTGCTATTATTGCTATTACAAGTATTACCAATAAAGATGTTAATCCAATTAGTATTTTTTTGTCTTTATTGTTTTATCATCTTTATTGTTTTATCATCTTTATTGTTTTTATCATCTTTATTATTTTTCATTTTCATCATCCTTTCTCTAGTTGAAAAATAATTACAATTTTGGCTGCGTTAAATTTTTTCAGCTAATTAAGCATTGCCTTCTGGAGTAGGCGTATCATCTGGCTTCTCATTTTTCTTTTTTCTCATTTTCTTTTTTCTCATTTTTCTTTTTTCTTATCTTCTTTTTCTTTGTCTTTTGAATCATCTTTTGGTTTCTTCTGGTTTTCATCCATTTCTTTTTCTTACTTGTTTTTGAACTTCAATAATTTTCATTAATTCTGCTTGTTGTTTTATACAGTCATCTTTTATTATAAATATTGCTGCAAATAAATATATTGTTGCAACTGAAATATACATTATTTCAAAATAATTTATATCAAAATCAATAAATAATCTGATTGCAATATATATTGCATTTAATAATGTTGATAATGTTATTGCATATATTGACATATTAAATATTGCTGCATAACATTTTTATTTTTTGCAAATAGACTTGCAAAATACCCGAAAACACTACACATTAATACATATATAAATGTGTTTATAAAATACATTATAAATGCATAAATAAATACTGTAACAAATACACTTATATATAAACTTGTCATTTGTGTTCCTCTTTTATATTGTACTAGACCTTGTTTGTCAAATTTTGTGAATCCATTTGATTTAATATTTTCACTATATTTATATGTTGTACTTCCCATTATAGCAGTATTTTTACTATTACTTTATCTTTTAAAATTATAATTCCATTAAAATTTTCGTCTGTTTTTTTTTCTTCTGATTTTGTATCTACTATAATTTTCCCAATATACTCATTATCATAATTCAAAGTATCTTCTGTTTTACATCTAATATTCCATCTTCATATGAAAAATCAGGAAAATTGTTTCTATATAATTTATTGCTTCATTTACAACTTGTGTTTTTTTTGTTACTAGACATATACATACAATAAGAGCTAAAACTGCTACTAATTTATTAAATATGATATTGCTCTTGGTACTCCTTCTACTGCCATTTCAGGATATTTTCTACATTGAAAATAGATAATTTTACTTTTTGAAAAAATCCTTTTTTTGGTTCTATTTTCTTTTTATTTTCTTCATCTGAATGTTGATTCATTTTTATATCATCCTTTCTAAAAAGCATAATCTGGTTCAAAATTTATTTTATGCTTTATTGATATATTCTTTCTACATTACTATTTACTAAAGTTGTGTTTACTTCAAAAGTTGCTTTGTCTCCAATTTTTATGTTTTTCCCTGTAATGTCTACAGTAACATGGAATGTTCCTATTCTTCTAGTATTTCACAATTTTGACCATTTATATTAACAATATGATTTTGTTTTTGAATGCATCTTTTATATCTCTTATAATATATCTAAACTTGTCCACTGGCCTGAACATATCTCTTCCTACTTGGACATCTACACCATTTATATATCCACATGGTATAATCGCTACTTTAGTCTTTTTCTTAGTTCTATATGCATTTGAATATCCTATATTAAATCCTTTTGGAACTTCTTTTATTTCTGCTACTTGTGATTCTAGTTTTGCTTTTTTAGCCCTATGTTATTTTGGAATGCTAATTTTCCTACAAATGCTGAACCTATCCTTACTGCATTTAAGTGCATTTCTGGGAATTTTATAAATGCTGATGAATTACATACATGTAGCATTCCTGTATTTATGTTGTTCATTTTAGAACTTCTATGCAATTAATAAATCTTTGAAATTGTTGTTTTGTATATTTTTTCGTCATAATACGCATTTGAAAAATGTGTAAATGTTCCTTGTATTTCAATATTTTTTTCTTTTTGTAATTTTTTAGTGTTTCTACCATTTCTTCTCTATTATCATATACAAAACCATATCTTCCAAATCCTGTGTCTATTTTTATATGTGCTTTTATTTTCTTTTTCTGGCATTTCTTTTGATATTGTACAAACTGCATCTACTGTTTCTTTTGATCCTATTGTTATTATTATATTATTTTCTATTAGTGTTTTTATTTCTTCTTTTATCCCTGTAGATGATAACATTAATACTTGTTGTGTAAATCCTAATTTTCTGAATTCAACTGCTTCTTGTACTGTTGAAACAGCAAAAAAGTCAAATCCTTGATTTACCATAAATTGTACATATTGTTTTAATTCTAATCCATATGCGTTTGATTTTACTACTACTATTATTTTTACTGGATTTCCTTTGTCATCTGGTAAATTTGTTTGTGCATGTTCTTTTATTTTTTGCACATTTTGTAATAGATTTTCTTTATTAATTACTAATTTGTTCATTGAACTCCTTTTCTTATTTTTTGCCATTTTTTAGATTCATTTTATTTGTCTTAAATTTCTAAATAGCTTTTCTGAAAATTTATATAATTTATATGTCAATGGTTTGTATGGAATGTAAATTTCTCCTAAAAATTCTGTGAATTTTCCTCCAAATCCTTTTTTTGAATCTATATAATCCATATTGTGGATGTGTTTCATCTACTACTCCTGATACACCTCTAAAGTCATATATAGCATCATGTCTGGCTATTGCCATTTTTATCATTTCCCATTGTAGTAAGTAGTTTGGCATTAAATTTCTGTGTTCATTACTACTTGCTCCATATAAATACCATGTTTTGTTTCCATAAAAAATAGGTATTACTCCTGATATTGGTTTTCCTTCATAATATGCCATTAATAGTTTCATATGGTTTGGTGCTAAGTTGTCATACATTTTTTCGAAATATTCTAATGGTCTTATTATAAATCCGTCTCTTGCTCCTGTTTCCATCATTATTTTGTGGAATTCTTTTAAATCTTCTCTTGTTCCTTCTTTTACTGTTACTCCTTTTCTTCCTGCTAAACGTATATTATATCTCCATTTTTGATGAAATCCTGCCATTACTTCTTCTTCCGTTTTTCCTTTTATATCTAGTCTAAATACATATCTTGGTTGTATTTCGTCCATAAAGTCTTTTGCATCATCTTTTATGTGATACCCTAAATTTGTTACTATATCTCTAAATACTTGATCATCACTTTCTACATCTGGCTCTATTCTTAATACTATTGCTTTGTATTTTTTTTGCTAGTTCTTTTGCTCCATCTGTTAGTTGTTTTAGTATTGCTAAATCATGTACATCACATACTGGTCCTCTTGGTGCATACATTATGTTTCCAAAGATTGGTATTTTTCTTATCCATACACATAGTGAGCCTATTATGTTTTTTTTCTTCATCTTCTGCTAATATTACTTCTGGTATCCAGTTTGGTTTTTTTACTTCTGCCCATTCTAATGATTGTTGAAAATTACATTTTTCATTTTCCTCTAAAAATTTTTTGTATTGCTTTTTCGATTCTTCGTCTGTTACAAATCTCATTCTTTTATTTCATCCTTCCTTGTTTTTTTTTTGCTTATTTATTCTGCAAATTTCACTTTTATAAAGTTACTTTTTTATTATTTCCAATATACTGTATTTTACACCATATATCCTTTTTTACAAGTATTTAACTAATTTTTTATTGACATATTTGATTTTAGTCTATATAATTATTTATGTAAAATTTCATGGTATTTAGGAGGCCTTATATTGATGGATTATTCAATTAAAAAAATGACTAATCAAGATTTATTAAAAAATTAAAGATATTTTAATTTCTGATTTTGATGATTTTGGTCTTATTCTGTTTTTAAAGATGAATTAAATTCAGATAATTCATTATATTTTTTATTGAGAATAATCAGGGTTTGATTCTTGGTTTTATAGGTATAAAAATCATTTTAGATGAGGCTGAATTAATGAATATTGTAGTGAAAAAAAGATTCTAGAAATTTGGGTATTGGTTCTTTTTTGTTGAAAGAAATTATACAAGAGGCTTCTAATTTAAAGCTTAAAATATTTATTTAGAGGTTAATGAATTAAATATTCCTGCCATTAATTTATATAAAAATTTTAATTTTACTCAAATTGGTTTTAGAAAAATTATTATGGCACTAATAGTGGTGTTTTAATGAAATTATCTTTGCGAGAGGAATGATTATTTATGAAAATTTTAAGTAGATACTGCTAGTAATATTTGTGGTGTTTCAATTTTAGAAAATAAAAATCCTATTTGTACTTTGATTCTGATACAGGTAGAACTCATTCAGAGAATTTGATGCCTATGATAGATTCTGCTTTTAAAAAAACTAATTTTTCTTTGAATGATATTGATTTAATTGTTTGTGATAAAGGTCCTGGTTCTTTTACAGGTATTAGGATTGGTATTGCTACTGTTAAGGCTTTTGTTGATAGCAAAAATATTGATTTTGTTGGTATAGATTCTTTATTGAATCTTGCTTATAATGTAAAAAAGTGTATGGCGATAATTTTTCTGGGCTTGTTTGCAGTATTATTGATTGTAAAAATAAAAATTGTTATTTTGCTTTATATGAATTTAAAGATGGTGTTTGTTCTAATGTGATAAATCCTACTGCTGATACTGTTGAACATTCTTTAGAATTGTTAAAGGATTATTCTAATATTTTATTTGTTGGTGATGGTGCTTTAATTTATTCTGATTTAATTAGTAATTCTTTTGATATTTGCCATTTTATTGATGATAATTCTGCTAATGAATTAAATTCTGTGTCTTTGGCTATGGCTGGTTATGATTATTTTTCTAAAAATGGCTCTGATAAAGATTTGTTGCCTTTGTATCTTAGAAAATCTCAAGCTCAAAGGCAATTAGAAGAAAAGCTTGCTAATAAGTTGTAATTTTTTGTCAAAAAGCGGATATTAAATTTTATTAATATCCGTTTTTTTAGTATATAAATTTTTTATGCGTTTTTATACATATTTTTCAATGCTTAATACCATTCTTCCACTTCTTGTATTTGCTTTTATTTCTTTTTACTACAAATCTTCCCTTTCCTCTAATTGTAATTACATCTCCCATTTTATGGATTTTGATGGTTTAGTTTCACATTGACCATTTACAAATACTCTTTCTTGTGCCATAATTTGTACTATTTTACTTCTTGATGTTTTGGCTAAATCAGATGCAATATTATCTAGTCTTAATGATGGTACTATTATATCTATTTCTTCGACTTTAATTTCTGGTGTTCTTAGTTCTGATATGTTTACAATTTCAATTTTACTGTTTTGAAATCTTGTAAGTGTTTCTAAATCTTTAGATAATATCTCTGCACTTTCTTGTTTTACAATAATATCTGCTCCATCTTCTGATACTAGAATGTCTCCTACTTTTTCTCTTTTTCATTCCTAATTTAACTATTCCACCTAAATAATTGCGGTGTGTGTATTTTTCCAATTTCTTCTTTGCCAAGCTTAATTCTTATAATTTCTACCATTTTTGAGTAATTTTTTCTATCATTTCTTTATTATATTTTTCTGAGTAAAAGATTGCAATCTTTCTTTCTGAATCTTCAAATCCTCCATATAAAAATATAATTTTGTACTTGTATTTTGTTTATGAATTTTTTGCAAGTGCTACTTGGTACATGTCTAAGAAATCTGTATATTGTATTTGGTCTTTCTTTTCTGCCATTTCAATTTTATCTAGTATTTGAGAAAAAGTAATATTCTATCTTCTGATTTTCTATATTCTTTTAAAACTTCTTGCTTGTCCATAAAAATCCAATCCTTTCAATTTTCTAAAGAATTCTTATCATAATAAAAATTTTTATATTTTTTACTTTTCTATAGTTCTATTTTTCCTAAATACATATCTTCTAATTGGTCTACTGAACCATGTTGAATAAATTCGTCTGGATATGCTTGGTTCTCTATTTCTATATTTTTAAGATTTTCTTCTGCTATAATTTCTTTTATTGTTGTTCCTAATCCATTTATTATTGTGCCATCTTCTATTGTTATGACTTTGTCTGATTTTTTTCAAGATTTCTAATATGTTTGTTCTATCAAATGGTTTTAAAAATCTGCTGTTTACTAGACATACATTGTTTCCGTTTTTTTTCTTCTTTTTTCTGCTATTTTCATTGCTCTTGACACCATTTTTCCTATAGCAATTATAGAAACATTTTTGCTTTTTTCTTTATTTTCACTATTTTCTTTATTTTCTAAATTTTGATTTTCAAGAACTTCTGTTTTATCATTGTCAAATTCTTTTAAAATTTCTGATTTGCCTAATTCTATTTTATTATGTGTTTCAAATTTAATTTTTTGTCTTCTCCTCCTCGTGGATATCTAATAACTACTGGTTTTTCAATGTTTACAGCAAATTCTAACATTTCTTCAAGTTCTTTAAAATCTTTTGGTGCCATTATTACTAAATTTGGAACTAGTCTAAAAAATGCCATGTCAAGTAGACCTTGGTGTGTTTCTCCATCTGCTCCTACAATTCCTGCTCTGTCTACACATAATATTACATGTAAATTTTGTATTGCTATATCATGTATTACTTGATCATATGCTCTTTGATAAAATGATGAATATATTGGAACTACTGGTATTAGTCCTTGTGTTGCCATTCCTGCTGCTAATGTTACTGCATGTTGTTCAGCTATTCCTATATCAAAAATCTTTTTGGAAATTGTTTTGAAATTTTGTTAGGCCTGTACCATCTTTCATTGATGCAGTTATTGCTACAATCTTATCATTTTTTCTGCTAATTCTACTAATTTGTTTCCAAAAACTTTTGAATAATCTAGTCCTTTTGCTTTTTTTGGTTCTCCTGTTTTTAAATCAAATGGTCCTGTTGCATGGAATTTATCTGGATTTTCTTCTGCTATTTTATATCCTTTTCCTTTTTTGGTTAATACATGTATTAATACTGGTGTATCAACTTGTTTGCTTAATTTCAAAATATTTTCTAGTTGCTCAATATTATGGCCATCTACTGGTCCTAAATATGTAAATCCTATATCTTCTAAAAACATTTTAGGTATTACTAATTGTTTAACACTTCTTTTTAGTCTTTGGACTATTTTTACAATTGGTTTTCCTATTACTGGTATTTTTCCTATTATCTTTTTTTTCCTGATATGTTTGATTTTGTATATAATTTTTGGTTCTTAATTTGCTTAAAAACATATTTAATCCACCAATATTTGGAGATATGCTCATTTCATTGTCATTTAATATGACTGTCATTTTGCATTTACTAAATCCTGCATCATTTAATGCTTCTATTGCCATTCCTCCTGTTAATGCTCCGTCTCCTATAACTGCAATTACACTATTTTTTCGCCTTTTAAGTCTCTTGCTCTTGCCATTCCTAGTGCAGCAGATATTGATGTGCTACTATGCCCTGTGTTAAAGCAATCATAAGCAGATTCCTTTGTTTTTGGAAAACCTGCTATACCTCCTAATTTTCTTATATTTTTCAATTCTTCTTTTCTGCCTGTTAAAATTTTATGCACATAAGTTTGATGGCCTACATCCCATACGATTTTGTCTGTAGGCTCATTAAACACACTGTGTAGAGCTATTGTTAGCTCTACAACTCCTAAGTTTGAAGCTAAATGTCCACCATTTTGTGAAACTACTTCTAATATGTACTTTCTAATATCCTCAGCTAATTGATTTTTCTCTTGTAAGTTTAATTTTTTACATCCTCTGGGGTATTTATTTTTTCTAACATATTAACAACTCCAATTATTTTTACATCTATTTTACATTCTTGATATGTATAATCCTATAATAGCTAATCCTATTACAACTCTATATATAGCAAAAACTTTGAAACTTCCTTTTTTCAAATATTCTAATAAGAATTTTATTACAAATAGTCCTGTTATAAAACTTGCAACAACTCCAACTACAAATGGAATATTAAATACAAAATCTTTAAATTTATATAATGTTGCTCCTAAAACTATAGGTGTTGATAATAGAAATGTGTATTTTGCTGTTGATTCTCTATCAACTCCCATTAATCTTCCTGTAGTCATTGTTACTCCTGAACGTGATACTCCTGGTATAAATGCTAATGCTTGTGATAATCCTATTAAAAATGTTTGTTTAAATGACATTTCTTCATATTTTGTTTTTGATGGTGATTTTTGTCTGCTACATATAATATGATTCCCATTATTATTAATGCACTTGCTATTACTAATGGCATTTTTTCCTAATGCATCTCCTACAAAATGATCTAGTAAAAGCCTATTGCACCACCTGGTATTGTTGCTGCTACAAGATACCAAAACATTCTTCCTTCTGGTGTTTTTCTTTTTTTACTACTTGCTTATATCCTCCTTTTATTAATCCTATCCAATCTTTAAAAAAGAATATTACTATTGCTAATAGTGTTCCAAAATGTAATGCTACATCAAAACTTGGTGATATTTCACTCCAGTTAAATACCCATGGTATTAAATTCAAGTGTGCTGAACTTGATATTGGTAATAATTCTGTTAATCCTTGTACTATTCCTAAAATTAATGCTTGTAAAATTTCGTTCATTTTTTTCCTTCCTTCCTTAAGGTGTTTTTGGGGACGGACTCAAAAAACACCTCTCATGATTCAGACAGCGTTGATGTTTTTAGGGACGGAGCAAAAAAGCACTCCCGAAGGCAGATGTTTTTTCTTGCTCCGTCCCTAAAAACATCAACCCTAAAACATCAAAACACTTTCCCTAATCATTATTTGTAAATTTCTTTTAAAATATTATAAATTGTATCTTTTATAAATTCAGCTGTAGTTGTTGGTGCAACTTTTCCTGGTAATGCCAATGCCCAAACTAACTGTAATCCTTTTTCTTTTTGCAGCTTTTTTGTCTATTCCTCCTGGATTTGATGCTAAATCAATCAATAAACATTCTGGTTTTACATATTCCATTTTTTTTCTGCTGTTAAAATCATTTGTGGAACTGTATTTATTATAACATCAAATTCGCTTAAGTTTTTCCCTATTAAATTTATATTTGTCGCTTTATGTCCATATGCTTTTATCCATGCTAAATCTTCTTCTTTTTCTAGCTGCACATGTTACTTTTTAGCTAGTCCTGCAAGTTTTCTGGCCAAAACTTTTTTCCGATTCTTCCAAATCCTAAAACAAGTACATTACTTCCATGTAGTATTTTATTTGTGTTTGCTATTGCTATTTCTATAGCTCCTTCTGCTGTTGCTATTGTGTTTAATACTGCTAATTCTTCCCTTTTCATGATATCTACTATTTCTATATATTCATCATTTGCTAATTCGTAGACATTTGGCGCTATTGTGCCTGCTATTAAAATTTTGGCATTTAGGTTGTGCATAAATTCTCTTACTGATAATTTTCCTTCACTAAATGGCATGTTTATGTTTATTCCATCACTTGAGAATGGTATTGGCCCTATTACTACCTGGACCTTTTTACTGCTTCTATTAGCTTTTCACAAAATATAATATTTTTGTTTTCTTTGAGTTCTTCTGCCTTTTTCTAAGCCATAAGTATATACCATATTGCCTTCTTTTGCAAGTATTTTTTGCTAATTTTATTGTCCTTAAATCTCCTCCAATAATCGCAAATTCTTTTATCATATTATTTCTCCTCTCTTAATGATTCGTGTTTTTGGGATGGCGATGTTTTTTTGCCCCGTCCCCAAAAAAACACCTCATTCACTATTTTTATTATATGCTTTTTTACAAAAAAAAACCTAAAATATTTAGGTTATTTTTAGATACGTACTTTTTATTATTAAAGACCTGACTATCTTTTAAATTTATATTTACCTTCTTCTGCATTTTCTATCATTCTGCTTTATTAATATTTGAAGTTTCCTCCTCCTAAAAATTCTTTTTAGGAGTGAATTAGTTGGTACTTCTTCGTTAGGTATTGACTCAAAATATTTTAGCATATTTAATAATCTTTGTGCTTCTGCATGTTCTTTTTTTCGTCTGGTGTTATTTCTTTTAGTAATGGTTTTGCTATGTCTTTTAATGCACTAAGTTCATATATTAATGATGTGTTAAATATTTTGTTTGCTTCTTCTTGATATGGAAAATATTTTTTCTTCTCCTCTATTTACACTTGCCCATGTATCTAATGTGTGTTTTGCTGAATATCCTCTGAATTGATAATCTCTTACTATTCTTCTGACTAATCTCGTATCTGTTGTTGATATTCTATTATATCTATCCATATTTAAAACTGTTAAAGCACTTATATATACTTTGTATTTTTCGTCTTTTGATATTTGACTTGTTAGTTTATCATTTAAACAATGTATTCCTTCTATTACTAAGATTTCATCTGAATTTAATTTTAAATATCACCTTTATATTTTTTAGTACCTTCATGAAAAGTTCAAATCTTGGCATTTCTATTTCTTCACCATTTAAAAGTTTTACTAAATGTTCATTAAATAGTTTTAAGTCTATTGCTTCTATACATTCAAAATTATAATCTCCATTTTCATCCCTCGGAGTATCTTGTCTTTCCACAAAATAATTATCAACAGAAATTGTTACTGGTTTTATCTTATTTACTCTTAATTGTATTCCTAACCTTTGTGCAAATGTAGTTTTTCCAGAAGATGATGGACCTGCTATTAATATCATTTTAACTTTTTTTCTTCTTGCTATATCATCTGCTATATTTGCTATTTTTTTTCGTGTAATGCTTCTGCTAACATTATTACATCTTTTATTCTTCCATCTTTTATTGCTTTGTTTAGTTTGTAAACAGTGTTTGTTTCTAATATTTTATGGATTCTTTCATATTCTTCTAATGCCCATGATAATTTTTTGTTGGTTTAAATTTTGATATTTCTGTTGGATTTTTGACTTGGATATCTTAATAAAAATCCATCATAATATTTTATTATTTCAAATTTTTCTACTGCGCCTGTTCTATTTGCCATTGTTCCATAACAATAATTATAATAATCTTCACAATAATACATATATATTTCTTCATTATTTGTTAAATCATATTGTAATCTTCCTTTTGATGAGTTTGTTTTTTCATAAAATTCTTTTGCTTCTTCTCTTGTCATTGTTTTTTTTATTTTTAAATTTTCACTTATTATTTTTTTATTTCTTCAGTCATTTTCTCAATAAATTCTTCTGTTATTTTCATATTGTCAATTGTACAAAACATTGCATTTCCTAATTGATATTCTACTGTTAGTTTTTCATTTGGATATATTTTTTCAAATGCTTTTCCCATTATATACACTAATGTTCTAACATAAATTTTCATTCCTTCTTTTGAAAAAGTATCTATTAAATCTACCTTTCCATCTTTTTTTATTTCATATTCTAAATTTTGATATTCATTATTAAATATACATCCTACTACTTTATATTTACTATTTTTTATTTCTTTTTTTGAATAGTTCCTCTATTTTGATTGGTTCTTTTACTTCTATTTCTTTTTCCTTTATATGTAATTTTCATATTATTTTCAATCTTTGTTTTGTATTTTTTTTTTTTATTTAGGATATTCCTATTTTACTATAATTTAATAATTTTATCAATAATTTTAGACCTAGAAATAAAAATTTAAGTTAACTTTTTTATATCAAAAAAATTATATAATTTTAACAAATTAATAAAGGAGTTATTTATGTTTTTAAAATATGAAATACGAAAAAAAGATGATGAAGATTTAACAATAAATCAAATAATGCAAAATAAATTAAATATTTCTAATAGATTACGTCAACAAATTGTAAAAAAATAAACTTATATTTTGTAATTCTTTATCTTGTGATACACGAAAAAATTTTAGAAAATGGAGATGTTTTGACTATTGATTTTAATGATTTTGAAGATAATTCAAACATTGTTGCAACTCCTATGGATTTGGATATTTTGTTTGAAGATGATTGGATTTTAGTTGTAAATAAGCCTTCTGGTATTCCTATTCATCCTTCAATGCAACATTATACAAATTCTTTATCTAATGGGGTTAAGTTTTATTTTGATACTATAAATTTGCAGACAAAAAAATTAGGCCTGTTAATCGTTTGATATAGGTACTTTGGCATTGTTATTTTGCTAAATGTGCATATATTCATGAATGCCTTTCTGTTCAAATGCTAAAAAAATATTTTTTCTAAAGAATATCTTGCTTTAGTTTATGGCAAACTTTCTGAGGAGTTTGATACTATCGATTTACCTATTGCTAGAAAAAAAAAATGATAGTATTATTGAAAGATGTATTAATTTTGAGTGTGGTAAAAAATCTGTGACTAATTACAAGGTTTTAAATTATTATGAAAATATAAATTGTAGTCTTGTTAATTGCAAGCTAATTACTGGTAGGACTCATCAAATTGTGTTCATTTTTTCTTATATTGGTCATCCTTTGGTTGGTGATACTTTATATGGATTTTCTAATTCTGCTTCTTTGTTTGATGATTTACCTCAAAGTTCTGCTTTTGATTTTAAAAAGAATGATGTTACATTGTTATAAGGTTTCTTTTTGCATCCTGTAACTAGAAATAAGATTATTATAAATTGCAATATTGATTTTTTGCTTAACTTATTTTTAGACTTTAATTTATTATACTATCTGTATCTATTTTTAAAAGTGCCTTGTAAATATACTCGGCACTTTTTTTTACATTATTTCAACTTGGAAACCTTTTGGGTTTTTTGAAAATCTATTAATAGCTTTGCCCATAAGTATTCCTGTGACACATTCTTTCCACCGCATGGAACCTGTATATTTGCATTTCCGCAGATTACATGTCTTACTCTATACCCTTGGGCAACTTCTTTCTTCTATGTATTCTTTGAGTCTTTCTGCTATTTGCAATGTTGTGGATGTTTCCCATCCTTTTATAATTATTTTCCTCGTTAAAATATCTCTGCATGTCCTTTTTCCTCCTGTCTTTTATTTTGTACATGCTATTTTAAGCTACAGTTTTATTATACACAGTTTTACATAAAATGTCAAATTTTGATTGTTAATTATTTTTGCTTGGACATTCTTGTTGTTTATTGAATTTTTCTATCCTTAATTTTTTCTTTATGTATTGCACATATTCTATATTACTGTTTTTGCTTCTTTCTACCATACAATTATAAACTCTATTCTTTTTTGTTGTTGTTTTTTTTTCCAAGATTTTCATTTGATAAAAAAGGACCATCAATATATGTTACTATTTGTATTTTGTTTTGATTTTTTCCACATTTTGATATGTATTTGTCATACAAAATACTGGTATCAAATTGTATTGGATATTTAAAAGAAACATCTTTAAAAGGTCTTATCTTAGTATAATATGGCTAAATATGAGCTTCAGGATATATTGTTATACTATGCTTTTTTCGTATATTTTTTTCTATCACATTCTAAAAAAATTTTTCATTGCTTTTTTATTACCTTGGAATTGGGATTGCTCCAAACATTTGTACAAAATTTCCTATAATTTTCATCGATACATTTTCTGGATTAACTATAAAAAATTCCTTTTAGGATATATTGGATTACTTGGTATAAATGTGTCTGCAAATGGTTGCGTATGATTCACATACACAAAATACCCTTTATTCTTATATTTTTTCAATTTTTCTTTTTCCAATATATTTAATATGAAATTTACATTTAGAATATAATATTTTTATTGGTAAACTTAAATATTGTTGTACTAAAAATGAACATACATTCCATATAGGATTTTTATGAATATATTTATATTTTTCATCTATTTTTCTTGGTTCTATTTTTTTTGCTGTTGAAAACTCTTCATTTAATTCATCTTTATAATATATTATTCTGTCATTTTTCAACTTTAACACCACATTTCCTTATAATAAATTATATAAAATCATAAATTTATTTATTTTTCTTTTTCAATTCTGTCTCTTTTACACTTTCAGTTGTATATTCTAATGGAATACCATAAAATTCTTCATATATTTTTTTCCATATCTCATAATTTTATTTAGCAGTTTTTCTGTATTTTCCTTTTTGAGATAAATTCATCATCTGGATATATAGGTTCTTCAATATTTACAATATATTCTTGTATTGGAAAACCTTCATCATCTAGACTGTCGCTGTCTTGCATTGTTATAAAGATTGGTATTACTGGTACATTGTTACGTGCTGCTAATTTGAATGCTCCTGGTTTTAATGGCTTTGGTTTTCTATAGTTCCACCACATAGATTGTTCAGGATATATTAGTATAAAGTCTCCTTTTGTAATAATACATCTACTGCTTTCATGAATTCTACCATTGTTCTTTTGTTTGAGCTTAATGGTAAAGTATCACAATTTCTAAAGAAATATCCATATAATCCTGGAAAGTTAGTGTAATTTCCTTCTCTTATTACCTTATATAATCTTTTTTTCTTCTATTTTTCCAGATAGTCTGAATACCTTTTCTATTGTAAAACAGTCAAATGGATTAAAGTGGTTACATGTTACTATTGCTCCAGTATCTACTTTACTTAAATTTCTATTCCATTTATTTGTTTTATTATAGTTTTTATTATTTTTAATAAATTATCCAAAAATTTTTCTCCAACTTCATTTGCAAATACTCTTTTTAATTTGCTTGACATTTTCTTTTTAAATAATCGATATTTTCTGGTGTTAATACTATTGTTGCTGGATCCTCTTCTGCATCAACATCAAATTTTCCTTCTCTTTCTAGCTCTTCTATTTTTTTAAAATTTTGATTCTATATTGATGTCTTTCTTCTTTTTGTTTGATTAACATCATTTTCATCTTTTTTCATTTTTGATAACGTTAATATTTTTTTGGTTTTCATTAAACTATCTCCTATTTATTCTATCGTCTCCAACACATTCTGTTTCTATTTGTGCTAATTCTATAAGTTTAGCACTATTAGCATCATCTTTTTCTTTATCTGCTTCTGTATATTTTGCTCCAATTGCTTTTATCTCATTATAAAATTCTGTTTTCTTTGCATATTCCCAAAAATATTCTTGATATACTACATTGTCAAAATACCATGGCTTTGCACCTAAGATTATAATGTATAATATTAATGTCACCTGATTGTTTTCCCATAACTGGCATTCTATTCCAAGAAAAGTCTAATAATTTTACCCTTCCTTTGCACAATCTGTTCATATAATCTTGATCTTGGGCTACTTCAAATTTAACCTTTTCCTAACATATAAATAAATTTTTCTTCAAATCTGTATTTTCTTAGTTCTTCCAAATTCATTACAATAATTCCAGCATTAAAATAATTGTTGTAATCTGCAACCCCTACCACTCTTTCTACATAATCTTGAAATATATCAATTGCTTGAATGGCACCATCTGGCGTTCCTGCTATCAAATTATTTTCCATATCTATGTTATATAAATTTGCAATATCTGTTAAACAAACTGTATCACTATCTATGTAAACTGCTTTTTTATATTCAGGATATCATTTCTGGTATAAATAATCTGTAATATGTTGTATTAGAAAAATAATTACGTGTATATAATTTGTCTTTGATATCTTCTAATTGTTTATTCAAATCAACAAATTCTATATTAATATTTTTTTTTTCATATTTTTTTATTCTTTAATATTTTTCACTTGATACATTTGTATATAATATTTTTATTTTATATTCATTTTCTTCTGATGCATTATCAATAACTGATTTTAGAGATACAGCTAAAAATGGTATATATCCATCATCTACTGCAAAAAATATTGGTATTACATTTTTATTTTTCATTTACTTTTTGCTCCTATCTTTTCCTTTTAATTCTAAATATTCTTTTAAATCTTCATCAAACGCATAGCATTTAAGAATTTTATGTACTTCTTCAACATTCCATTGTTTATAATTTTCTGTATGTGGAAATGGTCTCCACAACAATCTTTTGCAAAAATGACAAATTACTGTATTTTTTTTCCATTAAATTTGGATTGTTCATTATATTTTCTTGGCAATAACTTTTTCTTTGTGGTTGAACGGAATATTGCATCTTGGTCTGCAAATAGCATTTTCTTTGTTTTTATTAAAGTTCTCTTGATTTTTCAAGTAGTCCTGTTTCTTTAACCTTTTTCATGTTTAATAACAACATTCCTGCATTTATATAATCTGGCCTTATGAATTATAGATCCGTATTTTTCTTTTACTGCTGCATATTCATAATCTGTAATATCTGTATTATATAATTCTGATATATCACTTGCTGCCATCATATCTATGTCTAAATATAATAATTTATCTGGAATATTTTCTATTTTATCTGCGAATAAACTCAATAATGTATATGGCGTACAATATGCAGTTTCATTTACACATTTTCCAAATTCCTTTTCATACAATATCAGTTACATCTATTTTTGTTACATTATTTTCATTGTTTTTAGATTTCACAACCTGCTGTAAAAAGATATTTGTTCATCTTTCATTTCTGTATATTCTGGTTTTACTCGTGTTAGATTCATTGTGAAAATATAACAATTTATTGCTTCTTTTGTTTTTGTTGGTTATTGATATTAATTCTGTTAGTGCTCCATCAAATACTTTTTCATTTCCACATAATAAAATATTTATCATAATTAATACTAGATTTCCTTTCAATATATTATAGTATATTTTTTATTTTTTAATAACATAATGGCTTCCACCTTGACTGTTATTTTGGACATTTTCGACCATTCCTATAATTAATAAATTACTCTTGTGCCCTATCTGTTGTAAAACAATCAAACCAACCTAAAGTTCCACTATCCTTATCATCACTTGATTTCTTTAATTCTGCTGTTCCTGTTTTTCCTGCTATTGTAATTCCTGATACTTTCATATCCTTAGCTGTTCCATTAGGATTTTCTATAACTTGTATTAATCCTTGTTTTACAATTTCTCCCGCTTCCTCTGAAAAAACATTTTCATTTATATATTCTTCTTTGCCATCTTTGATAATCTATATAAGGTTTAACCATTTTTCCTTTATTAGCAAAGGCTGAATATATTGAAGCCATATGAATTGGATTTACTAGTAAATCACCTTGTCCATAACCTGTATCTGCTAATTTGATTTCTGTATCAAATTTATCATTATTAGAATATTGAGATTCTTTTTAAATTTAAAGGAAAATCTAAAGCTTATTTCCAAATCCGATTTTTTCAAATATTCAACATATTTGTCTTTTCCTATTTTTAATGCTGTTTGAGCAAAAAATATATTATCAGAATATATTAGACCATTTATTACATTTTTGTTTCCTGAATAACTAGTTAATGTTGTTACATTATAGTTTCCCCAACTGCTATCTTTTTTGCCAACTTAGCCCATTATATGTTGCTTCCCAATTTTTGTCAATAGTTCCTGTAGCTAATGCTATTCCAGCTGTAATTGGTTTAAAAAAAAAGTTGAACCTGGGCAATATGATTGTAAAAATCTTGTATATAATGGTTTTGATTCATCATTATTCAAACTTTCCCATTGTTCATTTGTCAAACCTAACACAAAGTCATTAGCATCATAAGATGGTGTACTTACTAAAGCTAACATCTCACCAGTTTGTGGTTCCATTACAACAAAAAACCTTTATCTTCTTTTAATTGATTATATAATTTTGATTGTATATCCATATCTATTGTTAATTTTATATCTTGCCCATCTTTTTTTATCTTGTTTAGCTAATTCTTTTAGCCTATTTCCTTCTGAATCTTCTATATATATTTCTACTCCATCTATTCCCCTTATTTTATCCTCATAAGCATATTCTAATCCTACTTTTCCAATTATACTATTACTATTATATCCTTTGCCTTCTTTTTTCAGATAGTATTTCTGCACTAATTGGTTGAACATATCCTGTTATATGTGAAGTTTCCTTTCCATAAGGGTATACTCTTGCATTTGTTGAATTTATCATAACTCCTGGTATTTGTAATAATTGTTCTTTTAAGTTAGTATTATTCATTGCAACTTTTTTTATTGGTACAAATGTATCATCTTTTACATAAGATGCTGACATCTGTTTATTTATATATTCTTCAGAAACATCTATTAATTCTGAAATTTTTTTAATGTTTTCATTTTTATTTTCTCCTAGCTTTCCTGGTACAATTCCTACAGAAGATATTTTTCCATTTTCTGCTATTTTGTTTCCATTTCTATCTAAAATTTCTCCTCTTGTTGCTTTTATTGTACTTATACGAACTTTATCCGTATCTCGTAATTGTGGAAATATTTGACTAGATGACCATACTATTTTATATTTTTTTCATCTTTTTTTTATTTTTGTAATATTTTCAAAAGTTAGACTTCCTGCTGATGTTGACATTGTTTCATTATAAGTTATTTTTGTTGTTTTATCTTCTTTTCTTTTTCTATATCTTTAATTTCAATTTTATATCATATGCATCTATACCTTCATAAATATTTTTGTTTCTTTTTACAAAATCTTCTTGACTTATTTTCTCTTTTGATTGTTTTGTTATATATTCATACATTTCTTCATACTTTTTTTCATTTAGTAAACCTACATATTGATTTAATATTTCTTCTGGTTTAGTTTTCTTTTGATTTTACAACAAATATAATGCAAATTATTGCCATTAATATTATTATAAATAAAGTAATTAATTTTTTCTTCATATTTTAAAAATCTCCTTTTCAATTTTTTTTTATTATTTTACTATATTATAAAAATATTAGCAAGTATTGTCGAATTTTTCAAAACAAAATTAATAATAATCTTAATATATTTTATTTTTAAAATTCCGCATATTTAAATAAAAAACTATCAATTTAGGAATAAAAATAATTAACCCTATAATTGCTGCCGCTATTGCTGAAACAAGTACTGCCCCTGCTGCCATGTCTTTAGCAATTTTTGGCTTTTTCATTTATTTCTGGCATTGCAATATCTACAGTTGTTTCTATTGCTGAATTTACTAATTCTAATGAAATAACTAATCCAAATAATATTATACATATTATCCATTCTTGTTTTTTATTTTTAAAACTATTCCTGCTATTATTACTAATATCATTATTGTTATATGTATTTTTACATTTCTTTCTGTTTTTATTGCTTGTATTATTCCCTGGCTTGCACATTTAAAACTATTTATGAATTTTTATTTTTCATTAGAGTTACTCCTTTTTATTAATCAAATCTTTTCCAAATTTCTTTATATCCTTTTTTTCAAATAATAATATGTTTGAACTCTTTTTTGAAAATTTAAAATAAAATTACATATTATTGGATATAAAATACTAAATAACAATACATTAAATTCTTGTTTAAAATATTCTTTGTTATATGATTCCATTGGATTTATCCAAGCATAAATTATTCTAATAATTGTAATTATCAATCCAGTTGCCATTATTGTTATATTTGTCCTATTATCTTTTTTGGTGTTCCTGGTTTTCTTTTAACAGTTACATATATTTGATACATATTTATTATTGCTAAAATTGTGCTTTGTATAGTTATTGCTCCTACATAAAAATCCATACCATCAATTTTAGACACATTGCTTATTTCTACTACTCTTAAGAAAAATTGATAAAAGCATAATGTCCAAGAAAAATAGGATTATTCCTCCAAATTTACTATATTGTTTTATTTTGACGTCTTTTATATTTTTATCTAAATATTTTCTATCTTTTATTCTAATTATTATTACTATTATTGCTAATATTATAAATGCAATTACTGTAAATCCTAAAGCTAATTCATTGTTTCATTTGTTGATACAATTTTTTTGGTCTTTGTACTTCATAAATTTCTATGTTTTCTATTATTTGTTTTTTTCTTCTGGTATTTCTTTATTTTCTGTTTGATAATTTCTAAAACTTATTGTTATTAGCCTTCCATTTGCTATTGTATAATAAATTGACATTTCTAATGTTTTGTCTTGTGTTTTTAATTCTGATTTTACATTTATATAATTATTTCCATTTGCTGTTTTATTATTGAATTTTCTTTTATATTAAATTGTATATTTTCATTTTGATTTTGCTTGTTCTTTAAATGTTTCTAATAGTTTTTCTTTATATGTATTTTTTTCTTCTTCTGAAAAATCATTGAAATTTGCCATGTTTATATAACTACTACTGGTTTTTTGCTATTAAAATTTCTTTTTGTTGGATTTTCTATGTTATCAACTGCATCTAGTATGATTCCAGCATTTTTATAATTTTGCAAATATTCTTCTTTATTTTCTATATTTGAAACATTTTCTCCATTATTTTTTAAACTTGATACCATTTCTATAAAGTTCTTTTCTAATGATATTTTTATTCCTATATTTTCTAAATCATAATTTTTATATTTATCTTCTTGTTGTTCCTGGTTTGCCATTACTGGATTTGACAAAATTAATATTGTTATTATAAATATACAAATTTTTTTAAATACCTTTTTTTTTTTCAAATTCATAAATTCCTTATTATATTCCTTTATAAACTTTCTATAATAAATTTTTTTTTTTACCCAAACAGATACCGATTTTTCTTTTACTTTAAATACTCCACATCCATCTTCTCTGATTACTACTTCTTCATCACAGTTTCCTATAACATCTATAAAATGTTTCTCCAACATGTTTAAGCCTATATACATTGTTTTTTTCTCCTTCTCCTCTGTTTGTTATAACAACTGCTAATCCTGAACGTAAATGTTCTTCATCTCCTTCTCTTGTCCACCCTATATAATTTGATGATCAAAATAATCATGTTGCTCTCCATATGATTTTTCTTTTCTTAATTTTATAAGTGTTTGTATATCTTTTACTGGTTCTATGTTATCATGTTCAATTCCATATAGGTCTCCATAAAATATACATGGATATCCTTGTTCTCTTAATAAAATTATTGAATATGCACTTTGCTTAAACCATTCATCAATATAACTTTGTAATGCTTGTCCTGGCTGTGTGTCATGATTGTCCACAAATGTCACTGCTCTTGACGGATTTTCTTTTACTAATGTATGTTCTAAAATATATGATAAATCATAATTTTCATCTTTTGATGCATTTTCAAAATTATAATGTAATGGAACATCAAATAATGATGTTTGTCCATGAGTTTCTGTTATATATCTATGTAATTTGTTTACATCATTTGACCAATATTCTCCTACAGAAAATAGCTCTTTTTAATTTTTCTCTTAATGTTTTTAGCCATTTATCATAAAAATTCTGCATCTATATGTTTTACAGCATCTAATCTAAATCCATCTATTTTTGTTGTGTCTACATACCATTCTCCCCATTTTATACATTCTTCTACTACTTCTGGATTTTTTAAAATCTATATCTGTTCCCATTAAATAGTCAAAGTTTCCAAATTCTTCGTCTACTGTGTTGCTCCATTCTTTGTTTTTAAATTTGAATATTGCATGTTCTCCTGTTTCATTATTGTAGTCTATTCCTGTAAAATGAGTCCAATTCCATTCAAAATCTGAATATTTATGTTTTCTTCCTGGAAATATATATTTTGTTGCTACTTTTACTTTTCTTGATTTGCTATAGCTAGATTATGATTTCCCCAATCTACTTTCGTTGCTGGTATTGTTTGAAGTTTGTCTGCTCCCATTTTATGATTTAACACTATGTCTGCATAAGTTTCAATTCCTGCTTGTTTTAAAGCCATTATGCAATCTAAATATTCCTGTTTTGAGCCATACTTTGTCTTTATTGTCCTTTTTGATCAAATTCTCCTAAATCATAAATGTCATATACTCCATATCCAACTTCATCTTTTCCGCCTATTCCCTTATATGCAGGTGGTAACCATAAAGCAGTTATCCCTAATTCTGCTATCTTTTCTGCCTTCATTTGATATCTTTCAACCAAAAATCTTGATTTGTTTTTAAATACCATTCAAAACATTGCATTATTGTTCCATTTATTTTTTTCAATTTTACACTTTCTTTCTTTCGTTTTTCTTTGAATTTTTTTTATTTTTGAAATTGATATTTTATTTAAAAGTAAAAAAAATTTTTTGCTTTATCTATTATAGTTATTTAATGCACAGAAAATTTATTAAATAAATTTTCGCACACAAACAATCCACAAGCTTTAAAATGTTCTAAATGAGTACATTGTTATTAATGTTCTTTTGTTCTTTCTCATTCTTTTTAACTAAATTTTTCAAGTTTATAAAAAACTTTTTTACCTTTTTTAATATAGCATATCCTTCACTAAAATCTTTTTTAGAAAGTACATAATTACAATCTGTTATTTTATTATCATTTAAACTTATACTGTTTTGAGATATTAATGTTCTTGCTTGACTTTTTGATGGTGCTATTTCTGTTTTTATTAGTGCATCTATTATAGATATATTTGTATTTCTAATTTTGTAGAAGGCATGTTTTCTATTGAGCCTTGACCATTAAATAGTGCATTTGATGCTTCTTCTGCTTTTTTTGCTTCCTCTTCTCCATGTATTAGATTTAGTGATTTCATATGCAGCTACTTTTTTGGCTTCATTTATCTGTTCATCTTTTAATGCTGACAATCTTTTTACTTCTTCCATGTCTAAAAATGTTAATAATGATAAAACTTTTTCTACACTTTCGTCTTCAATATTTCTCCAGTATTGATAAAATTCATAATGGTGAAACCTTATTAGCATCTAGCCATAATGCTCCTTTTTCTGTTTTTCCCCATTTTTTTGCCTTCTTTTGTTGTTAATAACTTAAATGTCAAACCATAAGAATCGTCTTTTCCTATTTTACGTATTAAGGTCTACTCCTCCTATTATGTTAGACCATTGATCATTTCCACCTATTTCTAGTTTACATCCATAATGTATTGTATAAATGTAAAAAGTCATATGATTGCATTAACATATATCCTAATTCAAAAATGTTAGTCCTGTTTCTAAACGTTGTTTATAACATTCTGCTGCTAACATTCTGTTTATTGAAAATAGGCTTCCTATTTCACGCATAAAATCTATATAAGTTTAAATTTAAGAGCCAGTCTGCATTGTTTACTATTATTGCTGCATTTTCTCCTTCAAAACTTACAAATTTTTCTACTTGTTTTTTATGCTTGCTACATTTGCATCTATTTGTTCTCTTGATAGCATTTTTCTCATATCTGTTTTTCCAGATGGGTCTCCAATTGAGGCTGTTCCTCCTCCTACTAATATGATTGGTTTATGTCCACATTTTTGTAGATGACTTGCTACCATTAATGATACAAAAGTGCCCTACATGTAAACTGTCTGCTGTTGGGTCTATTCCTATATAAATGGTACTGATTCCTTTTTGTCAAATAAGCTCATACATTTCTTTTGGGTGTGTTAATTGTTCTATATATCCTCTTTCTTCTAGCATTTTTAGTGCATTCATTTTTGTTCTTCCTTTCTGTTTTCTTTATATTTTGTGCTTTTTGCAATTATTTTTGCATTTTACAATGTTATTTTTCCGTTTTATTGCTTATATTTATTGCTGTTATATCTTCTTTTATTCCGTCATATGTTAAAAATCTGTTTATGTTTTTTTTTTTCTGTTATTCCTGTTTTTCCTGATATTGTGTCTATACTTCCTATCAATCCGTTTTCTTTTATGTATGTTTTAAATGTTGAAAATTCCATGTTGTCCTTTGCTGTGCATCTTGGACATACATTTCCTTCTGTTACATAAAAATTTCCACATCTTGTGCATTTCTTAAATTCCATTTGTGTTTCCTCCTATTTTTTATTTATATTTTTGTGTTTGTTTCCAATTTTTTATTGGCTTTACTTTTTATTCTTCATATTTGTCTGTTAATTCAGTGATTTTTATAACATATCCGTCACTTGTTGTTACTGTTTTATTGTCTCCTGTGCCATTTACTGTTCCATATTTTGATAATATATTGTCTATTTGGCTTTCTGTTAATTTTCCATTACTGCTTTTTTTCCTTCTTGCTCTATTATTTCATTTTGTATTTTTTCTTTTATGTCTGCTATTTCTGCTTGCTGTTTTACACTTTTACTTTTTGTGATTATTCCGTTGTCTCCTTTTATGCTTCCTAGTGTTACTCCTGCTAGCACTATTAGCACTCCTATTGTTACTACTAATGATATTAATGTTATTTCCTTTTTGCTTGTTTTTTGTTTCTGTTTTTCTTTTTTATTTTTCATTTTCTTTTTGTTCCTTTCAAAAGTTTTTTCTTTACTTTTAAAACTTTTTTCTTTTGTTCTATTCTTCTATTTCTATTCTGATGGCTGGTTTTAGGGCAACTATTGCACTTATTCCTCCTCTTTCATTGCAATCTCCAGCATATAATCCAGCATTATCTCCATCGCTAAGGCATAAAAAAATCAGATTTGTAAGATGAAGGAGATACTAGCCAATAGTAATAATCACCCTTTTCTCCATTTTTTCCCATATACATACTATTATATCCTTTATAATCTAATGAATTTATTCCTGTATAATAATCACTATTTGATATAGTTGACTTTGTTCCATTTAATGTATATATATAACCTGGTGTATTTGTTTCACTATATGTTGCTCCCAATGTATAATTTCCTGCTTCTGTATGTGGAACTTGGTTATATGAATCTACATACATCTCTACACTTGGTCCTCCTATAGCATAACTAGCTTTCTCTTCATCTACATAAGCTGTCCATTGGCTTGGTGCACATAGCCATGCTGCTGCTTTTTTCGTTGTTGTTCCAACTAGTTGCATCTATTCCTCCTTTTTTGCTGACCAACTTGATTCATTCTTTTTATATAATATTAAATCTGAATTAGTTAATTTTGTTTATATCTGTGCTTAATGCTTTTTTTTTCTGTATAGTCTGCTTTTAAATAAACTGTGTTTTTGCCATCTCCGTATTTATTATCTTTATCTACATAAAAATTCTGTATGTTAATCCACCTTTTGTATAATTTTCTGCAACTTTCCCATAATATTTTTCAGGTTTTTTCTGCAATTTGTGCTGCACTTACTGTTGTTGTGGCTTTTTTACTGTTACTGTACATGTTGTAGAAATATTTGAATTTTTTTCCTGTTATTGTAATTGTGGTTGAGCCTAATGCTACACCTGTAACTATTCCATCTTCTGAAACTGTTGCTATATTACTGTTTGCTGATATATATGCTAGTTCTTCATTTGCTATTGTTGATTCTTTTTTTTATGTTAATCTTAGATTTTTTCCTTTTGCTACTGTTACATTATCAGCTTCTATTCCTGTTAGATTTATTGTATTATATGATGATAGCAAATCTGAAACTTTTATAACATATCCTTCATCTGTTGTTACTGTTTTATCATTTCCAGAACCTTTTACCGTTCCAAAGTTTTTTAGTATATTATCTATTTCACTTTCTGTTAGCTTTTCACCATTACCTTTTTTTGCTTCTTCGTTTTGCATTTCACTTTGTATTTTTTCTGCTATACCAGCTTTTTCTGCTTGTTGTTTAGCGGTTTTACTTCTTGCTATTATACTGTTTTCTCCTTTTAAACTTCCTAGTGTTATTCCTGCTAATACAATTAATACTCTATTGTAATTACTAATGCTGATAGTGTTATTCCTTTTTCATTGCCTTTTGACTTTAATATTTTTTCGACTATCATATTGTTCCTTTCCGAAATTTTTTAAAATTTCAAATCTATTCTTTTGTTTATATTGCAATACTATCATATTTGTATGATATTTACAATATTTTTGCTATTTTGTTGTGTTTTCTAATGTATTTGTTGTATTAGTAGTATTGGTTTATTTTTTTCATCTTTTTTTTGATTGTTCTTCATTCATCATTTCTAATGATTTAATTAATTCTTGCAAACGTTTTAAATCTTTTGCCCATCATTTCCCAGTCATCATTTTCATTTGATTCTGTTAAATTATTGTTTGCTTTTATTATTGCTTCTATTAGCCCCTTGCATATTTTTTCTGTATTTTCTATTTCTATATCTACTGCATATGTTGATAATAGGTTTTCTAATGATTTTTCTAATGTGTCTCCTATTGCTATTTTGTTTCCTGATGATACTATTACTTTTTTAGTAATGGTATTTTGATTCATTTAATTTTGTTTGATATATTGGTTCTACATATAAAATTGTATTTTCCTATTGGTATAACCATCATACTTTTTGTAACTTTTTGTTCCAGTTGTATTTAATGCCTCTATTTCTTTTGATATTGCTTCATCTTGCTCTATTTGTTTTTCTAATTGTATTGGTCCTACGACATTGCTGTCTTGCGAAAATTTGTACAAATGTAACTTATTTGTACCATTTTCACTGTTCCTACTAAATATGATATTAGATTTTGTTTTTGATTTGGTGTATAAATTTGTACTAGTCCTAATTCATTTTTTCCATCTATTTGTACTATTGTATAATATGGTTCTAAAATTCCGCCTGTTGATTTTGTAACTTTATTATTATTGTATTTTGCAAAATCCCATATATCATCTGCTCTGTATAATATATCTGGTTTGGCATTATGATATGATTTTAGTAATTCTGCTTGTACCTTTATATAAATATTTTGATATGTAAAATGGTTTGCTATATCTTCTGGAATCTTCTTCTTTAAATAGGCCTTTATATGTGTTGTTATATGCCATAGCTATTGGATCTGTTTTGTCAGTAATATAATAATCTATAGTTCCATCATAAGCATCAATTATTACTTTTATAGAATTTTTATATAATTAATTTTTTGTTTTTTATTATTATATTCTATATTTGTATATTGTGAATATGGATAATTACTAGATATTGTATATGCATCTAATACCCATTTTATTTTTCCATCATTTGTCACAACTGTATATGGTTCATCATCATACAACAAATATGGCATTGCTTTTTTTGCTCTTTTTATGATATTTCTGTTTATTAAAATTTTACTGTCTTGTGTTATTTCTCCAGAAAATGCTAATTTTATATCTCCTTTTGCTTAATGCTAAAATTAGTTTATCTCCAAAGTTTAATTTTAATCCTGCTTGTCCTGAATATGTTGATGTATATTCATTTCCAAGTTCGTCTGTATAGTCATATTCTTTTTGTTTTTTGCATTTGTTGCTATTGTATCATTTGTTTCTAATCCGAAATATATTTGTTGATTTTCTGTGTTTAATTTATCATCTTTTCCTGATACATCTTTTTGCAAATATTGGACATCTCCATTTTCTGTTGTGCTTGTTGCTGATGTTACTATTTGGCCTATTCCATGTGTGTATTCATAGGTTTTATTTGTATATGTTCTTCCTGAATTTACTATTTCTCTTGGAGATATATATACCAATTGTTCTTTTCCATCTATTTTATATTTTGCTAAATTTGTCTTGTCTATATGTATAATATCCAGTTCCTGTTTGTTTTTCCTTGAACCGTTGCTAATATTGATTCTTTACTTACAAGTGGTATATTGCTTATTATTTTATCATTATTTTTAACCTCTTGTTCTGTAATTGTTCCAGAATATTCTAAACTGTTTTCATTTACATCAATTCCATATGCACTTTTGGTGCTTTCTATATTATTTGCAATATTTGTTTTTTCTTTGTCTAATCTATTTGATGTTACAAATATTAGATTAAATCCTACAAGTACAATAAATAGTCCTACTAAATATACTGGGATTACTGCTAAACTTTTTAATACTTTTTGTGTGTTTTTTGTTTGAAATATTTAATTGCTATTGCTACACATATTATTATTACTATTCCAAATATTGTGTATCCCCATCTTTTTTATTGTTGTGTCTGTATAACTTGCTCCTGTTAATTCTAAATTACTACTTACTCCATCAAATCTTGTTGTTGCTGAATTTTCTATTGTTGTTATTTTTCCAAATAATATATTTTGTGTATTGCATATTGTTCCTATTCCAAATACTATTGCTATTAACATTACATTTCTTAATATTTTTTGATGAATAGACTTTCTCTTAATACGGTTCCATCTACTCCATCAAAATATCTGTTAAATACTATTATATAATATAATGCCATGTATAATGTTAGCCCTATTATTAACCAGAAAGCATATGTTAAAAGTTGGTCTATTAGTGGTTTTGAAGAAATAATATCCTATATCTAGTCCAAATATTGATTCTGTTTTTCCAAATGATACATTACTCATTCCTAAAATTATATTTTGCACAAGACTATTTGATGCTATTACACTAGTTATTGCTGAGATTATTAAAGCTAACGATTTATTTGGTAATTTTGGCATTTTTTTTTTTTTTTTTCGAAAAATTCTTTTAATCTTTTTTATTCCTCTATTTGTCATATATATTAAAAAATATAAAAACACAAATATTATAGCCATAACACTATATTTTACCTTATAATTTGTTAAAAGTTCTTGTACATACTGTTCTCCTAATTCTTTTGTATTCTAAATAACTTCCTCTCATTACTATATAACTATTAATTGCAAATAATGTTAAAAATACTATTACTATTATTCTTCTAATTTTTATTATTTTGTTGTTTTTTATTTGTTTTATTGTTTTTTTGTTTTTTTTCTTCATTTGAGTATTTTTTTTTTATATCTTCTTTTTCTATTTTGTTCTATTTTTTTCTTGCAAATTCTTCTCCTCCTTACTAAAATTTTACTTTTTTTATATTATTCTATTTTACAAAATCTTCTGCATTAAATACTTCCATGTCGTCTATTTGTTCCCCTACTCCTATAAACTTGACTGGTATTTTGTTTTCTTCTACTATTCCTATTACTGCTCCTCCTTTTTGTTGTTCCATCTAGTTTTGTTAGTACTAGTCCTGTTATATCTGCTTTTGTTTAAATGCTTTTACTTGTGATATTGCATTTTGTCCTGTTGTTCCATCAATTACAAGTAATACTTCTTTATCTGCTTCTGGCATTTCTTTGTTTATTACTTTTTGGATTTTATTCAATTCATCCATTAAGTATTTTTTTTGTTGTGTAATCTTCCTGCTGTATCTACTATTAATACATCTGCATTTTCTTCTTTTACTTTTTTAATCGCGTCATATACAACAGATGCTGGATCAACTCCTTCTTCTCTTTTACTATTCCTGCTCCAGCTCTTTTTGCCCATATTTCTAATTGTTCTACTGCTGCTGCCCTGAATGTATCTGCTGCTGCTACTACTACTTTTTTTCCGTCTTTTCTTATCCTATTTGCTATTTTTCCTATTGATGTTGTTTTTCCTACTCCATTTACTCCTATTAACTAATATTATTGATGGTTTTGTGTTTAAATGTATTTCTTTATCTGTTACCTCTAAAATTTCTTGCATTTCTTCTCTTAATACTTTTTTACTTCTTCTTCATCTTCTATTTTTTCTTTTTTTCATTCTTTCTCTTAATTTGTCTATTATTTTGTTGATGTTTCTATTCCTATGTCAGACATTATTAGTATTTCTTCTAGCTCTTCTAAAATCTTCGTCTACTTTTCTGAAATTGCTGAATACATCATTTATTTTTTCGTTTATTGATTGCTTTGTTTTGTTTAATCCTGTTTTAGTTTGTCAAAAATCCCATTTGCTTTCCTCCTTTTTGTTTATTTTTCCTAGTTTTAATGCCTTTATTGTATCATATTTTTTGCTTTTTTCCATTCTTTTTTTCTAAATATCTGGTTTTTTTTTTTTTATGTTAGAATATTATTTGTATCGTTTTTGCCACTATAGCTCAGTTGGTAGAGCAACGGATTCGTAACCCGTAGGTCAGCAGTTCGATTCTGCTTAGTTCCATTTATAACAAATTATTCGAACATGATAAAATTTTGACAAAGTTCGACATTTTGTTATATTTTTGCATAATTCATTGAAAAGAACATAACATAATGGTATAATTAATTATGATACAAATAATACGTAGAGTAAAAAAAGGAGAACTCACACATGAAAGACCTGGAAAAAGTAATTGAAGAAGCAAAAAACTTAGACTCAACACAGAAAAACCGGCTTTTTAAAAGATGCTTTTAGAACTAAAAACCGCATCTTTCAAGATTTTTCAATCGCATTAAATGCTGGAAGAGATTCAGTTGATAATGAATTATTTTTCTTAGCTGTTGAAAATGGATGTGTAGAAATTGTTCAGTCACAAATTGATGCTGGAATTGATGTCAGGATAAAAGACAATGAAGCTATTTTTAAAGCTTCATCATATAATCAATTAGAAGTCTTAAAGCTTTTAATTAAACATGGTGCTGATGTCAATGCAACAAGCAATTATGGTGAATGCCCACTTTATAAAGCTTGTGATATGGGGCACGTGGAAATTGCAAAATGCTTGCTTGGCGCAGGTGCAGATGTTTCAGTTCATACCAAAGCTTTATATAGAGCTACTTTCTATAAGCATCCAGATATTGTAAAACTGTTACTTGATAATGGTGCTACTGCAACAACAGAAACAATTGATCTTGCAATTCTTAAAAACAACTCACAAATAGTTAAACTACTATTTGAAGCTGGAGCAGACCCAACCGTCAATTTTTATACCAATTTGGCACAAGCTCGGAAAAATAATAACAGATTAATTGAGAATTTACTTCTCTCTTCTTCAGAAAAAATTAATCCTATTTTTTGTACCTCTCTACAAAAGTCACTAGTTAATCTAGTGGCTTTTTTAAATATTTATCATTTTTTGGGAATACTATTACAGGGAAGTTCTCTAAAATCTTTTTGATTACAATAATAATAGGTTTATAGGTAAATCCTTTGTTAAAAACCTAAATATTTATACAAGGAAAGTGATTAAATTTGAAGAATCCAAAAAATCATTATATATACTAATAGCACTCATTTTATTAATATTATGTATTGAGCTTTTCTATTTCTTAAAAATGGAAGCTTTAACAAAACAAGTTCAAAAGAAGAAAATAACACAAATCAATATACTGCTGAAAAGCCTCAACATCAGAATCAGAAAAAATGGAAACTCAAACAATACTCAAAGCAATTCCAACACATCGGACCCAAGCAATTTAACACATCAACAAACACAACTAATACTCAAGGACAACCTAGTATGCCTCAACACACAGAAACTCAAATTGCAACATTTTCAACAAAATCTATACAAAAGATGAAGCCAGGCAAAACAATATGCAAATTACTGCATCAAGATTAAATGGAAAAATTATAAAGAATGGTGAAACTTTTTTCATTTTGTAATACTCTAGGTCCTTCTTCAAGTAAAAACGGATACAAAGAAGCTGATATTTTTGATAATGATGGCAATAAAAAGAAAGCTTTAGGTGGAGGTAATTGCCAGATTAGTAGTACTTTATACAATGCTGTTTTATCTGTTTCTTCTCTAAAATTATTGAACGTCACGAACATAGTAACAAAGTTCCTTATGTAAAAAAAGGAAAAGATGCTGCTGTGGCTTATGGAAGCTATGATTTTAAATTTCAAAATAATTCTGGTAATGATATCAAACTTGCTTTTAATGTAACTGCTGATAATGTAACCTCAACAATTTACAAATTACAATAGTTACTCTATATTAAACTTTTGCATATTAACAATATTATTACTCTCCCCGCTTCTACTATATTAAATCTAATAAGTACTAATATTATTCCCCCTTTCTGTTCTATTCCATTTATTCTTGCATATATTTTATTGGTGAATTATTTTGAGAAAAGCAAAAATCTTTATAGTAAATGGTATAATTTTAACTTCATCTTCACTTTTAATACGTGGAGCAGGACTTATTTTTAACATATATGTGGCAAACAAAGTTGGTCAAGAAGCTATAGGCATATTTAGCTTAGTCATGTCTGTATACACTTTTGCAATTACTTTTGCAACTTCTGGAATCAGTCTTGCCTGTACTTGTATTGTTTCAGAAGAATTTGCAAAAAAACAATTTTGAAAAAAGGCCTAAAAGCTGTAAAAACTTGTATATTTTTTGCACTAATACTCGGAATTACTGCCAGTATTCTCCTATTTCTATTTGCTCATATTATATCTGGCAATTGGCTAAAAGGTAACGTATCTAATCTTCCTATTTACTCAATTTCATTAGGATTGCCTCTTATTAGCATATCTGCTGTTATTGGAGGATATTTAACAAGTATCGGCAAATCTTATAAAAGTGCTTTTTGCTCAATGTGTTGAACTAACTGTAAAAATAATAGCTACGTATTTCCTTTTAAGTTTTTCAATTAATAAAGGTATTGATGCAATTTGTACTAGTTTGATTATTGGTGATGTAATATCAGAATTTTTCTCTTTTTACTTAACCTTATTTTTTACTTTGTCGAAAAAAGAAAATTCAAACCTTCACGTGGATATCATAAAGATTTGAATATAAAAATATTTAAAATAGCTTTTCCAGTAGCTATTACCTCATACATTCGCTCTGGCTTATCTTCACTAAAACATTTCCTTATTCCTATACGTTTACAAGCTTCTGGTTTAAACTATTCTTTAGCTATTTCTAAATATGGACTTATTAATGGTATGGTTATGCCTGTTTTAATGTTTGCTAGCTTTTTTTGTAACCTCTTTTAGTGGACTTCTTGTTCCTGAATATGCTAGACTTTTGGCTGGCAAAAATTTTAATAGAATGAAAACTGTGTGTTCCAAGATTTTTACAATTACTTTTTCTTTTTCTTTTTTGATTGCTGGTATATTTTTGTTTTTCTCTAATGAACTAAGTCTTTTAATTTATAAAAATCTTGAAATTGCTATATATCTGAAAATTTTTTCTTTACTTATTATTTTTATGTACATAGACAATGTTATTGATGGTATTTTTAAAAGGTGTTGGTTCTCAATTTGGCGTATTGGTTATTAATATTTGCGACCTTTTAATTACTATTTTATTATTTATTTTGTTGTTCCTTTTCTTGGTACAAATGGATATATTTTCAGCATTTTCGTTAGTGAAATTTTTAACTTTACCGCTAGCTTCATTTTACTAAAAAATAAAATTAATTTTCTTTTGATTTTTTTTAATTGTTGCATAAAACCTGTTTTTGTGGCTTTTCTCTCTTTCTTTATTAGCCGTATTTTACCTATTTCTTTTAACTTAATTTGGCTAAACTACCTTACTAAAATATTTTGTTTGCTTTAATTTATATTGGTTTGATGTTTTTGAGGACGGAGGAAAAAAAAGCACTAGGTATCTTTTCAAATTATAAATAATAAGTGTTATATGTTTTAATAATTTTTCGGTTCAATACACAACCTAAAAATTTCTAAAATAAAATAATGTAATCCTTCAGCTTAGTCCTCGCTTCGCTCGACGTGAAGCTCTTCCATTATTTTATTTAAGAAATTCTAAGATTGCTCAATCACATTCAAAAATTATTTTTACATATAACACTTATTATTTTTTATTTATTTTATGGCAGTAGTGTTTTTTCCTCCATCCTCAAAAAACATCACAACTTCTTTTCAACAAACTCAACACATTTTTTCAACATGCCTCTCCATCAAATCATTAGAAAAAATACTATAATATGGTGAATTCAAATCAAGTTCTATCTTAAAATTAGCCATATCATCCAAATACTTTGTAGCCTCTAAAATATCCGATTTTTGTAAATCAAGCCAATCAAATCTTTAGCATAATCTAACATCTTCTCATCATAATATGGAATTTGAGCCAACTTATTCTTATAAATATATCTAGAAAATAATTTGAAATCATTCGTTTTCATTTTTCTAATATCTTCTTTAGAACCCCTAAACTCTTTTCCATCATTTAATCTTATTCCTATAAGCTTTTTACTCTCATCAAATATTCCCAATTGACCATATGTAAGATCATTCCAGTAAAAATCTGTTAATAGATGTGTATAATATCCTAACATAAAAGGATTATCAAATTTTTCTTTATATCTTTCAAAAATCCATCTAAATCATATCTATATTCTATATGGTCTCCTATTTGCACTGGTTTTTTCCATATGTGCTTCTTTTATGTGGTACTATATGTGATATGTTTTTATTACATGTCCATTTAATATATCTGGCAATATATTTCCTAATAAAATATATTTTTTTTCCTTATCTTCTAATTTTATTTTTTCATTTATTTTAGTTGTTACTTCCAAGTGTATTGCCCATGCTGGCATAATTATCTCCCTCTTTCTTTAAGTGTTTTTGGGGCTGGACTCAAAAAAACTCCTTCATTTACTTATAATCATACAATTGTTTCACATTTTTTGTAAAGGTTTCCAATAATAAAATTACATTTTTGCAAGTCTTTTTTGCTGTTTTATCACATTTTTGCAAAAGTTTTAGTGTTTTTTGGGGACGGAGGAAAAAACATCAGCATAAACTCCAAATTATTGAATATATTTTATTATATATGGAGGGATTGTTATGCACTTTTCTAAAATTTTTACAAGTTTTTTAATCACATTTTTATTAATATTTTCTATTTCATATCCTTGTTTTGCAATAGATGATAGTAGCTATATATGGTCAACATCTACAGATGATTCCATTATAGTAAATTCAGATGCTAATTCTGAAAACCCAAATACAGAGAATAATACTAACGTAACCAATGAAAATAATTCACTTAACCTAGAATGTGGCAGTGCTATTTTGATTGAACAAAAAACAGGTCAAATTTTATATAGTCACAATATTCATGAACAGTTGCGACCTGCATCAGTTACTAAGGTTATGAGCATTCTCCTTATTATGGAAGCTATTTCAAATCAAAAAATTTCTTTAACAGATTCTGTTCCATGTTCTGAAAATGCTGCATCTATGGGTGGTTCTCAAATCTGGCTTGACCCTAGAGAAACTTTGTCTGTTGATGATATGCTTAAAGCTATTTGCGTAAATTCTGCAAATGACTGTGTAGTAGCTATGGCTGAATTTATTGCTGGTTCAGAAGATGCTTTTGTTCAAATGATGAATGATAAAGGAAAAGAACTTGGTATGAATGACACTACTTTTAAAAATTGTCATGGTCTAGATGAAGATGGGCATGTTACATCTAGTTATGATATTTCTGTTATGTCTAGAGAATTATTAAATAAATATCCTGAAGTTACAAAATATACTACTATATGGATGGATTCTTTACGTGATGGAAAGTCTCAACTTTCTAATACAAATAAATTAATAAAAAATTATAAAGGTGCTACAGGTTTAAAAACAGGTTCAACTTCATTAGCCTTTATATAATTTATCTGCAAGTGCAACTCGTGATGACCTTTCCTTAATTGCAGTTATTATGAAGGCTCCTAGTACAAAAGTACGATTTGCTGAAGCTCAAAAACTTCTTGATTATGGCTTTGGAAAATTTGCTTTTAAAAGCTTTGGAAATAAAGGCGATTTAATAAAAACTATTTCTGTTTCTAAAGGTGTTAAATCTCAAGTTGATGTTGTTTTAGAAAATAGTAGTGGTGCTATAATTGAAAAAAATAAGTCTAGTCAAGTTACTCAATCAATAAATCTTTGTGATAATATTTCTGCTCCGATTTCAGCTGGTCAAAAATTAGGTGAGGCTACTTTTTCTCTGGATGGTTCTGTTATTGCTTCTGTTAATTTGGTGGCTAAAAGTGATGTTCCTAAACTAAATCTCTTTACTATGTCTAAACGTGTTGTTTATAGTTGGGTGAATTTGCTTAGGAGCTAAAAAGATAGAGTATGGAAAAAGAGGCTGATGCTTTTGGGGACGGAGCAAAAAACATTACCTAGCGGCAATGTTTTTATTCCTCTGTTCTCAAAAGAATCTGTCTCTTTATTCAGCTTTTTTCAGCTTCATCTTTTACTGTTTCTACTGGTGTTTCTTTAACTGTATCAACAACTTCTTGTGTTTCAACTGCAGTAGTTTCAACAGCTGGGGCTTCTTCTGGAGCAGTTGTTTCTTCAGCAACTGGTTCTTCTACTAAATCTTCTTTTACTGTGATTTCTCTGTTTTCAATTCTTGTCCAACTAATTCTTTAGTTTTAGCAGCTTTTCCAACTCTATCTCTTAAGTAATATAATTTAGCACGTCTAGCTTTTTACCAACTCTTACTAATTCTACTTTTTTTCAACTAATGGTGAATGGATTAAAAATGTTTTTTCTACTCCTACACCATAAGATGTTTTTCTAACTGTGAATGTTTGGTTAAGTCCTCCACCTTGTACTTTAATAATAATTCCTTCAAAACTTGATTCTTTCTTTATTTCCTTCTTTAATTCTTACATGTACTTTTACTGTATTTCCTACTTTTAGTTCTGAATTTTATTCTTAAGTTGTTCATGTTCAATTGATTTTATAATATCCATTTTAGAATTTACCTCCTTCTTTACTTTTTTGAGCGGTACCTTATAATTATTGGTACTTCATTTATTTATTTTTCTAAAATTTCTTTTTTTAGATAAAGAATAATTTTTAACAAATCTGGTCTTTTTGTTTTTGTTATATGTATTGCTTGTTCTTTTCGCCATTTATCAATATTTTCATGATGGCCAGATAATAAAATTTCTGGCACTTTTTCGCCTTCAAATACCTCTGGTCTTGTATATTGAGGATATTCTAGAAATCCATGTGAAAAACTTTCTTCTTTTATAGAATCAGCTTTTAAAACTCCTTCTACATATCTACTTACACTATCAATTAGTACCATTGCTGGAATTTCTCCACCTGTTAGTACATAATCCCCTATTGATATTTCTTCATCTACGATTTTGTCTAACACTCTTTGATCTATTCCTTCATAATGTCCACATAATATTATTAAGATGTTTTCTTTTGCCAAACTCTCTACTTTTGTTTGATTTAAAGTTTGTCCTTGTGGTGACATATATATTACTTTAGCATTTTCTATATTATCTATAGAATTATATGCTCTATATACTACATCTGGCATTATAACCATCCCTGCTCCACCACCATATGGAGTATCATCTACTTTTTTATGTTTATTTTCTGAAAAATCACGTATATTTATTACATTAATATCTATTATGTTTTTTTTCCTGTGCCCTTCCTAAAATACTTTGATTTATAGGTTCGAACATTTCTGGGAATAAAGTTAATATATCAAATTTCATATTACACATCTAATCCTTCTAACAAATGTACTGTTATTTTATTATCTTCTAATGAAATATTTTTATTACTTCTTTGATGGCTGGCAATAAAATTTGTTTGCCTAATTCATTTCTTACAACATATATATCATTACTTCCTGTATTATATATATCTTGTAAAACCCCTAAAATGATGCCATCTTCGGTATAGACTTGCATTCCTATAAGGTCTGCTATATAATAGCTTCCTTCTTCTAATGGCGCAGCATCTTTACGTTCTACTTTTAAGCTTGCATTTTCGCAAAGTTTCTGCATCTTCTACTTTGTCTATTCCTTTGAATTTTATTAATACCATATTTTTATGATATTTTATTTCTTCTATTTCATAATTTTTTTATTATTTTTTAATTTCTACATATACTTTTTTTAAATTGTCAAATCTTGTAATATCATCTGTATATGGAACTACTTTTACCATTCCTTTTATTCCAAATGTATTTACTATTTGCCCAATTTCAAAATATTCTTGCATGCCATTACTCCCTTATTCAGCAAATTCAATATCTACTTTTTTTTTTTTTTTTGCAGCTACTGATTTCATAACAGTTCTAATAGCTTTTGCATTTTTACCTTGTTTGCCTATTATTTTTCCCATATCTTCTTTAGCAACATTTACCTTAAATTTAACTATTTTTTCGTTTTCTGGAATCTGTTGCTTTGTAATTTTTACTGCATCTTGATTTTCAACTAAATGCTTTACAATGGTTTCTAAGATATCTTTCATATCCTATTCCTCCCTATTTGCATTAAAACTATTTTTGCTTTTTCGATTAATGCTTTTACTGTGTCTGTTGGTTTTGCACCATTTTTTGATCCATTTTTCTACTTTTTCTTTGTCTAATACAACTGTAGATGGATTTGTCATTGGATCATATGTTCCTATTATTTTTTCGATTATTTTACCATCTCTTGGACTTCTAGAGTCTGCTACAACAATATGATAAAATGGAGCTTTTTTCTTTTCCTTGTCTTTGTAATCTAATTTTTACCATGAATATCACCTCCTTAAACTGATTTCTTTTTTTTAAAATTTTAAATTTTTTAATGTGTTTTCATCAATACCTTTCATTAATTTTTTCATACCACCTTTGTTGTTTTTTAACTGTTTCATCATTTTCTGGGTCATTTCAAAAGATTTTATGAATTTGTTTATTTCTTGTACTGATGTTCCACTTCCTTTTGCAATTCTTTGTCTACGACTTCCATTTAAAATTTTTTAATTTTTTTTTTTCTTGTTTTGTCATTGAACATATTATTGCTTCGATTTTTACAAATTCTTTGTCATCTATTTTGATGTCTTTTAATTGATTCATTCCTGGAATAAGTTTTAATAATGATGAGAATGATCCCATTTTTTGACTTGTCTTAATTGTGCTAAATAGTCATCTAAGTCAAATTTTTTTTCTCATCTGCTTTTCAAGTTTTTTCAGCTTGTTCCATATCAAATGTTTCTTCTGCTTTTTTCTATTACAGATAAAATGTCTCCCATTCCTAATATTCTGCTTGTGCCATTCTATCTGGATGAAAAACTTCTATATCACTTAGACTTTTCACCTGTTGCTGCAAATTTTATTGGTTTTCCTGTTATTTTCTTTACTGATAAAGCACTACCACCACGTGTGTCACCATCTAATTTTGTTAATACTACTCCGTCTATTCCTAAAGCTTCATTAAATTTTTCTGCTACATTTACTGCGTCTTGTCCTGTCATTGAGTCTACTACTAATAGTATTTCATGTGGTTTTACTGTTGTTTTTACATTTTTAGTTCTTGCATTAGTTGCTCATCTATTTGTAATCGACCTGTTGTATCTAGTATTATTACATCATTTAATTTTGATATTGCCACATTTATTGCTTGTTTTGCAATATGCACTACATCTTTTGATTGTTCATTACTAAATACTGGTATGTTTAGTTGTGCCCCTACTACTTGTAATTGTTTTATAGCTGCTGGTCTATATACATCACATGCTACAAGTAATGGCTTTTTTCCTTGTTTTCTGAATAAGTTTGCTAAGTTTTCCTGCTGTTGTTGTTTTACCAGAACCTTGCAATCCAACTAGCATTATTACTGTTGGTGGATTTGGTGTAAAATTTACTTTGCTTTCTCCTCCTCCTATAATTCTACTAATTCATCTTTTACTATTTTAATTACTTGTTGTCCTGGTGTTAATGATTTTAATACATCTTGACCTAATGCTTTTTCTTGTATTGTGTTTATAAATTCTTTTACTATTTTGTAGTTTACATCTGCTTCTAGAAGTGCAAGTTTAACCTCTCTTAACATTTCTTTTAAATCTGATTCTGTTATTCTTGCTTTTTCCTCTAATTTTTCTTGTTATTTCTTGTAAACGATTTGATAATCCTTCAAATGCCATTTGATACACTCCTTTTTATGTTTTAATGGACACTTTTATTTTTATTAGTTAGACGTTTTTTGATTTTACATCACTACTTTTAATAGTTAATTTAGCTTTTTTCTATTATCTTAATTCGTCTAATTCTTTTTTTACATCCTCTAAGATTATTGCAATTTGTTTGTCTGAATATTCTTTTTGTATTTTTGTTATTTGTGATAATATTTTTGCAATCTTCTTATTTTGTTTCAACATCCTTTTCATAAAAGATAGCTTTTCTTCATATTCAAAAAGTTTTTTTCTCCCTTCTTTATTATGTCTCTTACAGCTTGCCTCGTTATTTGATTGTTATCTGCTATTTCTGAAAGAGATAAATCATTATTATAATAATCATTTAAAATGTATATTGCTTTTTTGTTAATAAGCTTCCGTAATATTCACATAACATGCTTATTTTTACTTTTTTCTTTATTTTTTCTTCTACATTTTCTTCTAACTTTTCTTCCATTTAGCCATCCCTTTCTTACTTAAACAAAGCAATTCTGGATATACAAGCATTTAATTTTCGTAATGCAAATATACTTTACACTATTTTTGTTGATTTGTCAAGTGTTTTTGCCTATTTTTTACATTTTTATTGACACAACAATATTTCCATGCTATTATATTTTCAAGTTTTATTTCAAATTTTGTTCAATATAAATTTTAATTGTATTTAGTAAATCGCTAAAACTTTCAAAATTTATAAATATAATCAGAAAGGAGGTGGTTTTATAAAAAATCTATTTACAAAACTTTTTATATCCTTATTATAATTACTCTTTTTTATTTGCATCTTTTTTACTCAATAATAAAAGGATCCACACAAACAGATTCTAATAAAAATCAAACAAATACAAATTTAGAAATAAATCAAAATGGCTTTGTATGGCCAATTCCTGGTTACACTAGACTTAGTTCACCATTTGGAAAAAGAGTAGCCCCAACTGGTGGAGCATCTAGCTTTCATTATGGTTGCGACATACCTGCTCCACAAGGAACAAAACTTATTGCTATTCATGATGGAGAAATCACTTTTACAAATTTTTTAGGTGCAGGAGGTTATACCATAACCCTTTCTTTTGATAATTTTAAAGTAAGCTACTGCCATGTTGATCCTAATTTCATGGTTTCTGTTGGTGATATTATCACACAAGGACAAATTATTGGCTTAGTAGGTCCTAAAAATGTCTATGGTGTTCCTCGGCAATACATATAAAGATGAAAACGGAAAACCTACAAATGGAGCCACCACAGGTTGCCATTTACATTTAGGTTTCAGAATTAATAATCAATATACAAATCCTTTAGATTTCTTTTTAGAAATTTTCTACATCATCAAATTTATGATTTTCTTATTCATCCATTTTATTAATTGTAGTTTTACCTAATTTATATATATTTATTGCTATTTCGTTTTTTTTGTGCTATAGTAGTTACAGTCTTATAATTTATCTATACAAGGGGAGCAACATTATGAGTAAAAATTAAAGGGTGTGCGGTTAGAGTCAATTGGATACTTTCCAAACTGAACATCCAGAAGTAAAGTTAGCAAAAGATTGTAATGGTAAAATTTTATCTTTCTCTTTACCAGAGGACTATTACTTAGTTTCTTTGATATTGTCAAAGATAAAAACAAGTTATTTCTTTTACGCTACATTACTCCAGATGACAACTATGTAATGTTTCCAAAATAATTATAACTTGTAAATCAAAGATTCTTATTAAGAACAGAAAAAGCATTAACCAATATAAGTTTAATGCTTTTTTTCTTGTTTGATGTTTTTGGGGACGGAGCAAGAAAAATATCTGCCTTGGGTGTTTTTTGGGGACGGACTCAAAAAGCATCACTCTTACATGCTATTTAAAAATAATAAATGTTATATGGTTTAATAATTTTTTCGGCTCAATACACAAACTAAAAATTTCTAAAATAAGTTAATAGCTTCCTTTAGCTTAGTCCTCGCTTTGCTCGACGTGAAGCCTTCCATTAACTTATTTAAGAAATTCTAAGATTGTTCCAATCACATTCAAAATTATTTTACCATATAGCATTTATTATTTTTTATCTAAGTTGAAAAAATGTGATGTTTTTGAGTCCGTCCCCAAAGCATCAGCCAAACAAACTAATCTGATTACTTTTTGGCTCATGCCATCAAGGCAACCGAATTTTTTAAGTAAATCTGTAACAGATACCCCTACTTTGGATCTAATTTTCAAATCATCTATTGACATAAATTTACCATCTTTTCTTGCATTTTCAATTCCTTGTGCTGCTACTGTTCCTAAACCTGGTATACTATTTAATGGTGGTCTTATTCCATCTTCCTCTACTATAAATTTCGTACTACTTGATTTATATAAATCTATTGGCAAAAACGTAAAACCTCTTTCATACATTTCTAAAACTAATTCTAAGACTGGATACATTGTTTTGTTTTTTGTGTTGCGTTATTTCCTAATAAGTCTATTTCTTTCATTTTATTTTTAACTTTTTCTTCTCCAAAAACACATTATCTCACTATCAAAATCATCAGCTGCTCTTATTGAGAAAAACGCTGCATAATATGCTTTTTTGGTTGATGTACCTTAAACCATGCTATTCTAAATGCGTTCGTTACATATGCTGCTGCATGGGCTTTTGGGAACATGTATTTTATTTTTCACATGATTTTATATACCAATCTGGTACATTGTGTTCTTTCATTAATGCGACATATTCGGCCCATTTTGCTGGGTCTTTTAATGCTTTTCCTTTACGTACGGTTTCCATAATTTTAAATGATGGATTTGGTGGCAAACCTTGTTTTATTAAATATATCATTATATCATCACGACAACATATTGCTTCTTGTTAATGTTACTGTTCCTTGCTCAATCAAACTTTGAGCATTTCCTAGCCACACATCAGTTCCATGTGACAATCCAGATATACGTATTAGCTCATCAAATGTTGTTGGTTTTGTATCTACAAGCATTCCTCTTACAAATTTTGTTCCAAACTCTGGTATTCCATAACTTCCTACTTCTGATTTTATTTGTTCTGGTG